>Ga0065711_1038464_pt1 | contig 18729 bp, 16 predicted proteins | sample Hoacrofraction12_FD_59098 | JGI IMG/M metagenome (GOLD analysis project Ga0065711, IMG submission 59098) | Hoatzin crop microbial communities from Cojedes, Venezuela - Epithelial fraction 12 v2 (version 2) | ecosystem: Host-associated > Birds > Digestive system > Esophagus > Crop | place...
GTGCCGGGGGGCTGTGCCGGGGGGGGTCGGGCCGGGAGCAGGGGAGCGGGCTCGGTGCGTTCCTCGGGAGGTCGCGCAGCGGGTGGTGCGGCTTGGTTCGGGCGGGAACTTCCACAGGGTCCGCGGGCAGGGGGGCGCGGAGCGGTGCGCTCCTGCCCCCGGCGGCTCCGCGCTCGGAGGGGATCTTTGGGGTGAACGGGCGGGCGCGGCCGGGAGGGGGTTCCCGCCGGGCCGTCGCCGTGCGAGCGCCGCGGGCGTCCCTCGGTGCGGTGCGTTGGCTTTGGGTGCCCGCCGTGAGGGCTTTCCCGTCCCCGTCCTGGGCTGAGGGGCGGGTGCCTGCGGGCGTGCGGAGCTGGGAGGGCAGAGGGAGGGTTCGGCGTGGGCTCTGTGGCCCCTGGGCGCCGGGGAGCGGTGTGAGGGAGGCGGGGGACGGCGAGACCCCGCGGTGGAGCGGCGAGGCCGGGCGCTGGGAAGCACAGAGATTGGGGGGGAGGGGGGGTGGCAGGGGTCTCTGCCCGCGGCAGAGCGTACAAAGTCAATGTTTAACATCAAGGGGGGAAGAAGGAGTTACTACTCGGTACTTGGCAGTAGGTATTTGCCCTGCTCCTACTGTTGATTTCCAGTGTCGACAGGGAACTTTAGTATGTGTCGGTGCCTGCCTGCAGCGGTCTGTAAATCTCACAAAAGCCAATAAAACACGCTGAAGTCAAATTCCTGCTGAAAAGACACTGATCCTTGGCTTAAACAGCAGTAATCTCTGCACAGATCAGTAGTCGCTAGGTTGGCGGACGAAAGCAGCTGTCCTGTGTGAAGCCCAAAGGAGTGCCACCTTTCTGCATCGCTAGTACTTTCCATAGCAGTAACTTGTTTTATCTGAGGAGTTAATGAAACACTGTAAAAAGACAGCTGTTCAGTCTTCCTTGCAATCACTGTCATCTGCTGTTGAAAACATTTTTCTTTGAAATGAGCGGTAGAGCCCATTGGTACAAACAATTTCAGTTGCATTTGGGTTAGTTCAGTAAAATGCTAACAATGCCATCATGTTTGTTTTGGCTTTTTGACGACAGTCATAAGGTGGCTGGAATAAGCTTTCATTCATCTTAAAGCCAGAAGGTGAGAAGTGTTGTAATTTGCGTTGTTGGAAGGTGGATCAGTTCAGTGCTTTGTAAAATCCTACTTCAATTTCTGCTTTTTTGTAAGTGTATGTAACTCTTTATTTTTAGCTACCTGAGAGAGTTTCTTATTCTGAGAGCATGCATGTGTAGTTCGTGTTGTGTTTTCCAATGAAAGGTGAGGGGAGAAGCGCAGCAGGACTGGCTGTAGTATCATCGGTGATGAGGGATGTGAGAGTTCAGAAAGGACTCTGCAGTTGCACCCTAAAATTCTGGACTCTGGAGACGAGCAGTGAATACACATGAGACTGAATCCTAGACACATATTTGAAAAAAGAAAAAAGACAGGGCGGAGGAGGGAGAAGGAGTGCAGTCAAAAAGAGTTAAAGGTTTGTGAACGTTTCAGCGTGGCTTATGCAGGAATGTTTGGGGGGGAGTTTGTGCAGGAATTTGGGGGGGGAGCATTGCTCTGCACTCCTCCCGCTGCTGGCGTTGCTCGGGAGTAAAATAAAAGGGAAGAGGATAAAATAACTGCATTTTGTCCAAACTGATCAAGTTGTAACAAGGGAACTGCAATTCTGCCAGTGTGGCAGGATATCATCTCTTGATTTCAAGTTTCCAATCTTGTGCGTTACTGGCTCTGCTGACAGCAATGAGAGACAAATCTCTCTGCTGTTGGCAGGAGCAGAGGAGTTCACACAGGCATAGTGTGACAGAATTCCCCACATAAGAATTATCCTTGCTGATATAATATAATCATCCTTAAATGAAGTGGTCCTGCGGTTCCCTAAGGATGTATTAAGTGAAGACGATGCTTTCATCCCACTGAATTATTGGCATATTTAGCGTGCCAGTCACACCAGTGCCTGGGTGTCACCATTATCCGTTGCTGCTCTTCTTTTCAGGCTTGGTTTTAATTTCCTTTCCACCTTTGCAGCTGAAGTCAGGCGAGAAAGAGGAAAATATGCCACGTGAGCCCACTTACATTTTTATTTGTTGCAAAACGTCCATGATTTAAAAGCTAGTGATCAATTTAGTTGGCCTAAATGTAGAGCCAAATTGAAAAATGTATCCTCTGAGTATGTGCAATATTGCAAAACTACTGGCTGTGTGTACTGATGCTTTTTTACATTGGTGGTTCATTGGAAAAGCATCTTGAGTACTTATGTCTGCACATACTCTCACCCTGCTTTTCTGCTGCTAGTCAAGAGGACTTGCTGTACGCTTTTCATGTCTTTTTGACTCGCAAGCTGTAAAGGGCCTTGTTCACCGGAGTTTGAAACTCTGGCAAACGCTTTGCTGCAGCTCTATTAAGGATGCTACAGCATTCCCAAGTGTGGTTGAGGCTGCCTGAAACTGCTGAGCTGGCATTTCACTTCAGACGGTGTTCACAATAAGGGCATACACACAAATCCTCCCCCACCGGTCCAACCCCAAAGCTCACAATTAAATGGCCTTTGAAAATGGCAAAGAGGCTTATGAAGAATAGCCTCGATGGAATCTAACCTTTCCTGGAGCTGCCCTGGTGTGCAGAATTGTTGATAACTTTCCGAGCTGAAAACATTCAGTTAAGAGGCGAAAGCCTTTTAGCTAGAGTGAAATCACCGCAGCCTTCTTGTGTTCTGCATGTAAAGTACCAGCAAAATCTGCCCTGGCTCGGTGGGGGTGCTCAGCATCTACAGAAAGCACAACCACCAAGGCTCAGTTCCCGTTAAAGCCCGTCCTTTTCCTTAGAAGGGCTCGTCGGTCTGTGGTGGGGTGCGAGGCTGCCTAGTCTCTGCTGGGATGCCCAGGGTGCGAGGCTGCCTGGTCCCTGCTGGGGTGCTGAGGATGGCCGCAGCAGCAGGGCGCGGGGCACACGGCCCCACGGACACTCGCTGCTGGGCAGGCGGCGGGGGCAAGGCTTAGGGTCTCCACTGACGTGACTTTTACAGCCTAAAGAAAGGTGTATTTCCTCCAAGCTGCAACCAAATTTATGGATAAAGCCAAGAGGAGAGGGGAGGGGAAATGCACCTGCCCTGCGGATTCAGTCCTAGTCACTTGCAGATGAAGTGAATAAAATCATTACTTAAAAAATGTACATTTTCAAAGGAATGAATCCTATACTGTGAAAGAGAAGCACACTGAGTAGTGGTTTGGGGTTAGTGGTATTAAAAATGTCTGAAAACAGTTGGAGTCCAATGTTTCTTTGGCAGTGGAAATTTTATTTACAAGATTTTAGGAAAATCAGTTACATGTTTTCAGGAAGATCAGCAAACACCCTAAGCTTAAACTACACATACGAAATTCACCGATACATGGTTGGGCCTTACCATAAAAAATGAAAATAAAAAAATCAATAAATTACTCATTCAGTTAATGTTGATTAGTCATTAACCATGATGGTTTTCCGCATCTAAGAAGATCTTGTTCTTCTGTCCCAGACAGACATGGGATTCCACCTTTGCCCGTGATGGCTTTGAAATATTTTAATGGGGAGTCTGTGCCTTTGAAGGCTACCAGGTTAACAGCTGTGGAGTCTGAAGTGGTCTAGTTCATTCGTAGAACAATCTGGGGCTGCCAGACTGATTTAAAGGGTGAAAATTAGGCAGATTATTTTCAGACTTTTCTTGTAAATGTGTGTGTAAGTTCTTTATCTCATTTTTACTACCTGATTTGGCGTACAAACCATGGCACAGTTGCTGTGCGAACATCCCCGCTTCTGAGGCTGCCTGCCTGTCGGGAGGCAAGCCAGGGCGGCCAGGCTTGTGCTGGAAAACTGTTGGTCTGGGGCTCGCGTTGGGTGCGAGCAAACGGCGTCCTCAGGTCTGTGGGTTTGAGTGTCTGCCTGGGTCTGCTGACCGTCTGCCTGAATCGAGGCACCTCTGGCTGCAAGGTTCTGCGATGAATGGGCTCCCTCCCTCTTTTCCTTTGGCCTACCATTTAGTAAGCAGAGGCTTCTGGTGGCCAAGTTTTTAGGGACTCGATGTGTACGTGAAACCATTTCTGGTGTCCTTGAAAAATGCACTTTATCCCTATGTATGGTAAAAGCTGCTGGTGCTGCATTCTCTCTGCAGAACCTGCCCGTACCAAGTGTGGTGGGAAATTCAGGAGCTCGGGGTGCAGGTGGCTCAGATCCGCAGGTTTTCACTTGAAGCTCCCCAGTTTCTACATTTAAAAGAACCAGACCAGGCTCAGATTTCTGAATATGTTTGCAGCCACCTCCCTTTGTGGGACGTATTTTTTACCAGAGCAAAGAACAAGACTGCTTTTACTCTTCTGGTGTCCTCCTCCCTCTTTCACTGCCCTCAGCTGCCGCAGGAATTAGGAAGGGGAGGGGATGCAGGGGTTGGTGAGACAAGGCTTGTTTAAAAGCCTGTGCTCAACTAGGGCAGCATTTTTTCCTTATGTTTGGTGCTTGTGATCCCTTTCATTCTTTCTTGCAGTTACAGAGCAAAATCTGGAAATATTATATATAGTAAGCTATTGAATATATAGAGGTTACTGGGCCAGTATTCGCATAGATCTAATAAATAGCCTCCCTTTTAAGACCAAAATTAAATCATACTGAGAAAACATGTCACGATTTTCTTTTTTTCCTTGAGTAGGGGTAGTGGTGAAGTGATTCATAGAGTATTTTACCCCTCCTGAGCCTAGAAAGGGTAAAGGTGTACTTGGGAACATCGCTGCCTGGAAAAGAGAACTCGAGGACTGTTTGTTCTCTGAAACAACCTCCTCAAAAAGAGAACTGGAGGACGGTTTGTTCTGCAGACCAGCCTGGCTGGGTCAGTGTTCCAGGGCACGGCTGGGTGTATGGGTGTCCTCATCCCACCAGCCGGGCTGTGGTTTGGCCTCGTGGTGCGGGAAGGGGTCTGGGGTCTGCTCCCGGGGCTCCCTCTGCAGTGCCGGGCGTCAGGGCCTGCTCATTTCCGCAGTGACGGCTGTGGGTTGCAACCATGGTGTCTGCTGTTTACGTACAGGAGTTGCAGATGTGATTGCTAGCAACCGTGTGCTACGTACGCTCTCCAGAATTCCTTTTTTATGAATACTCATGGTCATCTTTTCATACAGAATTCAGCTACATTAACAGGACTTTATTGGCTGCAGGAGGGATAAGGAGAGTTTTCTTTGAAGTTTTCGATGTTAATGGAGAGACGATCACGTTAGCTGTGCTGTCATTAAGGAAAAATCGTGAATTGAGTAACCTTAGGAGACATGAGTTGCTACTACACCCACTAACACTTTCTTCTGCTGGCTTCCTCGCACTGCATGTGTTCTGGCAGCGCGTTGTGTTGCATCGCTGGAGAGTTCTACCCTCAATGCAGAGAACGTCCAATTTACATTCCAGTCATCCTGCAGCGTTTCGTAACCCCGCTCCAGCTCTTCCCTGCTGCCCCGACAGCTCTGCTGCCAGGTGCTGCGCAGGGATGGCCGGGGCAGGGGAGGGGGCCCGGGGGTCCCGGGAACACAGCGGGCAGCAGCAGCCCTCGGACAGGGGGCCTGAGCAGCGGCGTTGGCTGGTGGTGGGTCCGTGGGGTGCTGCGTGCGGGTTGTGGTGCAGGCGTTGGGACCGAAGGGAAGGATTGCAGCCCCTGTACTGCGCGGCTCTTACCTGCCTTATGGGAAAGTGGAGAAAGCACATAGGGGAAAGCAGGTTAAGAATACCGTGGATCTCGGTACCTGGTCAGAATTTCCATAAAGCTTTAAGAACCAGGCCCTTTTAAACATCTCTCCCCTAGTTTGGAGGAGCTGGAGGGCGATCTGTACAAAACAACTAGTTTTCAAGAATTGGTCGGTGTGCTTACAAGTCCCCCAAAACGTTATGGCGTATCTGAATATTTGCTGTCTTTTTAGCTTTAGCACTATGTTAAATTTCGTTTCTTGAGCCCATGCCTACAGGAAGCACTCCGAGTTAACGCCTCGTGTTGGGAGAAGACGTGCATGCCGCTGCCAAGACCCCCGTGCCGGAGTGGCCCAGGCTGCTGGCGGGGGTCTGGCACTGTGCTCTGCTGTGCAGCCTGGGTCGCTCGCTGTGTGATGGAGGGGCAGTTGTACTCTGCTGACTTCTGTGTTTTGTATTGTAGCCATGAGACGCAAACGACCTGCTGGGATCACCCCAAGATGACTGAGCTTTACCAGTCCTTAGGTAAGACACCTTTATCATTTGTTTGGTTTTTTTCTGGTCATATGAATTTTTAAGGCAAGGATTTCCGGAAGCAGTAAAAAACAAAATTAAGTGAAAGCAAGAGGCAGTGCTTTTGTCAAGGTTAAAATTTTCTGCAAGGGAAATATGTAAGGCATAATAACACATTTCAAACATGCGGTGGAAAAAATATTTCAATTAGCACATTTGGAATGTGTGCTGGGTTTACGAAGTAATTTGGGTGCATTGTTGCAAACTCGTACTGAAAGACTGGGACAGAAATTAAAAAAAAAAAACAATCCTGAATCTTTTCACTGTCTAATCTACTTTTGAAAGGCAGATGAAAAAAATCGAACCAAGCTGCTTTTAATGTTGACTTTTGGATGGTAGGAAACGAGTTGAAGCAATTTGCCAAACTGCGTTACCACTGCTTTATTTTTAAAGCACTTTCAATACTTGGAAGGCATGGCAGCTGTCATGATGTCATTCTGAATACCCAAATTGCATGCTTATTATGACTTCAGATGTGCCTCTCTGGTGGAGGTATTTTTCTGTTTTTTAACAGCTTTGGATTTTATTAACAGAAGCACATCTATAAGATAAAATAGGTCAATCCATGCTCTAGTATAGGCTGCTTGGCAGACTATTTAATAACTAACTCTTCGCTTTAAATGAATCTGTTAATAAATAATGGAGGGTATAATAAAAATTAAGCTATTTCTCTGAAAGAAATATCAGTGAATATGCTGCATTCATAAAGGAGGTTATGTCAGTACAGCACACGTACATAAACCGGCTTTAAACAAGCCAGCTTGAGCGCTAGCGCAGTCAAATCTAGCATTCAATGCAGAGTTATTTACCATGGTGAAAAATAGCTTAAATTATCTCCTGCTGAACTCTGGTTTAGCTGCTGAAAACAGTCTAATTATGCTAGCATAATCTATTTCAAGCTAACTTAGGTATCTCTACAGTGCTCTGCAGTTAAAGGAACGCCAAAAATATTTTAGAAAAGTGATACGATAAAATGGAATGAAACAGTGTGAAGATTTTTTTCCTTACAGTATTAGCACCGTGGCAGCAATTTGTTTAAAAATTAACCAGAATACAGCTCGGTATGTCAGAAAGGGTTATAAGATGTGTAAGTTTAGGCTAGCCAAACATGAAAGAAGACAGGTATTGACTTGCCGTTTAATTATAACATATTGCCCTGTTTGTCTCCTTTATATTTCTGCTCTTAAAGTGGGTGGTTTAAAAGATTCAGGACAAATAGTAATTGCACATGCAGACATCCTTTTAATACAGTGAGATCTTCAAACAGTTGCCTGTTAATTGAACTGCACTCTGACTCCGCAGCCTTCTTTGATCGAGAGATTGCATGATGTTTCCGATACTGTTGTTGGTCGTACTTGAAGTCCTGTTGCAGCTGCTTTTCTTCTGGTATTTCCCTGTTCCAGCTAGAGGACTCTTGAATATCAAGAAGTGAAGAGATAACTACATGTAAGGCAGAAAAGTGTCCTGATGGCTTCAGGTCAACAGTTCAAAAGATGCGTGACTGCTGAAGTCAATTTGCATTTAGTTTAACCGTGTTTTATCACCATGAATATCACCCAAATGTCAAGAGTTTAAGATATCCTTATTTCTTACTACATAAAGAAGGAACATGTTTAGCCGGATTTTGTTTCTCTTTTGCTTATAAAATCCTGCTATTCTCCTTTTCAGGAGCAAAACATGTCCGAAAGGGCAGTCCTCTTCCTGACTGGTTTTATTTCTTTTGGGATCAAGACCAAATGCTCATTAATATGGAAGCAGTGCTGGTTTTAGCAAAGCATGCATAATTTAAATTAGATATTAGGAAGAAATTCTTCACCATGAAGGTGGTGAAACACTGGAACAGGTTGCCCAGAGAAGTTGTGGATGCCCCCTCCCTGGCAGTGTTCAAGGCCAGGTTGGATGGAGCTCTGAGCAGCCTGATCTAGCGGAATATGTCCCTGCTGATGGCAGGGGGGTTGGAACTAGATGGTCTTCAAGATCGCTTCCAACCCTTACCATTGTATGAATCTATGATTCTGTGATGTATTAGTGAACTTAGGTGTTCATATGTGTATACAAAACAGATTAGACAAGGTGATTCTTTGTTTACTGCCACATGGGGTGAAGCTTTGGTGAAAGTGCTACTGAATAACCTACCAATGTATTTTATGTTGTTTTTGAATTGGATGTATTCATCATTGCCTAACTCTCACACAAATTGCATAATACAAGCATAACCCGTTTAGTCTTGAACAGAAACCTTGATGTATTTTCAGTGCTTTGCTTTGCCTCAGGTCAAAACCATAAGAATAGGATGTTTGAAGTCTTTTCAGACTGTTCAGTAATATTTTATCTGAGAAGATATTATTAAAGTCGATTTTGTACTGCATACTCAATAGATCCTGTTATTTTTCCCACATTAGGATCCAAATTTTGCTTCTCATTCATATGAAAAGGCTAGTAAAAAGCTTAGTGTGTATGCATTTTTAAAAAATGGTAGAAAACATGAATTCTGCAATCCAGGTAACTAAAAAAGTGAGACCAAGCACATCAATGCTGTCAAGAGTTTTCACTTCCATTTTTCAGCTCTTACACTTAGCCTGTAGGGAATAATTGTGCTATGTGATGTAGCTCTCCATACATGCCAGTATATCATAATTTGCTAGGGGATCTTTATGTCTAATTTAAATTATTACAAATTACTGAAAGCTTTATTTTTTTAAGTAAATGAGGAAGGTGCAGCCTGGCACAAGGTAACGTTCCTCATCTTCCTGTGTCTTTGAGGCATAAGAGACACTTCTGTATGAAAAAGGAGCAATATTATTTTTATTCTTCACATATCCAGTTCACACAGCTACAGATTGCTGCATTACGTTTTGCTAAAGTAGGTGAATTCCAAGTTTCAAACTTAAGGGCTCAGCTTTCTGTCTTTAGAGGTTTGGGTATTTACAAAAGTGAGGTAAATTACTTGGGAGCTGTATTTGGTACTAACAAAAGACGGCGGCAACATGCTGCGTACACGTTGGTACCTGATCAGGTGGTCGGTCCAGGAAGTCCTATATCCTGTCTTTGTTAGGGACTGCATCAGAGAAAGCAGGAGGAACCCATAGGAAGAAATTATTGAATAACCTGCCCATGAAGGAAGTATTCTCAAATTCTCTTTGAGCTCATTTGTTGAAGCATGGCCATTTATAAAGATACTAGTAATAACAGTAAAATATTTGATTTGAAATTTAATACGTGTATCAAAAATTTCTAACTGGTTGTTTGTTTAGCTCAAGCTTTTCCTTTTAAGATATTAAAATTCTTGCTCTAGACTGCTTTTCTTTATTACTTAAACAACATAGCAATTTTATCAGTTTTGACGAAGCATCTATTCCTGACTCAAGGTGGGCAATTTTCACTCTTCATTTAAAGTTATGGCTACTGAAGGTTACAGGATAATATATTAAATGACTTGATTGTTGTTTGATGGTTAAGTCAAAAGTGGCAACAGGTAGCTGCAACAATGACCTTAGCTGTATCATTTGATGTATCTAGTAGATGTTGGTATAGATTAATTAAGAAGAAGTTATATAAATGAAGAACAGAGAGAAGAAATAAATGCTGAAATAGGAAAGGCAGGAAAAATCGGTGATATGCGCGTCTCAGAGGTTCAGATGCTGACAGACATCCCCTGGTTTGTATTTACACCGTTATGAACCACTCCCATTTTCTTCGAACTTCGCTCTGAAAGTCTTCAAAGTACCAAGAACTGCTCCGTCTGCTTTTCGTTCCAAAAGCAGTTACCCTGCAGCAGATCTGTTTTTTTACACCGTTCTTTTATAGCCCCCTTACAAATTTTCTCATCCTTCATGATGGCTCCAGGGCATCACTGCAATGAGGATTTGTGTTATTTCGTTGTCCTGGAGAGTTCAAGAACCTTTGGGTGAGGGGAGAGATGGGAAGAGCAGGCATTAAAGTGGTCTGGGATTGCTTAATTTTTTTTTTGGATCATCTTCTGAGAATGAACATTTAATGGCAGGCAGCTTAGCTCAGGGTGATTGTGCTTTGCCTTTTAAGCTGAAAATAACTCTAGCCTTTGCGGTGACGGCACAGGAGAACTCGGCCTGCCGTGCCATGGTGTCCCCATCCTGCAGCCTCCCCGTGCAGTGTCAGCACAGTGTCCTCAAGGCGCGTTAGTGTCACAGTGAACAGGGACTGCAGTTGCAGGTTGCTGTCAGAAACGTCGCCTTGTGCATCTGTTTATCTCCACTGATTCACCAAGGCAAGGCAAGAGGGTGAAGAACACCCTCGCCCTGCAGGCTGGGGTGCACTGGTGACAGCTTTACATTTAATTTGGAGGGATGGGAGGGGGCAGTTCTCTGTGGAGTGGGTGGGAGAGGTGTTGGGGTTGCTTAACGCAGGGTGGGAGGGTGCTGGAAGGGGCTTCTGAGCCTGCACTGGGCTTTGGGCAGTGGCTGCCGCATTGATCCCATGGCTGGCTGCTCGTGTGCAGCAGAGCGAGCTTCCAGTACCGAGTGACCGAGGGGGATAAACTTTACCTTTGTGTGTTTTGATTTGTCTTGCTGAAATGCTGCCTGAAGAGGCTAAACTGCCCCTCTCTGCCATAATAGTTTTTATTATAAACTGCTAAACCCTGTGTTTAATATGAGGTTTTATTCATATTCAACTGGTTGTTTTCCATGTTTGTGCTAGTGAGACGTGCCTGTTGCACACATCAGTCATCTGATTTCTACTGAAATCTGGTGAGACGATACATGTGGTCTTTCTTTGAAGGTTTCTTATACACTGATGTCCTTTTCAAGCTAACTACAGTCTGAATAATGAAACTTCTTATTTCAGGAAATAGGATTGGTTGGGTTCTCTCAGCCTTGGATAGTCGTCAGGCCTAGAGTCGCTCATCTTTCTAACAGTGTGTGATGGCATCCTGTGTAGGCACACACCTAACAAGCAATACGCACAGCTATGATGGAGTAGAAGTTAGGTGGTAGAAGTTAACCCTGCATCCCTTGAAAACAAAGTCATAGGTGTATCAGCTGTGAATGGAGACTATTATAGAGAAAGCAGTGTTCTGTTATGGAGTGGTTGATCAGTATGGGAATGTTTTGCTCAAGAGTGTTGCACTCTTGGTTTGCAAACAGACACCATTCATTAATATTTTTGAATGCTTCTTCGTTATTTATTAGGATTTTCCATTACGACTGCTCGTCATGAAGGGTTTCTGACCTTTCTGACTGCAAACTCCACTTGCATACCAGCCCCGTAATGGGGTGTGACCCCGGTGTGCATCGTATCCTTTCTTATACTGTTGGGTTTGCAGGCTGAAGAAAAGTCATTACATGCTAAAACTAAATTCCCAAAGGTCACGTGAGTTGGTCTGGTTTTCGGGATGCTGGCACATGCTGTGGTGTTCATCCACTTGGTCTAGGTGTGATCAGTAGCGTTTTGGTGCCCTGGGTACCTCCTGCTTACTGGTTTGCAGTGACACTACCAGCTTTTTTGCTCACCAGGACGTCTAGTACAGCGTGCCATATTGTTTTGTGGAGAGGGGTTAAGCTGTATGTCTATATGTATAATAATATTGTTTACTGTTACTTATTCTCAAAGCAATATAGATGATAGCATTAATTATTGTTATAATGAAAGAGTCAACGGCTGAGACTCAACTGATACTAAGCAGTGTTCCTTGATTAATTTCTTTCCTTTTTGCATTTGTCTCATTTGCATTTTTAAATTACAATTCCTAAAGAGACCGATATATGTCACCCTAGGGCATCATTGGAAGATTTACGTATGGGTTTTGGGCAGCAGGAAGAAACCCATCATTCTTATCATCTGGTCAGGGAATCGTAGATGTATTAAGTCGATGTGAGATGAAGCTTCTTGAAAAGTCAGAGTGCCGTTAATGTCTGATGAAACGTGAAAGCTTGGTGGCTGGTAGTGGAATTATGGTGTATTCAGGACTGTACAGTAAACAGTTTTTCACCGCGGTTAGGTAGACATTGTCAGAGACAACAATGACATGCAATTCCCAAAATAGTTTATCCGCTGCAGGCAGCGTATTTATGAACAGCTATATGAGCATGTCACAAGCTATGGTTGAGTGAGACTTTCAGGTTTTGAGGTATATCACTGTAGGTTCACTTTTTTTCCTGGCAAAGAAGTGAGAGGAAAAAATGAAAAAAACTCAAAACTCTGTAAATTTTATCAAATGAACATGAGGATTTGACCTGATGACATCTAATTTCTTTCAAAGAATTTAGCTGTTAACTTGCCAAATTTTACTCTTGAGATAGTTGTCACCTGAAGCATGTAAAGGCTCTTTTCAGTTTGGTGCTCTTTTCTCAGAGAGAAAATTGCTGTCCATAAAATCAAGTGAAGCAGCTGCGTTTTGTCCTCGTTAATTAAAAAGCAATTATAATAATATTTGCAGTAATATAAACAAGTAACCCTTTGAAAAGTAAAAACCAAGGTGATTTCAGATTACAATGTGAGAGAGACAAATTACGTGAGCAGCCTTTGACGGGAGGTAGTCTGGCCCATCGCAGAGCTTTTAAACGCTCGGTGAGATTGGTCTGTCGTAGAGGACAGCCCGTTATCACATGAACCATCCCACTCATTCCACACTCACAGGAGCTGGAGCAGCTGTAGAGGGGTTAGGCTGTGTAAGAACCACGAAGGAAAGCAGTTCAGTTATAACACCTTGCTCCAAACCTGTTGCCTGGGTTATAGATGTGACTGCTTGACAATAAAAACAGATGTCCCTCCATGCTGGATGCTAAACCTCTTGTTAAATGTTTTCTTTTTAAAAGCTTACTGTTCTTTTTCTTTTTTTTGTTGCTTTTAGTTGCTTACCAACTTGTTTTGTGCAGTAAGGCTCAAGAATATGAGGTTAAGTTTCTCCTCTTAAAATAGCATTCATATCCCAATGTAAAATCTGGGATTTAGCATGGAATGATTTAAAAAAAAAAATCTACAACATCTTATTTTTTGATAGTGTGTCAGCAGTCAGTGGGACATTCCAGCAGGTGGTTTGAATTTTTGATACAAATCACTGACCTCTTCTCAAATGAGTGGGGTTTTTTTTTCACCCAATTTACTGTCAAAGGGATCTGCTGTGTGTAATTACAGCTGTTTCTACAATACTGTAGAAATACAACATTGAAAAATGTGTTGATGAGGTTGTCTTAGCCGTTTTGAGGAAGAACATAGCCCTTACATTGTGAAATTTCTCTCAGCATGCAGAGTTATACAGAAAAGGTTAGGATTTAATTATCTGATCATCTTCCCATTATATTTCTGATTTGAGTTCTTCCTATCAGCAGTCTGGAGTCCTCTTCATTAAAGCTGTATGCATAATGAGAACACTAGTTCTTGTTCAGTGTTATTCATATTAATATGAGTGAATATAAGAAGATGAACATACTCATACGTTGTAGGCGAATGATGGACGTGGAAGAAATCACTTTTCTGGATAACCTTCTCCCTACTGCATTAGTTGCAATGAAGCAAAGGGAGGAGCTTGTCGTGTCTATAACGGAAAGAAGAAAGCAGCAAAAGGAGATTTCCTAATTTCTGAGGGTCGTTGGTGCTTCAGCAGTTTGAACTCCTTTCACCATGACAGCAGGAGGGCTGCGGCAGAAGCTTACGAAGATCACAGAGAGATCTTACCGCTGTGTTGGTGGGAGTTGTTTGTTGCTGCGAAGGCATCAGATGTAAGCACCTGCCCTGTCTTAGGGGTCCTGTGTAAACCTGATCTTAAATCTTCTCCCCTAGAAACACTTACAGTCCCATGCACAGAGCGGTCGTTCATGGCTGAGTGACGGGAGAACCGTGATTTCTCCTTAGGATCTAAATAGGGTTGTCACCAAATACTCCTGTGTGATCTCCTCCTCGGTCTGTTCCTTCCAAGGGGCCAGGCGACATCTCCCACTGCATTGCTATTTCAGACCGTGAACAGATTATGCTCTTGAGCATTTACACTTTTTGATCAAAGCTCGGTAGTTGTCTTTTTTGAATAAGGACTGGGAGCATCCTTAAACGATCTGAAAAAGTCCTGTATACTCAAGGGCTCTTCAGCCCTCTGACCACCTCATTTGGATGCTGAGATGGTGCTCAATTTCTGGGAGCAGGCAGTGGGGAAAAACTAGATCATTAAGATCCGGCGACCTCAAAGGACGGTCAGCCCCTGGTCAGAGAGCCGTCCGTCAGGAGCACGGAGGTGGTGGCGTGACAGTGGCGGGAGGCGAGCCGTCGGCCCGGGGATGGTGCCGCGGCGTGGGCTGGCACTGGTGGGAGCGCAGCGGCTGCGCTGGGCCTCAGCACACGCAGCCAAAAGCAGGCAGGGCTGCTGCTTCCCCACAGCCCGGGGTGAGGGCTCCTGACCTTGCTTATTGGCCGTTTACAGCAGGTGCTTCTTGGCAGCAATGTCGTTCAGGGTGATGACAAATTCAGTGTGTATTACATATGTGGGAAAGAAGGTGTCAACTACGGTGCTTTCAGGATGAAGTGTCTCCATGGATCGTACTTTCTGCCCTGATCAAGGCCTGAAATATGCATATATATTTACTGATATTTCTGAAAATGTAAATAATAGCTAGAAAAGCTTTTTTTCCAGAATACTCAGGGAAAATTTAGGGAAGGCTTCTTCATTTTATCAAATGCTAGCCATAATCCGGTATATATTCTTTTCTAGAATACAAGTGCAGGTTTACAACAGGAGTGTAAAGTGCAACCGTAGTCACAGTGTGTTTGCGAGAGACTGCTTTATTACTTTCCCTTCAAGACAAATTAAGTCTCTTTATTTAAATTGCTTGCTGTATTCCAGACCACATTAAGGCTTCTGGACCTGTCAGGATGATTGTGGGAGAGGGAGCTGGCAGGAACAATACACAGGGGAGCTGCCCATTCAAAAGGTGTATGGAACTGTGCAAAGAAAAAGAATCGATACACAGAGCTGAAACTTTCCCTTGTGCCGTAAGATGTGTTTTAGAAACGTTCAACTGCTTTTATTAAGGTGTACAAAAGTACTGAACTATCAAACCTCAAATTACTCATTCAGAACAGCTTAATTAAAATTAATGTAGTTGAGACTGTATTCCCTCTGCTACCTATACCTGTACAGCGTTGTAAATGGTGTTGAGATAGTTATACCCAAGCTACCGCATTGCAAACAGCTTTATAGCACCTCAGCACACATGCCAGCAAGGAACTGATTTCTATTTGCCCTGTTTTTCATCATGTTCTTTCTCTAAGAGTCTGCCAGGCTTAGAGGGAGTTATTGGGCTAAATGGACCATTATTCTGAGCCAGTGTATATTTTTTTTTAATGTTCTTTTTGTATTTACATAGTGGTTCACATTTTCCAAACACTTTCCCATCATTAACTCCTTAGGCTCCATGGTTTCAGCAGTGAATTAAATGCATCTGGGAGCATAGCTGGGTGCTGAAGCTGGCTGGCACAACCAGTCTGTTTCTGTGCTAGAAAACCCTTAAATTGCAATATGCCACCCAGTCTGTTGGGGACAGTCCCTAGACCCCTCGAATGCCCGGGAGTGTCTTTGCCTGGGCATCAGCGGCGGGGGTGGCGGGGCCAGCAGCGGGCCGATTTCCCGGCGGTGGGAGGCCGCACTGTCACCCATGAGTGTGCCCCCGACGGCTCCCAGGCCGAGCTGGCAGCGCCGCTCCTGAAATGGCATCGGCTGGTGGGCTTGGCCCCAGGACAGCGGCCCTGACGCCGTGGCGAAGGAGGTGCCAGCCTGCAGCTGCGCGCCCACGTCCGCGTCCCGGGCTGGGTGCTGAGCAGTGCGCGCAGCGGCCTGTCTGCACCACAGGCTTGGTGTGACGAGTCCGGCTGGAAATCAGGAGTGAGACCGTGTACTGGTGCTGGTGGCAGGGATTCAGCCACGGTTGTTTCAACCTCACCTCCGGTGAATTTTATCTTCATTCTTGCTGTACATGGGGTTTGCCCAAGGCCACCCTCAGCAAAGCCAGGGACAAGATTAGAATAAGCGCAGTTTCCACTGGTTTCATGGAAGAGAAAGACACGAGCGCAGTTTCCTGGCCAGACTTGGTCCAAGACAACCCCTCATTTCTTCTCAGCTTTGTCTAGCGCTCACTGCTTAGACCAGTCGCTGTGCCTGGCTGTGGGGATGATCGGAATCTGGTGCTGAGTAACGTTCAGGTGGGCGGTTCTGAGCCTCCCGAGGGGCAAGGGGTGTGTTTGTAGAAGTTCTGCTGTGGCGTGGCTGGGTCGGTGCATGGCCCCCCTCATCCCTGCCGTGTCCCGGGAGGATTTTGCAAGATGTGGTTAAACTATTCAGTAGGGACTTGTGCTGCTGTCCATATTTTGCTAACCGCATGAGAAGGCTGTAGGGGAACTCAGGTGGCACCGTGTCCCCGCCGTGCTGCCGCAGCCCACCGGCTCCTCGGGCTGGGGCCCGGGGCGCTCGCCCGGCTGGCTGCGCTGGCTTCAGGCCCAGAAGGCTCTACGTCTCGGGGCATGGTGGGGTCAGCTTGGGTGGAACACACAGAAGTCTCATTGTCTGTTTATTTTTTTAATTTTTTTAAAGTTTTTTCCAGCAGTAGGTGCGAGTTTCCTGCTGCTTTTTGCTAGGCAGAGCTCTGTCCCGGGGCTGCATGGTGGGCACGCTGGATGGCTGAAGGGCAGTGTCAGGCTCTCATCTCTCTGGCAGCGCCCGCAGTGTGAGAGAATGACTGCCATGTTCCCAGACAACACCACTGCAGTCACTGATGTTGTCCTTCTGAGTGCTCTTAAGTGCATGGCCTTTGAACGAAAGGAAGTCACACTTTAGGACTTGGATGTTTTTCTTTTGGATGGATTCTCAAGATTTGAGGGCTTTTGCTCAGTGGAGTTGCTAACGTACTACTTTTTTTCCCCTCTGTTCTTTTAACCAATGAGTGTAATTTTCCAGTTCCACTTAAGAACGTCTTTGTGAGTCTGATTATTTCTAAGGTGTAAAGCTGATCTTTTATTTTAACACTTCCCCCCTACAGCGGACCTGAACAACGTCAGGTTCTCGGCGTACAGGACTGCCATGAAGCTCCGCAGGCTGCAGAAAGCCCTCTGCCGTAAGTATGAGCTGGTCCCTCACCCGCTGCTGGGGAGACTTTATGCTCACAAGCATATTGACAGCTTTCAGAAGCAGAGAAACACCCCCACACATACGCCCAGCTCTGCATGGTGCGTGGAAACCTCTTGAAGTGTCTTCTGCTCCCACCGGCGTGCACGTTCCTTACGAGACCAAAGCACTGGGTAATCTGCAGATCTGTTCCTTGTAAGACAGAGCAGTGGATCACAAACAAAGCTAACATCCCCTACATGGTTCTTATCTTTGTACTTGTTAGCCATGTGTTTTCACTGTCCTCGTTACTGGGGCCACCTCTGTGTCAGCCACAGCTTTAGGTGTAGCTCAAGACCAAAGGAACAGGTTTGTGCTGTGCTGGGGGCAGGGAGAGTTCGCATGAAGTGATCGCTCCAGAGCTGGAGTTGCTAATAGTTAAGTTGAATCTTGAACCCTGAGGGATTGTTGCCTTTAAAGAAGATCATCACAAGAAACATTCAGCTTCATTTTTCCCCAGCTTTTGGTTAACATTCAGAAGTCTCTCGTCAGCCATACATTAGTGATGTGCATGTTCTAACATTTTAATTCTCTCAACCAGTGTATGGTATTCTACCTGTCACTGGAGTTTACATTTCCTCCTCAGCTTGTTGTAACCTGATAGCTAAATAATTTGCTCATAGTTTTTTTGGTAGGCCCAGTCAGTTGCCAAAGCAAACAGTTTATTAGCCAGTACAGTTTGGGAAGTTACTAAAATATTTTAACATTCACTATTTGGTGTTTAATTGCAGGGTTAAATTTCTGACACAGTTGCAAATGTCTCAACTGTTGTTTCAAGTTTGGATTTGTGCTCTCATGCTTTCTGGAACTGTGTCAAAGCTTGGTATTTTTGAGCATGTTTACTTTTAGGCTTATAAGCATGAGTGAATTCCACTTGTGAACAGACTTAATTTCTGAATGTGTAAAAAAAGTAGAAAAGAAAAAAAAAGAATAAAAAATGAAACAATCAGTGAAAATTCTTACAACCTAGTGAAAGGTTTCAACATGAATGCAGTGGTAATGAAGTTTGATGATCAGAAAGACCAACATCTTTCCATGGCACAGCACTCCTGCCACAGTCATTGTGGAAAGGTAGTGTAAAGAAACTGGAGTCACATGCAGTGAAAGGTATGCATAACCAGTGCAACACTGAAGTAAGGAACTAAAATTTTTGGAATTACAGGTTTCTTTAGCTGTCAGTGCACAAGTGTAACTTGTAACAGGTTTTTATGAAACAAAACAAAACAAAACAAAACCCCCTTTGTATTATATTTTATCTGTATTTCCCTGATTCCTACCACTGAAGAATTCTAGACTTATCTTGGGCTTTGCTGTGTGGAACC
>Ga0065711_1038465_pt1 | contig 18729 bp, 11 predicted proteins | sample Hoacrofraction12_FD_59098 | JGI IMG/M metagenome (GOLD analysis project Ga0065711, IMG submission 59098) | Hoatzin crop microbial communities from Cojedes, Venezuela - Epithelial fraction 12 v2 (version 2) | ecosystem: Host-associated > Birds > Digestive system > Esophagus > Crop | place...
GCCCGCCCCCCACCCAGGCCGCGTGGGCTGCCCCGCGCCTCGCCTCGGCGGGAGCGGCCGTTAAACGGTCACTGCGGCGTGGGGGAGGGCTGCGGGTGGACGGGGTGCGCTGCGCGGCGGGCTGTTGCCTTCTGGGGGGGGGACGGGTCGCTCGGAGCCCGGAGCCAGCCTTGGGGGGGTGCCCGGCGGCGCGGCAGCAGGAGCCGGAGCAGGAGGGCTGGCTCGGTGCGGCTCGCAGGGCCCGGCGGGATGGCGCCGCGCCTTTTGTTGTCCTCTGTGGGGCTGGCAGCGGCTCTCCAGCCGTTCTCTGCCGGTCGTCCGTTGCTCTCGTGGGGGGGGTCCCATGCCGGTGCTTTTTAGCGAGTGGGCCGCGTTCCAGTGAAGTTGCTCAGAGTGTTTCCCTTTTCAGCGGGTCTGTTTGCTGATCTGAGGCAGGAGAGCCCTGCGTTGTGCGAAACTTGTGCTGCAGCAAGGAGGGGAAACCCAGAGTAGGGAGATAGGTGAAATCCAGGGATTTTATGTCAGAGAGGAAAAGTGTTTCCTGGGAAATCGCCGCCTGCTCAGAACCTGGTATTTCCCAGCAGGAGAACGGCTGTAGTGAGGTCACGACTGATGAAATATGGTTTAGGTGCTAGGTTAGGTCCAGTGCTCGGGGCGTTTGGGCAGGTCATCCTGTTTGATGTTAGTTGGTGGCTCTTCAGTATCCCGTCGCAGCGCTCTGGGTGGGTTAAGCAGCCTGCTTTCCTGAAGCCAGAGCAGTACCGCTGAAAACTGCGGTGGGGGGCCCATGTCCCGGAGCGTGCTTGCTGCCTCAGGTACGTCACTGATCTGGTGCTGGCAGCATTGCAGGCTGCCAGAGCGGCTGGGACGGGCTGGCCTCTGGCTACTGGCAGCTGCCTGCTGTCTGCATGTGATACCCACAGGAGCTAGGCAGGCAGCAGGGTGTACTATGCCCGTGGGTGCCTGCTAAAAGCTCTACAGGTGTAGCCAGGGCGGGTGGCAGTTTCCCACAGAGCATGCACCAGTCAAAAAGCTGGCTTCCTGCCTAGGCAGTGGTGACCAGCGCTCCTCTGCCGGCCTTTACCAGAGGTCCCTGTGCTAACAAAAGATGTGATGCCTTGTAATGCTGGGGAAGGGGAGCTGTGCTTCCACCTGCTCTATAGACCTGGTCAGAAACTGAGAGCAGAGCTCCAGCTCGCAGCTTTTTGTCATGCTTGGCAACTTGCTTAATCTCTGAGCCTGCACTACCCTGCTTATAATGCTTCCCTTCTTGTACTTGGAGAGCTTGGCAGATTGAGAGCACCGCTGTGGTGTTGGTCCATCTTTGTGCGCTGACTAAGGAGAGGGAACTAGAAGCAGGGAAAGAAATAATGAAAGTTTCTGACTGCAGCAGGTAAAAATGTAGATAAGTCATTCTCCGGTCTTTTCTCTAATGCTTTTGTGCTCCTTGAAGATATCAGCCGTCACTCGGAAGACTTACCGTGTGAGTCCAGACAGGGTTGGAGTGAACTCAGGAAATGGAGACATCAGAAGCTACCTACATTAGGGCTGCTTCCCTTCTGTGGGGGGAAGGCAGACCGAACACTTTCATGTTTTCACAGACTGATGTCTGGCATAACAATTCCCATAGCAGTGGAACTTGCTTTGCTGTTGAAGTTTTAACACCTTTGCAGTGTTATAGAGGCGTTAAAGACCTACTCATTTCCCATCAGGAGGCTTGTGAGTATGCCAGTTTGGCCTTGAAAGGAAGAGCGATCGTTGAGAGCACACATGTGGGCTCATCTGTTCTGTAGAGGAAAACAGATAAGAGCTGATTCTGAAAATATTTCTTCCTAGAACTTCTTCCTAGTGTTGTTAATTCATACCCCAGTTACTATGGGTCACTTGGTGTATCCTGACACAGAAGTGATGGCTGCCTGCTGCTGAGGAAGTAGCAGAGTGGAAGGAAAAAATGGATGGCTGACTGTCTCCTGAATCATTTATAGCTGTGGTGTTTCTGAACAGCTTCCAAAGGCTGCATGGGTACTGCTACATCTGGTAACCTTTTAAGATCCTAAAGCTCTCTATGACCAGGTGATACTCAGTGAGCAGAACAACTGGTTTGTAGTCATTTCCTTGCTCAAGGAGTAAAGTACCTGCTGAAAGTCAAAGGTTCCTATTCTCAGGCAGCAACATAATGGAATCCTGTATCTCGCCTCTTGCTGAGTAGTCAGCCCTTGGGGCATCTCTCTCTGATCCACCTCTTACTCCTGCCTTTTAGACAGCTTCATTTCTGCTTCAGACAAGACTCCAGTTAATTAGGTTCTCACATACATGATACTTTTTAAATGTCCCCATTACAGCTGACATCATATACTGTAAACAGCCTTAGAAACTGTAGCTCCTAACATATCTATGGAGTGAGTTCAGCTCAGTCTGTTTGGGGATTAATTTCACTCGCTGGCCTTCAATCCTGTTCTGCAGGAGTTTAGAAATACTTTAGGTTTTGAGTTCCCTATGGAGATGAATCCAGAGTTGTGAGCCTTGTCCATGAGGCTTTATGGATCTCATACCTCTGCCTGCGTCCCAGTGCCCTTTGTGACTTAGGTTTAAGTGACGTTGTAAATTATCTTTCTGATTTTTCTGCCTTGTGTGCTCTGCAGATATAATGGCAGAAGTTAGTCAGGCTTTTCTAGTTAGACTCTGCCCACACCCCCAGCTGGTTATGGGAGTGTTCCCTTTTGCAGCAAACTTAAATTCAGGCTGATGGAATTGCTTTCCTAAAGACAGGCAATTCGTCCTGCAGCTTACGTCCCTTAGACTCTTCTGAGCAGCATTCAGTTGCAGTTGGAGCAGTAGTCACCATTCTCCTGTCCTGTCTTCCCAGTCTACATTCCCAGCAGAGGGATTGAGAAGAGGGTCAGGCTGGTGAAAAAGAGTTCTTATCATCCTCTGTTTTGGCAATTTCTGCTCGCTCCCTTTCCTTTGTCCTCCAAAGTAGAAAGATTCACCAGCTTCCTATGGCCTGATTTGGACTGTAGGCAGGATCATAGGTCTTGGGGGGAATTTGAATGTCCTCGACTGACCACCTCTGCCCCCAGTTTTGCTTAAGTTGTATCATCTAGGAATGGAAGCACCAGTTGCACGTTTTGGGTGATGTGTCAGGAAGCTCACCAGTAGCACTGAAGCAGCTCGGAGATCTGAGGTCTTGCAGTTGATTCTGAACATTACAAATCACTCTTAACCTGTTGCTTCATACAGCAGTAAGCTGTCACAGCTGCTTTTATGTCTTCATTGAGTGCTGTAGCAAGAATTCCCCTTGGAGATCAACCAAGGCTGTCCTATGATTTTGTCCTGCTTCAAAACCCTAAGATACTAGGTTGACCACAGCTGAGACCGATTCGCTAGTAGCATGAATAGAATTTGACTTTATAAATGTACATATGCATACCTGTCTACTTTGGGCTGAGTGGGTGTGGGTTTATTTAAAATAATACCTAATAAACGGATTTGAAGGATTTTATTGAACAGGAGCTTGTGTTCCTTTCAATGAATGATGTTGCTTAAGGTTAGTATTTGGTGACAGGATTTTTGTTGGCAATGCTTGTGGTTAGTTTTTTCTCTCCTCATTTTTCTTCAGAGTTCTAGCCCCATTACTGAAGCTTTGAACAGACATCAGAGTATTGCCATTCCTCTAAACACATGAGGGAATCTCACAGCTTAGTTGAAGGCAATAAATATAGCTTTTTCTCTGTTTCTGCTGTTTCTAGTTCGAGGTGATGGATGTTGCTGTTAGTGGATTGTGGATTTTTTTTCCTTGCAGTAGAGAAAATGAGCTGGTATTGTCTTGCCCAGTTTGGATGGAATCCTCTAAAAGGCAGCTTTTCAAGACAGCCACATTCATTTCTTTCCTGCTGTCAATACAGAGAACAAGTACTTACTTTTTTGAAACCTCTGGAACTTTTACTGCAACAGATTTCTCTCCCTTTCTCCTCAATTTTTGAACCCTCTTGAAGGACACTGAGGATTGGTGTTTTAATGCTTTTAAAGGTTTTGCACTCTTATTTTATGAGAACTTGGAAGATGAGCAAAATCTGCTGTTTCCTGTCTATAACCCCTTGCTGCTTTCTTCCTACATGTTGAAACGGTTTGATCCTTTGGCAGCAAGACAACCTTATTAGGTGGACTTTGTAAATACTGTCAGTGTTCCCTGTGAGCAGAGGCAGCTGATGTCTATGCCCAGTATTGCATGCCAGCCAGCTGAAGGAGCATGTGGATGTAATATTTCTTTACCAAAAAAATTGCTGATATTCTGAACTGGGAACCAGGCACCTTCTAGAGATAGAAATGAAGACTGGGTTTCACTCTGGAACTGGAAGTAAGCTAATTTCTGGTAACAAAGACTGGTTGGTATTAGACTGTGCACGTTTATGGGGTGTTAGCTTTCTTGGACTTGTGTGTCTCAGTCTAGTCCTGGTCAGTCTAGGACAGGATGTAGTCCTTCTTGGCTCTTGGGCATGTATTAAGCTGAATAAAGTAGAATTGTATCGTTTTGGCGTGGAAGTCTTTATATCCGGAAGAATTATTTCAAGCCTGAGTCTGGGAAGTCAGCACTTTCAGAAGCTTTTTTTCTGAAGGAGGGCAGTTTAAATGCCTAAGGCATTGTCTTCAAACCAGCATACAAGGAAGGAATTGGTGTGCGTAAGGCAGTAGTGGTTAGTGGTGCATGTCAACTTGCAGGAACAAATGCTGAAGTTCACTGATCCTGTGATTCAGATCTTTTTCCAGAGTGTCACCAGACCATCAACTCTGCCTGATCTAAGCTGTGTCTGTTTTGTGTGCGTTTGTTGGAAGGAGGAGGACAAGACCAGGGACCCTTTCCAGGCCTCGCACAATTCAGTAATGGAAAGAGCTGAATCTTGTTGCAAAATGGTGATGAGAATAACGAATATTAGGAAACCCCACACACACACTTTCCAAGACTTCAGCCAGGTTTTTGTCTTCAATGGCAAGGAAGCAGGCAGGCTCTGTGAACAGCTAGCTGGAGTAGGAGGAGTGAACTTGCTGCTTCCATTTTATATTTACTAATCTCTGAAACAAAAAGCCTGCTAGAAGGCTTCCTTGTGGCTGAAGTGTTTGCTGTGTGTGTTATATCCAGCATCACTATAGTTCCAACTAGAGTTGGAGTTCCAATTAGAGTTGCAACTCTAATTCCGTTTGGGTAGGAACTTGGGAGATTTTGGTCTCCTCAAGGCTAGAGAGGCCTCTGCAAGTGTTCCTGTATACAGCCTTTTACTAAGCTGTGTACAGGGTGTGTTGGTGATGGCACCACGAAGCCCTTTCACCCTTGGAGTCTCTAGAAGTATATAGCCTATCAACTGGAGTATTTTCTATTACTTTGTGTGGCTTTCAAGCTTATGGAATCAAAGACAGTCCAATAGAGATGTTTTCTGCTTACTTGACTGGATCTGAGCTGTGGAGGGCAGGGCAGAGGGAAGATCAGGTAATGCGGGAAGAACAGGGTCAGGAGACCCCCCACTGGTCTTGCACAATACCTCTGCTGCATTATTTATTTTTTTTTATCCATTTATAGAAGTCATCTTCACGTTGTTTTGCAGCTTTTTTTTTTTCCCCTATGAAAGTGGGATGTGTGTCTTGCCCCTATGAGAGATGGTTTCCTGATATGTTTTTTTCTAATTTGCATGATCTGCAGCTTTGAAGAGGATTCCAGTCTTGTGACCCACAGCATTCAGTCTCCTGAAGAAAGTCCAGTCTACTGTGCCGTCATCTTCACCAAAAAACATGGAGAAGTTGATACTGGAAAGGCCTGTTTCTGTGTCTAAGGTACCCATTGGTCTTTGGGGAATACTGTTTGCTTGTCTTTCTGTCACCAGAGTTTGGGAAAGCCCTGTCTGTTTTCCGAGGGATTTCTAGGGCTTTTTAGCTGGGATGCTGTGGAGGTAGGTGCTATTGAAACCAGTGGCCCTTTTGGAAAATTTCTCCTTTGTTACTACAAGTAGCAATGAAGAGTCTTTTGGTACCATTTTCTAATTAGTCACCAAGCAGTCTTACTCTGTTCCTCTCTGCTTGGAATGGGGAGGTTTTCTTTTTTGTTATGAGAGGGGTGTCTCCCATGAGACTAGTCCTGTTTTCCTAATATTTATGGAGACTAGTTACAACAAGCACATCCTTTAGGGTACCTAAGTTATCTTCATGTAGGGCACTGTATCGAGCTTTTGCAAAGAGCATTGCAGTGTAAGATTCTTGTTTCATTGGTGAGGATCTGGCAGATCAAAATTATGCTGAAATGCTTTCCCATCTTCACAGTGATGGAAACATCAACTGACCATTAAAATACCCATATGTTGTGACCTTTTTCATATAAGGGCAAAAGAAAACTGGGTCACTTGAGGATGGGATTTGTCTAACTGAGGCATATTATGCTCTCTCCCCTAATGCCTGGGTCTTGCGTATAGTGACAAGATCCCTTGTAGTCAGTGGCAGAATCTGTTCCTGGGTGCTAAAAGCTACTTGTTGCCATTGCCTCTCTTTGGCTTACAGGCAATACTGCTCCCTTGAAAATTGCCACCAGGGTAGTTTCTGTTCAGGCTTACCTCAGAAGAACTGCAAGCGGAAACACTAGAAGGGAAATAGATACGTTGGTGGAGGGACAGAGACAAGAATAAGGACTTACCAGTAATATGGTTTCTAGCTATTGTAGGGGGCAGTAATGACGTGAGTGGGTGGTTTTCTGTGGTGTAGAACTTGAATAAGTTAGATAGTCTCAAAAAATGTTCTGACCTTGTTACAGCAGGGCATACAAATCACTCTCTCTGGGGTTTGGGGTGTTTTTTTCCCCTCTTTTCTTTTTTTCTTTTTCCATTCCCCTTTCGCCAAGGATGAAATGCCTACACTTCCTTTGCAGGAGAATCCAGATACAAACTCATGCCCTTATGCACCTGGCAAATATTTTCTCCCTGGTGGGATGGACAAGGAGAACTGCAAGGCTAATGAGAAGGAGAGGGAGTGGATTAGCCCTGATACACCTAGCAAATGCACGTGGAAGCTTGGGAAACCCCCCTCTGCCTCCCCCCATCATCATATCACTCCGTAAGTATTACTTTTATTTGCTGATTTGCAGTACAGCACTGATCCACGTTCCATCAGATCCATGTGAATTTAACAAAATGACTGATTTAAATTGATGCTTGTTTCACGTGTAGATATGGTGGTGTTTCTTAATTTCCATTTGTAAGCAAGCTAAGCACCCAGATTAAGCATAAAAGGGGCATTGCACCAAAGATGTGAAACTACATGGACTGGAACTAACTTATTTTAAGTAACCTGGCAAGCAGTTCCCTGACTAGATGAAAGATTGCACTGTTAAATGCCTTTTGCTTGTAAAAGAGCTGACTCTGAGCTGTGCTGAGCTACTTCATGCCAGGAGGAGTGCAGAGCACTTCATTCTTGCCTCAGCACTTGTCTTGATGTCTGATTAATCCTTGTTTTGGATCAAGGACTTGAGGTTTTGTGACTTTGTATCCTATGGGTATTCTTTTAAACTGAAATATCTAAAATAACTAGCCTGGTAAAGGGGAGGGAGAAAGCTGGTTGAAATAAAAAGTATCAGAAATGCTGTGTTGTTTTGTGTGACTTGCCTGTGGCCCCTTCTGTGAATACGCTGACTTTGCTTGCATGTGTACCAGGTCAGAGCCCCCGAAAATCCTGCCAAACATCCTGGATAAAGTTGGCAATACACCTATGGTGCGAATCAACAAGATTGGGAAGCATTATGGGCTCAAGTGTGAACTCTGTGAGTACTGCTGCAGGCAGAAAATCAAAATAAGAAACACTGTTTCAGAAACTTGGGTAGTGCTGGTTAGTAGTGTCATGTAACCTGGGCGTAGCAGGAGTGCAAGTACCCTGCAGAAAAAGGTGAGGAAAACTTCCTCCTCTTCTTTGGCAGATTTTCAGGTTTTTAGGATTTGATCATCTAAAACATCATTCAGTTTGTCCATCATGAGGACATTTCCTGCATCTTTTCCATTTTTGTAGAAGTAGTGTAACTTTTTTCATAGAAAATAATTTTTCAATTTTAAAAAGTTATATGAAGTTTTTGAATGCTTCTCATTATTCAGAGTATTCATCAGTGTGTGTAAAAAGCAAATCTGCATTTGTCACTGAAGATCACTGAAAATGATTAAAGGGAAGAAATTGTCAGTGGATATTTTGGTGGTTTTTTTTTAAACCCAACTGTACTGGAGATACCTGGAGGCTCTGATCAGATTCCTGAAAGGTGGTGTTTAACACCATTCAAGGGATTAATGCTGGGAGTACTGAGGTGAAAGTGTAGGCTGAACAAGGGGAGAAACTTCCAGTTTGATCAGAAACCCTTTGGCTGGAGAATGTAGCAGGGAAGAGGCAAGGCATGTTTGTAGAGTTCTCTTGCCCCGTGCTATTGCCCTGGAAGAGCCCCGGGGCTTTTTATCCTAATGACTGGGCTGTAATAAAGAAGAAAGATGAAAGGAGAGGTCATATTTTGAGGAGACTGACAAAGTATGGGTTCCTCGCTTCTGTGGCCAGCATCGAGTACCAGCCTTGCTATGTTGTTGTGACCCATAACAGTGGAGATGCTGTGAACACTGGTCTCTGGTGTTGTAAAGCAGGGAGGTGAACTGGGCAGACAAGTTAACAGAGTTGCTCTCGCAGATACCTGAGGAATCAGCAGCCTGTTTAGCATATGAGTGCTTTTTAAGAATTCTGCTTGGTTTCTTTGTTTCCAGTGGCAAAATGTGAGTACTTCAATGCGGGGGGCAGTGTGAAGGACCGCATCTGCCTGAGGATGGTAGAGGAAGCTGAGAAGGCTGGGATTTTGAAGCCTGGGCACACGATCATAGAGCCAACCTCTGGAAACACAGGTAGGGGATGGAGAGACCCTAGAAAAGCATGGGGGAAAATGCTGTGGTGGTTTTCCTGGAAGAGGTGGGCTGGAGATTGGAGCATGGAGACTACCTATGCATAGGGAATCTCTTTCTGCCTGCATGGTGTAGGGAGCAGTGCCTCTTCCATCTCGCACAAGGAACCAGTTCTGCACTGTCCTATGCTAACCAGAACAGCTGGGAAGGAGGTTTGCTAAATTTCCGGGGGCTGTTTGCTTTGAAAGAAAAGAAGCATTAGGCCAGGTTCACTAGGGTCTTTAGGTCCTATTCGGAATTAAAGTCTGTCTGAAATTATTGGAAATCAAGCACCAAAAGACTGGTGTGAATCTGGATCTTCCCCTTCTGTTTGGGAAGTCCCATGGTCCTCGTTCCTACATGCTTGTCAGGTGAGGTGGGCTTGGTTTGAGAAACAGCCTTTCCCGTGTGGTGCAGCTGAGACGGGAGATAAGCTGCATCCCTACAGCACTGTCTCCTAACACAGCCCTTGCACAACTAGATCTTGAACAGATTCCACTTGGGCCACCATCCCTTCCTTGAAGGGCTGGAGGAAGGAACAGTCCTGTTAGTCAGGGGTGAGGGCAGAGTATCTGATGAGCCGAGGAGACTGGAGTTAACTCTGGGCTTCTGTGACACAGCTGCTGTGGTTCTGTTAAGCTGCTCTACTGTAGTGGAGTAAATACAGCTGCAATGTTCCCCCTTGAGCTAGTTAAATATAAAATAAACTGCCTCCTCTGAGGAAGTTCTTGAGCTGTGCTACAAGCTACTTCCCTGCCTGATGTGTTCTGGAGAGGTGTCTTGTCCTGTTTGTAAACTCTTTCCTGGGCATCCATCCACTGTTGCCTTCTGATAGACACAGGCCAGGCAGATCTTTCTGTTGTTCTTTTGGTCCAGTCCAGCCTTTGTTAATGGAGGGACTGGGATGATGAGCTGATCTGTGACCCATTCCCCTGCCTTCAGCAGGAAACTGGGAAGTCATACCTGTTGCCGTTTGCCCAGCAGGTGCTCTGGGAGGGATCAGTGGAAAATATCCGTATATTGCATTCCTCCAGTATTTCAGGTCATACTATGATGTACTGCTTTCTGGGTCAGTACCTGATAAATGGTTCTTCTTGCCACAGAATTCAAAAGGTAGAAGGCAGAACTGAATGAGATACAGGACAATTAGTTCAGAAAGCTGTGGTTTTTTTTCATTTCAAAGCAAAGGCCAGGGCAGACAGTAACCTGAGAGAACTGGCTTTTGCTCTAGGCTACTGCTCAGAGCTACTACGTATGTTACATGTGACACCTAATGTGCTATATTTTTGTCCTCTCTGCATCCCACTTCTTTCTCAGCCAAAGTTCTGTTTTGATGTTTGCTGCATTTCCAGGTTAGTTGCAGAAAGTACAAAGTGTTAAGAGTACAGGTCTCAAAACGCTTTCTTCATCACAGACCATAAGGGAGGATGCTGGATGGCTTCTCTTCAGTCTTTGGCCTTAGTGAGGCCTTCGCTGTCTTTTTTTGTTGTTGTTTTTTGGTCATCCATATTTATCTATAGTATACTGGGAAAAGTTGGTTTTTTTTCCCACTCTCCCAAATGTTTAAACACTACTTGAATTACTTGAGGTGTGAGTTATGCTTCTCTTACAGGAACAGTTAAAGACTTTTTTTTTCACCCCTATACAATCTGGCACCATGTAGAAACAGTGCCAGCTCTGAACAAGCAAGTGTCTGTGTAGGGTAAACTGCCTGTGAGACATTGTCATATGCATGTGTTGGTGTTGTGCCTGGTACCCAAAACAGCAGGGGAGGTGCCACGCAGCCTGACCTCAAACACATATCAACTAACTTGATCTGTTTAGCTTATCCAGCAGAGAGGTGATCTGATAACAAGTGTAAGCTTCTCTTCTATGGGGAAGGCACTTCTCAGCTTAGCTCTTCAAGTAGGCAGACAATGACAAGCTGGAAGGCAGAAATCAGGCTGGAGGTGCAGATTTTTAAAGTAGAACTGAGATGTCTGTCTCTAACAGTCAAGGTACTTCACTGTGGTAGCAAGTTGATGTAGTGCATTAGAACCTCAGTCACAAGCAGCATCTAAATCCTGTCTTTTCAGCAAGGACTTGGGTTTGGCACATTACAAACTAGGGATTTAATGCAGAAGTGAGTCAATAGAGTCTATAATGCCCTTCTGACTATCAAAATAATTGCTCTAGTTTTCCTTAGCTTAAAGCTTATTCATTTCCCTAATTACTTCTGTAAAAATGAAGTGGGTGAGACAGGAGGAAGGTGATGTGTATGTGGTAAAGCTAGCAGTTTGCACATGTCACGTTTTCCCACCCTTGCCTAAACTTTGTTGGCTGTGATCCTCAAAGAGCTAGCAGCATCTGTAAATCCAGTTCTCCCCAGCAGCCAGAAACATTCCCTTTGCCACCCCTCTATAAACACTGTACTGAAGCTTCTGGTGAAAATCTGACTAAAGCCAGGGCATGCCAAAACTAGTGTTGTGGGTTTTGCTCTTTGTTGCTCCTCGCTGTGTGCTCTACGTGTCTTTGCTTGCTTGCAGGAATTGGGCTGGCCTTGGCTGCAGCAGTGAAGGGTTACCGTTGTATCATTGTGATGCCAGAGAAAATGAGCATGGAGAAGGTCAGATCTGCTTTTATTTTCAATAATTTAAAAATAACCATGTTCACACTTGCAAAGTTCCTAGTGCAGATGAGTGCTGTGGCTTTAGCAATGAAGGTGTAGGTTCTTGGTCTCCAAGCCTTTGGCCAGGCAGAACTCTGCTGAGGGGCTGTAGCTGGCTAGCCGTGGACAGAAAATGTCTTTAAGACCCATCCCCACAGCATTGTCACTTGGAAAACTGTCACAGCTGTTTTAAACACAAATGTCAAGAGAACTTGAGATTTACCTAGCTCATTGAAGTGTCTACCTGTCCCTGGTTTAGCTGACCCTTACTGAGCAAAGGAGGACAAAGGAAGGCAATGCTGAGGCTTTGAATATTTTTCTGTTCTGCACTGGGCTGATCAAGGCCATGAGGGAGCCTGTTGAGCTCCTCAAGTTACACCAGACGGTACTGGCAAGCATCTGAGTTCTGTCACTGTAACAGCAAAGGGGAAGGATAAGCCACCTGGGTAATGTCCACTTTCCTTCACTGTGGAAAGCACAAAGCATCCAGCTCTGGAGCAAGCCCTGTCCTGTGGTGCTGCACCTGCAGCCAAAAGAAGATAAGAAAGTAGAGAAGAAATCCCCTGTATTTCACAGCTGAGGCAACAAATCGCTATCAGCAAAACCACTTGCCTCAGTTCAAACACTTCCAGTCACCAGGTTTGGACTGGACCCCCTTGCTTTCTCAACTCCTTCTCAGAGAGGAACCTAGGTGTGGCTGGATCCAGAACCGGCCTTAGACCACAACGGTTTATGACTAAGAAATATGCTTAGCAGCAATTCAGGATGTATTTACAGTTTAAAGAGAATCACAGGAATTTAGCAGCTATTAATCACTGTTTAACTTAGCATTTACTGAGCGATTAGAAAGAATTTGCTATTACAATCAAAATAATAGAATATTAAGTTTCGAATTGATTCACACATAGGCATACAATCATCTGAAGATGATTGACTTTAGGCATAATTTTCCATCCTGGTCAAAATCCACATGATGCAATCCTGATATTTAGACAGCAACTATACAATTCCAGTACTACCCAGAATGTACAGTTCTGACATTTACCAGACAGGTATGACTCCAGGCATCAGGAGCTTCAGGTGTGGTCAGGGAGCACCTGATCCGCCCAACTCACTACTATTGTACAAGGGCAAGGAAAGTGCCAAGTAATCCCAATCCAATGCATACCAGCCAACTATTCCTGCAGTGCAACAAGGATACAATGTTGGCTGGTTCTGGGATTGCCAGGGCGGTGCGAGGGGGCTGCACAGCAACAGGCCTACAATAGAAACAGGAATTTGACATCTAGCTCCCAAGTAGACCTTAATCAAGATCACATGTCATGAAAGGTTTGGACCCATGGCTTAGCAATGTCAGGTTGGGGTTTGAGGAGAACTGCTAAGGAGCATATTGCAGACCAGGGAAAAGAGAAGATGTTTTCTTTCCCCTGCATCCCAATGAAGTCTGTGTGCTGGGAGAATGTTTTGGCATTTTGTGACTTTGTTTGCTATAGGTGGATGTCCTGAGAGCTCTGGGTGCTGAGATTGTGAGGACCCCAACTACTGCCAGGTTTGATTCTCCTGAATCTCATGTGGGAGTAGCATGGAGACTGAAAAACGAAATCCCCAATGCACACATACTAGACCAGGTAAGAGCCAAGGTGTCAGAGGTGCAGGCAGAGCGTAGGAGAGGGCATTGCAGCCTTGTTCCTTAGTTGTCCTTGGCTGGATGTTCAACAGCCTAGATGTGTCTCTGGAGGAAAAGATGTCCCTGGTCTGGAGCTGTACTTGAGCTGTCACCATGCTGTGGCGTAGCAAGCTCATATAGTCACTAGAGGGCGGCCACGAGCCTATGTTTGCAGAAACTGCAGCACATACGGGTGGCTTTTTGCCCTGTGTCGCCAGTCCTGTGTGGAAGAATGGGTACAAGGGTCATGTTCCTAGAAGAAGCTGTCCCACAGACAGGACTGATCCTGGCACTGGAGGGTGCTGGCGTCTTAGAACTACTCTTAAATTAGGTCACTCAGGTTATATCTCCCGTTGGGCATTCTGCCTAGGTCCAGATAATAGATAAGGACAGAGTCTGCAAAGAGTGTATGTAGCTGTCGTGGGACTTGAAGAATGTTTGTCAAGTTCTTAAAATGCCTCACAATGTGCCTTTTATCTCTCTGGTCTACTTAAAAGCTATTCTGTCTTTGAATATAGTACCGTAATGCCAACAACCCCCTGACGCACTATGACACCACAGCTGAAGAGATCCTGCAGCAATGTGAAGGTATGTTTGCTCTACTGCTAACCCCCTCTCCAGTGAGTCCCTAGTATTCTCGTGTTGTTAGGTACTTGGAGAATGGATTCTGAGGTGGTTGAGAAATGCATGGGTTCTGATACAGCAAACCCCATGCATATGCTGTGTGTCATTAAAGTTTCTATTCACTATTTCAGTAACCGTAGTAATTTTTATATTTTTTTTGGTTAAGGAGGGATGCTTTTGTTTTTAGACTGCTCTGTGATCAGGTGGAGAAAGCAGTGATGCGTAAGTTACCTTTTAAAAAAAAAAAAAAAAGACATAGCTAGAGTGGCATGAAAGAACAGGGTTATTCTTCTCTGACCACAAACAGAGAAATAGGTATTTTTACGTTCTCAGACAAAATACTCTGTTACACTTGAAGCTTCTGCAGTTAGGAGCCCTCAGGAGTACAAACTGCTCTGTGTTGCAGTTGTCACCAGTGAGACCTTTTTACTCTGCCGGGGTTGCTTCAAGGTCAGCTCTAGGCAGCTGAGTTGGAGTACTAGAATTGATTGAGCTGTGGCAGCAGAGAGCTTTAGCTGGACTAACTCACCCAGCTGAGGAATTGATCTGAGAGCTAGTGGAGGCATTCAGTGTGATGCTGCAGCCTACCATGTAGGCATTTGCTATAGATGGTAGAAAGAAGTCATACAGGAGGCTACTGACCTGCCTTATAAAACAGTACAGTTTCTGATGGGACCCTCTGATAGATCAGCTATTGAATTCCTTCTCATTAAGGTAAGAACCATGTGAAGGGTTCTCCTCCTCACCCTCAAAAGTAACTCTAGCTCTTCAGAGGATTTGGCTTGTCTTTGTGGCAAACTTTCTTGAAGTTTGAATTGAAATGAGTATATATTAACAAACTGCCATCCCACAAACTTAGAGGCTAAATGACTTCTAGCTTTAGGCTTCTTGTTTGTATTTACTTTTCCTCATAGGCCAGGCACTGCTCAGTCATTACTGAGCTTATATCCCTGCTTGTTATTCTTTTGACTGGTAAGCATTTGGTTTTGTTTGTGAATTGGTGACCTTTCAAAATGTATTTTTTATTAACAAAGCTGTCATGTGAATGCACCATGGAAACTGTAGGGGGTGACAGAAGACTGAACTATCATACCTGCACGCACCCTGAGTGCTCATGACCAAAACAGTATTTTTGACGTGAAAATGAGGGAGTAGTGTGTTAACGGTTCTCTCAATGAATACCTATCCCATGCTCTTGACACTCATTCAGTAAATTAACTAATATAATGGACTGCTTGTTCTAAGTTAAAGAATGAATTATCTACATCAGCAAACACAGTAACAGGAAAACTGCAGGCATCAGCTTTATGGACCACCTCCAGCTCTGTCCAAAGTCCCACAGGTTGGTGCCTTGCCAGGCCACTGGATGGATGTTTCAAAACCATTGTTGAAGTAAATGGGGATTGAGCAAGGTGGTCTCAAGGTAGGTCTCATAACATAGATCTTGGGAAGAAAAGAGCCTTATCTTGCCCGTTTTTGTTAAAGAAAGTCCATACGTAAGTGGGTTTTTAATGCATCATTCTGGGGGAGATTTCACAACTGCCTGCTATCCCTCACCTTTAAACAGGAAAAATAGACATGCTGGTGGCTACAGCTGGCACAGGAGGTACTATTACTGGCATCTCCAGAAAGCTAAAGGAGAAGTGTCCAGGTTGCAAAGTAAGTGGCAAGCCTAAAGCATTTCTTTTTAATGGGGTGAACCTCAAACTGCTCTGCTTGGCATGTCCTGTTCCATGCAAGCCTGCCCTGCGTCTCTGCAGGCAGCTCTTGAATGTTCTTATGTAGAAGGTAGTTCTAAGCAGAAAAGAAAGGTTTTCAGACTGTCTAGAATCATCACGTTCTGGTCTGACTGGTGACTAGAGTTCTGGTTTGGTTTAGCAGATGAACACTGGCCATGAGATCCCTTCATGGGGTGTCTGAGAGAGTTCCTTCTCTGGTGTGTACTGCAGCCTTCTGTTTCCTCTCTGACTGTGCCTTCACTAACTTGTCTGGAGCTGCTAAGGTTTTATCCAGTGAATTTTTCTCTGCACACACCAACCTGCGTGACTACCTGTGTGCTGTGTTAGATTTTCTCACAGAAGTTGGTATCGTGTTTCAGTCATGAATATTTGCCTGCACAGGCAGGGAGTGGTAAACAAAATACAGCTTACATTTTGTGTCAAGTGTAAGCAGGTATTGACTGTAGTGATGCCTGACACGTGTATGAGGACAATCTTGTCTTGGGCAAACACTGTCTTCCATTTAAAGCAAGCGAAACCCATGTAGAACAAGTGGTGCCACTCACTTAGTGTCCGCAGCCTGAGGAGACAGGATGGGTTGCCAAGGGGCCAGAATCATCAAGGCATTTTGCTCACAGGGGAGGTGAATGTTGCCAGGAATAAATGAATAGGAGACTAGGTTGCTGTTAGCTTGGCTGTGTGTGCAGCCAGTGTGACACCAACAGCTGTAAGGAGGCCAGCACTCATGAGGAAATAGCTGTGTTCTCAAAAGCAGTGTGTCATGATAGCCAAAGTGGAAACTGTTTCTCTAGATTATAGGTGTTGATCCGGAAGGCTCCATCCTTGCTGAACCAGAAGAACTGAACAAGACTGACAAGACAATGTATGAAGTGGAAGGAATTGGATATGATTTTATCCCCACAGTCTTGGATAGATCTGTAAGTCATGCTTCTCGGTTTACTGCCCTTTGCCCTCTGTTGGGATGCAGAAGGAGGTGAAAAGTGAAGGAAAAACTTGGGGAAGTATTTCTCTGAGCTGAAAGGGGAAGGCTAGCAGACAGAACTATTCCTGTTCTTTCCATCAGAAAAGCAGTCCTCAGTTTTATAATGCTAGGTGGAAATGCTGTGAGCAGATAATGTTTTCCTAGAACACAGTACTTCTCTCTCTCTGTTTTTTTTAAGGGGGAAAAAAAAAAAAACACAACCAAAAAATCACAACCAACTAATCGAAAAAAAACCCCAGCAAAGCACCCCAACCTCTCCTGGCCAAAAGCAGTACGGCTATGTCCTGAGCAGAGCCTGTGTCCCTGGGAAGCCCTCCAAGAGGGGAGGAAACTGATGCTCACTGTGGCTGTCTCACAACAGCCTGTTCTCAGAGTTTGGTTTCAATAAAGAGCCTGTTGTGCTAATGTGATCATCTTACCTTGGCAAAGAAAAACCCACTTGGCATTTGGAGGATGGAAACCCAGGCACATCGCTCAGTAGGGCAGCTGTTACCTCAAAGAGCATGGGTTGAATTCACCCTAGTTGTGCAGCTCACCTAGCCCTCCTGATTTAAATAGACCATTGTTTCTTTCCTCCTGCCCATTCCCAGACAGTGGACCAGTGGTACAAGAGCAATGATGAGGAGTCGTTTACTTTAGCACGCATGATGATCCGAGAGGAAGGACTACTGTGTGGTAAGAGCAGATGCGAATCCTTTGGGTTTCTCTGAACAGTATGTGGGAGGCTGAAGCCTTGTGTAGGTCAGGGAGACCTCCTTCCACTTCAGAAGCTGTCTTCCTCACCCTGGGCTCCTCTACTCTCTCTCCTCATTCATTCTTTTTTATTTCACTTATCGTTTGACAGTTTTGCCTCTGATCTGCATTTTGGCAGGTGGCAGCTCAGGCAGCGCCATGTCTGTAGCTGTGAAGGCAGCCAAAGAGCTGAAGGAAGGTCAGCGCTGTGTTGTTATTCTCCCTGACTCTATCAGGAACTACATGTAAGAACTGGCTTGTTTTCTCTGTGGGAAAAGGATGAGGCAGTCCCTTAGACCTCCTTACAGCAGTGGCATGTTGAATACATATTTCTTCTAGCAACCAGTTACCAAAGCAAGGAATGTGTATGGGGCACAACTTCTGAGGTATCTAGAAAGGGTCTGACATGGAGTAGAAAGGAGCTTAGCCCTCTGAAAGCTGAGCTCTTCCTTGTGTCTGTCTTTGGTATATAACCATCACTGGTTAGCATCTTTCACAGGAAAAGACTTGCTTTCGCTGTTTTATTTATTGGGGACCATTGGTGTTACCCATTCCTGGAAGGGTGCCTGTAAGGCTGTCTGCTCATTCTGCCTGTGTCCTCAGCAAACACAGCCCTATTGTAGCATCAGCCAGCACTGGAGTGATTTTACATGTGGAAGTGTGAGGGCTTTGAGCTGTGCTGAGAAGTTTCTCTCCTATTGCATTGAAAAGTATCCCAAAACATGATGTTTTTAGCTGTGTTTCCTGACTTCTGTTGCATCACAACACTAGATGACTAGAAACTGCCGACAGACCTTGCCCGAGTACAGACTGGCACTTCTCCATTCCAGGCTGTCTCTCTATTGTATTGCAAGGGACTGATGTAGTTGAAGCTTTGTTTTCTGTGGGATTCCTTTTTCTGCCTATGAGTATTTCTCTTCAGTGTCCCTGGCTGGTAAGCTTGGAAGGCAAATGGCAGTATATTTTCAATTACGCTTTAGCTGTTCGTAGTAGTGAGCTGTAAATGGTTGCCTCTGTGTGCTTTTAGGTTTGCTGTCAGATGTTCAGCCTGCTAATGAGCTTTTCACTTTCTGATGCTTTCCAGGTCCAAGTTCTTGAGTGACAAATGGATGATTCAGAAAGGGTTCATGAAAGAAGGCGACCTTGTCAAAAAACCTTGGTAAGCATGTGGGGTCCATTTGGATTTTCATGAGTCTATTGAATTTACTTTATAGCAGTTGCTAATTTAACGATTATTTCAATTTACACTACTTCCTTTGAATTAGCTAATCTTTCATGCTATGGTGTTGATGTATAATTGCAGCTATTAATCAAATCTGCTTAAATTAGTTGATTTCTTTCTTTGAGTTGCATGGCAGCAGAAGAAAATGTAGTACTTAATGATTTTTTTTTTTTTTTTTTTTTTT
>Ga0065711_1038466_pt1 | contig 18727 bp, 9 predicted proteins | sample Hoacrofraction12_FD_59098 | JGI IMG/M metagenome (GOLD analysis project Ga0065711, IMG submission 59098) | Hoatzin crop microbial communities from Cojedes, Venezuela - Epithelial fraction 12 v2 (version 2) | ecosystem: Host-associated > Birds > Digestive system > Esophagus > Crop | place...
AAAAAAAAAAAAAAAAAAAAAAAGTGTTGCAAGACTCCTAAATCAATGATACACAGTAAGAAAAAGATACGAAGGACTGTTTTCAAGGGAAAGAGGACTGTGTAAGCAGAATTCCTCATCGTTACCCCAATATCTAAATTTGGAAAGAACAATAAAATCCACTCACACTTAGTTCTCTGACATGGTTCAGCCAAACATCTGGAGAAACACAGATGTTTAGAAAAGCTCCTTCTTCGTACCTCTGTACTTTCTGCCCTTCCATTTTAGGATCTGATTGGAAATGATCCTGTTTCTTTCATAAATAACCCGATTATATTCTCTGAGCTCAAATAGGATTATTTGGGCACGTTTCCCCTTTGCAAAATATGGCCACTTTTGTTCAGTAATAATTGAATCTACTTGATTTTCATATAAATGAGAACACACAACAGACGGGAGACCCTCACTCACCCTTTGCCTCTGAACCTGCTCCTCCTCCAATTCTTCTCAAAATGCCACCATTTGGCTGACTTTCTGCAACATTGTCTGGTCTGAATCTCAATAGCAGGTGTGCAAAGTCAGCTTCACTCCTGTCAGCAGAAATACATGGAGCATCCGAAGAATAAAGCTCAGGTGCAGAATCAAATTACTGAGGCCTGAGAAGCTACCACACATCAGCTGAGACTATTCCTGTGGTTCCACATGCTAAGCTTGTAAAATAAATTACCTTAGCTTAAATCTCAGAAAAAGGTGTTTAGGCAGAATGATGTTACTTCTGATCAGTGGCAAAAGAACTGCCCCAGAGGCAGCTAGCACAGCTCAGCTGATGAAGGGTAACTGGATGGGCAGATGTAATTTAGTCAGGTGTCTTAAACACAGACTTTCAGCTGCTACGTGTGTGAGCATATACAGCATGTGTATATGCTATGTGTATTACAGAGCATAAAGTAATATTTTAAGGAATTATCCTCAGAAATTCTCACTGCACATTTGGGTAAATATCTGAGGTGATAAAGGCACTAAATACTTGCTGTACTCGGATGTTTTCAGCAAGCTCTGCCTACAGATCCTTCAGTAGTTCTGGCTCAACCTCTTAATGCTTAGTTCTTAAACACAGGCTTCTTAGCTGACATAAAACAAACAAACAAAAAGCTTCTCCCCTAAGCAAAGTACTTAACTGCTGGAAAGATGTTTAACTTTCCCTTTGTTCTTCTTCTTGGAGAGGAGGGGGAAGGAGCTGAAATTTCCTGGTCCAAGCTACTCTCATCAGGCTGCATCAGAGCTGGCTAAATCAGTCACGCTGCATTACGTTACATGGCTGATTTAGCCTCATATGATGAGTCACTGCAGTCAAGCGTCAGCAAAGAGATGTGCTACTTAAGAAAAAAAGTCAAGACAGGTGCTATGCAGCTAACTTTGCCTCTAAAAAATATTTTTAATTTTTAAGCGTGGTAAGATTTTATTTGACCAGCTGTGACTGTTCTATAAAATTGTTACAATAATCTTTATTCTTTATTAATTTGTGTCTGGAGGCCTCTGGTGCAGGTGGGACTGTCGCAGTAAGCACTGCACATTTGTGTGGGGAAAGGTGGTGACAGTACTCCCTGCCATCTTGACACACCAGCGTAGGCAGGGGAAAGAGCTCAGAGCAGCAGGAGTCTGCCTCAGGCTTCCCAGTCCCCAGACTATAATAGCTCTCCAAAACACCAAAACCTAAAAAAATTAGTTTTACAGATGTTTTTAAAGGCAAGGGTGATGAAGGAGAACAGCTGAGAGATGATTAAAGAGAAGGGCTCTGTCAATTAAAAAGGCAAGCAGAGAAGTCAAGTTTTAGTGACCTTGACATCTCACCCTTCCTCCTTTAGGCAACCTTGTCTCTACAGACAAGAGGATTTCAACAAGAGTTCCCCAAATCTTCCCATCCCAATTAAAATGACAGTGCCCATCCTTCTCATCTAGGACATCATCTGTGTGCTGTGGAAAAGCAGATGAACAAACAGGTCACTGGCATGCATTAGCAGAACATGGACCCCAGTCTGCTGGCAGAAGAGGCTTTTTGGAACTTGATGGTTTAGTTTTTATTTCTGCAGCGTCCAGAGTCTGTATTTCAGTGCTCACAGATCACCGTATAATCCTGGAAAGCTATATAAATCGTGGTCCCAAGATAGACCTCCTCTTCCTCCTTTCTTCTGCCTTCATTTCCTGCTTCCTCTCATTTCCTTTTAGATGCCTGGATAGATTTAGATTAATCTCAGGGCTGAAATGTTACACTGAAGAGTTGTATTAATGCCTGATCTAGCTACTGCATCCTACTGTAATTCATGTACATTGGTAATAAAAATAATCCTCTGGGAAAAATATAGTGGGGATTGTTGGTTTTTTTTCCTCTGTGACTGTCAGCACATTTTCATTCTAAGGAAAACTAAAAAAGAGTTTCTAAAAAGATACTGCAGTAGAAAGCTTTAATGGGAATATCTCTAGGTAGCTGATCATTCCAGTTCACTAAAGACGCAGTTTGTTTTCAGTCTAAAATAAAAAGAGTAGGAAAAGTACAAAATCAAAATATTATCAACTACATCTCACATATTTCTTCCCTTCATTATTACTTCACAGTTTCTAGTTTAAGAAGCCAGAGATCAGACTTCTCCACATATTGCAAACCCATTCAAGTACCACTTAATCATTTGCTGACAGCTAAATGAGTGCTCCAAAAAGACCCAGTCCTGTCCTCTTCACATGAGCATAATGTATCAGAACCCAGGTGCACCACTTCCAAAACCCAGAGTTAGCACCAATTTTTCCTACTTTTAAACAACCTTCTAAAATAAACATATTCTATTTGAACTACTTACAATACTTGACAACCCCTTTTTCTACAGAAAACTTAATGTGCATTTTACATTTCCAAAAAGGCAGCTAGGAAAAATAGTTAAAAAAGAGACAGTTCATCCAAGGCCATAAAAGATCACAGATTTTCTACAGAGTTAATATGCATGATGTAGATCAAATAAGTAGGTGATAATTTTTAACAGTATTTGTTTACATGGTGTATTAGTGGAGGAAAAGAAAATAATTTCCCTTTGCTTCACTATGCACACAGACATGAACAAGTAATCATTCACATGCTTTCAAGAGATGCAGTCTTGCTTATACAACTCCGGAGTCTCAGAGAAATGAATGTAGATTACAGCAGCAATAGAGAAGCTATAAATACACATACTCTGCCAGTCACATCTGGTGGTTTTTTTTTTTAATATAAGATCATGTTATTGATATATTTCTTCTTGTAGATGATTTAAGCAGTTATTTAGGATGTCAAGATTAAAAATAGTCTTTTAAAGAGCAGGTAAAGGTACGATTCCTTGATTTGCTTTACTACACTTTCTAGACATATATTTCACCTCAGAAAAAACCTGCTTACTTATAGAATATCCCAGCCATTGATCAAAAGATAATACCTTTAAACAAAGAGGAAGCTTAAAATAAATGTTATTATCTGGGAAAATAAAATCAAATAACACACCAATTAATTCAAATGAGTGTTTTCCTAGAAAGGATTAATTTTAATACAGTTTGAATTTCAAAGTTAAGGTATTCTTCCCAAGTTAGGTTATCATTCATACCTATCATCTGCATTTTCAGGATGACATCACATTTTTGAGTGGTTTACAGTTAAAGTGGGGAATGGGGGCATGGGGTTAAAAACAAAAAAAGGCATGTTTAAATTGACTCAAACAACGATATGACAAATCTTCCCTCTCCTAGCTCAACCCAGAAAAACCCTGATCAGTTGTCATTTTACAGCTTCATCCAGCTCAAAATTGGATTTCTAAGCTCTTAAACTGTCGAATGGTGACACCACATTCTGCCTAGTTTAATGATTATTCTTTTGGCTTTCTTTAAATTCATCAGTCCATGACATTCTGTCTGCCCCCTCCACCACCTCAAATACCAAAAGGAGAATGTATGGAAATCCACTCTCACAGGAAAGATATTTCTTCATAACAGAATAGAAATCACTCAAGGCTAACAATGTTGGAGGAAATCCTACATCTTCTGGAACTAGTAGAGGAACCATAGAAGAATTCACATAGGAAAAGACCTCTGGCTGTCTCTGGTCATATCCGGTACTCCAGAAGGGCTAACTTCAAAGTTGGATTTAGTTAAGTCACATTGCCATAAAATTCTAGGTCTCAAATCAAGCAATTAAGCTCAGAAAGAAACATTTCACACTGCAAAAAGCTGTTTTTGCAGTCTTCCTCCCTCATTTTCAATGAACACACCAGCCTGTCATTTGGAGGCCACCATCATTTACACAGCTGAGTACGAAGGATTCAGTGATCCTGTTTGATAGGACCTCGTTTAACAGCTGTACCTGGTGAGCTGGATATCAACACACCCATTTTCCAGATCAGAGCAGCAACTACTAGCCCGTATAAAAGGCTATGCTTTGTGAAGACAGTACAGTCATGGAGTCCTGTCTTGATTGTGAGCTGCCTCAATAGTACATGTGGCAGGTAGAAAACCAGGTGAACGGTACAAAACACACATTCTCTTGTCTGGAATCTCAGGGCAATTGTGCATGCTACAGCTGTTCCCCAGGCAGAGCTAAGCTGCACAACTTGCACTTCCATATGCAAGTCTCAACAGGTCGTTACAACCTTGACAACTTCACAGCAGCCATTTTTTCCACACAAACAAACCATAAATTTCTTGAATAATTTCTCCATTGGATTGAAAGTTTTTCTTAAACAGGGGACAAGAAGGTCCTTCTCTTCCACTCTATGTTTATCAAACTTATTTTTGTCATTGCAAAGAAAATCACTTGAAATCACTAATTCCTTTTTACATTTTTAAGTACCTCTGTTCTTCTGGAGGAAGTGGTGCACCATCTTTTAACTTTAAGAATCTTTCCATGCCCTCACCCCCCCTTCCCCCCCCCCATCTCAAGTGGAGAAGAACAGCTGGCAAAGTTTTTTATTCAATTTATCTATGATTAAATTGTGCTGAGCACAAAGAGAGTTTCAGAGGTGGTGAAACTGGCTACAATCCTGCCTCCCTCAGCAAATTTTGAAGAATTCTGAATCACTGTACAACTTGACTTATGTACGTTTGTTGTTGGAAGTAATATGATAAAATACATAAACACGGTCCAACCCAGTACAGAATATGCAGAGTTATGCAAACCAAGAATTTGGCCCAATATATATTTCTTTCTTAACACAAACAGTAGCCTGTGTAGAACTCAAAAAAACAGGACCTTTCAGATTGAGACAAACAAAGAAAGAGCATATCTTGTCTAGCCTTAATCCTTAAAACAGCACTAGTGAATGCAACTTGGTGAAGATAACACCACAAGACCGTCCAGAGCAGTACATAAGACAACTCATCTTTATTAGGAGACAAGCATCATTTCTCATAGGGGAAACTAACTATATCCAAAAAGCACAGGAAAAGAGAGACAGATCACTTAATCTTTCAAGAGAGAGGCAGATCTATACGAAATCTAGCATAGAAGACATGACTATGAGAGTTGTTGATCAAAACAAAGGGAGACATTGTAAGCAAAACATTTGAACATGGGAAAGAAAAGGAACTCAGGAGTAAAAAAATATGCCAGACACTTACAGGTAAAGGTAATCCGAGCTTGATTTGGGACAATAAAAAAATTCTTGCATTCAGAAGTCCACCCGACTATCCTAATAATTGTCTCTAAATTGTAGCTGCCAAATTACAAGGAAACGTGCACTGAATCTTCCATTTAGCATGCTGCACTTCAAAAACCAGTATCATTCTTGGAATAATATTACAGTGTGCACAAAGCTATTTGTCAGGCCATAATCAAATGCCAAAGATTGGTTCTGATGGAATGTGCAATCTCTTGCCCTAGACAACACTCGCTGTCCAAACAGATAGAGATTTTGTAGCTAGAGAGCTATTTTTTAATTATTATTTTTTAATCATCAGTGCAGTCATCTCATTAATGAGCCAAAAGGAACCTGACCTAACATAATATACTATGTCAGAAACAAACAAAAGAGCACTCCTTTCTAATCAGCAACCATTTTCAATTAAAGTGTCCAGATTTAGATTCAGACTTATTTCAGGAGATTTACTTTGGTGAATAATCTGGCTCTCCTAAGCTAGTCAGTCTTCTGTGAATAAAAGACCAAGGTAAATCTGTAATTAATTATTCTTTCAGACAATCACATATCATGTACGTATCACAGAAAAGCATGTAAAAAGGACAGGGTGTTAGATACTGCTTTCAGGTCCTTACATCCCATTGGAAGAAACTTCATGAGAATTTGACTCTTTTGCCTACGGACCACTCAGAATTTATTTTTTTATTGATGACCTTTTGGTTTTGTTACACATTTTGTGTTTTACGGTAGGCCAGACTTACTGGGCCCAGATGTACTCAGGTCAACCGCAAAAATCAAAGATAAAATTTTCATGGACGTTCAGGACTACAAGGACCTTCAGTCCACTTCCAGGACTTCCAGTATTTCATGTCAATTGGTCTAAGCCAGACGAGCCTTACGAGAACACACAGCTGAGCGTACTGCCACCAGCACACATTTTTCTAAGAAGTTAATGTAATAAGTAACAGTGTCTAGAAGTTTGGCGGAGAAAAAGAGGTCATCACATGTTTGGCAACACATCATTAACTTGCTAATTACCCACTAATGGACATCTGATATTTCAAAGCCACTACTTGATACAATTATGCTCCACTTTCCTACATTAAAGGAACGATGTAACAGCGCTACATCATCCACCTGCTGCATTTTTGTACATATTTTAAACCCACTTAGATCAGAATAAATTAATCACTGCTACCCACCACTGATGTCAGGCAACACAAATAAAACCAGTTTTAGTACTTAAAAAAATAAAAAATAGATATGAAACCTTTGATCAGCAACCAGTCTTAGGTACTGGGTATTAGGAATAGCTGCTTACTGAAAGACTTCTCCAGAGCACTATGGTAATGAACTACAAGGTTTGGGCCAAAAACTCTGCAGTTATGCCAAATTCCACTGAATGTCCATTAGTCCCAGGTCCACAACATCTGAGCCAATGCTAACAAGATAACAATGCTTTCATGTTTTATCTCATGACTCATTGTACATCCACCTACTCTGTTAGCTGGGGTAGTAACAGCACAGTTAGCCAAGGCAGCTCAGAGCAGAAGTTACTGATTCCACCTTCCAGCCAAAAAAAGAGAAAAACATGTTTCCATTATTTTTCCTGCTAGTCCAAATGTACTGGAAAAGCAGCTGCACCCTGCCCACTGCCAGACACTTCTTTCATCACCTTTCTCCCAGTACTGAAAAAGTTTCTCCTGTGGCATATTTTGCCCAGATATAACATAAACCTGCTTCCACACAACTGTTGAATTCCTGCCTGCCTCCCCATGGGGCAGGCGGTGGACAGTAGGGAAACCAGGGGTGTCTTGCCTGGATATCCAGAGGATGACTGCGGAAGTAACAACCGCTGAGGAACTCTGTTCTTGAGCTCCTTAATGCCTGCATTGGTGGCTGGGTCTTTACACTGGCAGTCTTAGCACCTGGATTCCTCCTCTTCTGCTTTCCCCTCAAGGTAACATACCCCCCATGTCTCCCTGCACCAAGTAGAAGCCATTTTACTACACCTGACTTTCCAGGTGTCAGGGAGCAAAAAGGAAAAGAAATCTAAAGCTTCCCAAAGGGAACAGTCTCTTATGGACTTCAATAGATATAAATTGCTATCTAATATTGCATTTTATGATGGCATTTGCATCCCTTTAGAGGATACAGCTTCTACCCCCACATTCCTCACAGACTTCATTTTTAATCTGCAAGTACCTAAATAACTTCAGAGCCCTCTGATCTGTACAAAGGGATCCCCAATGCCGATAGACTGATGACTGCTATCCCTTAACCCCTCCAGAGGGAAATCCCAGCTCCAGGTTGGCCATTGAGGCTCCCCATGTGACACCTGAGGAGGTGAATTGGGTAGCGTGCAAGGAGCAGACAGCAGCACCTCAGGAAACCCTGCAGAGAGCAGCAGGTCCCACACATTGCCTGCTCTGCCTAGGGTGGATTCTCTACCAGCAGAGAGCTTATAGTCACTTTACACGCTTCTCCTGTGCAAGGGCAGCAAGAGGAACAAAGATCACCTTTCTTCAAGCTGGGTCTTCTTCTCACAAGGAGAAAGAGCCATGCTCAGCCTCTTTCAACAGTGAACATTGACTTTTTTTGTTGTTAATAAATAGAGAAGTTCTGGCAGGAATGAGGAAGTGCTAGACAAATAGCACCTTTGTAATTTCCTAATTCTTAGCTAAAATATTAGTGCCTGTTAATGTCAGATATATACAAATTGTGGTGGGTGGCCCCTAAGTCCTGTTATGAAGGAAGTTCCCCGTTTTGTGTCTTCAGCCAGACAAGTCACCATTTCCCCCTCCTCAGAGTAACCACGTGAAGACTTGTCAGCACTCATGTGCCACTGTCACAGACGAAACACCAATACATAATTTCCACGCAATACCTGAAATACAGCATCAGCCTTTCAGGCAGAACTGACCTAGTGCAACTCAGACATAGAAGACCATTTCTACAGCATCCCAAAAGCTGTTTTAAACTGTTTAAAAACTGCATAGTGAATCCAAAGGAAAAATTTAGCCCCAATGAAACAAATTGAATCCCATAACGAAAGGCCTGATTACATCCCAGCCCCGAAGGGCTTTTTCCTAAGTTCCTAGCATCCTCAGATAGTTTTGCTACCACAATTTATATATAGCCAGGGAAGACCTTAGATGAAAATCACATGTGGAAATCTGCAGTGCTGCCAGGTGGCCTCTGGAGGGAAGAAAGTGCTGTGAAACTTCTGGAATGGTTTAAAGCTCTGAGTCCCTACAAGGCAATTTGGATTACACGATGGCCCATAGCAACATGCTGTTCTTGAATACACAAAGCGTAAATATAGCAAATCGAGTTAGTAGGTTTTGTACTGTACATCTTGTTTTGTTTGCAGACAGTGCTACTAGAAACAGCTTCCAATACAGTCCGGCTTCTTTCATGATTGTTTTGGTCTAGCTCATGGCTGTTTATATAAAGATCTATTTTAGAGTAGCAGTTATAAAAAGCAATTGCAAATTAGCAAGGACTGTCTAAGGAGTGGAAGGGACTGCTTGGATTAGTTCCCTCCTCTACCCTAGACAGCCATGTAGGAAAAGTCAGGATAAGACAGGGCCTTAATGATGTCTTCTTTCCCCTCTTTCTGCTCTGCGTCTTCACAGGAGCTTCTCAAAGCATGTTTCATCTGCCAGATCTGATGTCAAACTGGTAGGTCTCAATCATCACCCATCACCAAATAAGTACCAAAGACCATGTATAAAGAGCAATGCAACCCACGTCAGGCAGAGCCTCATGGAAGAGAGACCATCAAGGCTGATACACCTACTGCAAAACAAAAGCACAGGTTTAAAATCTAGTCTCATTTTTACATCTCAGTGGATGCACATCCCCTCTAACAGCAATTCTATATGTTCTGCAACCCTAGAGTACCATACAGGTGTAGCTAAGACAGAGATCATTAGGATAATGGTCACCACTGTAAGACAGGTTGCCTAAACACTCAAGTATCTTCCCTTCATATAACAATAGATAAAAACCCATGAAGGCAACATGCTAATTTTCTGATCAAAACAGCATGTCCAGTGAGCTGAGGTAGTGCCCAGACCTGCAAACAATTGCAGGCTGTGCAGGAATCGAACAGGCAGGGAGCTGAGAAACAGCTCCTTGGGTCAGACTGTCTGGCAAGGCAGCTCAAAAACTGGAAGTGAGCAACACTTGGTTTTGCTCTGTTCTGTAGACCAGGGTAACGTGTTATTTGCAATTCAGCAGAACTGCACCAGGAACTCATGGTTCTGCTCATGAGAAAGAGCAAAGCCCTCACCCATGATCTTGAAGCTTGGCAATTCAGCCCAAGAGGAAGGAGTGCCATCTTCAGAGATGCACAGACTGCTACAGTCACACTTTTTAGGGAAGAAAGCCCAGCAGATTTACCATGGAGAAATCCCAATCTGAAGCAGCCAGGACTCAAGACAGTACTTGGCTAGCAAATGATTTCAAAGTGTGACTGTTCTCCCATAATCACCTACTGCATTCTCTCTTCTTTTGCTGTCCTTCCTGTGCAGAGGAAAAAATACCCCTCTAATATTATTTCCAGTCAGCAGATTATTTACCACATCACAGTCGCTTTGGCGGTGCAGACACTGTCTGGAGCTTCATCTGAAAGTGCCTCCTGCCTGTACCAAGAAGGCCCCAGGCACACACATCCTTCCTTAGCACCAGACTGAAACAGGCCTCCAAAAAATGACACTGTATCCTACACATATTTTGGGTAAATTGCACAGCTTTATTTTCTTTTCTAGCTCTAAGATAGCCAAATGAATAAATCCATATGTTCATAACCTTTCCCCAATCTGTGGTGGATTGTTTTATAACCATTTGCAGGCAGCTGATACGTTGAGGGATCGCTCACCCCTTGCAGCAGGAGCGGTCTCATCAACTCGCAGAGCCTGCTGCCCATATGCAAACCTGGGCCCTTTCCAGTCTGCTTAAGGGGCCTGGTCCCTCTTGAAATGCTCCAGAAGGCCTCATTTAATCTCAGCAGCTATAAAACTTGTCCCAATTATTTAGCTCGTAGTGTGCAAAAACATACGCAGAGGTGTGGTTACAGTGCTGGGGAATGAGGGAACAGAGAAAAACAAAAAAATCATGGTAGAGGGGGAGAGGTAAAGCTTAAAGGAGAATTAAAGGAACACAGAACATATTCAGCTAGATAGATCCGACATCACTTAGTTATTGTCTTCATAACAATGCACACAATTGTAAACTTTCCCAAGGCCTTTTACACAGTAATTCATAGTTCACCTGGCACTATTTACTGTGCAAACCAAAGCTCTACACTTGAGTTGTCTGAAAAAACTCTCTCTAGTCTTGGTAGGCAGCCCTGCTTTCAGGTTTCATAGCTACAGTTGAAAATGCTGCTCACCATCATTGGCCCAGTGCATCCCTAAAGACTCTCCCTTGAGGGGTTAGCAGGACTGGGCCATCAGCTGGACGAAAAGAAAAGGGAACTTCAGTGCCATCTTCATCAGCCACAACAGATACAGAAAAACCTTGAAACCATCTCAGTAAGAGGAATTGTGAGCACTATGGGGAACTGTGTGTTAGGAGAGGGCATCATTAGATCTGGCACAAAGCACTGGATGGTGGGTGGAAATTTGTGCTAGGAAGCAAGGAGCAGGGTGAGTTCAATATGAATTTGGCGTGTGCATCAGCTCACTTCATTGACACTGAAGCTATTTGAAAAAAACATCAACAAGATGATCATGGAAACATTCCAGCTGAGTTGCTTCGTCTGCCTCTCCTGAGTATTATGGTCTCTAAGTCTTAATCCAGAGACACTGCAAGACAAGTCGGGGAATTTGACATCCTATCTCCTGCTGATTAGCTGGCAGGTGTAGCAAGGAGACCTGGGAGATACCCTTTTAAACAAAAATCCAGTTGCCAGCACCAATTGATTGGCATTAATGCAAATAAGCCATTCCAGAGTTTAACTCAACCATGCCACGTGTCAGCATCCTATTACCACATTACATTATGTAAATTAACCTCCAAGAAAATGCAAATAGAAAAGAAGAAACTATAATCTCAGCAGGCATCACTCTGCTGAGTGCAGCCCCAGCTGCCACCCCCATAGAGGAGCAGTCTTTGCACTGACTCCATTTACCTCTACTTCTGTTTTATTTACTCAGTATTAAGGACAGATACCTGGATACTGAGGAAAAAGGAGCTAAGGGAGACACCAACACCCAACACATGCTATTAACACCACTGGAACAGCAAACTGCCCAGCACATGCAACTGTGCTGAACACACTGTTGCAGCTCCACCCTCCCATGTCAGGTCCAAGTCCATCTCTGTAAACCCAGGAATGCTTTATACTCTAAAAATAAAGAGAAAAAAAACAGTTTAAAAGATACTTATTTAATGCTTTCTTGGGAATACTGAAACTGCTAAGCACTGAACTCTCCTGTTTAGCTTCAGAGACAAAAATCATCCTGCCATCTGCTTTTGCTCACTTCTTTGCTCTGTCTAACCCTGAGTTTTGTTTTCAGAGATCTAAGTCTTATCTAATTCATATTCACTGTCTGCTTTAAATCCAAGCCTCTTGCTCCCCACTCACGTCTCAAAATCTTCTCCTTCCCATTTACTCCTTGTGCTCCCTTTAAGACTTCCATTCAGCTTCTATCTTTCACTCACTCTTGTGAGAGTCCCACCTTCCAAGCATGCATAAAGGTGTTCTATTTCTTGTGTATCTGACCATGCTTCTTCCATTCAAATCTTTGCAGAGACATCACTTCAGTGAGACCTTTCAAGCAAATTCACAAACAAATTTTAACAAAAAGCTGTGTACCACTAAGATGAAGGTTTGGTGATCTGATTCACCCCAGACACTGCTTGCTTGGATATAATATTCACTGCCCTGCTAAGCTCACGAGAGCACTGAAGCAGGGACTGTGATTTCCTGTTTCATGAGGCACAGACCACGCTGTCAGGGCTTAATAAACACTGGGCAATGTTTCATTTCCCATAATTAGTTGCATCATTTGACTCTTATTACAGAAAGGCAGGGACAAAAGCAATGGACAGGATTCTTGCTATCTGTAAAAATGGATCAAATTCAAAAGCAGCATTGAAGGAATGTTTAGAGAACATTGAATCTTTAAAGACTTCATCATAAACTAAAGTAATTCTACTGTAGGGATTATGTGCCCTATTCAGTCAGAGAAAGAAAATTTAGAAAATATATTTCTGTCCAAAAGTATCTTTACATTATAGAAATGCTTGGTGGGCATAGTGGGGAGGTAGGAGAGTGGAACAGAAAGGACAAAATAAAGTTTTTTACTGTGCATTGTACTTGTTTTTGCAATTCAAAATCTCAGAGTCTTTTGCCAGTGGATGATTGTTGATTTCACTTAGTGCAAGAAGAGTTAGGAACTTCAGAGGTAGAACTAAATGCAGGAAAAGTAACTCAAGTAACAAAACATAAACTGGTGATGGTTTCATGGTACCAGGATAGTCAAAAAAAGACACAAGATATTATATAGCCAGGAACTTCTTTTTGTATGTTATGATATAAATTAGACCTTATCCTAATCTCATCCTCAAAACCTACAACCACGTGGTCATACCAGTGTCCCACTTTGATCGTATAACACCGTACCTATCAGCTTTGTCAGGGCTGCTGCAATCCTCAGCCCCTGTGGTCAATCGGCAACCGATAGTTGCAAACCTTTCCCACTGGCAAATCAGCGCAGAGGATATTTCCTGCAGGAAAACTTCACACTGAGCCTTCATTAAATGCTCCTCTAGTTGCTGGGCAGGGGGTTATGGTAGTGTGGATCTTACCTCCATCTTATGCCTAGGCATGCAAAGGCCTGGAAAGAGGATGTTGGGAGGGACTGGCAGCAAGAACTGCAGCAGTTGCCAAGGGGAGGGTTCAGCACAATTAACTGCACTGGTATTAGCTGGATGCCTGTCAGTCAAAGGGAGGCTGCATAGTTTCAGTCTTGATGATGATGTCTACAGGAGATTTTTTTCAAGAATAAGGAACAAGAGAAGAACAGAGTCTCAGTGGAGGAAGGATGAACATCTGGTCTGAAGCAGACTACATTTCTGGAAATGACGGCCATGCAAATCACCCGTCTGTACAAGCTCGGAACAAAGAGTGCACACAACAGACTATATCCAGGCTCACGTTGCCATTTAAATGTGATCTGCTAAGAAACAAGTATGCCATTTCCATCTGCAGCAGATTTGTTTTACAACATGCTGGGCCTGACCAAGCTTCTTTGCTAAAAAAACTGAAGAATTCCTGAAGCCAAGGACATTAGAAGGTGGGACACTGTGTCTGCCAAGTCCCTCTTCTGCCCCAGGATGTGGAGGCTCCCAGCTCATCCTAGATTAGTCACAATGCTTTGGGCAATCTGCCACCTCGGCCCCACTCAGAAAGCAGTCAAACATCATTAGGAAAGCTACAAATTCATTCACTCAAAGAAGTGAAAAATATACATAGCGCAATCAACTCTCTGCACCTGTTTGGGCTTTGGTTTCTGTCCATGTTTCAGAGTCACTTTATGAAGTGAAACCAGATTTCATCTCAGAACATCCAATAAAGTATGCGGGTATGCCAAGATAGATAGCAAGGAAATCTGCACTATGATATCAGCTACAGGCAGGTGAGCCATCACATGAGGTCTTATTATATCCAAACAGTGCAGGGGCTACAGATTTTGCAGCACCTGTAAAATCAAAGATTTTTGAGGATACTGATCTGGGTACAGTTCAGCACTGAGAAAATGGATATTGGGCTGTCAGGGAGAAGGGAACAAGGCTTATTTTGAGAGGAAGACAGTAATAGCTTTCGTAATCAGAAGGGATGATATAGGACAGTGGTTCCCAAACTCCTTAAGAAGACATGACAAACACCTCTCATCCTGGCATCAAACCACAGCTTCATCCAGATTTCCCATTGTCATCACCAAGACATAATAGCTGAGGATTACAGAAGAGTTCAATTACATTTCCAAAGGCAAAACAGCACCATAACAGCACCCTAACCAATGTTTCCCAAGACTAAAAAATATAAAGGCAGGCAAACTGTTGAGAACCAAGCCTGAATGGAAGCTTTAGGAGTTTAGGAAAGACTCCTGCTCTCCCCTTGCCCTTCCCTCTGCACTGCACAACTCCTTTGGCTCATTAGTCCTTACTCCAAGCTGCATGCCTTTAGGGTACAGTCAACAGCTTATCTCCCAGCCCAGTCCTGCAGGTGCAAGTGCTTACTATGGCTTGAGTTAGGACTTACGCTTCTGAGTGGCAGCTGACAAGTCTGTCAGCCTTTATCTGCTGCTCCTAACAAGAGATGTATGGGAAACTGACTGGGGTACTTGAAGAGAGAAGGTAAAGCCCCATGACAGGTCTGATCAAGCTCACCAACTAGTAAGACCTCAGCAGCTGAACTTAAAACTTCTCAGAGGTTACTATGCACCCTGCTCAACCCAGCACCCTACAGGTCACACAGGGACCTCTACAAGCATAGGATGAAAGATCCTTCCCAGCAGACTCATATCTCATCACTGACCAAAGTGGGTAACCAAGATGGTATAACCTTCATTTGATACCCCTCCTGCAGCCAGGCCTTCCCCGAGAGCTCTCCCATGTGAGTTTTCTCTCATTTAAGAACAGCTAAGCCTATCTTGCCATTTTCAATATAGACAGAGAAGACTGTCATAGACATGCCTCATCAACTATCATCCACAAAGATTTTTAGAAACTAGTCTTTGAGACTACCATTTTTCTGTCAGATTTGGTTAGCTGGTAGAAATCAGTGGCTCCAGAAGTTATGATGACATGATACAGAGGGAAGGAATAAAAACAAATCATGGGAACAAAGTCTTAAGGACTGAGTTGAATACTTAGGCTGAGGACTTGACAGGTGCTGCCCACACAAGTACAATTTGTATAACCACTATCCAGTGGAGCAAGCACTATATGTCTCAGCTGGCAGGTGAAAGTAGGGATGTAAGTCACAGAAAAGAGTTGTTTCTGAGCCAGCCATCACATAAAAGTAACTCTTTGTAGAGTTTTTCACATGCATTGTTAAAGTTGAATTGTTGCTTGAAGGTGCGAAGCCGAAAACCAACAAAATCAAAACAGACTTTCAGAAGGGCAAGGAAATATGCCAACAAACACACTACGCAGGGCTTCACCTTGTCAAGATTTTGGCACGCACAGACTTGAAACAAAAAAAATCACCTTTTGCCACTTGCTCTAAGAAATTTCACAATCCTTTGAAAAGGCACATTGAAGTAGCTTGTAATGTCAAAGCTGATAAGCAGTTCCTGGATGGAAGACAAGGCAGCTCCCTGTTTTGCACTGCAATATTTTGTCACGAAACCAATCAACAACATTAATGGCAAGTAAACTCATTCATTAAGGGAAAGACATTTTTGCTCACGTTCTTTACACTGGCAGCTGGTTTCCCATAGATTGCACACTTCAAGTGTAGCCCCAGAGGACAGAATTATGGGGAACATTTTTCCTTTGAAATAAAAAGGCATAGTTTGATTTAAGCTTCGGGAAAATAAAGTAGATTACCCAGCTAGCCCAATTGTAAGAACACAGAAACTACACTAACACTTGGACTTAACTTTTTTAAATTTTCAAAAAACAAATTGACTTTCTAACTGTCTTTCTATCTCTGCCAAAGGTTTTCCAACTAGATCCAAAATACTGAAGCCTAGAGAGAAGAAAAAAGATACTGTAACATAGATGCCAGAACATTCCTAAATATCCAAAGCACAGTTTATGCCTCCTAACATCCCTAGCAACTTGCTGTGCACACAGCAGGGTAGTCAAGCCAAAACTGACTAGGCAAGAAGAAAGCAAAGTTTTCTTTCTTTATAGAATATTAATTTGTCACTCTGTTCAGGCTAAGAGGGCTGAGAGACAGAGAAGACTAAGAAGCTGTAGGAATGCTTGTCATCCTAACATTGACAAAAAGTTTTTGTGCACTTTTTACTTATTAATTCCCTAACTGCATTTTAGCAAGGGCTTTTCTGGACAGGGATCAGTGGAATTCCTAATCAAAACCATGACAAGCAAAAAAAAAAATGTACGATTTCTGCTTCCCAACATGAAATATTTAGTGTAAGTCCCACGAGTTGCAGGATAATGACATCACACTAATGGAAGAAGAACAGAAAACCTTCTAACAATTAAAAAGAGCCTTGCTGAGAAAACACACAGGAAATTGTCAAGCCATCATTTATGTATCAACCACAGCACACTGGACAGTACTGCAGGCTACTGTAAACCGATTTGTCTCTTTAATGGGCTGCATCAGGAAACAATAAAGACTATAAACTGAAGGAGGTATTTCTTTGTTTGCTTTTAAGCAGAAGGGTAACATCAGTTAGAAGACACTGTGGTACCACCCTTTGCTGCCATCAAAGCCTGCTCCAAGTTTATGGTCCTGCTCTTGCCTCTACAGCACCTGCATGATCTTGGAGCAGCTCTGAAAACATCAGAATTAGCCCACTGCAAAAGGGAAAGAAGTTTGGCTTAATGCATGTTTAGTTTTCTGATATAAACAAAATTTGAGCAGGCCAGCAAGCAGATTTTTTTTCCACCTCCTGCATCTCCAGCAAAGTTGCCAGCAAAGGGCTGGTTCGAGAGCCATGACTGCTGACACAGTGATGCGCACGGCAGGAAGAACACAGCGTGAGTTTTAGATGCCAGGCTGAGCATTCAGCACTGGCAGGTACAGAAACCTTGTTTTGACTTGAAACCTGAGCAAATCTGATCTGGGAGTTCACTGATGGAGAATAAATATGGAAGAAACTGATTTCAAATTGTGTCTTTTGAAAGGATGAGTTGACAGGAAAAAAATAGCAAATGCAATAGGTACCTGACTACCATTGTTACATTTGTTTAAGCAGAGATTGCTGCAATGTTCAGGAGCTGCATAAAAGACTCTGCAATATGCAATCAAGTCATAGGTCTGAAAACACACCAAGAAACATCCAGTAACTTTCACAAATGATAAGAGCTGGGCAGATAAAAGAAGTAATTACATCTTCTTTGAAACTCTATTTAGCTATTTTTAGTGCTTTAATCAAGGGCCCAATTCTTCCACCTTTCTTCACACCAAGTAACCCTTTACACTCTAATTATTTTCACTAGTATGGCTATGGGCAAATTAAGTTACTATGAAGCCAGAGTTAAGGGAGATGGAACCTGGCCCACCCTGAACATTTGGATCAGAAACAGAGACTTTGACCAAACACAGCATCATCAGTGGCTAAAAAAAGCATCCCTTTACCTCTTGGCGTGATGGACCCAGCCCAGAGCTGCGGGCTAAGGTTTACTCACTGTGATACTTAGCAAGTGGCCTCTCTAGGGCTGTGCTAATCAGACCAACTGAGCTGGATTGCAATCTGACACAGAGAAATACAGATGGCTATTAAGGATTGGACTGTGACCAACTCATTCACAAATGTTATTAGGCTATCAGACACCAACCATTTCTGGGCAAATCCAAGAAGAGACAGGTAAAAGTGGAAATATTTCTTAAATTTTAGTTTTCTAGTTACATTTTAGCATGAATGTCCGCATCAAAGCCTGCCACAAGCTCCAGACTTGAAAGTGGCTTTGTACATCACTCATATGGTGCTCTGCACTGGTTCAGCAGTCTGAATCAGGTTAGACAGATCAGAGCCCAGGCAAGAATCCCTTTGATTGCTGTGTTGTGTCTACACCAGCAAAGTCCAGCCCTGGAGATAAAGGTGCGCGACCAATACCTAGACAACCATACCTCAGGAGCATGCCAGTCAGAACTATTTGAGTTTTCTCCGCTTTGGAGACCTGTAGGAGACCTGACAGTCAGCACCGCATCTGGATGTGGTCACAGTGCTTTAAGCAAGTATCACCATTTGTCAGGTTTTGTGTTTCACCAAAACTTGTCTAGTGTGAGTGATATTTCAACTTTGGCACTTCATTCCTGTTCCCAACTCTTCACATTCAGATACTCTTACTCAGTGCAGCTCAGTCAAGTAAGGAGCACTGATTGCCTCTGTCTCCTATCTAGCCCCTAAGTTCACTCTGTGCTGCATGTTGGGGGGGGGGGGGAA
>Ga0065711_1038467_pt1 | contig 18726 bp, 14 predicted proteins | sample Hoacrofraction12_FD_59098 | JGI IMG/M metagenome (GOLD analysis project Ga0065711, IMG submission 59098) | Hoatzin crop microbial communities from Cojedes, Venezuela - Epithelial fraction 12 v2 (version 2) | ecosystem: Host-associated > Birds > Digestive system > Esophagus > Crop | place...
GGGGGGGGGAGCGGCCGCTCCGCCGGGCGAGCTCCGCCGAGGAGGGCTGCCCGTCGCGATCCGTCCTTGCGGGGAGCAGCGGGCATCGCCCTCAGCCGCCCGGTGTCCGGGGCCGCCGGGGAGCCGAGGGGAGGGGTGGCGGGGCCTGGGCGGCGGCGTATGCGCGGTCGCGGGTGCGAACTGCCCTCTGTGCTCTCGCAGGCTGACTCGGTACATCGTGCTGCTCTGCTTCGCCAAGGTTTTGAAAGCCGTGGGGCTGTTCGAATCGTACGACCTGCTGAAGGCAGTGCACCTCGTGCAGTTCATCTTCGTCGTGCAGCTGGGGTGAGTGTGCAGGGGATGAAGCCTCGTCCGCCGCTGGTATGGCACGCTTTGTCCGCAGTGTTCTTTGTCAGCATCAGGCTTATACCCTGCGTTATGTTATTGTAGATTAATCGAGGAGGAGAAGGAATAACAGTGGATCCAGGACAAACTCTGGTCATTGCACTGTTTTTTCTTCGTATCTCTGCTCACTCTAATTTCAGAATCGTAGAACGTCTGAACTTGGAATGGACCCACAAGGATCTTCAAGTCCAATTCCCTGCTCCCCACAGGACTACGTCAAACTAAACGATATGACTAAGGGCATCATCCAGATGCTCCTTGAGCTCTGACAGGCTTGGTGCCATGACCACTGTCCTGGGGAGCCTGTTCCAGTGACCAGTCACCCTCTCTGTGCAGAACCTTTTCCTAATGCCTGATCTGAACTTCCCCTAATGCAGCTTCATTCCATCTCCTCATGTCCCATCACTGGTCACCAGAGAGAGGAGATCAGCAGCTCCCCCTCCACTGCTCCCTGCGAGGAAGTTGCAGGCTGTGATGAGGTCACCCCTCAGCCTTCTCCACTCCAAGCTCAGCAAACCAAGTGACCACTGCTCCTCCTAAGTCTTGCCTTGAGACCTTTCACCATCTTGGTCACCCTCCTCTGCACACGCTCGAACTGCGTGATGTCCTGCTGATACTGAGGCACCCAAAACTGCACACAGTGCTCGAGGTGGGGCTGCACCACTGCAGAGCAGAGTGGGACAATCACCTCCCTCAGCCAGCTGGCTGTGCTGTGCTTGATGCACCCCAGGACGTGTCTGGCCTTTTTGGCTGCCGGGGCACACTGCTGACTCCTGTTCAACTTACTGCCAATGCAAACCCCCAGATGTCTTTCCGCAGGGCTGCTCTCCAGCCTCTTGTCCCCCAGTTTGTACATAAAACCAGGGTTACTGCGTCCCAGATGGAGAATCCAGCACTTATTCATGTTAAATTTCATATGGTTGGTGATTGCCCAGCTCTCTAGTCTATCCAGATCTCTCTGCAAGGCCTCTTTACCCTCGAGAAACTTGAACATTTTTGCTGCTTTAAAACTGGTCATACTATGACAGTACTGGTAGTGGGAAGCTAAGGTGTGTCCAGATTTTCTTCAGAGGGGTGTAGAAGACAAGCTTTCTTCCTTACAATTTGTATTCTGTAGTGTTGTGAGCTTCAACTGCTATTTTTCCCTAAACGAGAACTGAAGCGTAGAAACTGATAGCAAATACGCACAACCAACCTTTGAAGACACAATCATGTTTCGTGTTTACCTAATATGATGTGGAAGAGTATTTGTGTAATAACTTTGAGAGAGCTGGAACATTTAGAACTTCGTTTTGTCCTTTTCTTTCAAAGTTGTTTACGTTTCTGGGCTTGTCACTTATGTGTTCCCAAGCACTGTAGTGTAATTTCCCATCACTTTTGCTGTTTCTTACAGTTTCCGATAAGAGTGTGTATTTGTCATTCCATATGTGAATAAGCCTACGGCTGTATGTGCCTTGCTAATGAAAACCTCAGAACAAAATTTCTCCTCAAAACTTCTGAGATCAGTTATTTTGATTTTTGTAAATCACAGGCAGACTTCTCATTAGCCATTCTCTGAAGAACTTGCATTTAAAATTGACCAGAACTGAAGTTCACTTGTGATCACCTTCATACTGGTATCTGACACATGTAATGCAGCAGGGAAATAAAACCAGTGAGTGTGGTCAGTGTGGCCTTTTAATGATAAATGCAGAGGAAGCTGTGTTGTCAACTGAACCCGATATGTGAGACCTAGTTATTTAGAGCTGGTTTAAATAAAAAGCCAATGGCTAATACACTAACAGAGAAAACTTTCTCCTTTTAACAGGTCTGCATTTTTTATGGTTTTGTTTCAAAAACCATTTTCTTCTGGGAAAGTGGTAACCAAGCGTCAGGTAAGTTGACATATGTAATACGGATTCACCACTTGGTAGATATTGTAGACAATGCGTCTCTTGCCAAAAACAAAAGCAGAACAAAGGTTACTCCACTTGGAAGATGTGGTTGCAAGTTCCAGAAGCATGTAACTAACTTTGTGTCTAGTGCACTGTAAAAAACAATCAGCATTTTTAGCTTTTGTCAGCTCCTTTTGAGAGTATTGTGAAAAGATTGGTCCTTGGTTCTACTCAAGCATCTGTTCCGAGGATTTGATTTTCAAAAAGAGCTTAGACTACTTAGCCAACTTCGACAGTGTCAGAGGGCAGTTTCTCGACTGCTGGGAGGTCAAAGTGCTCCAGTTATGTCGCCCACACCAAGAGAGTGCTTTCTGCGTGGTGTGCTGTGATGAGGGGCTAGTCTGTGCTCTGCAGACCTGTGTGGAGTTTCCAGTATACCAAGATGTCAGAGTAGGGCCAGGTTGGAACGTGCTGTTTTGTAAGAAACATGTTTTATTCACCTGTTCCATGTTCATCTTGGTTTTGTGTAATTGTGTGCGCAAAAACTCTTGATCCATGCACAAAGTCATCAGTGTATGTGCTGAGAGAATCTGAAAGACAGCCTCGGAAGTGTTCCACACGTCAGCTGTTTTCATGATGAGACATGTAAGGCAGAATTTTAAAGTGTGAATGGGAATAAGGTGCATTTTTGATTTGTGTTTGGAAAAATCTGTCTATTTACAATTTCAGTATTGCTAAAAATTTTAAAATTTTGGATTTTGAAGATGCGGTGGTTGTCGTAGGCACGTTGTCTTGTTTAATGTATTTCCGAAACAAATTACTTTTGTTCAAAAACTTGCATTTACAGTTAATAATGTATCAAATAGCTGAATTATAATCTGCTTCCTGAAGAAAGAATTTAACACATGCATAAACACATGCATGTAGACTTAAGGTCTTAGTCTCTTTATCTTGAGTGTTTTATCTAGTTCTGTTTATGTTTATCAGATACATACAGTAGATTACAAAATAAATGTGATCTTCGACAGGCTTTTTGTTAATAACATCTCACACTGTACTATAGAGTCTAGGACTGTGGTAGAAAAGAAAGAAGTAATTGTAGTTCATGATACGTCCAGACAAAACTTAGTTGCCTGGCAAAGTAGTTAAGAAGATAATCATACTCTAAATTTTGCAGAACTTGCAGAGCATATGTTTTCCCCTCTCTTTCTACAGCTACTGTGCTAAAAGAATGCTAGTAATACAGTGTTTGTTTTGAAACTGTGGAGAAAATAATAATGAAATACCTTTCTTTTGTAGTGGATCAAAATTTTTAAGCATGCTGTTGTGGGATGTATCATTTCACTCTTGTGGTTTTTTGGCCTTACTCTTTGTGGACCACTGAGGTAAATACATATTTACTGTAAAGAAAGTTTTGTCTTTTTAAGCTAATTTTTGTGATCTTTCCTTATCTTGCTTCTTAGTTTTGTTTTGTGTCCGTTAGCCCACGATGCCAGCCTCTTGCTTTATTTTTTAGATTTTAAATGGATCTTTGTGCTTTTTCCTGTGAACTCTGTTGTGCTTGGCAAAAGCTACATATAATTTTGTGTAGAACTTGTAATTTTCTTCATTCGTTCTTTGACAAGATGACAGTGAAGTTCTTCATAGTTCTTAAACTGTTGATGTGAGTGATGCAACAAGATCACTGGCTGTCATACTGACTGTGGTTTTCATCATTTCCCTAGTCTTACTAATGTCACCCCAGTTGTTTATTTAACTGTTTGAAGTCCGTGGCTTGACAGCTAGTGATAGCAGCTTGTATTCCTGTGCCAGGTGGCTAGAATCAGTTTCTGTATTTGTTGCAGGACACTGCTTTATCTGGTCATATGCCTGTGCTGTGTTGGAACTTGGTAGCGTTAGTGCATATACCAGAGTAAAATCACTTCTGCTGTTTGTTAGCAGCACTTACTGAGTAACTACAGGAGAATAACATTAGACTTCCAAAAATGAAGGTTAATGTATTAGAAAGCATCTTCCATTAGAGAGAGGAAGGTAAAGCCTTAAATGATAAGTTCTATGAAGTTGAAATTTTATCCTCTACACAGGAGAAGGCATACCTGAGAAGGATAGGATTTCTCAGTACTGCAGTGCCTTTTTGGATGCTGTCAGTCTTCCCAAACAGAACCAGTAACATAGGCCCTGGCAGGCTGTATTGATGTGCGGAGAATGGCAGAAGCCTTTGGTAAACTTGTCAGCGATTATTGCTTTCGTGTTCTGCTCTGGAAAGCTGTGAGTGTAGTTTGTTAGTCAGCCTTTGCTATCGGCAGGAGGCGGCGTGCAAGTTAGGATTTCTGATTTTCAGCAATTAAGAGATTCTGAGGTTGCATAAACTACTAGACTGTCAACACCTCAATAAATAGGATGTAATACAACAGAACAGGACCTGTCTTTTCTGGGAGCTAGAAATTCTGGTTTAGAGGTGGAATTGTAATGAGAATAATAATTCCACCTTGAGCAAGGTAGTATCTTCTTGTCTTACTAGAATAAAGTACAGTTTAAAGTAATCTATAAATGAATAGTTTTAATGTGTTCCTGGAGTTCTGAAGTTCTTTGTTTCGTGATATGTCTGGCTGTCTGCAGCTAGATCTATTGCTGGTGAAGGCAAATAGATTTGCTTTTATCCTTTAGAATTGTTTAAACTTGCTGTTGAAATCACAGGATAAACCTTTGACTTCTGTGTCATTGAATTTTAGCTGAAATAATATGCATTAAGCTTGTGAGGTGGACGTGTTTATTTCACTATTTTATAGGACATTGTTGCTGTTTGAGCATAGTGACGTGGTTGTGCTATCACTCCTTAGTGTCTTGTTCACAAGCTCAAGTGGAGGACCGGCAAAGGTATTTAAAAATTTATTTTACCAAATGTAAAAAAATACTGAATGCTGTAAATTCAAGTACTTCTTTACCTGGAACAGTGTTTTGGACCTATGTTCGTAGAAATTGTGCTTTTTTTAGTTTAATTAATGGTGAAATTATGAGATGTACTACTTGAAATAATAAAGATGGCACTAAGAGAGAAATAGTGGGTGAAGCTGGTGGAGATCCATGGCAGACATCTGAAAAGTTTTTCTATTTGTAGGTGGAAAAGAACCTTGAGAATGATTTTCACACTTCAGCATGCTTTGTAACAGGGTTTTGGGTTCAAACTGACAAAAGTGCATGTGTGCATGTTTTGGTCCTGGCCTTTAAACACCAAGTCCAGCAGTATGGTCTCCAGATCCTTGCCTAGCCTTTTCAATGTTTGTAGCTTTTCACATACTTTGTTTTTTCTGCCAAAAAGTTCTCCAGGTACTTCAGTGTCTGCATGAGGCTATATGTGCTGAATACTTGGACCCACTCTTTCACTTAATCAGAGCGCTATACTTGAGACATCCTTTGTCTGAGTCACATTACCATTTCACAAGGTGCTCTCTGACTGTGCCTAATCAGCCCTAACTGTAATTAGCTCATCCCAGCATCTAGCAATCTTGGCCACCTTCGTGCAAAACCAGTGATAGTTGGAGGAAGATACCTCATGATGCTGTATGCCTGAGGCTAGAGTACTTGCTGTGCAAGAGAAAATCTGGCTTTGGTGCCACCTCAGGCTGGGAGTTTCGAAATCTCTGTCTCATAACTGCTGCTGGAGTCCCCTAATTACTTCTAGGCTGGCCTTAGAATGAGTAGCGCGGTCATCTGATCTGACACTCTATGCCTGCTGCCCCCCAAATTGAGATGCTTGGGGCATCCAGCATGAAGCTCATCATCTAGAAGACATACCACCCAAACGGTAAATACAGAACTTCAGAGAGGTTCTTTGTCAATGTATACCTTAGTGGGCCACGCTTGGCAGTTAAGCCGCATATCTAAGGCAGCAGAAATAAGGGAGTGATAACTCTGTCCTCTGAATGTTTCAGCTTTATGAAGTGAACTGTGGCAAGGAGAAGTCAGCTGACATTTCAAAACAAGAATGTGATAGCTGTATTTCGCTTCAGAAGCTGAATTGTAATAGTATTTTTTAGCTGTAGAGCTTAGTATCTTGCCAAGATGATGAATACCAAAATTGCAGTGTCTGAAGTCAGGGTGGTGAAAGCTCTGTGAGCTGGGATTTCATAGCTACCTCCATCGCTTCCCCGTAAAAGCACTGCAGGTCTCTGCTTTCTAAGAGCCTTAGCACAGTGCCCTAGCCTTTACCTCCCTGAGACAAAATTCTGCAGTTTGTCCACCAGATCCTGTTTATAGCTCCTTGATGCTACAGAATACTAGATCATCAGGCTTGCGTAGCTGCACATTCTGACTTGTAAATTACAGGCTTCTAGCTTGTTACAATGATGATTTGCTGAGTTATCTGGTAAATCTGGAAACCGGAATTAATATAAAATTATATTGTCAAGGTCACTTTTTTAAAAAGAAAAGGGGGGTTCATGATTGTTTTCTTACTAAACTAAAATACGTTTACATTGATCAGGAAGGAGGGAGGGAGGGGACTGATTTCCTGGATTTTTTTTATCTGTTACAGCACATTATAGAAATATTGGGCTGGTTTTGTTTTTGTTTTTTACAGACAAGAGGTGCTGCTTTTTTCATCATAGCTGTTATCTGCTTGCTGCTTTTTGATAATGATGACCTGATGGCTAAAATAGCAGAACATCGTATCCTTTCTTGCTATGTGGAAGAGCAAGTGCCTATAATTGCTGGAGCAAAGAGAATATGAAGTTGAGCTCACTGACTTAAATATGCTTGCATTTTTCTTGACAGGAATTTCACCTTTGAAGAATATTATAGTATAAGATTTTACTTTTACGTCTAAATACCGATAACTACGGCCAAATGAATGGCATTGCTTACTTTGATAACTTAGAGCCCAGCTATAGATTTAAAGTTGTAGTTCAAGGCTCCCTGTCCATTTGCATGTATCGGATCACTTAGGATTACTTGAAGTGTTTTTGGTGAGATGTCCTGACATCTTCCATTAGGATCAGGTTGCCCAGAACCCCGTCAAACCTGACCTCAAATGTTTTCAGGGATGGAGCATCTGCCACCTCTCTGGGCAACCTGTTCCAGTGTTTCACCACTATTATCTATTCTGAATCTACCCTCTTTTAGTTTAAAGCCATTATCCCTTGTCCTATTGCAACAGGCCCTGCTAAAAAGCCTGTCCCATCTTTCTTATAAGCCTCCTTTAAGTGCTGAAAGACCGCAATAAGGTCTCTCCGCAGCCTTCTCTTCTCCAGACTGAACAGCCCCAACTCGCTTAGCCTTTCCCCATAAGGAGAGATGCTCCAGCCCTCTGATCATTTTGGTGGCCCTCCTCTGGGCCCAGACCAACAGCTCCATGTCTTTCCTGTGCTGAGATCTCCAGAGCTGGATGCGGGACTGCAGGTGGAGTCTCACCAGAGCGGAGTAGCAGGGCAGAATCCCCTCCCTCGACCTGCTGGCCACGCTGCTTTTGGTGCAGCCCAGGATACGGTTGGCTTTCTGGGCTGCGAGCGCACACTGCCGGCTCATGTCAAGCTTTTCATCCACCAGTACCCCCAAGTCCTTCTTGGCAGGGCTGCTCTCCATTCCTCCATCCCCCAGGCTATATTGACCCTGGACATTTCCCAGACAGATGCAGGACCTGCACTTGGCCTTCTTGAACCTCCTGAGATTCTCACAGACCCATCTCTCCAGCTTGTCCAGGTCCTCCGGATGGCATCCTGTCCCTCAGGTGCATCAACCACACCACTCAGCTTGGTATCATCTGCAAATCTGCTGAGAGTGCACTTGATCCCACTGTTTATGTCATTGCTGAAGATACTAAACAGTTCTGGTCCCAATACAGACCCCTGAGAGACACCACTTGTCATCAGTCTCCATGCAGACATTGAGTCGTTGACCACTAATCTCTGGATGCGACCATTGAGACAATTCCTTATCCACCGACCAGTCCATCCATCAAATCCGTATCTCTTTTAATTTAGAGAGAAGGATGTTGTGGGGGGCCGTGTTAAAGGCCTTACAGAAGTCCAGATAGATGGCATCTGTTGTTCTTCCCTTGTCCACTGATGTAGTCACTCCCTCTTAGAAGGCCACTAGGTTGGTCAGGCAGGACTTGCCCTTGGTGAAGCCATGTTGGCTGTCTGGAATCACCTCCCTGTTCTCCATGTGCCTTAGCAGAGCTGCTAGGAGGATCTGCTCCATGATCTTCCCAGGCACAGAGGTGAGGCTGACAGGTCGGTAGTTCCCAGGGTCCTCCTCTCTACTTTTATTAAAAATGGGTGCAATGTTTCCCAGTTTCCAGTCACCAGGAACTTCACCAGACTGCCATGGCTTTTTAGGTATCATGGGGAGTGGCTGAAAGATTGTTTTGTGCTTTTGCAGATATGGTAATCTCAGTTCATCTGCTAGGCTGAAAAGTGATGTGAAGTAGCCTGCAGTAGCTCCAACAACAGTGGACTTGAAGCTGCAAATGGAAGCTGGCTAACATGCTTTCAAAGCCACTGAGTAAATTGGAAGTGATTCTGAATTATATTTTTAACAGATCATCTCATCATAGTGAAGTGTAGTGGCAAAGATGGGCAGTAAAAACAAACAAGGTGAAAGTAAACTTTCTCAAGGAAGAAGGAAAACATGGAATTACAGATGCACATGGTATATTCAGGAATAGTGTCGATTAATCCACGAAGTTTTCAGTGACTATGTTCTCAAGTTTTTAAATACTCTTTCCCCGCCCCCCCCCCAATAGTGTTACCTGTTTATTTTCTGTGGAAGTGTTTTCACCTTTCCCAAATTTTAGAGGATCTGACAAATCTTAAAGCTCAGTTTGCTTACTTCTGCTTACTGCAGTCTTCTGCTACCTCTACGTGTTCTTTGGTTTGGAAAAAAAAAATCATCAAATGAAACTTTTCCTTAATTTTTTTTTATTCAGCTGAGGGGCATCATGACAGTGCTCTTACCCATGTTCTGTATACAATCATTGCTTTCCTAGGTGTTGCAGATCACAAGGTAAATAATTTGTATTTTAGTAGGTTAATATTTATCTAAGTTTTCTAAGTAAGAATTTCACCAGCTCAGAGCTAACCGAGGCCTAAATCAAAACCAAAAAGTTCAGCATCTCCAGCCAATGTTTGAACTGAACCAGCACTATAATTTTTACATACTGATTGAGCATGAGCAGCTTCAATACAGCAAGCCAAACCATACAAAATTCAACTTACGCAGCTGATAAGCACTTTGCTGTAATGTGTAACCTAGAAAGTCTTGTTAAAGTTATCAAAGTATTCTGTCATCAGTGTTCTGGACATTCATAATGCTTTGCATACAAGCCGTCTCTTGCTCACTTTTGGGGTCTGTGTTTTGTTGCTGCTGCTTTATCTTTCCCCAGTCTTTGCTTTACATTATGCACTTATATATGAAGACAAAGACTCTTGATACTTCTCAGTAGTATAGTCCTATTATAATTTGTGGCATGAATAAGTGAGTATCAGAATCTTAGTGTATGTGGGATTAACCTGGCTTATTGAGTTGTTCTGTTAGCTTAGTCTTGTTGCTGAAGGGATTGCATTGAGGGTTGACACAGGAGAAAAAGAAATTAGAGGAGCTGAGAAAGTATTAATATAAAAATAAATCAAATGTTAGAGCGACTGATTAACTGTGTGCAAAGCAAGTGTGATCTCAGGTAGACGAGATGCTGTGTGTGTATCTTGTGATTAATTTATAGAACAATTTTGAAAGAAAATACAGTGAAGAAATATGGTATGGTGCGATTAAAGGTAAGTGAATGAAAAGGTTATGAAAAGCTTAGAGGCCAAAATTACGTGACACTTTTCAGGTTTACATATGCTTTCAACACTTTTGAATAATAGAAGATGGGAAACTGAGTTTTGCGTGATTTTTCTTTTTCCTTGTATGCTGTTCACTGCCAGTTTGCCGCTGTTGTATGTCAGTTTACAGTATTGAGAGTTCTAAACTTCAGGTCATATTAGGCTGTTGTGAGTAGTGCTGAGGTATAACCACGTATGCTATGTTACTGTTTTTAACTAGAGTAACAATTACAGGAAATAGCCTGTCTTTTGGCTTTTGTTGATAAGTTAAAGAAAGCATATTAATCTTCTTTCATGTAAGTGTCACTTTGTTTGGAGTGAGGTATTTGGCTCTTAAGAAATGCTAACGGGATCCCTCTATGTTTCCAGGGAGGAGTACTGCTGCTGGTACTGGCGTTGTGCTGTAAGGTTGGTTTTCACGTAGCTTCCCGAAAGCTGTCTGTGGATGTAGGTGGAGCCAAGCGTCTTCAAGCTTTGTCTCATCTTGTTTCTGTCCTTCTGTTGTGCCCATGGGTCATCGTCCTCTCTCTGACCACAGAGGTAAGATAGTGCAAAAAAAAATCCTATCTTACAATGCTTCTGCTTCCAAAGTGCAATTTAAATCTTCCCTTTAAAATATCTTTGAAATTACCAAAGTTGCCATCTTTATTTTTGTAGTAAGCTATGTTTGAATTTTTTCCTCTATATTTCGGTGTATATCTGTGTGATACCTTAATTTCCTCTTTTGTGTAATAACTTTGTTCCACCTTTCTGTCTCAGATATTATATCCTGGGTTCATATACTGACATTGCACAAGTATTAATGACTGTAAATACAGGGCTCTTTTATTCCTGAGGAGCAGGTTATTGTAATTTAAAGATACGTTCGTTATGTCTGCATGCTTAGGGTGAGTACACCATTGCAAACATGGCGTTGCATATGGCATTGCTTTTAAGCACATGAAAGTATTTAAAATATGGTACAGTAGTGCGTGTTAGCTGTATGCGTCTTTCCATAGCTGGCATGTTGGTTTTATGTGATAAATTGAAACTATAAAAGTATTTATGTTTTGATGAATTGCTGAAAACATTTGTAATGAAAGTGAACTAGATTTAATACTGTACACACGATCACATCTAGTGGTGAACAATCCTGTTTGAAATCTATTTTTTGTTGCAGAGTAAAGTAGAGTCTTGGTCTTCTCTCATCATGCCTTTCGTCACAGTCATCTTTTTTGTTGTGATCCTGGATTTCTACGTGGAGTCCGTATGCTCTGTCAAGATGGAAGCTTCCACGTGTGCTCGATATGGATCCTTTCTTATTTTGATTAGTGCGCTGCTTTTCGGCAACTTTTGGACCCATCCAATAACAGACCAGCTTCGAGCTATGAACAAGCCACCACATCATGAAAGCACAGAGCACGTTCTTTCTGGAGGGGTGGTAGTGAGTGCTGTCTTCTTCATTTTGTGTACGTATTCTTATTTATCTTTTAATAAATCTATTGTTCCTGTGACTGGTAAGCCAATCACAAAATGGATGTGTGCAGAATTCTTTTGGATGAGGTTTTATGGATTCTTTTGAATAAAAAGGGCCTGTAACTTTGTGGTTTTTTACTGTCTGTCTACAAAAAAAAAGAATGTAATAGGCCTGTTCTAGTGTGGGTGTGATGATCTAGTCTTACGTAGCAATGAAATCTAATGATAAACCTCAAGATGAAGCTGACAATCACTTTGCTGCCTGCAAATTTCATGTAAGCTTTGCTTGCTGATAAAACACATCATAAAATAGCTGTGAAGCTTAGAAACAGCAACAAAAACTTCAATGCTTTCCTTGCAGCTGCCAATATCCTGTCCTCCCCCTCCAGGAAAGGGCAGAAGGGTACCCTTATTGGCTATTCCCCAGAAGGCACTCCTCTCTATAACTTCATGGGTGATGCATTGCAGCAGAGCTCTCAGTCGTTACCGCGGTTTATTAAGGAGTCGCTGAAACAAATCCTTGAGGAGTATGATTCTAGGCAGATCTTCTATTTCTTGTGCCTAAATCTGGTAAGTGCATGGGGTTTTTTTCCAAACCCAGTCATGGTGGTACATACATAATACAGTAAGAAGAGTTATTCTTTAAAAAGTTCCCAAGATTGATTGTTTAATTTATAGTGACTCTTGATGAAGTAGTTTAATTAGATGGAATGTTAAAACAGAAGAGTCTTATGCTAATCTTACAGTAAGTGGCAGGTCACTTTGGTTCATTGTCAGAGTGCGGCACTGTTATACCAGTAAGTAAACACTTGTATGATGATACGTTTAAGATTGAGGTATCTCAACGTTACGAGCAGGTAAGCTGAAGCTAGTAAAGCCTTCAAAGATGAGGACAACAAAATAGTAAATGTGTGTGACTGGTTAGTGTTGTTTTGGAGTAGGCTCTTTTTATTTCTAGCTTCTCTCTTTCTCGAATGGGAAAAGATCATGCAGTAAGCAAGATTGACAGAACCTCATTTGCAAAGATATCTCTTTGTTCTTTGGCAATTATGCAAGAAAATAGGGGGAGAAACATGAAGTTTCCATGATAACTTTAAGGAATTCCATTACGGAATATGAAAGATGGGAAAGAAAGTTTATAGGCAGACCAATTACTAACCGTAAATTATACAGGGAAAATGTATGTATTAAAAATGTTTCCTTGTGTACCCTTCTCAAAACTAATTCCTAAGGTTTAAACAGCTAATTGGTGAAGAAAATTTTTACAGAACAGTTGACATAAGACACAGACATAGTTGCTATAGACAGCATTGCTTTTATACTAGTAATAGAACAGATCAGAGTTGTTACATTGTTTAATGACAAAATGCTTAAAGTATTGTCTGCACAACATTAGTTTAAAATTCTAAATGAAAACTTAAATTTACTCCTGTAGAGGGTTGTAGGTCTAAAGCTGTTGGGAGGATGGGTTTGAAAATGTCTCTTTATAGGCTAGGAATGTGTTGCTTACCTTTGTTTCCTTGGAAGAGAAAGAAAATGGTCTAGAAATACTTCGAACAATACCTTTGAAAACTATCAAGTCTCCTATGAGAATGGCTTCCTGGTAGCTGCCAAGACATTAAATTACAAGTTAATCTTCAAGGAGAAATTCAAACTCTCTTTCATTTCAGGCTTTCACTTTTGTGGAGCTTTTTTATGGAGTATGGACCAATAGCCTTGGTCTTATTTCTGACGGATTTCACATGCTTTTTGATTGTTCTGCATTAGTGATGGGGCTTTTTGCAGCTCTCATGACAAGATGGAAAGCAACTCGCATATTTTCCTATGGGTATGTATATTAGATTCTTTAAGGACTATCTGAAAATTATTCTACTTGCTTGTTTTCAGAATGCCTTGCTATAAAGATATGTTTGGGAGGTTTTAATGGTGCATGCCACTAAGAGTATTTTGCTGTGTCTCTTCTGTTTTATTTGTGTTCCTGCTATTCCCCTCTTACTCCTGCGAAAAAATGTCTGAAATGTAATTTTCATTTATCTCTGCAAATAAAACTGTGCTACTGTGAATATTGTTTAGAAATTGCCTCACTCTATATATGTGTGTCTGTCAAACAAAAATATGTGTTGAAAGTCAGTGTTTATATGAGGATTTCAGTTCTGCTGACATAGCTCAAAATTTCTGTTGTTAGGCTGCATAGCAGTTTAGCCGCTTGAAGCCCTGAATGTGCAGTATATAGAAAAAAATAGTTTTGTATTTATAGCTTTATACCATCGGTGTTTCGATAGTCACAGACCTCTTGAGCAGAAATAGATAACCCGGAAATTAAGCCATGATTTTGTGGCATGGAGGAAAAAAGCCAAATCTATCTAAACACTGTATTAAATGTATTAAAACTTTGTTTATTGTAATTTTGAAGTATGTTCAGAGTACCCATTCTTCACTCTCAAAAGGACGTATGTTTTCTTTCAGGTATGGGCGTGTAGAAATTCTCTCTGGATTTATTAATGGCCTCTTTCTGATGGTAATTGCTTTCTTTGTCTTCATGGAATCAGTGGCCAGACTGGTGGATCCTCCAGACATAGATACAAATATGTTAACTGTAAGTTTTGTCATTCTGTTTGAATGTTGTTTGGCAGTTAACGGTTCATCTATAATTAGGGAGTCTAAAGTTGCATACTCAATAGATCTAAACTGTGCCTTGACTTTTTAACGTATTCTAATTTTAAACTACATCTAGTTTTAAAATATGAAAATTTATGGAGAAATTAGAACAGCTGATTTTTTTCTAAGACGTTACAGCTCTAGTCTTTTTCAATGGTGGTCTTTCTGCAGTAAAAGATACTAAGGAAATAATCTGTACAAGACTAAACTTGGTTCTGCTGTTATGTATGCCAGTGTCAATGATTGCAGAAAATATTTTGTACTAGCCTCTGAGAAACCTCAAAAATCAGCCAGAAACCAGAATACTATGCTGAGTGTGTTACTAAACAATGTGGCATAAACAATCATGAAGCTGTGCAGAGCTAATCTTAACTACACCTGTGTCTCTCTACCTTCCACAGCCTCTTCAGGGGTTCCCACTTAAGTTTTCAAGCTTCCATCCCTTTCTTTCAAATGCAATAGTTTATTTTCTTCAAACTATTTCTTTTTATTTTGGAATTCTGCAAACCCAAGCCTTCATTTATCGCGTTTCCAGCTTCACTTGTTTTCTCTCCCACACGCACATATGATTTTGTGCTCTCCTGCTCTCTTCAGTAACAAAGAGAAAGATTTTTGTGTGGGCACAATTAGAAACATGCTGGAGTCGAGGCCTGGGCTTTTTTTTCTTTTTAATCTTCAATATGTGCTCCTTTTTCACTACTGATTTTGTTTCTTGAGGGTGGCAGGGTTACCCCTGCTACATGAGCGCAGTTTGCATAGCCAGGGAAGGGTCTAACAACTGTTGAGCAGGACTTGCTTAACTCCTTTATTAGCTGGAATTACTCTTACGCTTTGCTAGTTTTTCAAGAGAATAGGAGAAAAATAAGTGGACTATAAAAAGCACAACTCAACCAATAAACCAATAATTGCTGTTTTCAGTTAAGTAAAATTTTAGATAGAATCATAGAATCATGAAGGTTGGAAGAGACCGCTAAGAATTAAGTCCAACCATCAGCCCACCACCACCATGTTTGCTCAGCCATGTCCTGGAGTGCCATATATACATGATTTTTGAAGATAAGCATGGGTGTCTTAGATACAATAGACTTTTTTTTAGGGGGGGGAGGAGCCAATGAAAGCAAAGCTCATATTCAAACCACTTTATCTCTTTTTGAAAGTAAATAACATCAATCAACCCTTCTTAAAGCTAAATTTTCTATCTTGTCCTGATTTGTGGATACTAGGTTTTGCATTTTGGTGGTTGTTATTAGGTGGGTTACTTGGGAAGGTTGGGGAGAACGTAGATTTTTTTGAGAGAGGAAGCAAATTCCTTTGAAACCAGCTTCTATACTGAAAGGAATATGATGAGAAATCCATATTATAGTAATCCTCTGTTGCTGTTAATGCTTCCACAGTTTTCTTTAATTAGGTGCACTGATTACCATGTTCCAGAAAATGAACTGGAACACCTGGGAAGATGTAGTGAAGTTAAAAGACTTCTCTCCCTCTTGCAGCCAGTTTCTGTTGGAGGGCTGATTGTAAACCTTGTGGGTATCTGTGCCTTTAGCCACGCGCACTCCCATGGGGCTTCTCGGGGAGGCTGTCACTCACACGATCACAGCCATTCGCACCACGGGCACAGCCACAGCCATGGGCACGGCCATTCCCACGGTGACCATGGGCACAACCATGGACATTCCCACAGCTCTTCTGGAGGAGGCATGAATACCAACATGAGAGGCAAGTACAGATTGTTGAATCATAAATGATACATGTGATTTCCAGCAGACTTTGAAGATTTTCAGAATCGGAACCAGTACTGTGCATCATTGTGAAAATCTCTCTCCAGAAGTGATCTGAAAGCTACTCAGTGTGGTGTACATGAATTTCTCAAACTGTTTCTTTGTTAAGGAGTTTAACTTGAAGAAACATAACTTAAAATGTTTCTTTGCATCGCTTTCTTAGATGTGGGTAATACCTAAGGACCAATAAAAAGCATTAATCTACAGTCTTTGCTAACTTTAATAAACAGTCATTGTAAACCTTACTGAATAAGCTGAAAGTCTTTGTTTCCAAGTTCCATCTGGAACCGAAAGTACAAGGTTTCTCTATCTCTAAGATACTACCATGCTTCAAGGTATGACATGACAGCTGGTCATGGGTAAAAACACTGGGGGAGGGGATAAGAAGTAGAAGAACAAATGCAGACCAGCAATCTTGAATATGCTTCTATTTGTGATTAAGAAGATAAGGTGGTGAAGTTGAAACTTTCTTTTCAAATCTGAAATCAGAAGCTAACTGAGAAGTATAATATATATAAAATTTCTGCGTAGCTGCTACTTAGATTTTTTCCCTAGCGGTTAGAAAGTAGTTATTTACCAGCTGCCTGGCTTATAAAAAAATCTGTACAGGAACGAGTTTTTTGTGTGAGCTTCTAAGAGCATAAGCATTTTAGTGAATAGTCTCATATTTCATTGGTTATTTTATGTCCTAATTCAGTTGGCTGTTCTGTTGTCTAGCAGTTTTGTGAAATGTGCTCTTAGCTATTTCAGTGTTCTTTAAAATCCAGACACATAACTAGCATTAGTCTTACAGATGGTTGGAGATTATTTTTCTGTGCCCATTGAGTGTATGTTGAGAATGCTACCCACCATTAAAGAAGTATAAAATATAAAATTCCTAGCAGTAACAGATAGACAATCTTCTTATAAAATTGCAGCAGAGTTGGCATACAGAAGACACATTAATATCTGTCCACATTATCTGGCCAATGCATTTACACTGGTCTTTTTATCCTCTGTTAGGAATCAGTGAGTCCCTCTATACAGAGTTAAATGATTATGCTGTATGATGCAAATCCCACTAACAGTTTAAAGACTATTCATGTTTGGTTTAGTCTGCGTATGTCTGCCTGCATCATTGCGCTGTAAGAGTAAAAATGGATTTTTTACATTAATTGGTAATTAAACGTTAGAAAAGCTAAAGGTTTTGTTTAATTTTGCACCAGATTGGGCAGATAGTCGCCTCTGTTTAGCTTGAAGGGGTGTCTATTATATTTAATAAACTCTGCTGTGTTTCCACTATTGAATGTATACATACAGTGTAAAAAGAACTGTTCAACTTAATTACTTGGTTTATTTTGTTTTCAGGTGTGTTTCTGCATGTGTTAGCAGACACTCTGGGCAGTGTTGGTGTCATCGTATCCACGATATTTATTCAGCAATTTGGGTGGCTCATAGCTGATCCGCTCTGCTCTCTTTTTATTGCCACATTGATTTTTCTTAGTGTTATCCCACTATTGAAAGATGCCTGTCAAGTGCTTTTGCTGAGGATACCGCCAGAACAGGAGAAAGATCTGCATGCTGCTTTAGAAAAGGTCAGAACTACAATTCTAAATGTTTTCATACACAAACATACAAAGCTATAACTATTCTTAATAATTACTAAACTCAAGTAGTTCAGTCTGACAGCTTCCATTGTCTTAGACATCGTCGTGTCTCCAGTTGTTTTAAATCTGTGTTGCAGAGATGTGGCAGGATTAGGAGCTCTACTGATTATGTTGTTTTGCAACTAAAACAACTTGCACTGTTTTTTGCTTCTGTGGGTAGCTCGTGATTTCAGACAAGTACAGTAACAGTGTGTAAAGGTACTTAGTACTGAGAAAGTAACGTAGCAATTCCCAAAAGCTTGTGGCCTGTTAAAACTTGGTGTGTACAGTTCAGGCTGCAGGATTGTACCTTCAGCCTGTAATGGCAGGTTTTCTTATTTTTCTTTTTGTCCATGTCTTGAAGGGCATGCTGTTTCACAGTAGGTGAGGTGGCAAAAGCAGAGCTGTTTCTGCTAATTACCTTTTCATTCTAGTCCGTTCTCTTCCTGTCTGCTGCAGTATGGTACCTGCTTTGGGGCAGTACTTAGTCTTCACTGCTGGCTCGTTTGAAATTCCTGCCCAGAATCATAGTGCAGATCTCAGTGTGGAGAACTCTCTGTCAAAAGAACTAGTTGCGTGTTCTTTGTGGATGCCATCAACTAGAGGCAGAAAGGAAGACAATCCTGATGGTGTCCTGTCTGTTAGTGGAGGAGGAGATGTGTTCTTGTCTGCATGAGAAACAAAAGAATAAATGGAAATTGGCTGGGAGAGACTTGCATAGTGAAAGGAAAGTGAGTGCAGAGTGGGGTTTCACTTTTTGGGGAGGGAAGACAGCAATTCTGGGAGAATGAGGAAAAAGCAGTTTTTGAAAACAGTCAAAGAGCAATTCATTAAAAGCTAATAGGAAAAGCATTTTTAAAAGTACATCACAGTAAACCAGTGTGCTTGCTGTAGGTTGACCCCAGCAGGTAGCCAGGCATCCACACAGCCACTTGTTTGCTCCCCCTTTTACCAGCACCGCTGCCAGTGGGACGGGGGCAAGAACAGGAAGAGCAAAAGCAAGAAAACTCTGGGAGCAATATACAGGCAGTTTAACAGGTGAAGGAGAGAGGAAAAAACAAACTAAAAAAAAGCAATGCAATGGAAATCAGTCACCACCTGCCACAAGGGGACTGATGCCCAGCCAGTC
>Ga0065711_1038468_pt1 | contig 18726 bp, 11 predicted proteins | sample Hoacrofraction12_FD_59098 | JGI IMG/M metagenome (GOLD analysis project Ga0065711, IMG submission 59098) | Hoatzin crop microbial communities from Cojedes, Venezuela - Epithelial fraction 12 v2 (version 2) | ecosystem: Host-associated > Birds > Digestive system > Esophagus > Crop | place...
GAAGGAAGGAAGGAAGGAAGGAAGGAAGGAAGGAAGGAAGGAAGGAAGGAAGGAAGGAAGGAAGGAGAGGGACAGGCATGGGTTTTCTGTCACCCTTCTGCCCTGATTCTCAACACAGAGATTGAAGACCTGGCAAAACAGTCAGACCTCAGGACAGGTTCGGTTCCCTTCTGGCAACTTCCCCAGCTTTGCCATTTCATGTAGAGGTATCCTATAGTGAGGATTCTGGGTGCTCAGGCTATTTGCCTCATCTGAATGTCTTAGCTGGGTAGGGCCTTGTCACCTCAGAACAAGCCCAAGCCAGCATCCCATTGCACAGCACTACTACTGAGGAAAGGAAGATGCTCCTCATACCTTCCATTGCAGGCTGTTCAAACAGGAATGGGTTGCTCTGAGAAGCCAGTCTCTTTCTCAGGCGTCCCCACTGACCTTTCGTGGGTGGGAGAGGAAGGTAGAGGATTTCTGCAGCAATGAAGTACCATAAGAACCACACAGAGACAATAGGACTAAGGACTTCACATCACATTTTACACAGACCAGAGTGCTTTAGGGAACACAACCCCGTGTGTCCCAAATGGCTGTCCTTGCAAAACATTGTTTGTCACCTCATGCTGTCTTTAGCCTATCGTGTCTCTCTGCCAAGCTCCTGCCTCTGCACTTCTTGGCAAAGTCTGTAAGCAGATGGTCTCAGGGAGCACTACAGGAAAAGCAAGTAAGCCCTTCTCCTCATTTCTGAAGCCCACATCTGGGTATGTTCTTAGCATGCCAAGTCCACCCAGTTAGGAGCACGTGATTTGGAGAACGCATTCCCAAGTTCTCGCTGTCTCAGCTACAGCTGATGGGAAGAAATCTGTATCAAATCCCTTGAGATGTTGCAGCTAGTTGCTGATGGTGAACCTGCATAGCCCAAGCAAAGCAACATGGACCGTGCTAAGGTTGTGAGCGCAACAAAATCTTAACAATGGCACTGGGAACCCTTCAGGGCTATATCTTAATTTTACCATTCAGAAAAAATACACAAGAGCATTGGAGATTTCCGATCTCAGAGTGTTCCTTCTACCTGATGCTATGACCTTTTGCTGGAGTCATTACAAAGTAGCCCTTATTAGAGAAGTTCTACTGACTGCAAAATTATTCTGTGTCTCCAAACAGGGGAGGCAGGACAGACAGTGTGGCAGGACAAATGCCACAAATCATGGTATGTTCCTGATGCCCCCATTTCCACCCATCAAGACAAGGACTTAAGGGAGGTTCCACATCTCCCATCAAGGAAGAGGTGGAACATGATCAGGCCCATGCACATTTAGGAAGGCTGCCATGTCAATGGAGTTGAGGACAGTATGGCTCTCTCTACCAAGGGGTATTTAGAGCTCTGTACTTTCTAAGCATTGCACAGATTGTCCGAGCCTGAGGCAAAACCCTCACAGTGCAGAGAATTAATTCCCCTTGAAAGCTAGAACTCACTTTCTAAGCCTTTGGATCCAGCAGGTAACCTAGCACCAGCTTTACTTGGAAGCTGGACTTCTAACATCAATGACAGCTGCTGAGGTTTCCATTTTGTTTCTTTCCCTTGGGTATAGCAAGAGATTTCGCTGCACTGGATGCAATGCCCTGGGAACTTGGGAGAGAGGAAGCCTGGCAGCAGTGCACAGAAACCACCCGAAGTAAGGCCAGCTCTCTGATGACGGCAACAGAGGAGGTGGTGAGGGAGTCATTGCAAGGTTACATGCTCGTCAGTTGGTAGGGAGTACAGTGATTGTTAAGAACTGATTAAATCATTACTCTGGTAATGGCCAATTTGGAACCACGCTTCAAAAGCCAAATACTGTGTAGGAGGTGTTTTAACTTACCCTGCACATTACTGCAGACAATTGGGTGACGTGTTCACTATGTCTACACATACATACAATCTCCCAATTTGCTGTAATGATTTCCTGATGTTCAGTGCATACTCAGTGACAGAAAAGTAAAAATGTCTCTATAAGGCCATACAGCAGCTGCAAAATTGCCTGCATCCAGGAGGAAACAACTTTTGCACAGCAGAGAGTAAAAAATGAAGGTGGTATTTGACCTGTACAGCTGTGAAGAGATGGAAAGGGAACGACTCTTCCTTCCCTAGCTGGGCAGGCCGTATCACAGCTTGCAGACAGGCCTTCACAGGGCCACAACTGAGAAGGGACTGGCAAGGTGGAGGACTGAGGTGACTCAGACTAGGGTCAAGGGTGGCAATGTGTCTCTCATTTCATTGAAATAACCCTAGACACAAAGGATTCATCCCAAACAGAAAGAAAATCACTGAAGATGCCAAAGTGATGGGTCCTGGGCCCTCTGTATATGGCAAGGAGAGAGAATCTCCAAAGAGCAATGTTTGTCCCGAGTTCTGGCTCTCACGAAGTTCCCATTTTGTGCTCCACCTTAGCACCCTAAAGACCCAAAAGCTGAGGGGAAGGTGAGTCAGATCCTCCACGGAAACATACAGTAATCTGCTGAATGTACATAAGGAGACTCAAATACCTGCACCTGCAGCATCATTCCTGGAAAAAACAATAGGAATTTGTAGGGCTGTGAAAGCAATAGTCCAAAACTATAGAAAACAAAGTCCACTGACATGAATGCCACAGTATGAATTCAGGAACCTGCAATTCAGCATCCAGTTTTAAAATCATCCCCTAGCAAAAGCACTAGAAAACAAAATAATACCATACTAGTCATACCTGAGCCATTTTAATAATTTTTTAAAAGCCCCAGAATTCTGGCATCTTAGCATCTGCACAGACCTTCTTACCATATTCAACTAAAACATGCGATATTTATCTGTTGGCTAATGATTATGAAATAAAGCTCAAAGCAATAAAACTCCAAATAAGAACTGGCAGACCACAGCTATCTTGTGTCTGTTTATGACCAGCAGGTCAGTTGTCATGGTACTCAATCACACATTCTGGGTCAGATCAATGAAACCACAGAAAGGAACTATTATACTTTAGTTCCTATTACTTTCATTTCCAAGCACTAATCCTTCAAATAGGACTTACATGGCCTGTTAAAAACAGCTTTACAAAATCCAAAGAGGTAATTGTGATTACTGAAGTCCAGGTAACAAATTAGAAGTCCTGGTAACCGGAAGTCCAGGTAACAGGATTGTCATCACAGTAATTCTGCCCTCAGGTCTTTCTTTTATTTGGCTGCTGGATACAGTTCAGAGCCTATCTGAATATTTCTGTGCTTCTCATAATTAGTTAAAATTGCCCTTCTAGGACTTCAGATATGACAATCATGCTATTTTTAGTAAACTTTACTTGCTGCCTTACAACTTCTTTTGACTGACAAGCACTCTACTGGCTCAGCAGCAGACCAGTTCTCATGTTGGTGACTGCAGTAGGTGCTCAGCTGCAGTAGAACAGCATGCTTGCTGCTCCTTCTTTGGCATTTCACCAGGATCACATCATCAATGTCAGCATGTAGTTCCAGGATGTTCTTTGGAAATCTTTCTTGTTGAAGTTCTAAAAGGGCTGAGTTTGTTTTCCACCACCTTCCCACATGCATGCACCACATCTTCCAGATTTAAGGAAATGAAAAGAGCTGGGAGGGGGAGAAGAACAAAGGGGATGTTCTGAGGTTCTGTCTCAGAAGTGAAAGATAAACTGCTTTGCCATTGAGCCCATATTTATCTTTGTTACACTTACTGAGCAAGGTATTATTCATTCCAAACTGAGGTGATGGGAAATGTGCCATACTGCCTGAGGAATACAGTGATGCTGAACTTCAGAGCAGAGGTTCTAAACCCCTTGCAGTTAAGGAGTGGCACCCAGAGACCTGGCTGAACTAGGACCTCCAAAAGTATTCAAAACATTGCTCTAATAAGGCAGCCATCTGAGCGCATTGCAGTGAGTCATGCCCTAGGCATGTGTGGAGGTTTCAAAGGTCAGCCATTCTTGGCTGTGACTTGCTTTCAGGGGTGTTAAGTGCTCTCAGACTGGCAGGGAAGCCCTTTGGCTTGAAGACACCTATCCAAGGCTTTCTTGCAGAAGCCAGTGAAGAGACCCAGGATCTCAGCAGTGCTCCTTCCAGCCTGGAGGAGGAGGGAACAAATGCACGGCTTGACATTCTGTATGTTGGCCAGAAACCAGACACTGTGTCAATACTCCACTGTGACCGCTATGGTAGTTAGAATTACTTCAGCACAGAGGCATCCAGTGACTTAGAATGTGAACACTCTCTTGCACCAAAGAGCAAATGTTTTCCCTGATTTCTTGGAGGGTTGGTGGGTGGGAGCTGAGATGATCAAGTGCAACAGAAACTTTCAGCCTGCAGGCTGGGTTGGAGTCCTCCAAAGCCTGGGGGTACAGACAGCAATTCGAGAGTAGATGCTCTCACCCACTACCAACATGGAGCCTCAGCTTGCTCCTAGTGGCAGTTCACATGTAAACTCTTCTGGAGGACTCAGTAACTCTAAAACATCTGATCTCTCTGTGAGGGTTCCCAAGACTTTGCAAGCTGGAATTCCTCTTAGGGGTCAGGGTATCCCCTTTGCTGCTAATAGTGTCACCGAAAATCCAGGAATAAAACCTCGTAACACCAATGTAGTGTTAAAAGGCAGGCATTCTTTATTGCAGCGCTGGATGCACGGGGGATAATTCCACCAAACGTGCATACGTCTTACCTTTTCCATGCAGTTTATATAGATCAAAAATATACATATTTATTTTATTCATGCATATTCAATATTATTCTCTTTGGCGATTGGTGTAAACTTTCTCGCTTCTTATGTAGATTGTTGTGCAGACTCAGTCACCGTCTTCTATTGTTCCTTTTTGAGTAGCTGGTATTACTTGAGTAGGGGGTCAGTGAGTCGGCGGTCGTGATCTCCCCCTGCTGGAATTGCCTTTTGCCCACTAGGCTCGCAGTCTTGGCAGTCCTGCTCAGTTTCTTCAGTCCGTTTCACAGAACCACACTCCACCATTTCTCTTGACAGAAACACAGTTACCTACTATGGTTAACATTAATGGTTACCTAGAGACTAGACCCTCTGTTCCCAGACCTAATGTCCGGGTGGGCTGGGCTGTACCAGGAACACAGCAGCACTGCTCATGTTTATGGTCAACTGATTCTATCACCCTGGTTACAATAGCAAAGTAGCAGGGACAGTAGAGAGCCTAGCATGCACTGGACCTCATGGCTACTTAGCTAGGATTCTGTAAACATTGTGAAGTGCAGAGCAAAGTCTCTGCTGTGGTAGTTAACATTGATCTACCAGCTTGGCTATGTCTATGTGAGCAGTGTGAAGGTGTTCAACAGTTGGAATTTCCAGGAACTGCTGAGTTATGCCTATGGCTAAACACGGTGGTCCTCACTCCTGCTTTTGTACTGAGACTAGGAAATTAAGCACCATCCCTCTCCCCAAGATATCTGACTCATGCAGTCCAAGTACGAAACGATCCATGTTGTGTATGCTGAATCCCACCTCTCTGAAACAGCCTTTTCCACTATTGCATTAAACCAGAGAAATGCCTGAGGTCAGATTCTGTAGGAGCGGCTGGGGAAAGTGCAAAAGCTCTAAAGTAGCTGGGTAGAGAGAATCCTGCTTATGAAGCATTAATGCTTTCATGCCTCTGCAAAGAAGACGTTCCTCACTTTTAACATAAAAATGAAGAGAACCGGGTTAAATGCACAGACTCTTCACCTCTACCCTTCCCAGGAGAAACTTTGCTGCTTTTCTTTGTCGTTGAAGAGTAATGAATTGCCCTGGAGGAGAAAACCTAAAACGACTGTAGCCCTCATTTGCATGTACTGGTTAGCCTCAGTATCACCGTAGTTTTATTGTACAGATTAGCACTTTGCAGTGTCTCAAAAGATAATGAATGTTCCTGCCTTCATTCACAAAGCTGCAGAGGTTTGGCATGGCGTGAATAACTGCTTTGCTAATAGCAATCACTAATGCAATGTCTGGGAGTGAAAATAGGATTGCTAATGCTGTGAATGTAAGTGACAGGGATAATGTCACAGTGCTGTATAGTACGTAACCTTGTCATACCTAAAGTTTGTTACCACTAATATACCTTTGTGTTCTCGCTCAGCTAATTTGCAGGTAGTTTCAGCTGCAAATGTCATATAGTTGGAGTATGGAATAGCAATCCCATGCAATGTCACAGTTCTTGGAAGGACCCTGGAACACAAATGCATCTGAGCCTGGTGCCCTTAATAGAAAAAGAGAAAGAAAGATCTCAAGGCCACTGCTGGCGGCTGAAACACAACAAAGCTGTTTGGAGTGCTTAGTAATATAGTTTGGTCTTGTTCCATGATGGCTGGTGCTCAGAAGATGACTTATAGGGTGCACGTGAAATAGGCCATGACCAGCTTCAAAGACGGGAAGCAAAGAGCATCTCTCTGCTGCTCCCATTTCCTATGGATTGCCTAGTAAGCTTGCTTGGACATCTCCATGTGGAACACGGCAAGAAGCTGACCAGCAGTGAGTATTTAGGACCTCTGGGGAAGGAAGGCAGGAACAGTTCAGAGGGCATAACTGGAAAGGAGTGGCATACATTTCTTGCTAATGAGAAGGAGTAAGAATTCATCACAGGTGTAACACTTAAAAACACCCCACACCTCTTAGGGACAGCACCACGGGCCTTCTGCCTGAATAGCTGGGAGTTGCAGCTCTGCTTTGAGTCCATGTGTGATCCCCATTCCCCTAACACCTACATGCTGCAGCCAGAGCGCAATGGCCAGGGCCGGGACAAGCGCCTTGGTTAGTCACAGAAAGCTTATCCTAGAGAGGCTGTGCACAGCAGTCATCTTCCTTGTGTCTTCTAAGCTAACAGAAACACCCACCTGGTCATCGAGAACAAGTACTAAGAGGAGGAAAAACAGTGGGACTGCTGAATTATCCAGCCTCCGTAAGGTCCCAGGCTGTTGTTGAAGAAACAGACAGCACTTGCTTCTCCCTGGCAAACAAACATGAACAGTGGCTAAAAACAGCCCACTAGAAGTTACCCCTGTGTGAGCAGGACTGGAGGAACATAAATGTGAAACGAATAGTGCCGTTCAGTCAGCAAGAGAGTCTGTTGCACAGTGGGGAGAGGTCTGTTTTCCTCCTGGCAAGATGAGACCGCCCCTTGCAGAAACAAAATGACAGCAGATTTTTGCAATTACCAGCAGTACAATTCCAGAAACTGAAGACTTTCCTCATTTACTCTAAGGATGGAGAAAGACTGACTTAATTGATTGGCTGAGGCATGTTTATATGGTCGTCCACTAACAAGTCCCAGGCACTGCGCCCATTAGCAGGCCTGTGTGGTGTCTGAACTATGCTCATTAGAGCATTCTTTCATCCTTGCTGCTCAGACTTTTCCACACTTCTGAACAGAAACGCACCCATCTTCCAAAACAGCACATAAGTGCTGAGCCTAATCCTTAGTCTGATGTTTGTCCTGGTTACTGTGTGTCTACCCTGGCCTCAGAGAACTAAACCACAAACTGCTAGAAAACAAATCTCTGTTTCTTGCACTAAAATGGGGACAAAGTTTTGCCTTTTGGTCTTTTGCCCATCTAATTCTTCTTGACTATGCTCACAGCTTAACTCCTGGGTGGCTGCAGCCAGGGCACCTTCCCATAATGACATTGTTCCAGTTTTGCCATGCTTCATCCAGCTGATGCAGCTTTTCGCTGGCAGAGGACTGAGAATTTTGTTTCTGCAGAGGGGTTAGCTGCAGATCGGGTAACGTTTTATCACTGCCCCACAGGACCGTGGGGGTTGGTAAACTGGCTTTCTCTAAGGTGTGCTGTGGACTTCTTGCAAGGATTGCCACCAATTACCCCGTTGCACTTAGGCGTTGCCAGTTTTGTCACTTCTTCAGCTGCCACGGTCCATAGGATCTGCCATGCCTCAGCTCAGAGGCTCAGCTCAGCTAGGGTCTCACAGACTGTCATCTCACTACAGCTATTCGTAAGTGGAAAACATATTGGTGTATACTGCCAGAAAAGAACTCTTATGCTAGCCACAAGGAAAGGAGTACTCCACCTGAACAGGACCTGTGTGTTTCAGGGACAGGCATTGTGAAAGGTGAAGATGGAGCAAAGTAGACAGGTTCTTCAGTGGCCCACCTTCCCTCTTGTCAGCCTCTGTTGTTTTCACAGTTAATAGCCTACATTTCCTGTGTCTGCCCATGTACTGAACCAGTCCCTTCTCACAAGAAGGTGCCCAGCAGCATTTATGTCTGTTACTAGTTTTCATAGCTGTATTTACTAAAAACTGTATCTCCATTAACAATCTGACCCACTAAAGGACACAAGCTGGGGGAGGGTACCCTGCAGCATTGGCACACTATTGCCTCCCTACCTTAGTCCGCACCAAATGGAGCCAAAATTTTCTTGTTCCCTAACTGTTATAACTTTTTGATTAAAAACCTCCCTTAATGACATACCTGTAATTCTAAGGGTTTGTCACTTGAAACTGTACTTAGAAAAAGAAAATATAAAGAGCTTAATAATGTTGAAATGCATAATCTGGCTTCTTTTTTAGTTACTTTCTGGGTTCTATGCAATTGGAAAAGACATACAAGACACTTGTGGAAGTGGGAAATAGCCTAAGCAAGGTAAAAGTCAAGAAGGTTAATTGATTTCTTTTTTAGTCAATTTGTGCATTGAAGTGCAGCCCCTCAGAAAATCATTTTCTGGATGTGTAGACTGTGCTGCTGTAGGCAACAAGAGTAAGCCACAAATTTGGTCAGATTTCTGTTCTTATTTTAATGCTGATCCACACTATCCAGTGCTATTCAAGCATTAAAAAAGCCCTGGTAGGGGGCAGGCAAAGTCAATTTCAGATTTCACTGAAGGCTAAATGAATGCAATAGGAAAAGTTTTCCAGAAGTTATGGACAAAATAAAAGGGAAACCAGGGTATAGTCTGAATAGCCCTTTAGGGCAACCAAGTCTCTGTAGCCCCTTGATTCTGTCTTATGCAGGGAGGTACCCAGTCTTTAAACAGCATCAAATTATTAATTTTGAAATTAACGGGATCTGGTGAAAAAATCTGTGACATCTCCAATGTTTTACCTAGTTACCATCTATAATAATTGTTTTCTTGTATGTATTCTTCAAGTGATGTTGTCCCGACTGCATAAATGCAGGCAGCACACATTTTGAGACATGGGCTGTGCAAATGATTCAGTATTCAACCCAGTTATGCTTAGACCATTGTCAAAGGTCTGCTTGCTGCAAGGTCTCACAAAAAAAAAGAACACGCTAAAAGGAGGAAGACAGACTGTGAAAGTAGCTGCTAGTCCATTTAGTCACGTCAGCTTTCTCAGGCTGTTCTATAGCAGGCAAGAAAAACTGATTTAAGGACACTGATTCACCTTCGGCCAAGGTACCTCCTCTGTGACCTAGCTGGAAGGGTTGAATTCAATTATTTTCTTCAAATATGCAATTACTTGTTAGACATCCCTCTTGTCTGTGGTATAAGGAGGGATGGATCTGCTTTCTCCAGCTGCATGCACTGTGATGTTCTGTGGCTGCCCATACTTGCTCTCTCTCTCTGAGGAACTTCAGGATGGGAATATTTCCTTGCAGCCTTGAACTAGACCCAGGTCTATTCAAGGCAGACTGGCTATGGCCAGCTACACTTCTCCTCACTTCCAGGACCAGGCCCCCAGTTTGTAGGTGAAAATGCCATGTCATCTGGTTACCAGGCTGACATATTTTATGCAGGACTGCCAGTACAGGGGTTCCTTTTAACCTCAGAGGGCTAAATTCAAGCTCACCCTTTGGGTCAATCACACTAATGTCCTGAACTGGCGCCTGGGAGACAACTACAGCCAGCAAGCCTGGTGACACCACCCAAATGGTGCTGTGGGATGGACAGTGTACTGTAAGGAAGTGAAAAGACAGGTGCACTGGCCAGGTAGAAGACAAAAACCCATAAATAAAGACAAAAAGTCTCTTGTGAAATTGACAAACCAGAAAGGCAAAGAAACAGGAACAATGCAGACATCTTGCCCATGACAACATCAGGGCCAGTAGGAGTGGAGTCTGACTGGGTCACAAACTCCAGCCAGCTTTACCCTGCATTTGGGATTAGCTGTGAATACCTTGCACACTGAAGGGCTGGACTTGTGCTTGCATGCAAGGCATTAATCAAACATTGGCCATTTTGTGCAGCCCAGAATATCAGATGGAGTACATGATCAGGCAGGCAAGCGAGACAAATTTGAGCCAGAGTTGCAAAGGAAGTGTTTAGCTGTTCTGATTCTTCAACAAACCTGTCTTTAATTCCTCTTTCAGGATGAGATATCTCCCAAAACTGGGCACGAACATTGGTTCCAGAGATACAAAAGCATCTCTCTGCTTGTGTGACTAGCATTTTTATGGGTGTCTAAGAGAGTGTTAACGGAAACACAGCATATCTGTTTAAACTATTTCAACAGCTAGGAGAGTTACATACAGTGTCAGATATTTTTCAGATTAGTCCTTCTAGCAGCTGATAACATATGGGTCTGAGCTGAAATGCTATGATGTAAGTCATGCAAGAGGCCCACAAGGCAAATTAAGCAATAACATGCTTGATGCTCTGGCATCATAACAAGCTGTGTATCTTTCTAAGTGGTGCACAGTGGGGAGAGGTATTCCCTCCCTTTCCCTCTCCTCGTGTTCACCCTCAGGCACAAGATGACAGACTCTGTGCTAAGTATCTCAGGCTGCTTTGCACGGCTGAGGGTACCAGCTGTCCTCCTGGCAGCCCCCAACAATGGGACAGAAGGGCAGCACCTGGAAGATCTGGCAGGCTCCTTGCGTCTCCCTGTGGGCTCCTCCAGCCTGCCCCAGAGCCACTTAGGTGGGGAAAGCAGGGGCAGGGCATCCTGGAGAGATGAGCTGGGGGAAAGCAGGAGAACAGAGAAGAAGGCGGAGAGAAGGCTGTTGGGTTGGGATGAGCAGGAATAAAAGGCTGCTTTACGCCCAGGCCAGTTGCACTCTTCCTGGGCACCATCGCCTGTGGATGCATAGCAGCAGAGATGGCACCTGGAGCTGGACAGGACAGGGCAGCGTGGAAACCACTCAGCAGTGTGGGGCAGCCCTTCTGCCCACATACCCTCTGTCAACAACCAGAAAGCTGGGCTGGGCTGGGCTGGACTCAGCTCTGCCTGCCACCCCAACTCTGAGTGCCACTGTCCACATCGCTTGCTGCAACCCAGCCAGTTTGGGAGGGGGCAGAAATAAGGCCAGGAAGGGTGAAACAGAGAGCAGGACAAGCCTGGCCATTATAGTCTGGGACAAAGAGCCACCAAGGAAAGGGTAAGGAGGTAGGAAAGGAATGGGGGTTGCTCCTGGGGAGGACTGCAGGAGCGTTAGTAATGCTACCTGTTCTGCTCTGCACAGGGGCAACATCTCTACTGTAAGACCCGAAAACAGGTGTTGTCTGACCTATGATTACATGGTTTTCTGCCTGAGAGGGGGTGGGCGGCTGGCACTGCTGCAGCGAGTCCAGCATTCCCTCACAACAGCCAGGGGAGCACAGGGCAATGACAGGCTGCCTGCTGCCTGCCACAGGGAGCTGGCGAAGGATGCTCAGTGGCAGGTTTCAGAATTCCCTGGTCCTGAGCTATGCTTCAGCTGGCATCCACCACCCTATCAAGGAGAACTGTGGTTATCCAGCAGTAATCCTGAGCTGGCCTCATAGCCATGCTGCTACTTGGGCAATTTGCAGGGAGAGGGATAAAAGACCTCCCTGCAGTGGGTCACAGACCGGCCGTAATGCCAGTGAGATGTCTGGTGTGGAGGAAAGGGGCAAGACCTGCGCAGACAGGAAAACCCACAGTTGCACATATTGCATCAAACTCTGAGACTTCCTGAAGTCCAGCCGTGTGTCCAAGTGGCAGTGCCTGCATAACCGGACTGCTGAGGCTAACCTGGTGTTTTTCTGGATCCTTGGAAGTCCACCCTGGCCTCAGTAAAAAGGTGCAGATACACACTGGAACACACAGATAGGTATCCTGCACTGTAATGTTGTGATGATGGGGAAAACTAACACACAGATAAGTATCCTGTGCTGTGATGTTGTGATGGGGAAAACTATTTCTGAACTCATTATATTCCCTAGCTAAACTGCATAAATTTCAAACAACCCTTACTGGCTGCAGTCTAGCCAGGAAATCTCAGCCTTCGAGGTGAGGTCATTAAAGCTGAATCTCTGGAAACTCAGAGGTGTTTAGAGAGCCTGTTAATTACTGTACTAATCCTTGAGACAATGCTGGCTCCTGGGGTTTCTGCAGCATTAGCACTTTAGCAGCGGTTGGGCCCAGATAACTCCACACCCTCCTCACAGGAGTACGTCCTGATGCAAATACTGCCAGTGTACTCTAGGGTCACCCATTCAGAGGTAAGACAGTCAGAAGGGTCAGAGCATGTCAAAAGCTGGCCCTGAGCATTTCTTAGCAGATGTAAGTCCTTTTTGTCTCATTACCATGGAGCTGACATCACCTGTTTCCTATGTCTATCTGACACCCATGAAGCGTCAGATGGTTCCTACCCACTGCGGAATGAGCTGCCTATTTTTTCCAAAATCATGTCCCTTCGAGTACCTTACCCTTGCAGGCTCAGCAAGCCAATGGGTCAGCAGAGGGACAGAGCGCCCTGGAGCCAGAGCATGGTTTTAGTGACAGTGTGGAAACTGAATGCCTAATCCATGAAAAATGCCTATGACAAAATATGAACAACTAAATTCATAATCATAGTAACGCTGGGAACACAGCTCAGCAAAACAGTTGTATTCTTTCAGTCAGGCGTAGAAGCTGTTGCCCAGCAGCTCTCACTTCTTCCAGCTGGACACTCACATTCCCAAACATGTCCTGTTGGAGGTAAGCCTTCCTTACAGGGGGGCAAATGACGCTCCTACACAGCAGAGGGAACAGCAGTGTTTTGCAGACCCATTGTAGTTAATGAGCTTTGTCAGCTTGATCAGTGATTTTCTAGCAAATTTAGCTGGCCATGGTTGAGAAGTAATTGCAATTGGTTTGTGTTACTGCATCTACAGTAACAACCCACACCAGCTATCACTACATTGTGCGCATGAGGATGCTGCTCAGAACTTCTGGCCATCAACCTGCTTACCTGGTACTCCTTCAGCTGGGCCAGGGACATAGCACACTGAGCTAGGTTTGCTACACATGTACAATTTCCTAAGGACATTCAGGCACCCGTATCTAGCTGATCTAGGCACTGAGGTTTTCAGCAGTGACTGTTCACAAGTAGGAGCCCTAGGAGCCCTCAGTGGGGTCCCTAGCGGCCCTCCAGACTACACCTGCTTCCCTGAAGGAAGTACAGAAGAATCCAAGAGCTGAAACTATAACCAGCCTTATCAATGGGTGCCGGGGCTCCTGGATAAGGCCTTACACCATCATTTTTCTGGCTTGGTCATTTGTACAGCAAGGAATGTGCTGCACAAAGCATGTTGAGACAGATGCACAAGTATTTATTAGCAGGGTCTGTAGCTGATGGCACACATCGACAGTAATAGTGGAAGTTACTTTTAGGGGAGAACAAGAATTAAATGAGAGAAAGAGAAAAGGGAAAGGAAAAAAACTCTCTGGCAGCAAATGGGGAGAGAAGAAATGGAGGTTACCAGACAAGTGTTCTTTTACCGCTTTCATCTCCAGGACAGCAGATGATCCTCCTATAATACTTCCCCTTAGCAATTATAAAATATCTCATTAGTCACACAGACTCTCTCCTGATTCTCCCTGCTTATGGGATGCTGTACACACTACTGCACCCTTTGCTCAGGTGTAAATGCTGCACAACGACGGGTTGTTAAGCTTTGTGCATACACTTAACAGGGCTCCCAAATATAAACCAAAGCAACCAAAGGCAAGCAAAAAGGGGGAAAGCAGGCAGGCATCTCATGTCAGTGGCAATTGCTTCCAGTGGGAGCCTGTCACAGCAACACTGACCGAGTCACAGGCCATGAGAACAGCAGCATGAGAACAGCAGCAGAACAGCAGATGGAGAACACTCCAACAGACTGTCTGGAAAACACAGCCACAGCATCTCAGGTGAAAAAGTAGCAAGCTGCAAGCAGAAAGAAAGCTGCAGAGTTGAAAAGTTCTACTTGCAGTGCAGCAACCCTATTTGCAAAAGCCTTTTGCATTACAAAAGCTACGGCAGCTACAGCACCTTGCAACCAGCAGCTCCAGCAGGGAAGAGTGCAGAAGCCGCGCACTGGGGTAGTCAGTAAGTTAGCGCATGAAGTGCTGTTTTTCACTTTGAGAAAGGAAGGTTAAAGTTCCTGCCCTATACCTACTACAAACACATCAGTGCAAGGGTCTGAGCTACGCTTTCCCTCACCCCGGCCAGGCAATCACTAACACATGGCTGTGGCTGCTCTGAGCAGGGCTGTGCTCTCCTGCAGAGGCAGGAGCACTCTGGTTAGGAGAAGGGTTTATACTGGGGATTCTGAGAGAGGTTATCTGTTACTGCTCTGCTCTAGTCCTCTGCAGCTCGCTTGTGTCAGGCTTCGACCGGTGTAGGCTCGTTCTCCATCATCAGGCACTAAAATGTCCCTGTGCGTTGCTTTGAAAAGTCTCTGCGCCTAGTCTGAAGACTGGACAGCTGTTTCTGCAGAGCTGAGCAATCACTCCACTGCACAGAGATGTCCTTAGTTAGATGATAACACCTGAGCCACCCTTTGGCAAGAAGTGGGACCTTCAGCAAAGAATAGTCAATTAATGGATATTGCAGAATAAAATGTTGTTGCAACCTGTGGTTTTCTGTCTCTCTTATATAAAACAGGTTTAGCACTGGCAGCTCTGAGAATGTAGTCTGTGTCAGTACAGTTTCTGTGTAAGAGCAACCAAAGTGCAGTTTGCTCTGGCTGACTGTGACCTCATGTTCCTGTGTAACGGAGACTGCTGAAGAAGACTGGGCTTGGCCTGATCTTGAATTGAGAGGCATAAAGAGGTTTGTCCCCATTCTAGAACTCTTTCTGCTGCCTGTGCACGAGGTTTAGTTAACTGCTTAGCAGCTAGCTCAATTTAACTAACAGCCTGCTCATGGTCTCAAAATTGGGTCTAGATGAGGTATCAGCCAGGTAACCTGAACACCAATAGGTCTGGGATCATCACGACAGCTGTGCTGCTTTAGTGTTTCAACAATTATTAAACATCACTGCACTGTGCGTCCACTTGTCAGCTTTCTCCAAAAACCATAGCGATTAAACAGGTGGGTCTGAACAAATCCAACAGTTCTTGCTATTTCGGCATTATTCATCCCTCAGCTTCTGATCCATATGCAAGTCATGTGCGTAAGCCATATTCTGCAGCCTAGCAGGTTAGACACTGATTTTCATAAGCACATCAGCCTTAAGTTAAAGTGGTTTAAACAAAATCTTCATGTCTGTTACAAGCAGCAGTACTGTAGGAGGGTCTTGACAAGAGTCTTGATACCAGGTTAGTAGTTTTGGTACTGAAGTCTGTGTATTCTTTTACGTCCTGAAAATAAAGGTATGCAAGAGGGAGAAGTAGGGAGACAGAGACAAGTCCTGCATCTCTGGTCACTGATGTGCCATAGGTGAGTTTCCAGTTGGAGAAGCATGGCAAGCTGTGGTGGCTAAAGGGGACAAGCAGTGCAGCTCCTTCCTAATGAGATGGCAGTCTCCTAGGAGTCTTGACAATGCTGTCAGATCCTTGGCCCCTGAGCAGACCAAGCAGCTGTTCTGTCCCAGCTTGCTCTGCCCCTCTTTCTACAGATAGGGATGAGAAGAAGACTCTTAGGCTTCCTCTAGCTGCTACTAAATTACGTGGTGCGAAGCGATGGAGAATCAGCCACAGTCAAGTTTCTGAGAAGATGAAATAGGGTGATGTTTTCTTTCCCCATATGCGTTGCTGCACAACATTGCCAGATACAAACAAGATTTGTCACTGTGAGGGGGCAGAGAGAGATCTTGTTCAGGCTGTTATGTGTGTCAGGAACAGCTTAATCACTAGTAGGGTTGCTTACTTGCCTAAGACCATTGCTGTATCTTTCAGGAATCATCAATGTTCCACTTAGGAAATATTTTTGCCTCTAGTGATTTGTGTATGTGTGTAAGCTATCCAGCAAAAGATGGCATGACTAAATAATCCAACAAGTGTTTTATCAGCTTGTGTTTGCTCCCGATTCAAAGACAATGCCCCCCAAACAGTCATTCCCCAGGAATGCAGATCTTAGAGCTTTGGCATTAAATTTCACTTAGTGGAATTTGCTGCACAGATAAAACACAAAAACAGCAAGTCCTGACTCTGAGGACATTTCCTCTGATAACGGACAGTTGACATAGGAAAAAATATAATTTATCCACTGGTTTGTCTGAGGTCAATGATTTAAAAAAACAGAGTTTTTTAAAAAAAATCCAGACAAGCACCTCAGAAGAATGGATTTCAAATTGATGAGGTATTTCATCCTGATTTTCAAGTCACATGAGCTCATTTGTTGCTGGACATGCTTTAGAGGACTGGCACCACGAGCTGCAGAGGAGTTGTGTAGCCATTTCAGCAGCCAGAGGAAACCATGCTTCATATCTGGTGCCCTAAGAGCCCTCTGGACAGCCAAGTGCGACAGAGATCTGGCCCTGGCCAGGAAAGTGGCAATGAGTGTTATGTGTATTTTGGATGTCTTTGGAACAAAACCGGCATCCACAGACACATTGGTCCTGATGGCCTCCTGTGTCTGATGCTGTGCCAGGGCAGTCATGGGGAAACTTTCTCTGGTACACTACAGTGCTCTTCCAAACTGGAGACTGAACATGCTGGTAGAAACTCAGGGAAAACCAGAAACTGCCTTTCCAGAGTGCTGCTATCTTCTACAGAGGCTGCTGTCTATATGAGTTTTAGTATCATGTCTTCTGTGTATCCTGTGCCAGGGCCCACTGATTTCCTCCTTTGTTGATTCAGCAGGTTGCAATGGGGACAGGAAGGAACTGAGAGGGGCTGTAATACGTTTTAAAACCTTGGCACATGAACAACTTGTGTGGCAAGCAATTGTCTCCATTAGCTGCTGCTCGGACATAGCAGTCAGATACCAAAGTTAACGGAGATTGGTACTCCTCTGACTTGTCAAGGTCATGAAAAAACTGCTAAAGCATCAGGTGGTGATCATGTGATGGGAGAGGTATACTGTCCAGCTGCCTCTCTGTTAAAGGGTATAAGCCCTGCTATTGCCTTTCTCATGCCCCATCCTCCTCTCATGGCCCTCCAGTCTGAACTTGCAAAGTTTGGCTGTGTTGCACCATGGGATGATTGATTTGCTTACACCTAAGTGAAGACCTGAGCTGTTCCACGATACCAGGTCAAGCCTGCAGCATAAACTAGCTGGCAGTGCTCCTTCAGCAGACAGAGAAGCATGCTGTGCAGAACAGTGTCCCCTGTGGGGATATGCAAGGGGAACTTTTCCTCAGTTCCTGTCTATTGGTTGTCTCTCTGAATGACAGTTCTGGAATTAAAGTGTGTAATGCATTTGCCATCCCTGTTAAAAAAAATACTTCCACCATAGAGGATATTGCAAAAGAAACACTGTGTGGTTTGACATTTGCTATCAGAAATGGCAGTGTATGTATGCCTTTTCAGGAGTAGATTTCAGTTCCCATGTGAGATATTACTAATAGCAGTATACCTGCGTAGGCGCAGGCCTAGGACTTTCTCAGGGACAAAAGAAGGGAGAAAAGAAGAGAGCAGTAACTCAGCGCCTTGGGCAGGCAGACTTCACTGCCCTGCTCTAAGAGCATGGGTATTGCAAGAGTGTGTGGTATAGGTCCATTTGCAAAGTAAAAGAAGGTGTGCTATGGGGCTTGCAGGTTGTTAATGCCTTGGAGTCATCTAAGGAGCTCGGGTGGTGGTGGAGAAAACCATTTCCTCTGTAAAGGTACTCTGTTGTCTATAATTGCCCATGGTTTTCTAGTATACCGATCTGCCCATCCAGTATCAGCTTTCCTAAAGTGCAAGTGAAGGTGGAGTAAGTGAGCCATCATCCATGAAGAATAACATCTTGACTGTCCTCCCACAGCTTCCAGGAGCTTGTTCTCATCAGGAGCCAGGTCACTGTCCTCTTTCCAATGCCCTGCACCTGTAACAAGCTGGCAGTGACAAATGACAAATGTCACCTGGAGCAGAGCTCTTTCTATTCAGCTCACATTTGCAATAATCAAGTACTAAGAAGCAATGCATTCTTGCTGCTGGGAACTCTCCAGACTTCTAGCTAGTTCTGTAGTTTGGAGGGCAAAAGAAGATGACAGCAGGCAGGAGAGGTTATTTGTAGAATGGGTTGGAAAATTGATTTGTTCCAACCATAAAGTAGTGTGGGTGAGAATAAAAATAGAAACCCTTACTCAGAAATCTCTGCTTTCACTATCCATACTTAGGATATTTGTTAGAATGTGGACGTGTACCCTTTGAGGGCACTGAAATTTACTTTTGCTTATTTCCTTGCATTTCTTAAGTATTTTCACTTGTCACAATCCCTAAATATCAGAAAATGGACCTTTCAAGAAAGAATTTCCTTTTCAATGAAAAACTCTGGTCTGATTTTCATCAGGAATCAGGATATAGAAATATAGAATCATAGAATCATAGAATGGTAAGGTTTGGAAGGGATCTTTAAGATCATCTGGTTCCACCCCCCCTGCCATGAGCAGGGACATCTTCCACTAGACCAGGTTGCTCAGAGCTCCATCCAGCCTGGCCTTGAACACTGCCAGGGAGGGGGC
>Ga0065711_1007030_pt1 | contig 18725 bp, 23 predicted proteins | sample Hoacrofraction12_FD_59098 | JGI IMG/M metagenome (GOLD analysis project Ga0065711, IMG submission 59098) | Hoatzin crop microbial communities from Cojedes, Venezuela - Epithelial fraction 12 v2 (version 2) | ecosystem: Host-associated > Birds > Digestive system > Esophagus > Crop | place...
CCGGCGGGCTCGGCGCCGGGGCCGGCCGCCGCGCTGCTCTCGGGGACGCGCTCGGGGAAAGGGACCCTCAGGCTGTCCAGGGGGCCGCGGCTCTCGGCCGCGGGCTGCTCCATGCTGCCGGCCGGGTCGGGGAGGTGGGCGCTGTTGAGATCAGTCCATTGCTGGTGCTGAGGGATGCCGCACCCATTGTCCTTCCCGGGGATGACGGGCGAGTCACAGCCTTCCATGGCAGGGCCGGCACGGAGCGCTCATTGCACCCGGTATGGCTCGGACCTGCGGGCGGGGAGAGAAGGAGAAAGGCAGGTGAGTCAGGGAGGCGAAGACCCCGTGGTTCCCGTGAAGACCCTGCGCCTCAAAGGCCGACAACCCCGCTTCTCCGGGACCGAACGGGAGGCGGCGAGGGCTGGCATCGCAAGATGGGCTCCGGGAACAGGCAGCCCGGCCTCAGGTAATGCACCGCTGGCAACGAGCGGTGGAAACACAACGGGAGGAGGAACGCAAGACGCAAATCGAAGGGACCTGGAAGGGGGTGAAAAACTCCCCCACCACCTTTCCTGACGAGGGGCAGGCAGATTGCAGGACCGGCACTGCCACCCCCAAGGCCTTACATCTTCAGAAAGCAAACAAAAAAACAAAACAGAAAAGCTTTTGACACAGAGTCGAGATGCTACAACCAAACAGTGCTGGAGCTTTAAAACTTTTACAAAGCTGTACTCTGCAGCTCCCTCGGACAGATGCTGCTGTTTTCAGGTGATTCCCTCCCGTTCGCGGTTCGGGGAGCGCAGACCCAGAGCGACCACACGCGCACCTCCGTGGCAGACCACGGGACCCAGAGCAACTCACAGAGATTGCAGAGTAACGGCGCGCTATGCACAGGAGATTTAATTGCTGTGTTCTGGACAGAGTTTGAATGGAGAGAGACTTTCGGAGAGAAACCAAACAGGAAATTCCGGATCTGACAAGGGTCCGTCCCAGGGATGGGACCGCGCCAGCCCACCACGCTCCAGGAAGCGCCCAGCGACCCCGCAGCGCCCAGCCTCTGCGCGGACGGCTTCCTCTCAGCCCCGGAGGCAAACACCCGATGCAGGTCCCAGAGCAGAAGGAGGGACGCCCCACTATTTCTGTTCCACCGAATACAACGAGACCTGGAGACGTCCCGCTGGCTGCCAGGCAGCCGGTGAGCACGCGCTGCTGGGCACGGCCGACATCCAGGGCTCCCCACCGCCTCCAGCCCCTTCGCTGCACCCTGCCAGCGGCTCCTACGCTTGGATCCTAACCAAGCCAGCTCGGCGGGATGCGTCTTTCTAGAGATTACAGACCTAGGAGATTAAGCAGCGCTAGGGTTAGGAGCGGGAGCATTGTAATGCAGAGCACAAGCTGCAGGAGACCGCCCGTTCAGCTGCAAACTCCCAAGAATCCCATCTGCAGAGCAGCATTTCTACAGTCTGCTTCCTACAGAGAGCTCCGGCACAAGCCACACGGGAGGAAACACCAGCAGAAATTAAAGCACTATTACCTCATCTATAAAAGCGATTTCTAACCTGTGGTCCACAGACTTCCTCGGGTATACAGATACAAAACATCCACAGAAAACAACCGTGGAGAAACCGCGTGAGCAGAGGCCACCTTCACCACGTCTGTACAGCCTGTGAGCCAATACACAACGTAAGACTCCTGCTCTAGATCTGCGGTCACCAACGGCACACAGGGATTTTTCCACAGGATTTTATCTTCTACCAGCTAAACACAAGCACCACGTGGCCGGTCAGACTATTCCAAAGCTGAACACACGCTTGGGGAGAGTTTTTGCTAGCACCCTGTATAAGGGGTTGTGGGGCAGGGTGGGTTTTAATTTGACAATATGCTGTTACTCTTAAACTAACTCAGCAGGATTTACTCTAAATAATACATTTAAAGTTATACACATTCTTCTAAATCTTTCTTTAAACCTCTCTCATTTACCACACTTTTCTTAAAGCTGCTCTTAACTGAGCATCCTCTGAGCAGCTGCTGCTCCAGCTCCCAAGACACTCCAAGCAGTGCCCAGCGCGGCAGCTCTGGCTAGACCAGACCGCGAGTCAGGACCCCCCGCCGCCCATTCGCAGCAGACTCGGGTCCGTACCAGCCGACACCTCGGGGGTTTACGGTCTCTCCCTTCAAAGGCTCCAGCCACATCATCACCCTGCTGCTGCCCTTGCTCCCTTTCAACCGAGACTATTGGTGCTTTGACAGCCTGCACTGCTATATAAACCTTAAATATTATAATCATAGCTTGAAAACGTTTCCAGTGTTCTCTAGCTCAATTTGAGTCCACGAGACAGGGAAGACCCTGGCAAGCTCCCACAGACGGACACCAACCCTTGTCCCCACGCATCCACCTGCCCGGCGCATGCTGCCCGCAACCATGCCAGCGCCCGGGGACCTGCCGTGGCACCGATACTAGTACTTCAACAACGGGGGAAAGAGAAGAAAAAGTACGAAGAGAACTGAAAGTTTGCCAGAGAACACCTGATGGGTTGCAAACCACAGCAGCACTGAATGAATCCCCTGAATTACTTCAAGCAAAAAAAAAAAAAAAGGAGCAATATTCAACGTCATCTTTTTTGCTGGTTTCCTTCATTATCTACCAGTTGATTTTCTTTTACAACATGAAGCGATCCATACTTTTTCTGATTTGCCTTCACATGTTCATATTTTCCCTTTACACTGTTTCCTGCGTAATTATGTGTCTGTAACGGCAGATGCACGCACTCCTGTGCGTGTCAGCTCTATGCACCTTCATATGCCTTCCCTCTTCCCAAGCCCCTCTTCATCCACACCAATGGAAATTTGTAACTTCTGTGATATTACACGTCACCATTAATACCAGTANGTTAGAATAGACACNATCCCCCTCGGTGAGAACAGGATCTCTCTCCCATATCCTCCAGATATTGCAGTTCCTTCTGGGGGTTACTCCTGCACCCTCTTTGGGTTATTTCATGGCTTCTGATGCCCTTTCCCCTGCCCTTGCCAGCCTCCCGCTGCCAAGGAAAGAAAAAGCTCTCCCTGCTAGCACCAGAAAGCACTCCAGCAGTTAGAGGGAGCAGGGGGGCGGCTCTCCTGTCTGTCCTCGCACCAGCAGCAACGCTCCTGACACCCAAGCAAGGCTCCTGGGCCGTGGGAAGCAGAAGTGGGACAGGATGGAAGCAAGGCAGATCTCCCACACTGCTGGTCGTCAGACTGGGATCCTGGGCATGCCTCTCAAGGTATCTGGGCAGATATTTGTCCTATTTTACTTCTGGTGAAGCTTGAGAAAATGTATTTACAACTGCCCGTGAAGGCAGAAAGCAACATTTCTCAAAGCAAGTGTGGTGAGGACGCCTATGGAAGGACACAGAGGCGCAATGGTTTAACGATCCAAAGCGTTCACACACAGTATTACCATTATAGCATTTCCAGTCCCCACCTTCCTTGGGTTCTGTGCCATACGCAGCTGTCTTTGTGGTTGCACTGGGAATAAATAGTGATTTGATCTGCAATAAAAATAACCTGGTGCACTGAGTGGAGTAAGAAGAGTACCATGATCCTGTTGCCAAAAGGCTCAGCCTTCTTAGTCAGCCAGTTTTGCTTACCTTAGCTAAAACGACACTTCAACACCGCGCTGTAACAGCCCTTACTCGCGCCAGCTCTCGCCCACTGAGCGTTTGTCCTTAGCTCTGTGTTTTCCTTAAATTGATCCCAGATCCTTCCATGTGGAGGCTGCATGTTCACCTTCCCACAACACGACGCGCTCTCTCCCTCTCAATGCTACCTTTTGCATGGACAACTGCAATCCAAAATTAAACCAAAACAAATTCACATCGGGTGAAAAAAAAATTAGTAAAATAAGAAACTCTATAAGCCCTGTACTTCTGCCAGGAAAAGTTTTGGGAATACCTATGCAGACTTCAGAATGCGACGTGGAACAGCAGCACCCCGCAAACGCTTTTCGACAAAAAGCCGTCAGTTTGCCAGCCCAGCTCCCGCGGAAACACAGCACGAGTCTGAGCGTCTCCACCATCCAGAACTCTTGACTGGCAGGAAGATGCCTGACTGACAGTTGGGCCAAAAGGGTTAGCGGGGCTGACGGGGCGGGAGGGTTAACAGCCTGATTGGAAAATCAATGTAATAAATGCTTGGTAAGTTACAGGAACATGCGGGAAGAGGAGGCCGCGATTGATAAAGGACTGCGGCTTTGATGCTGCACTGGGGACTTGTTTATTGACAAGAAAGCCAATCTCTTCTCCCGGCCAGGCCAGGCCAGGCAAACCTGCAAGCGCTCACCAATTAATTGGTGGGCTTTTCTGCCTTGGGTTCTTTAACATCTCTCCCCCCACTCACTCCGAGTTAACCAGCCCAGGACGCGCTGCTCCCAAGGAGCCTTCTCTCCTCTCCCGCTCCTCGCCATGGAGGAGCCTTTCCTGGGCGGGTGGAAGAACCCACAGCCGAAACACGGCCTGCTCTGTCCAGAGCCCCGGGACACGTGCCAAGCCCCTACGCAAACCCCAGCTTTTCTTGCCTCTTCAGCTCATCACCAGCGCTATTCCTGAAGAACCATGCTGAGGGAGGAAGAGGCACAGAAATATTTGTTTCTATTTGCATATTAACTGCAGATATCGTCCCTTTAAATTGAAAAGAGCAATTTCCTCGTTAAAACAAAACAAAACAAAAAGCAGGAGTACGATGTAGTTCGTATTTACAGGCCCTGCATCCTCCTCCATCCCAGATCACCCTAAGTGACCCGCATGGGACAAGGAGAGCCTGCGAGGACAGATGGACGGCCGCGCTCCACACCTCCCGTCCTCTCTGCTTTGTTTATCAGCCAGTCAATAAGAAAAGGTAGTTCTTACTTAAGGAGGCAGAAGTCAACTTGTCAGGTCGATCAGCACTCTGTCTGTAAACATGGTTTCCCGTAAAATCAATGAACTCCAGTTACAGAGAGAACAGCCTGAGTGCCGGAGACTCCCCGCGCTCCCACCGCCTCGGCGGCGGGGAAGGGCTCTCCCTGCTCCCGTCTCCAGCCTCGCACCCCACCGCTGCTCCCACCGCCGTGCCTCCGGCACACCGCCCACCCGAGCCCCTGCTCCCTCCCCGCGGCATCGCAGCCCCTCCGCGCGGATCTGGGACCTGGCTGGAGGAGCGTGGGCATCGCAGGGCAGGGAGCGCTCCATGAAGCAGGAGCAGCCGCCGCAGCGGTCCAGAGCTGAGCTACGCCGGGGCGGCACGGTGCTCACGAAAGCACTGGGCCCCATGCCCCGTGCTGTCATCGGGAGTTTCCACTAACCACGGCCGGCGGTTTGCAGCCACGCTCTGTCCCAAACACCAGTGGGGCCAATCCCCGCGTCTCCCCCTTTCACCTCCCTCCAGCCCCCAGGCCCATCCTCACAGGGACACGCGTGCCATCTTACAGCACCTCTTCCATTGCCGAGGAGCGGCTGGGGCTAACCCACCGTCCCCCGCTCCCGGGGCAGCCCCTGGCCGGGGACACCAGGCTGCCTCCTCCCCCCAGGGACCCGCGGCAGGGAGGGGAGGGGGGGTTCCTGCTGTTGCCCAGGCTTCCCGAGAATTAAATATGAACAGCCGTGCTGTGTAATTTTAAATTGTTAATTAGCACAGGGTTAATTAGGCGGCCCTTTCACGAGAGGCTGTTTGGCAGTAAACCAAGACTGGGAGCAATGAGGAAGGAGGAAAACAAAAGGAGAAAGAGACAGTGAGAAACTGTTCCCTCGGCTAATGACCCACACGGCACCATGGAAAAAAAGGGTGCTGAGGACAGGGAAAAGATACAAGCAGATGCATTACATCCACGGCCATTACCCTGGAAGATACCCAGCGAGGCAGCCCTCCCCCTGCCTATTCCCACAGCCGCACGGCAGAGAGAAGTGCTCGGCCCTGTAATGAGCAGGGTCTGCTCCGTTGGAGCATCCTGGCAAGCAGCAGAGCCTCCAACTCCAGGCAGCTCCGAAGCTGCTTGCCACGGCTCAGCTAAAGCCATGGCTCATGCAAACGCTCACAGTCAGCAACTGAACTTGAGTGGTTCCTGTCGGAGAAAACTCCAAACTTTGTAAATACACACCTGGCTGTTGCGCCAACAGACGCTCTATAAATCAATACAATAAACACAGGCTGAGGGACTACCCTAGATTAGCTCCAGCACAGGTGCTGGTGAGTCAGCGGGGAAGCGGAAAGGGACAGAGGCAAGAGGACAAAGACAGCCTGAGGACTGGAGGTGGGCTCCGATGCTCTGGGCACACCCCTCCTCACAAGCTCAGCTTGGCCTTTCGCAGTGTCCTCAGCAGGACAGAGCCTGGCAAGCGCTGATGTTCAGGTCAGCCGAGAAGCTCCGGTCTCAGGACCGGCACTCCATGACACTTGTTCCAGCCTAAAAACTAAGGATGGATGCACCAAAGGTGACCAAGCAGCCAAGCAGACTTCATGATCCCTACGACCAGGTATGTTCAACGCTCCCGAGAGCAGGAACTCGATGAGTGGGGATGCAAAGCAATTACCACGTGTCTGGAGCGGTGACACCACGAACCCGGAGCACCACAACTTTCTGTGTCGCTTCCCCGCGCCTGGCATGCTACGAAGCGCTCTCGTAACACTTCGGAAGTTGCATATGGAAAGACATGATACAAGTCATTACCTAGCATCAAGAATTCAAAAATTAAGGAAGAACAGAATGTATGTTGCCAAAGCAACTTTAATTTTGCTCCTTTATGCATATGCATTATGACACTGTCTTTAATTACATGATCACACACTGCCTCGCTTAGTATGCGGGATGGTCACATAAAGGGGTAAAATAAGGTTGCATGAGCATGTTGTCACTTTATAAGACTTTTACAGCAGCTGTTACCACACAAATATGCGGTAAGTCACTTCCTAGAATAGAAAGATCTTTTTAAATTTCCTAAGCAACAAGGGCTGGATATTCAAGCTTGGTAGTTTCAATTCCCAGTTTCATAAAATGCTTTTATCTTCTAACTTTAACGGAAGATGCAGGTTCCAGCTCTCTCCCATTCATTACAGTGCCAGAAAGACTGGCAGGTAGTCTTACTACTCAGGGAAGTGTTGAGGATTCTGCAACAGGACTTGAAATATTAGGATAAAATGGTACTTATGGGCCATAATTTAAGTGTAATAGTGAATGCAGATACATGGCTTGAAGAACAATTTCTAGTTGGGGGTTTCCATCAGCATTTTGCCTCGGGATTCCTCTTACGCCATTCCTAACAAAACCACCTCAAAAATATTGATGTTTACTTGCCAAGTTCAACATTTTAAAGAAGAAATTATAAACTAATTTTCCTCTTTCACATAGCAAGTCACATCTTGCACCCTTGCAAGCAAGACCAAGTTGTGTTTTGGCACACACCTGATCACAGTGGAGTTGCCTCATCAACAGATGTGGTTTGCTGAGTATTCATAACGAGGTATCAGTCTTGCCAAATCTTGAACAAGCTCTACATCAAGCCTTCTTCCTCTTCTGCGGTTAGGCTTTACCAACCAAAAGCCCAAGCTCAGTTTTGACTTCTAGGGTTTCTCTGCAGACACTGCTCAGTGCCAGACCGCTGTTTCTAGCTGGACACCTGGCCACGTCCAATGCCACTGCACCAGGAGTGGAATTCGCAAGCCAGCCCTGCCTGCTGGTGGAAGAAGGATCCAACTAACATTGACCCATGGGTTCCAACACCTGCTGACAAGAGTCCCAGGGCCGCAAGCCCTCGTGAACTGGTTTGCTATCCTGGCAAAGCCAAGAATTCATAGAATTGCTTAGGTTAGAAAAGACCCTTAAGATCATTGAGCGCAACCATTAACCTCACACTACCAAGCCCACCACTAAACCACGTCCCTAAGTGCCACATCTACACGTCTTTCGAATACCTGCAGGGATGGTGACTCAACCACTTCCCTGTTCCAATGCCTGACAACCCTTTTGATGAATTCGCATGCCTCTGTGGAAGCCCCTGTAAATCCTGCATGTTTTCCCTTCTGAGAGATTCTAGCCAATGGATCTTGAAGGGCCCAAGGTCCCAGAAGAGAACGAGGCAGCACACAGTGGTCTACAGAAAGGAAAGACCCATCAGGCACCTCAAAAGGACAGGACGGTCTTCTCCCAGCAGGAAGACAACCACATGGAGGGCTTGCCTTTGGCAGCCGACAGCGCTCCAGCACTGGCATGCTGACAACACAAACAAGCGCTGCACTGCGCACGCTCATTAACAGGAGAGAAAATGCAAGCGCTCGCTTACACAGAGGCTCACACGCCTAGGCACAGCCAGCTCCTCAGATCTTCACAGGATCATTAGCATAAACAGCTTTTCAAGCAGCAGGAAGCAAAGGAAACGCTGAACAAAACAGGACTGAAAGCTGTAGGGCTCGAGCACTTGGCATGAAACTTAAGAGAAAGGGGCTCCTTGAGAAGGTGAACCTTCCACATTATCCGCATTTTTCCCTCCGTCCTTCACACCAGCTCAAACCGAGCCAATGAGAGCGCTACAAGATCCAGGCAGCTTTTCAGAAAACATTTTGTTATGAACTGTTCTTCCAAGTTTGCTGATCCCTTTGAGCCAGCTACTGTACTACACATGAAAATATTTATATAATCATCAACCCACTGCCATTGAGAACAGAGTAATCCAGAGGAGTGCCAGAGGGTTTTAAGTGAGCAGCTGGGGAAAAGCGCGTTTATTCCTCCAGAGAGACTCTTTGGAGTGAAAGTATTTCACAGCAGAAGTAAACTAGCTTAAGTCGCGTTTCTCTTTACAAAACAAAGCGAAGCACTTGCTTGGTTCCTGAGTGACACGGCATTTACATGCCCCCAGGACACGGAGCTTGTTTGCAGGTCCTGCAGGAACCTCTCCTCTTGCGTGGGACAACACAGAAGTTTCAGATTTTATTTCCACATTGGTTTGTTTCAAAACATCACACATTCCACCAGCCGGCAGTTGCGCAACTCGCCCCTTTGCTCTAACAACTCAACGTTTCTTGTCAAATGCTGTTTCCAGTCTCTGTTGTGGACAAATAACTACACTTGCATCTGGTTCGCATTTTCAGTGCACTGCTGTTGACCTAACTCCAAACCTAACCCAAGAGCTGTTGAGGACAAACCGCCTCGCTCCATCGCACGGACTCCGCCGTCCCCCGAGCCCCCCGTGCCTTAATGCCTCAGGAAAAGGGCCTTGCTGTTCCTCCCTCTTGCCACACTCCGCAGCCTGCCCTTTCCCCCTCCATCGTCCTCGCCTTAGCAGCCTGTCCAGTAGCTCGTACTGGTAAGAGCTGCCACAGTTCCACTGGGGCCGCCTGGTCCATCCGTACGACCTCGCACTAGGCACCACCTACACCCATCTAACCCACACAGACGCTCATTAAGAGCGAAGCCCTGAATTGTTGCGGGTCTCAAACGCCACAAAGACACACATCAACAAATCCAAGATGGTATTTACATCGCCAGAGCACTGTTTCTGAACCCAAGAAGAAAACGCAGCCTTTATAGTAAGACTACAGGACGCAAACCACAGCAGCGACTCCTGAAAGTGAGGGATCCCAGCTGGCTTTTGCGGCTCTGCCGATGGGTCACCCGCCTCCCGTCTTCCATCGCTCGGCGCGCTGAGCGGCACCATCCAGCCAGGAACACTCGCGGCATCTGCACTGCTACTCCGAGAGCCAGCTCTTACACAGCACCACCGCTAAGCTCCATCCACCCCTGCGACACGGCTTCAGGACCAGGCACGGCCAACCTTAGGTGCCCCAGCCCGAAAAGCTCACGCTCCGCTGCTAGACTGCACTCTCCGAGCAACGCTCTTCGCACATCGGCTTCACGCGCCTAGGGAAGAAGTCCTGCCAACGCTCCTTCCTTCTGCTGATTTACCCAAACAACATGTGCGTTCCAGACTAGTGTCAAGGGCCAAGCAGAGGGTAAGAGTTAGACTCATAAGTCATGCAGATCTCCGCTGCCAGGGCTCAGATCCAGTCCTTGTTAGGAAACAGATACGCTGCCTGGTCCCGGGCTCGGCCGCTCCTTCCCGCCCTTCGGGAAAGCCGACGCTTTGAGCGCGGAGAGCAGGCTCAGCGGCATGAGGTCATTCAGTAACCATTCTGCTCGCTACTTCGACAAACGCCGTGGCTGCCTGACACATCAGCTCCGAATTACACACTGGGGTTGCAAAGCCCCATTGCAAAGGTCGCGAGGATGTGTCCTCAGATCGGCTATTCGCGTTTTGGTGTGGAGTACATTTTACTGGTCATAGTTTTATCGCTGGAAGATAACCTAAAAACCCCAGAGCCCTGAAACAGGTAAAGAAACCTGCCAGTGTGGCCGGGAAACCTTCCCATTTGGGGTGCTGCTGAGGCAGATTTTAGCAGATCCAAGAGGTCCCATGCTTCTGCAAACAGCGCATCCGCACTCTCATCTGCTACTAAAAGTGTGTCCTGCTCTAGACTCCAGACACAGTCCAAGTATCTTCTTCATCTGGTCAAAATAAACCCTTCTGATTGCAGCAACAGGAGTCAATAACTACACGCCGCTCGACGGCTCAAAGTCTCAAGTTCATGCTCTCCTGGTCCCCAGCATGCTACCACTCTATCAGCTGCTACATCCCTGACACATTTGAGAACAAACACATCTCTTGTGAAAGTTTAACCATCCCACAAGGGACAGCTCAGAGAGGTTCAGATAAATTTCGGTTTCAAAGCGCTTGCCTGGTGGGTCTGTACGGATTCTCAGACTCAGCTAGGACTGCGCCTGGGAGGGATGCAGGCACCTTTGGAGACGGGGACAGAGGTCACTACACACACTTCTCCGGACCTCCAGGACTGAAAGCGTTACTCCGCTGCTTGGCCTCTTGCTAATTGTGGGTTTTATTTTTATTTCCTATTACCCTCTTGCACGCCTGATGAGATTATCTTACCGGAACTGACACAGCTGGAGGCTGTAGCCATACATGGAGCCTCTCAGGAGGCAACGCAATTTTATTTTCATTGATCAGAAATCAGCAGGGCAGTAAATGATGGGAAATTCCATTAGGAGAAATACTGGGCCACCAGACCCAACTATCTAGGTACACCCAAATCCCAGAAAGTCCCGTCTTTCCTTAGAGTCCCATCTGGATGCTGACAGAGAGCCATCTTTCTTCCTCCCAAAATGGAGTAAGCTCCTAACGTGATCTCCTTAACCACTGCTGGCTCTGCCGGCAGCAGCGGCACCGCTGTCAGAAGAGCCCCACGGGTTCGCTTAGCTGGAGCAAAGCCTCCGGTCCAGGCAGCAGCGCTGGGCTCCCCGAGCTCAGCCCGGCAGGCTGCTGCGGTGCCAGCACGCCAGCGCATCCACCAGCTCTCCAGTGGTCCCTGCAGAGCCAGAAGCAGCCGAGGGGAGGTCCGGTGCACGCTCCCATTTGGAGCCTGAGTCCCCAGTAAAGCCTGAGAACCTCGCTGCAGAGGGAGCAGCCTGCCTTCCTCCAGGGCAGGGGTCTCGGGGCACGCACTGCGCGGGGAAACCCCTTCCAACACAGCGCAGCGTTGTTACGAGCCCAAACCCATTTCAGCCCAAACCGAGCATCACATTTCAATCCTTTTTTTAAAATACCACAGAGACAGCACACGCGCTCAGCTGCACGTTCCCGGATTAGAATCCTACCATCAAGCCTCTCTGATTAAAAGCTGGGTTTGACCTGTCCTGCTGGTGATTTCTGCACATGCCTAGGCTGGAAGCCGAGCCCTCGGCCTCCCGCAGCAAGGACGGACGAGCCCCAGCAGCAGAGCATGGGTTAACAGAAGCTGACCGCAGCACAGTTGTTAAGGTAATCAATACCAGTGAGATACTAAAGCAGCATAAGCCACATTATTGATTGCCAAGCAGATGATAAAACTGTTTATTATGATAATTGCAGGGTGCCTGCAAAATGCTCCTAGTGCTGTCTTGAGCTTTTTATAAAAATAAGAATTGCCAGGGCATAATCTTCTGTCTGAAGCCCCTCTGAACTGTGGTGAGAGTTCTCCACACTCCACTGCACCAAAACACTAACCCCGAGCCACCCTCACCTCCAAGCCACCTCTTGGATGGAGAAGGTCACATTACCAGGCACAGTTCAGGGGCTATTTATCACGCACACATCCTGTATCGTGGTCTCGCTCTTACACACACCCCCCTATGCTCGCCTTTCGCTGGAGCATCCCCTTCCAGCAAAGCAAGAGCTCAGACACCAAAACCTTAACTTCAGTTCTGGACTCTCCTTCTGACCAGCTGAAAATCAAAACTCCTCAACTTCACAGAGTCACAGAATGTTGGGGGTTGGAAGGGATCTCTGTGGGTCATCTGGTCTAACCCCCCTGGATCACCTACAGCAGGCTGCACAGGAGCACGTCCAGGTGGGTCTTGAATATCTCCAGAGAGGGAGACTCCACAGCCTCCCTGGTCACCCTGTTCCAGTGCTCCGTCACCCACTCCAAAATATTTTCTTCAGTATTTCTATTGCTTTTTTCTCTACTCTGGACTGTCTGCAGTTTCCGACATTGTTTTTAGAAGGTTTAACAGAATTCTTCCCTTCAGGGCCGAAATTATTGTGCAGTGCATGAAGAATTCTTTGGTAGAAGACTGCACTCCAGATGCGCTCCGTTTGGGACATCCGCCTCTGCGTACCACTGGGTATGCGTGCCCGCACGCCGCACCTCCAAGCAGGTGACACGCGGCAGCTTGTCACCCTGCCACCGGCTGCCTGCGAGACGAGCAACCGAACCACCAGCGTACAGCAAGACAGCGTTTTGATTCCGAAGTTGCTTCAAACACCAAGAAGTTTCTCTCGAATGAAACGCAGCGCTAGGCATCAACTGGCCTTCAGAAGATAAGCAAAACACAAGCTGCCGGATTATGTCTCCTCTGGCAAAAGCATCTATTACTTCTCCATCAGCAGGAGCAGAAACGGAAACTATAACATAACCCAGCTCCACGGTGCCACCACTGCCAAATGACAGCTGAAAATGAGTTTAACAAGGGCTGGAGCTCCAGGGTTCTGTCAGCAGCTCTACGGGCACTAATTATGGAATATGGGTCCCATTATCTCCCAGTATGGACAAGGCTCTGACAGCTTCATCTCGGTATTAACCCGAAGGACCATATGCTACGGACTGCAGGAGTACTCAGTGCAAACTCCACCCTTTTGGCTGGCTGCTTTCCCGCAATCTGGGTCACTTTCTCTAAGCAATCACAGTTGACATTTGCAAAATAAACTACACCAGTCAAAGCAATCTTACTACGGGCTGGCCTCAGCCTGGATTAGCCCGTAGACGGTACTTCTGGCTAGTGCCCTTCATTCCTCTTCTTTCTCCTCTTTGTGCCTTCTCTCACCAGCATCCAAGTGACCCCCCTACTTCCCAGTGCCTCCCCCCCAGACCCGCCATTCCCTGGTGCCTCTCCTCCATTTAAAAGGCTGCCACTTCCTCCACAAGCATAGTCAGGGAGGGATTCTCAAGCCAAGCTTTTCTTCAGGGTGAAACACAAAACCTTACACATCCTCTCAACCCTCTCACCCTTCCATTGCTGAACCAGCCCCTTTTTTCCAGGCTGGTCCTTCCCGTGTGCATCTGTATCCCAGCAGACTGGTGAGGATGGCGTTCTACCTCTCCGGCTCGCTTGCAGAGCAGTGAAAAGGTTAATGACAGAACTGACAGCGTGAGCAAAACCAGCACTCCAACGAGTGAACACATTGCACCACACAACCACTGCCTTAGAGGCTGGAGATTTGGACACGAGCTCCTAAAACTTATACCCTCTCACCCCAAAACACTGGTGATGGACTACAGAGCCTCACGAAACTCATCACAGCAGTCTCAGAGGGCTTGGGCTGCTCTTTCAGACTCTCATCAGTAATCCTGCATGTAAGCAAGATGAAAACAGTTCTTTCTTATAAAAATCTAGACAAGTGAGGAGACCTCCCTCCCTCCCACCCTTAGAAACGGCCAGCCTCTGCCCTGCCCTTCCCACCAGCGCCAGAAGGAGCAGAGCAAACCAGCAGCCAGCGCCAAGCACCAACCCATCAGGTCCTCCAAGACAAGGGACCCTTTGCTGTTCCTAGAAAATCTGCTGTCACTTACAGCCAACACCTGCTGGCAGCTTCACGCCTTCTGGAAGCCGACTTCTCCATCTGAAACGCTAACACACGCCCCTCAACCCTACACGTACGGCTTCCCGGTTCACCCGCGCTTCTCAGCCGCGCAGCGAGCAAAGCACCAGCGCCACGCGACAGCTCATCGCAGGACACGGTCCGGGGAGCAGAGCCCTGCCGCGAACTCCCCGTGAGACGAACCGAGCACCACCGACCAGACTCACCAAGACACAGGGTGCAGGCACTTCCCTGAAGCCTTCCTGGGATTTATTTTTTTCCCCCCCTCCTGTTCTAGAACAATATTCCAGAAAACAATTCAGAGTCTTAAACAATTTTGTTTTACTCCTCCATACAATCAGAGAACCGAGGGACGTTTCACCAACAGACAGAGCACCTGGACCTTAGGAAATCAAGGAGGACAAGTAACAAACATGAGGCAGTAAATCCTCCAGTCACCTACAGAAAGCTCCACAGAATACCTCAGAATAGCTGTGAGAAAGGCTGTTCCTACAGCACAAGAGCAGAAGTCAAATAACGGTCCTGAAGATGACTACTGAACAGCCAGCCCGTCCTTCAGACACCCACACTTTCCCACTACGGCCTGGAAAGGTCACCACTTACAGTTGGCCAGACCAGGCAACGGGAGAGACAGATCAATCTTTTAAACACGAAACAAAAAACCTCCTAACACAGCAGCCAAGAAGGGTCGATGAAATTTCAAGTGGTCTTCTGTCTTCTGTGTTGTTAATACCTCTGCGCTCAGAAAGCTACTGCAGATAGCCTCTTAAGCCGGAGACTAACCTTAGCTGAGTAACTCCACGCCCCCCCTGCAAACTGCTTCAGTACTAGGCATGGTAATTAGTGCCGGAACAGTAACGGCAGCTGCTAACCGGGGTGGACCTAGATAACAAGGACTCCCCAGAAAAGCTTGCTGGGGATTGTAACCTATGTACATAGCGTCGGCTCATATCAAAAAAGAGACACAAAACCATGCCAGTTAAATAACAGCACCTTCCCAGTTCCTAATAAGCTACAGCTGAGAAAAAGGATAGAACAGCTCCAAGAGATAGAGGTTTTCCCCCCCTTGCAAAACCCATTGCCCTCAGGACAACCGCAGCAGTGACAGAGCCAAGCCACTGGAAGCACTGGGGCATGCAGGGCTGAAGTCCTCAACTGACTCTGCTGTGGATTACACGACGCTTGCACCTCACTGCTTTCAGCACTCTTTTCCATCCATCCCATACCAGCGTCTCAAGGCTCCGGCGATGCCTGCCTGCTGCTCCACACCCCGGGCTGTCGGTGGTCCCAGCCTCAGCGCTCCGACCCAGCTCCACCTTCGCACACCCACCCCTCCGCCCTCGGCACCCAAAGGCAGCAGGCACTCAGACGTGGTGGCTCTGTCCAGCCCACGCAAGCGTTGTGCAGCACCTCCGCGCTTTATCAAGAACCATCCCCGCTCGTTAAAGCGGAACGAGCCGCCCAGGACCCAGCCCTGCTCCCAGTCCTCCTGGAAACACAGCCCCGAGGACACCAGCTCGCGTCCTCCTGCGGAGAAGCCAGGGACAGCAGATTGGTGCCCCAATACCACTGACTTTTCTTGACAACATCTGTTTTCATTATCACTATTACTTTAATTAGCACTTTACAGCAGCCTTAAGCCCTCCCAGCTGGAGGAAAGTTCTGCTCCTAAATGAACAATTAGAAGGTGCACTAAGGGAATTTTGTTCTCATCTTCAGAAACGAGTTCCTCAGCAGAGCTAAAAGGCAAGGCACCCGGTTAACCGAAACTCCCTCCAAGGGGCATCTGGAGGCACCGCTCAAAGCCCGCAGGTCACCCCGGGATTCCCGCTGCCTGAGCGGGCGACTGAAGCCAGGAACTTGAAATACTGCACTTCAGCATTACTAATGAAGGGGTCTTCACGCTTCTGCCCTGCCTCGCTCGCTGAACTGCCTCCTCTTCCTCACCTGGTCACAATAATTGCCCGGAGAAAAATCAAAGACTTGAATGCCCATTTCACTTGTGGAAGGCCCTGACATAATTTAATTTGCTCCAGAGTTCAGGCCAAATAGAAGCTGAAAAGACGGAGACCTATTAAATGCATAAGAAAATAGGTCCACATGAAGCGTAATTACTAGAAACATGGTCTCCTGATCAAGCGCTTCTCTGAAAAACGGGCAATGAGAAACATCCACAACAAAGCCCCAAGAGACGGCCTCAGCCATTTTCAAGCAAGCAGAAAGCCAGCGAGGTGAAATGTCGAAGGACGCTGTGGGAAAGGGCTGCCCCCCGGGCCACCGCCACCGCCCCAGCGCCCGGGCGCAGCCCAGCAGCAACAGACTCCAGGCTTTAATTAGAAACGAGCCAGGAAGCTCCAGAACTTTTCTGTCGACATTGATCGAAACCACATCTATCGTCCCCCTCTCGAGTTCAGTCAGGGCTGATATTCCACCATCACGCTGCTCCCCAAGCACCCCCGACTCGGGCAGTGCTCAGGGAACCCGCACCCTCGGCACCCCACTCCCACCGAACCCGACGGGAGAAGTGACCGAGACACCTCCCCCTCACCCCTCCCAAGTCCAGGCCCTTCCTCAGATCAGGGGGCCAAAATTCTACAGGAGTTCACACACGATAAAGTCCAAAAGTCTAACGCACGTCAAAGGAACACGTGAAGAACGCGTGAAGCTACCAGCACCATTAATCGCTGTCGCTGCAGTGTCACGACTGCTCTGGCCGCTGCATCCAAGAGGCACCTTCTGTCCTCTCCCTCAGTTTCTTCGTCTCTCACTCAGCTCCGCTGAAGCAGAAGCTGCCCAACAACAGTGCATTTATCACAATAAAATTTATATTTGGAATACAAGGCTTGCGTTAGAGAGAGTATTCCAGAACCATCTTGACAATCCTAAAGTCTGCAGAATGACAAGGCTTAAAATAACACCAATATCATCATTTCGACTCCTCTTTGTAACCCTTTAAGTGACTCGGTTTCCCCTGCTCCCCTTCGCATTTTACTCTTGCTCACAACGTACAGAGACTTTCTCTTCTTCCTCGCAGCCCTTTTCTGAGCACAGAGTGAAATTCCACATCAGTAAAATTCCTTGGTAGATGCAAAATAAACTTTATTTACCTATTTCATCTTTGTTTATACACCCTGTCTGGGAAAGTTTACTTAACCTGCAAAGGTGGGGTATCACCTGCGATTTGCAGCCTGCGGTACTGGGCAGAACACCGGCACCAAAAGATCCTTTGGCTCGGATGGAAACAGCGGAGCCTGCAGAGCTGGACCGGGGGCAGCCGAGCCTGCGTCTGTCGGCGCCGTGCCGGGTCCCGCGTCCGTGCTCCACCAACTCGCCCGGACGGCCCCGAGCACCAGCTCCAAGTCTCTGTCCTCCCCACACACGTCATGGGGCATCTGCGCTTTGGAACGGCGTTTTTCCTACCCAGCACTTGCAATCCACCAAGGATACCCACAGCACCACTTCCACTGCCTCAAACCAGCGACGGGCAGTAAGGCCAACGTACTCTGAAGCCTGGCACCGGTGACTCCATCCTGCTCCGCCACGGGCCCTGCAGCCTGGCGGGTAAGCGTGCACCAGCCACGCCGAGCATCGGCGTTCCTCCCCACAACCCCACTGCCGCCAACTGCAAGGCCGCAGGGAGTCGAGCGAGCGCGCCAACGGAAGGATCCTCGCCTGGCTCAGCCCATCCCCTCCCTCGGTATCCAAGCATTTATTCAGCTTTCCAACATCGGTCTCTGGAGAAGGGGAAGCGAACGCTTCCGGTGTCCAAGGAGCCCAGATACCGATCAGACCACAACGCAACAAGGGGGGGGAAAAAAGGAAACACAAACCAATTAATTCTTGGCTCCTCATTTTAGCTCCAGGCAAGCGAAGGTGCATGGCAGAGCGAGAGGAGACTGGAACAGACGGAGGCTGGGACTCGCTCCAAGAGCCCCAGGGGCGACAGCGCTGGCTCCCAACCCCAGAAACACGGGGCTGCTCTCCAACAGGTGAGGGCTCAGTCGGGCTCCCCAGGCTGAGGGAACAAAGAAAGCTTCTCAGGCACGGTTTCTTTTGACTTTTCTGTGCCCAGGCCAAACGGCGAGAAGTCCCTCAGAGAGAGAACAGGGCTAAGCTATCAAATAAATCCACCTCCTGCGACCAGGTCTGAACACAGCCTCCTCCACACCTCTCCTCCGAAAGGGCAACGCTCTCCCTCCGAGGTTAGAATCACAGAATCACAGAATGTTGGGGGCTGGAAGGGACCTCTGTGGGTCACCCAGCCCAACCCCCCTGCCCAAGCAGGGTCACCCAGAGCAGGCTGCACAGCACCGTGTCCAGGTGGGTCTTCAATATCTCCAGAGAAGACTCCACAACCTCCCTGGGCCAGGGCTCCGTCACCCTCAGAGGGAAGAAGTTCTTCCTTGTGTTCAGCTGGAACTTCCTCTGCTCCAGTTTGTGCCCGTTGCCCCTTATCCTGTCGCTGGGCACCACTGAAAAGAGTCTGGCCCCGTCCTCCTGACCCCCACCCTGCAGATATTTAGAGGCATTTCTAAGGTCCCCTCTCAGCCTTCTCTTCTCCAGGCTGAACAAGCCCAGCTCCCT
>Ga0065711_1038469_pt1 | contig 18725 bp, 11 predicted proteins | sample Hoacrofraction12_FD_59098 | JGI IMG/M metagenome (GOLD analysis project Ga0065711, IMG submission 59098) | Hoatzin crop microbial communities from Cojedes, Venezuela - Epithelial fraction 12 v2 (version 2) | ecosystem: Host-associated > Birds > Digestive system > Esophagus > Crop | place...
GATCCTGTGCAGCCTGCTGTAGGTGACCCTGCTTCGGCAGGGGGGTTGGACTAGATGACCCACAGAGGTCCCTTCCAACCCCTTCTATTCTGTGATTCTGTGATTCTGTGAAATAATAGAAGCTGAACTATAACAAAACCCACAAATAAGTAGTTCACCTGTGTTTAGGAATCACTTTCAAAAAGTCGTTATTTCACCTAACATTAAAAATACCTACTTAAAACAAAACATTGATACACTATTTTGCTGATTAAGTACCACTTGCAATCCCACGAGAAAAAAAAAAATCGAACAAAGAAACAAAAACTTACAAACAATTTCTAAAAGACGAATTTGTCAGGGTTTTATTCATCCAGTCCAGAGTACCACACTATGGTGGGTCTTCTGTACAGGTTACTTAGTGTACTACCTTGAATATACTAAGCTCCTTTAGAATAGTTTGATGTTACATCACGTATCTGTTTAAGTTGTTTTCTTAATCAGATCTCACCGCAAGGTGGTCTACATTTTTATTATGAATTTGGAAATTAGGTCATCCTACCCATACACATTTAAATTACTGAGATTGCATCGTTTCCTTTCATAATCTTTCTCACCTTACAATGACGCCTCTCACAGCTAGGCAGGAAACCATTTTCTTGTCATATGGAAGTTTTGAGACTCCATAAATTGCCATGGTTTGAACTAGGATGAAAATCAGGATGAAATAAGACTTGCCAAGGTTTTTCTCAAAAAAAATCCCAAAACAACAAACACCAGAGAAGAAGCAACATCCCAGAAGAGAAAAAAGCCATATGGTGAAGGTACCCACTAGTCCCATGGGAACCTCTGGTTCAACTTCTTAATCTTACACTGTCTACAGGACCACCTTGCTTTTTCAGAGATGGGTATTTGCCTGTCTATACGTGGCTTCCTCTCCTTTCAGGGTGGAATTTCCAGTCATAAACTAGAAACGCTTGTAAAAGCATTCTTGGTGAAGCCAGTACGTTCTTGTAAAAACCTTTCATTTCAGTAAATGTAAATGTACATTCTAAAAGAAAGACCATTGGCCACTTTCAGACTGACCCTCATTTTATGTTCTTACTGAAAGCTGATGAAAGCACACAACCAAAAAGACAGTACACACACATTTTCCCAGAATAGCTGCTGGCATAGCATTAGTAAATTCAAATGGGAAAAATATCTCCATTTAAGTCCATAACTCATTATTTTGTTTTGAACCTATTCACAGCAACTGACTGATAACAAGGAAACAGATATAGTTTTAGTTCAATTACTAAAATATTTGAGTTTTAATATAGTGCTTTTTAACCCACTTATTTATTGTTAGTTTCCAAACCTATAAAATCTTTGTTTGTGAGCTTTTCTATTTTAATCACCCTAGCCATCTGCAGCACATCTGTTACTTGCTAGTATACAGTAATTAACTTAAATGTGGACTGGGTACAATTCTGCATCAACAGATATCAAAGCACCTGCTTTGATAAGAGACAAACACCTCTTTATCAGCTATAATATTTGGTCAGGTTAGAATTAGATTTACTATCCATCCCCTAAACTTATGTGATATATATCTATGTAGTAATTGAAAGCAAAGTCTGGATTTTTTAGCGTTCTCCATTCCAGTGGCAAAATATTATTTCTTGAGAAAGAGATCTCATGTTAAAAGACAGATACTCTGATACTAGTATTTATTTGGTTTTAAACACAAAAAGTGAATGTTTCACATTCACTCAATTAGCAATCTTATGTCACTGCATTTTTTCTGTGGAGTGTGGAGAAAGGGATACATCTCTCTGTGATCTCTGCTGGAGAGAGAACATTTAATGAATCCATTACAAAAGTTCTCAGAATCATAACCAATTCATTAGGTTTGAAAAACTCCTTGGGATCATGCTGAATCCACATAACTACCACCACCTGGGAACTTCATAGGCAGCCTTGAACTGGCCACATAACTGCAACTGTTAGACCTCCAGGCCAACTGGACCCATCTTTAATTGCATACTTAGTACAAGTCAGTTTTGACCATCCTGTCACCATTTAAACAAGACATAACTGAGTCTGTCGTGAATCCCTGGATAATTGCATTTTGTTACCTTAGAGGTCTGTGGCTCCTATAATTAACTGTATTCTTTTTAAAGTCAGCCCAGAAAAGGATGGCTTTCTGCCAAGAAAGTTTTTATAATGTTCAAAGACTCATTCTGAGGAACAGCAGGTGCTCTTTGTTTTTATTTCTCAGTGTGCTAATGCCAAAGAAGCAGGGCATTCAATTGCCATGTGTCCACAACCTAATGCTCTCTCCATCCCCATAAAAGGGAGAGATTATTGTACCATTCAGAGCAATACCCCAATAAACACAGTAAGGATTGGACTATTAGGTAGGCTGTTTCGGGAAGTTGTTCTCTTGGGGAAACATGGTTCATAGGTGCATGTGAAGAAAGTCTGCTACAGTATTTGCGCATCAAACCTTTCATCGCATGTGTTACATCCTTAGCGAGGGTGCTCAGCCTGTTAGTTCTCAGAACACAAAGCATTTCAGGCTGCCTTCCCTGGGCAGCAGGGAGCTCATTAGTATCACCAGCTCACCATCTGTCTCTGAAGGAGGAAGAGACGGAATTAATATATGATGGAGAGAGGGAAGAAGAAAAAAAAGGCAAACAAAAAAATGGTTGGGAAGCAGCAGGATGTCATCCAGAAAAGCACAGAATGTTTCCTTTGAAATATCTCGCCTTGTCTGCACAAAACATGGAGAACGGCTTGGGAATGGCTATGAAACGTTCACAAAAGCATTGGTAAAGACTGAATCATAACCATTTTAACTACAGGATCTTCCAAAGACCATCATTAAATACAGCTGTCCAAAGATGAGCCCGGTGAAACCTTCCTGGTTCTGTACTGCCTGAACCACAGGAGCAGACAGCGGCTGAAATGATGCCTTTCTGGCTTCGAGGCATAATGAGAGAAAAGGTAATGAATGAGAGCAGCTCCTCGTATGGACCGAGCAGCCGCCCTGCAGCACAGGCCACGTGTCGGGTGGGTGACAGGAGGAAAAAATCATCTACAGCTGGGAAGCGTCATGTCTGGTCTGGACATCCAAAGTGCAAGCTGTAACCACCCAAATGTAGAACAGTCTCCTTCCCAACTCAAGCCCTTACAAATGATTCAGAAAGCAAAAATAGACTGCAGGAGAAAGCGATGGCAGGACAGAGTCACAGAGGACAGTGACAGAATGGGAGGGGCTGCAGAGGAAGAGGACTCCACAGGGCAAACACAAGGCAGACCACAAAGCTTTGAGATAAAGAACTACCTTCTGAATATTGAATTAATCTGAAAATTCCTAAAACATTCCTCTCATTAGATGTTAGCCATTTTAGTAACACAATTATCTTTATACGACAATTTTATATACACACATAATACAGTATAAAATAATGCAACCTCTAGAATATCCAGCTGATAGGACAACATCTCTCTGAGTACGTGAGAATTAAAAAATTCATATTTACATAAACTAACCTTAATTGGAGAAGTTTTTCAAGTACCAGCAATTACATTTGTAACTATGCTCACTATATATCTACTTTGCGTCTGAAAACTCTAAAGAACAATGCAGACTTCAAATCTGAAACCTATGTAAACTAACTTGCTCTGTTAATATGGTCATAAACAGTCACAGCTAAAACAGAATTGAAATCATAAATAATAAAGTCCAGGGCAGCCTAAAAGTCAGTCACTGAGTGAATCCTCTACCATCTGGTCCTTCAGGAATCTCAATATAAATATTCAGAACGAGAATACATCTCACTGAAAATCAGGAATGGTGCATAAAGCACTCAGGACTGTTTGAAAACTGTAATATAAATATCAGCCTTTCAACTGATCGCACAGACCTTTGGGTCAATGCAGCAACTTCTCAGAGGGACAAAGATGAACAGCTCAGATATTTAAAGTTTCAAAATCTGGGACACCTTCACTTTTTTGGTGGTTTATACTTAGTCTGTTTTCTTTGGTTGTTAACTTCTGTGTCAGGGAAAAGACCTTCCTAGTCATAAAGAAATTATGGGAAAAAAAATACAAGTAACCTAGAAACCTGAAGTCAGACGGTGGTATTTACACTCATGTATCTAAGCAGATGCCTTGATTTTCAGAATCGCTGAGCAATTGCCTATAGGTATTGTCAAGCACCACCATTTTTTTGAAAATCAAGTCATTGACCTACAAGGTATTATAATTGGCTTTAGGGTTTTTAAATTTATTTATTTCAAAGCCGTGTTCTCTTAGCAGGAAAAAAAAAAAGTGTCTAGCTGTGAATGCCAAAAAATGTTAAAGGTATGACCTCAGTTTTCTGCTGATCATGAACTATGTGGAACTTGTCCAATAAACATAATAGAATGGGAAAATGAGGAACTGAGTTCTTGAAAAAACAAAATATGTCATCAGCACACAGAGTAAATGCACTTCTGTGCTACTTTCTGGGTCACAGACACTCTCACAGGCCACAATATCCTCCTCCTGACTATCTCATACACCTCTGTGGTCTGACCCACCTTCACAGCATGTCATTGCCATGTATGCAACTTCAAAGAAACAAATGGAGTTACAAAAGCAGCACGCTACAGTAGCACGTCGGCAAAATCAAATCTTACATCTGAAGACATACATGTTAATGAGTCAAATTCAGCTCTGTTTCACAAAGCTGTATATCTGGAGTAGTAGCTCCCTGAATTTCTTTGGAACTGCCTCAGAAATGCAACCACAGAACCCTCTACATTTCCTTGAGAAAAGGGTATCCAGGTTAGTTATGGAAAAAAAATATTTTCATTTCTGAAGTTCTACTGTCAGTAATGAGCAGATTATTTGATTGCATTACATTATTCTCTGCTTCTCATGGCAGAATGTATAGCACTGGGATAGAGGTATGGCAACTATTGGATGCAAACTCCCTGCTGTAGAAGAAAATACAGATATACTAAACCTGAAACAGTAAGACAAGACATAACTGTTCATACAGGTTTTGTATCAAGGAATGGAGTTGCTACAACATTAGAAGGTATATATTCACAAGGTGAGGCATATAAAATTGAAACTCCTGGAAATCATAAGTATTTATAAATACGGAAACACAGGACAGCTCAGGACAGAAAATATATGATTGTGCTTGTCACAAACAGGTATTTGCTACTTCCGAAGACATTAACATGAGGTTTATTCATATCGCCACTGTACACACCACTTCCATTGTTTCAGTGATGATGCTTGTTTATAAAAAAATAAATAAATGAATACTGGCATTCATGATGTATTTAACAAGTCTCTCAAGATCTTAAATCAATAATCTCAGTGCTATCCAACTAAATCGCCACACTGCCTGCTTCTAACACAGAACAATGAAGATTCTCTAAATACAGTAGGCTGACCATGACAGCTGATCAGCACCCAGATCTCTCATATGCACACAAAAAGCAGCGTTGTAGTACTTATGACACCTGATGTCCCCAGCATTAGCATTTTGGTTCTGTTCGGTAACAAATGCTGCATGGAAAATGATGTCTGAAAATGAACCTTCCCCTTTTGGTTAATTATGATGGATGGTAATTTTGAAGAATGTGGTTGCATTTTCTGAGTAAGGAGTTTGACTAGATAGATGACTCCAAAGATCCCTGTAAGGGCCTGGAAAGCATCCATCCTCCTGAAAAAGAAGAAGAGCATGAGCCAACCCAAAACCAACTTCCTAGAGTCATCACTGCTGTTGCAGAATTTTATCTGCTGAGTAGCACAGAAAGGTGCCGCAAAGCTGGAAATACAATCACAAGAAAGAGGACAGAACTACTGCCAGTCTTGAAGGTAAATGATGTTCACAAGGAGATTCATATACAGGTTTATAATATGTTTTGTTTTGATGAACCTCTAGCAAGCAAAAAACTATACATACACTTGTAGACCATTAATGTATTGCTAACATATCTGGCATCATTATTCAACAGAGGAAGGTACTCTTCAGTTTGCTGGCATAGTCTCAAAGTAAAGTTCCTTCTTTTTGTTTGCAGAGCTCTTGCCTTGAAGCATTTTTCCAGGTTTTTTATTTATTTATAATCATGCCAGGCCTCCTAAAGGTTTGGAATCTTGTTTGTTCTAACAAATTGCCGTTGTAATTAATAAATGCGCTAAACCTGCCGTCACCCTAACTGATAATGAAAGTTTGACTGGGCCTAGCAGGGAAAGATTTTTCCCTGTTACACCTTTTTTAAAAGAAAAAACCTACTTCTGGTTGAGGACAGAGATATGGGCATGAGAGAAAAATACATAGAAACATTTTAAACCCCCCAAAAAAGTTGAAAAATGATACAATTTTAATTTTAGAGCCAAAATTACGGCAAAATTTAAGTCATGACTGGAATCAAATTATGCCCTTGGATAGTATTAAAATGGCAAGTTGAAAACAAGAGATGATTGTCTTATTTTAGGTATGTCTCTCCAAGAAACAAACTTCTGCCTGATTTGGTCTGCTGATTGCCCACCACCTTCTTTGTTAGTATTTCTTTCTCGTGGACATTTATTATTGCTTTTCCCACAACTACCTAATGCCCACCCAGCAGTTTCATGGGGAAGGGAGCATATTATCTCCATTTGGTTACCCAGTGCCCAGAACTTCGTTCATGGGGCAAATGAAAAACTGACAGACCTGACTGATATTGCAAAGGCACTGACTAACATAAATGAATCAAAAGGCAACGGTGTGCTTTGTAACCTCTTGCTTGACTTGCCTGTTTGACAAGGTAAGCCTATCTCCAGCACAGATCCCTGTCTATAATCTCATTTTATATACTGCATCAATGGCTGCACAAAGGAAGCTGATTTAAAGCTAAAGCATAATCACAGTGAAGACTCTCAGACTTCACCACAAGGAACCCAGCAAGACCTACACGTGGTAGTCTGCTCAGGCTCCATTAAATCATCAGTAAATTAGGAACATCCATAGGTGCTAGCAGGCTAACATATAGTTGTGCTTAAGTGCCTTGCAAAGAAAAACTTCCTAGTGGTAAATCAATGTAAATCAGTTTTTTAGTGCTAAGGGATTGAACTCTGAAGTCCTCAAAGAAAAAATGACAGGTTAATACCAATGGTTTCACTGTTGATGACTTTAGTAGAACCATGCCAGCCCAACCATTTGTCAGTTCAAACCACAATGCAAAGCTTGAGAGGAAGGTAACACCAAGCACTTTGGGGGTAAGGAGATATATGACAGAAATTTTCTACCCTCAGAATAACAATTACCCTCATTTCTAGGGTGAAGAATAAGGAAAATAAAAGGGAAAAGGAAATACAACATGAAAAGTCCCCCCTCCTTATTAGGTACAAAAACTCCCATGTGCTACAAGCCCAACAACCCCCTTCTTGGCTGTTAAATTTGTTAGGATTTTCACCATACAGAGTGCAATAACTAACCATCAGTAGAGAACCACACTGAACACAGGATTCTAAAATACAAGGAGAAAGAATACATGTGTTAAATATTAACTTATCTATTATTAATATATTATTTACTTGGTAAATAACATATTACATGAATTAGGTGGGCTTTGGACCAGGGTTCTAGTGTTAATTGTATTTATCAGGACAAAGAAGAGAGCCGTACTCTACAATTTCAGTACAATATTCTTCAGAAGAATGGGCATTGATTCAATCTAACTGTGGGTATCTAATTGTGGCTATAGGAATTACGGTACCATTTTCTGTGTAGAGATTCGCTGTAAGTAAATGAAGAACATGACTGTGATAAAAAAAATAAAAACAATAATTCTATTAAGTTACATGCAATGCTTTAGAAGCTTGCCCAGAGAATTCCCCCAAGTGAAGATGAGGATAATATTAAAACCAGTAAATCATAACAGCTGCCACAAAAGAATTATCTGGTATAGTATCCTGTTCTGGTAACCTTGCATCCCATGGACAACTAGGTACATGGAACCACCCTCTAGGGAAAAATACTCAGTATTTCTCTTACGTGCTATTTTGTAAAAGCCTGAGGTGACAATTTACTATTTGCTGTTCTACCTTTTTTCCCTCTTCTTAACCACTAAGCCTCTCAGATTTCACTTTCCCTTGATGATGCTTAGCTCAGAGGCATAGAAACAACACTCTTGAAGAACGCCCTTCACCTGGAATTTGTGTAATTTGAGGTATGCCTTTGCTAGGAAAGTCGGTGTGAGCTTCTGACTTCCCAGTCATGTTGCTCTGCACATACTACTTGTGTCTCCTCAAGATCCATAGCAATATCTTGAGTCAAAACAAACTATTGGGTCTGACAGCAGTGTTTAGATAGCAATATAAATATTGCCCGACTCCACACGGAAGGTGTAAGGTCCCCACTCCAAAGTCTCTGCGTTTCTAAAGGCGACTGAGTAACACAGTATTGTCATGCACTCTGGAATACATATATTAAAACAGTGTTAAGCAGAAAGGTTACACTATATTTCTACCAGTGTTATTCAGTATAGTCTATCCCTGCTAAGAATAAGTCTCTGCTCCTGTAACCCAGAAAGTGGAGCAAGATACCCTGATTTAGCCCTACAGCCAGTTCTAATGTACAGCATTTACACAGGCTTGTCTTCAACTCCTTTGCTCGTATACTATACTCACAAGTGAAACAGGGTAGTGAAAACAGGACAGATGTCACAGGAGATAGCGAAAAACAGAAAAAAAGATTACTCTTTTCCCCACAAAAGCAAGACACATACAGAGTAACTATATGTAAGAAAGGAACAAAATTTTAAGAAAGAATTATTCCACTGTACAGAAGTTGTAAAGGTTGCTGCAACTGGTGAGAATCCACTTTGAAATTCATTCTTTTATTAATTTTCTCAGTAGCTTTAAATATTTTTCCAGTAGGATTTTATGGATAACAAATTATCATTATTTTGAATTTCCTGAAAATCATGAATCAATACAGTCACAAACCGGATCTGTTCAAGGTAATGTTCTTGTTACTTACTGCCTCAGTGTTGCAATTTACCCCCTTTGCTTCCTTTATTTCACTGCATCTTTCACACCACCCTGTTGTAATGCCTTTAATAAAAAAAATAGCCTTCGTTCTCATGTACTATTTAAATTCATCATGTCTGACCTGTTCAAATGCAATGAATGCATAATTAATTTTCATTATAAATTTAGAATACTTCCTCTCTTCTTGCCACTTCAAGCTTCCTTTAGCTTTGAACAGCTATCATGTTTTATTTTATATTCCTCAAAAATTTTTTTTCTTGCTGTCTTCCTTTCAAATTTCACATACAATTTGACTCTTTGGTAGACACACAGAGCACAAACCTGCCCAGAAACTGATGCAAGAGTAATCGGTGAAAAACAGGTATTTGGCCCATCACTAAAAACACAGCCTGTACTCCTATGGCTGGAAAAACAGCTGGCATAGCAGCCTCTGTGCACATCATCTTCCCAAGAAAGAGAGGTTTTAGGATTCATATTCAGTCTTTGCTGTTAATACCAAGTATTTAAGAAAAAGATACAGCACAGAGCAAAAACTATACATTTATTTCTCTCTTTAAATTGTGTCATTACTTCAGCATTTTTTCTTTTTCGAAGTTATTAGGAATGCTGTTACTTCATATTCACACACATTTCCAAAATCCTGGTATGCAGGCTTTATTTGGATATTGGGTCTGTTGTTAACAATCCTGTTTCTCTAAAATGCTGCCAACTGCATCTTCAGCATGACAATGGGCGAGTAACAAAAATTCTTAGAGCCAGGGCTATCAGTCACAGACTACAGGAAAGGAAAGCAGCTTGCTCAGTTCTGATTTCAGCGCCTTCCGTGTCACAAGGACTACTGCTTAAGGGAACTTCCTTGCAACTTTATGGCACTAAACATTAAGAACTTTGCTCAGCAACATCAGGCTTATCTAATTGACCAGAACAGTTTTGAAATGTACTTCAACCTGAACAAATAGACTTGTGGAACACTCAGAATGTCTTCCCATAAAGGCCACAGAGTTGGAGTGTTGGTATATATTTATTTCTGCTCAGTATTCCCAGCTTGGAGGATAAGTATAACAGTACACTCCAGGAAGTTTTATGATTTGACTACATCAACATATTTCTTTTATGACAACTGCATTAACTTTAGTTCCTGGGTTTCTTTTTTTCCTGTGAAATAGTCTTCAGAAAGGTCTTTTAGAAGATCTAAAACTATTGCCAAAGCAAAAATCAAAAAAACTTAAAAACTAGTCACCACTAAAAGATGAGGACATGTCCAGAAATGTTTGTCAATTTAGCCGCCTTCCACTCTGTAAAACCCACCACCTTAAGACTGATGCTTTACTGGATGAATCCAATCTACTGTAACTTCACAGGAAAGCATGCTATACGCAACTTGATCTAAAGTAAAACTTTGCAGTTTAGTTTTACTGCTTTTTCAGGACAGCCCCCATCACACCCCTCCATCTCTATTAGCTCACTGACTTGAAGAGAGCCCTGTTTCAGACCAGTAAAGCGTGAATCATCCTTGAAGTCTTTCCAGGTTTGTTTTGTTAAGCCACGTTTTGTGGAAAATATGTAATTTTGCTGGGATTTTCATCCTGCTGTCCAAACATATCAAATTTTAACCAACAGGCAACTTCTTGCCAAATGAGGTCTCAATGACATGACATCACAGTAGAAAGGGCACACACTTAGAATGCAACAGTGGCTGCATTGTAATTGTTCTTTTGATGGATTGTCTTAGGATTGGTTTTGTTGCAGCATGAAGTGTTGAACTTTCCTGTTTATCCATCAAAAAGAGAAAGCGTACAGACTGCGCAAATACTACGCACTTTGCCTTTTCAGTATAATTCAGATAAACTGATCATTTCCTAATGGAAAGCCATCTGCTACGTGCACTATATTGCATTCCTATCACTTAGCTCGAATTTAAAAAAGCTGTAATATGGAACTGTACAATGCTAAAAGCAAGCAAATGGTACAAAGTCCAGAGATTTAACTTATGCAACGCAGATTATCAGAAAGATGGTTCTTTCATCTGCAGTATCTGCTACAATGAACGGCTATAATCCCCTTCAAAATAAACCCCTAAACAAAAGAGTCCTTAAAAAAAAGTTAACCCAGTCACTTAAAACATGGTTTTGACAAAGTGCTAACACACCATGCAGACTACAAGCCTTGAAGGCTGTGACTACATGCAGGAGTACACTTCCATTGTTTTATTGGTCCTACGGAGAGATGGTGAAGTGCTTCATAAGGAAAATGGCATTCCTGTATGGTTACATATTGAGGCAACTACCCTGGAAAAAATCTTGAGGAGAAGGAGGAGAAAGAAGGGAAATCCTTGAGTGGCAAGAAGATTTATTGGATAATTTAATAGGATTTTCTCATCACTAAATTCTATTTTTCTTCTGTCCCTAATCACCTTTCTTCTACCTCATTAAATCCAATTTCACTTCATCATATCTTTCTTTCCTCTCTAATTTCACAGATCGTCATGTAATTTCTCTTTGGCCAAACAGCATACCTTCTTTTTGTATCATTCTTCCCAACTCTACTCCTTCCCACCTTATCATTACGCTGCCTCATTTCCTGCTCATTACTTCTCTTGCCACAAACTGGTCACTCCTATAATGCCGTCCACCCCATCTTTCTGCAGTGTTGTGAAAACACTGTGCATCTCTACTTTGTTCATTTTCTTCCTTTCTTTAGACAATTTATTGGCTGATCCATTTTGAATTTCTTCATTTTTCTTATTTCTAGAAACATATACATATAGAAATGACAAAACCAAGCTACACAATCATTAAATCATATTCTACGGAGTCACATCCATGCTCCTGCGCACATCGTCAATTATATTGTGGGTTCACCAAACAAGAGTAGAAATAAATTTCATACTTCTACGCAGGTTGGACTGATAGGCATTTTATTCATGACACTGAATCATGCTTCATATTTCAGCAATGAAAATTTCAGTAATTTTGCACATTTTCTGATTTCACATAAAGAATGAGACTAGTTGAATCTTGGGAAGATTCAGTGACATACCTGAATCACCATTCAATCTTGTAAGCACTGGAAAGACTGAATCCTGTCAAATAATGTCTCAGTACCATGTTTTGTAATATGTCCCCCATATATTCTTAATGAAAGTGAAAATGTCTCTGTACACACAGAGAAAAAAATCCTTCTTAGGTCTTGTCCACTACTCTCAAGGTTGTAAAGGAAAATATGACAAAAGAGAATAACTACCAGCACCAATAATTGTTTTTATCACCTTTGAAAGGGTCCCTAGTCTATCATTTTACTAGATCCCTTAAATGAGCCCATTATCATCTAAGACAAGGAAGGGGGCTGGCACACTCCAAAGAAGGGCAAAGCCCCAAATAATCAGACCCTGCAGGAGGTTTGACTTGTTCCTGTAATAACTCCACCTGTCTCCAGGAAGCCAGCTTTCCTTGGACATTTGCACTATGTTACCATAGGCACAGTACCACAAAAGTGAGCAAATGAAAATCGTCCTAGAAATTGAGGCATGGGAATGAATGCAGAGACACCCCAGCAGGACCTGGATAAGTATCAGCTTTGTGAGATTTGGCTCACGTACCACTTATATACTGCAAGATGAAGTGCTACCAAAGGCCCCCAGAGCCTGGAGATCAGGGGTGTGGGGCAAAAGCGAGGGCTTCAGCACAAAGTCAGTTCCCAGGAGGTAACACCAACCACCAACCAGTCTGCCAGCTCTTCAGAAACATGTATATTCAATCAATTGTTCCCAGCAGCATGGGCGACCTGGGAAAAAGAGTATGTACCAACCTCCCCCCTAACTATATTTAAAGAGGAAAAAGATGTTCAGGGGACAACATTATCAGCAATTATTCATTAGCGATGGCAAATGAATAGAAGACAGTGAGCCTCTTCCAGTTTAAAACCAAAAAGGGCCTAGGGATGTCCAGTCATCAGATGATCCACAGAATATTTTCAGCAGGACAAGCAGTGTTGTCTGGAACTGGACCTATTCTCGGTTTTGATTTGACAGAGGGTTAAAATGTAAAATATTAATAGCCTGATACCTTCAATGTGTTTGCATGTTCACAAAGGATAATTTAAACTGTAGCTCTCCATATTTACTAACAGAAATTGGCATGAAATGTTTAAACATACCAATTTCAAACTAAACACTGCACACCTTTTGCAAGAAGCCCCCAAACCTTAATTCCTCTTAGATCCTTCTGATGAATCTGCTTTGTATAGAGGGGACTGACTGGACACAGCTACAGAACGATGCAAGTCCAAAAGCATCTGCAAAGACGTAAAATGGTTTCAAGAACATAATAATAGGTGAAGGTAACATAAATTTTGGTCATATTCATACAGGTTCAAAAATGCAGCACATGAATAAATGGGGTTCTGGGGCAGGCATGACATTCCCACTATTCTTTCTCCCTGATAAAAGTGCTCCATCTGCTTGTGTTACTCTTTCTCAACTGTCAGACAAAATTTTACCATTATTACCATCTTTGTTATCATACCATCTCCTTAAAATCAATGCTCAAAAATCCCTGTTCCTTAAGGACAGTATTATAACCTTCATGAAGAGAGAACTGATGACCATTAGAAGGACTTGCTGCACAGCACACAGAGTTAATTCGTTTTACCATTCTTTTTCCCTTGAGTTTTCTGCAACGACATTTTAAAGAATGACACTTCAGTAGCACCGATTCCTTTTACTTTCCTCGTTGTTTCTGAATAGGACACATTCAACCAGTAACAAATACAATAAAATGACACTGCAGAAATGCAAGCTAGCCAGCTGCCCGGCAAAGGCTGTACCTGCATGAAGCTGATCCAAAGGTAAACATTTTATTTAAGTGAGAAATAATAAAGTCATTACTCCACACACTGTTGGTATTGATTAAAATCACTGATGATGTGTAAAATGGTACACTTTGATACTGCACTGTGAATATATAAAAATCACAAGTCTGGTTTCTCAAAAGTAGGATTTTATATTACTGTTTTTAATAATAACTTTGGGGTCTACTTTTTAAGATTATTTAGTTTATTTTTGTTGTATTTAAAGTATTTAATCTTTTCAAGGCACACAATGCCCATCAATTCAGAGAGCAGACTCTATGATACTAATACAACACAAAATCAGAGAGTATTGGGATATGTTTGACAGAAAACAATCTCCAGAAACAGACCACAAAGTAAGGACCACTGATCAGCCAAAAGAAGGCAGGATCACAGAAGCTGGACAGGGCACAAGATATCAACACTGTAATAAAAAAAAAAAATTCTTTAAAAAATTTCTGATTTACTACTGGCGTCTGTTTGCTGGCTGGGTGATGTGGTTGTAGCAGGCTTAGTATGACCACCAGCTAATGAGAGTGATCTATCTTACAGTTGTATTTGCACTTAAAAGAAAAACTGGGGCAAAATTCATTTTGCTGATAATATCTATGCAAGATTTTAAGTTAACTCACCTAAAGTCATGCTGATCATACGTAAAATGTTGGTGCAGAAAAAAACCCAGGAAATCGATTCCAGTTTGTTCTGTACTGTATTTTCCAGTTAAGGGTCTAATGTTATGTTTTATTGTATTTAACAATGTACAACTCTATTGGAATCAACTTAACTAATGAGATGTCAAAAATACACTTTGTTGCATTTATCTGAGTTAGTAAGAAATTCAAATTTCCTTTAATGACAAACTAATATATTTTCATTTTGCTGTCAAAGAGTCTTTGAGGTTCTACTATAAGCGAATGCATCTGTTGCATTAAAATTCTTGTGTAAAGCTACATTCATCATTTGCTTTAGAAAAAAACCTCTCAACCATAAAACTGCTTCATCTGGACATAAAAATGTAGAACGGCAAGGACACAAATACGAAGAAGAAATCACTTAGATCTAAAGATAAAATAGTAAAACCCGATGCACTGCTACACTAAAACATATTGGTGCTCAACTTTATGTTTGTGTTCGCTGTACCAGTAGCTAGTGATTAAAAAGCAAAAAATAAAGATTCCTCACAGTTGAATACTATACGCCAAGAAAAGCAATATAATTCCACATATCTCTGCTCCTGATTTTATCTATATAATAAAAAAAACTTTCATATTTTAGGGCATAAGCACATAGAGCATGTGAAAATCAACATACAGATGGCATCAGTCAATTCACAGCCAGCACATCAACAGCTTCTCTGAAGAACGGATTTTGTCTGGAGACAGATACTAGATTCAATAGTCTTAAGAGAAATTCTTATACAGGACCAAGGAGATGGAAACGCACCTCATGGGACTTCGAATTGAAGAGGAAATGAAAAATTCAGTGAAATGAATGCAGCATCTGTACTTCAGCCTTGGAAAATACTTTGCATTTAGGGCTTGATTGTACCAGTACATATTCAAACATGATACGAAAGCCCTCTAGCCTGCTGGTCATAGGAACTGACAGTCAATATTGTAGCAACTACTCAATGAAATGAATAAAAATACAGAAGCAAATGGGTTCTCATTTGTCACAAGCATAAGAAGATGACAGAATTTAAACAATATCATTTTAATATTTTACCACGCAATTTGGATTTTGTCAAGAATGCAGAAACTTTGAAGTCTAACATAGAGAAAATGTTAATTGGTGTAAAGTATTAACTTGTCACAGCTGTTTTCTAAAAGCATGTGAGCAAAATATCAATGGGGAGAAGGGGAGGGATGCAATTTTCTTTCTGCAAGATGTGCATTAAATCTGCTCTGCTTTCAGGTCATCTACTTTGCTCTTTTAAAGCTTCTTTCGTTGTTCTCTATATTCTTTTTTTCTTTCAAAGCCTTTTTTTCAACCACAACTTTATAAGCCTCTGGTGCATCAGCATTTTAGTAACAGCACAGAGCTGCCATTTGCCATTTTCATTCTGTGCAGTATCCTATTATTCAAACATGGTCACAAATCCCATTGGGCCTGCTCATAGTCTTAACAGAGTAGGACTATAAGTATTTAAATCTCTGAAACTGTCCATTTATTTGGAGAGAGAAAACTGATGATAAAACATGCAATTCGCGCCATTTGAGGCGCCTTGTTGTCCACAAAGAATCTACATGAGCACTGAAACAGCAAGCTGATCTTCCCCAAACCAAGGGTAATTAAAACCACAAAATCCATAAGGAGTACCAATCTCACATTAAAGACAAGTTCAGATAAATCAAGTCACTGAAGAGATGAGAGGCAGGATAACAACACTGAGAATGATGTTGTTTACTAAAAGTTGAAGTATTTTGTGATACGAATGATGACAGCCCTATAGCATGCCTCATGGACAAGATCAGTCCAAGGCTTGTAATTCTGCAAGTCAAGAGAGCTGGAGGAGTGGCAGCAGTAACACTCCTGCTATGGAGGGAAGTTCTGGGCTCAGAAGGTCCCAGTTCTGTCACCAGAGATAAATTCTGTGGCTTCAGATTGCTTAATTTCTCTGTTCTTCAGCTTCACAGCTGTAAACGGGGGTAAAATTTTTTTTTTTCCCCAACCACAACTGTTCTTGCCTGATGAGAATACAAAGTCAGAGCTGCACACAGACACACAAACATCTACACTTGCACACACCTACGTACTCCGGCATAGAGGACTCCCTCTCCCACAGAGAAGCACTTGCCAATGTATACTAAGAAATATTAACTAACATGCATCAACTTTGGAGTACAGCATGTGCAAGTCAATATTGTTTTCACAGCTAACAAAACAATTTTTCAGTGAGTATAGCTCTACTCCACTACAAAAACAAAAGAATACTAAACGAATTAATTGCTTATGGCCATATTTCTTCCTCATGAGATGAACGTCTAGTTTGGTGATCATCTCTGCCTTCCCACCAATATCGCTTTTCTCCAACTGTGAAAATATGCTGTTTTGGATGACTGCAGTGTAATGACAGCCAGACTGATCTGCCTTGGAGAGAAGAGAGGATGTATTTTAAAAGAACACTGCTAGAATACTTAAGAAGATATTACAGAAAAGAAGGACCGTGTAGAGACTTGCATCACTGAGGAGGTCTCTCTTTTGGTACTATTACCACTATCTCTATGAAAAGGGATTTATTAACCTGACAGATACTGCAAGGTTCAGTTCTACCATTCCTCCTCTTACTTACCTTACTTTCCCCTACCCTTACACACTAATCTCCTTCTAAATCATCCTTCTTTTTCCCTGTTTCACCTCTACAGTTGAAAGAACATCACCTCTTGGAATAGACTGTGTGTTAAACTACACTTTGTACGGAATACTGTTGTCTCCCTCTGTAACTGCATTATTTTACTGTACCTGTACAGAAAATGGTGTGTTTGCTCATAAATGAACAATATTTTGTTCTACCACAATAGCTAAATATAATAAAAATATCACATATTGTATACAAAAAGAAAATGAAATGCTAAAATTAAAAAGGCTGATATGCTTTTTGTATATTAGTATTGCAGATGTAATTTTTTCAGAACTATTCTATTTAGTGATTTCAAAAAGTGTGGCACTTCTGCTTATTCTTGTGTCAGTTTTATGCCCTTTTCCTTTGTTCACAACCAATTAGTTTACGCAACAAAGTTCTTTGTCCCTGCAGAGATTAAGATTTCAGAGTAAAGTCTTACTGGATGGAGAACTGCACAAATATTCAGATGACAAGCATTATTTAAAGTTGTAACATTAAGAATCATGCTAAGATTTGCAAAAGACCAGACTTTATAACTCTCCAGCAATAATTGGAATATATTTTCAGCTCCCTAGGCAAATGCTATCTTTATAAACATTTAACTTTTTTTTAATGTCACAAGTTGTATTACCGCATTAATCAAATTGATAGTGGAGGCTTGAATTTCATATTAAAATCAAAAGCAATAACTATACAACTGTGAAGGAATTCTAGATTGTGTGTCAGTCATTCTCTGAAGCAAACACAGCTTATCATTCACTGAATTTTATTTAGAAATCATTCAAAATGTCTCTTCTAAAGTCTTCTAAATCCAGATTCAGGAATTGTGCCAACAGTACATTTTATCTAAACTGCTTCTGCCGACTAAATACCTTGTTTGTTTCCTCTGGCTGAGAACAAAAGTAGATTTAAGATAATTTTTAAATAGTTAGAAAAGGTAATCACCTTTCACATGGCTTCAAATTAAGAAAACAGAGAAGTAAAATACTCCATCTATTAGTCAATAACAATATGACTTGTTTAAGGATGGTAACATGCTCCGAACTGCACACAAAAGAAATGAAGACAGGAACCCAGTCCCAAGGCAGCTATAACCACACAGAAGACAGACACATAAGACACTACAGAGCTGCAGATTACTTTATCTCAAACCACAAATCATTTTAAGAATACCTAAAATCATTTGCATGGCTTATCAGTATCAATCATACGCAGGAGACGAGTTCTCAGACAGGGTATGAATGAAGACAGCGTATTTCCACGCTGAATGGGGAAAACCTGTAAATAAGAGTTCAAAGTTCAGAGCGGAGAAATAAAACACTGAGAAATTATTTAATATGAGGCACATGATGTGAAAACAGAAAGTGAGAAAATCAGAAATGTAAACAGCAGCAGAGAGCAGAATCTAAATGGAGGACATCTAATAGCTTTCTACGATGACATGACTGGCTGGGTAGACGAAGGGAGAGCCGTGGATGTTGTCTACCTCGACTTCAGCAAGGCTTTCGACACAGTCTCCCATGATATC
>Ga0065711_1038470_pt1 | contig 18724 bp, 12 predicted proteins | sample Hoacrofraction12_FD_59098 | JGI IMG/M metagenome (GOLD analysis project Ga0065711, IMG submission 59098) | Hoatzin crop microbial communities from Cojedes, Venezuela - Epithelial fraction 12 v2 (version 2) | ecosystem: Host-associated > Birds > Digestive system > Esophagus > Crop | place...
GGGGGTTGGAAGAGACCTCTGTGGGTCACCCAGTCCAACCCCCTGCCCAAGCAGGGTCACCCACAGCAGGCTGCACAGCACCGTGTCCAGGCGGGTCTGGAATATCTCCAGAGAAGGAGACTCCACAGCCTCCCTGGGCAGCCTGGGCCAGGGCTCCGTCACCCTCAGAGGGAAGAAGTTCTTCCTCATGTTCAGCTGGAGCTTCCTAAGCTCTACCTGATTTGGTTTGCCCCTTGCTTTACAGTATCATAATAGTTTACTGTAGATGAACTGTGGGATCTCATAATTAAAAAATACTGAGAATGTTGATATGGCATGTCAACAACATGAAAATTATTTATTTCACCTAAAATTTAAATATTTTAAAAGCTACATTACTCCCTATCTTCTGAGGAATAGAAAGTGAAGAACTAATTTAAAACATCTAAAATGTATTTAAATTTTCCTTAAGTATGCATACGTCTTTTATCATTGGACCCCAAAGCAAAATACTGGGTGAATAATTCCATCAATAGTTCTTTGTGGGAAATAAATTACACAAATGCAGCAAATAAGCACAATTTTAACGGAGGTAAGTGACACAATCAAGGACATATAGATGTAATCTGAGGTAGGTACAGATGCAAAGCACAAGTATTTACACTCTTTTTCTTGTTTCTAAATCACAAGCTTATATTACTTCATCTATGAAATATTTTCAAGGAAAGGGATGGGGAGCGAAAGGTGACTGAGGCAGCGGATTGAAATGATGACTGTTAATGCTGCAAGTACTAATAATATTTCACAGTCTGATGTACAGCTCCACATTAAATGTGTCTGATACATTAGTTGCAACTGCATTTGTTCAGCTAAGGATCTCTGCACACTGACAAAGACAAACCAGACACTGCCAACTGGTGTTGGCTTGGTTGACATTTTGGTAAAACAACAGTAGCACAAACTAAGAGCTTCTCCTTCATATTTTTAAATATATAGTCAATGCTATAAATGAGGATGCAATGGTCTAATTTACTGGAAATATCATCTGTTCTAAAAATATTTAAATATTAACATCTTAAAAATATTTTCATTTTCAACCACAAAACAACATAAACATTGTAATGAAACCACATGCAATATTAAAGAGGAAAAAGAAATGGGAATTGCTACCATGTATGACAAAACATCACTGTGCACTTAAATAGCTTCTGCTATCAAACTCCAGAGGCTAAATCTTAAAAAGAAAAATCTCTTCTACTGTTTTACACCTCTACTGCTGGTTTAAAGGTGCAGTTTTTCTGAAGTTTAGATGATATTTTTTATTAGCAAACTAACATAAAGGGAAAACTACCAACAAACTAAAACGTTTCAGCAACAATATTTTTAGAATGTAAGAACAAAGTCTTACAAAGCTAAGTGATCTCTGTACATTAATCAGTGAAAAAGTAAATGCACAGGAGCCACCAGATACTTTCATAGACATAGGAAAGCAACAGTCAGAATGTTGTATGGAAACTCTTATTCCTGGGTATGAAATAACAAGTTACCCATACAAATAATATGAATTGTTATTTTATTAATAAATGCAATTTTGGACTAAGTAAAAACACATTTAAATGAAATGGTTTTGTTTACACTGTAATCTAGATAATGGTGTGACTACTGGTCATCGGAACACAAGCCTTCAATTAACAAAAGCTGAGAATACTCAGAAACCACTGACTTTGGTTCTACCATTCACTACTTCAATCAAACTTGAATCTGATTTAAACAGTTTGTATTTTTATAAATTGGCAAACAATAACATGATTTTTTAAGGTATATTATAAGCTACTCAAGTCTCTCTCTCTTCATCATAAATAGTGTATTTTTTAAATTCCTAAAAATAATGTACTACTACAAAATGTAGTATTTCAAATCCTGCTGAAAAGATTCTTAATAGAACTGCAGTATTATTTTTCCTTATGAACCCAAGTGTACTGGGTCTGCCTGGGATGGAATTAATTTTCTTCATAGCAGCCTGTGCTGTGTTTTGAATTTGTGCCTCAAATGGTGTTGATAACACACAGATGTTTTAGCCATTGCTGAGCAGTGCTTGCACAGCACCAAGGCCTTTTCTTTTTCCCACTCTGCAAGTGGGCTGAGGCTGTGCGAGCAGCTGGGAGGGGACACAGCTGGGACAGCTGACTCAACACAGCCACAGGGCTGTTCCATGCCGTATAAACGCCGTGCTCAGCAATAAAAGCTGGGGAGAGGAGGAGGAAGGGGGACGTTCGAGGTGATGGCATTTGCCTTGCCAAGCAACCACTACATGTGATGAAGCCCTGCTTTCCAGGAAGCTGCCAGACATCTGCCTGTGGATGGGCAGTAGTAAATAAATTCCTTAGTTTGCTTTGCTTGTGCGCACAGCTTTGCTTCAGTTATTAAACCGTCTGTATCTTGACCCATGTGTTTTCTAGTTTTTGCCCTTCCGATTCCCCCTACCCCTCATCCCGCTGTGGGGTCGGTGAGCGAGCGGATGGGTGGGGACTTACCTGTCAGCTGGGGTCACCCCACTACACCAAGCACAGCAAATTAAGTAAGATCCAGTTAAAAACTCTCTCCCTGATTCTTATCGTTAAGAATCAAAGCTATCTCACCAAGAAAATCACCGAGGTGGGAAGAGGCTGTTGACTGTGTTAGCTTACAAAGGTCACATCAGTACAGCGGATGCCTGCCAGGTTAGCAAATGCAATTCCTACATTGCTGTTCCATTTAATGCTTTGCCAAGTCAAGTACAGTGTTATAGCGACAGAAGTTTCACAGCGTGTTTTAGAACACAGAAAAGTTCTTATAGGAATGCTTTTAAGTCATAGCAAAATTAATTTTAACTTTTAAACTTTGAATTACAGAGTTATTTTAGATTTGTTCTTTAGAGTTCTTTTTCACGTGGTGTAAATGTTTTTAGGGTTATGCAGTACTCCAAAAATGCCTAAAACATACTTCCTAGAAAGCTATTGGAAATGACAGATGGACCAGAAAGACGTTTAGCTCTACAAATCTACACCACACAAATTTATACCAGGTAATGATACCCGAAACATGGAAGAAAACGAATTTGAAATATGCAAGATGATGCAACTAAAAAATGGAATGAAAGCCTTTTTTACTCTTTTGCTGGGCTACGTAAGACAGCTTTTTTTAAAAGAACACCACTAGTATCAGGGATGAAAAGCATTTCTGACCATCTGTGACATTGTGAAAAGCCACTGAATAGCTCAGTGCTACTCAAAGTGCTATAAGCAACATGCAATTCCTTTGTAAATACTAAAATGGAGTTAACAGCTTTGATTCAAGGAACCTTGACCACAAGTTTCTGCATCAAAACTACTTAAATAATATAATAAATAATAAATGTTACTTATATTAAAATTATATTCAGTACTGTTTTGAAGATCTCAAGTGGTGGAAAAACTTCTGTATTTTTTGGCAGTGCATTTTTAACTACAGGGATAGTGTATCAGTTTTATTCCACCGAGTTGTCCCAGCAGATTAACACAGTGATGAACAAGGGCATCCAATTTCCTATCACTAATTTTATTCTGGTACTTCTAAGATAAAATAAATTCTATCTAACACAAGAAACCAAATGCAGTCATATATGTAACTAGTGTCGTTATAGTTTATTCTTGCTTTTTCTTTTTTTTCTGATGTACTTTATAATAGGCCTAAAAAGTAAAATACTTTAGGAATATGTAAGCCAAGGAAACCAGTAACTCAGAATTTTGGCGTGCACACACACACACACATTTACACACATACATATATATATAAAACACATAATTTGGCAACAAATCAGCACAGAACAGAGGAAACATATACAGATATTCTCCCCCCACTCTAGTGCTGATTTGTCATAATTTGTGACAAAATTATGACTCTTTTTGAATCACAAAAAAGACAATCTGTTTCTAAGAAGGTAAAAAAAAAATAACTAATGGCCCAGTTTTACCACGTTGAAAAGAATGTGTTAGATATGCCTCAGAAAAGAAGTTAGTTAAATTACTGACCCATGTTTTTATTTACAGGTATTTTCACTGGAGAATTGCATGGAAGTTTGGTATATCACAATCTGCATGTTTGCTTCTTCTCATGAGCTAACATGCACGTGTAAGATGCTCACCCCTTTACACCATGTTATAAAACACTTAATTTCTGTGCCCATGCAGATAGTAAGAATACCCAAAGTCATTCCTCTCATTTAGGTTTCCAAACGGCCTTACATGTTCCTTGCCAACGTGTTGCCTCCTAAACAAACAGCTTTTAAAAAACTCAACTGATAACAATGACTCACACCCTTGAACTGAAGACAGGAAAGGAAAACGTTGCACAGAATACGCTATATTTAACGATGTGGAAATACTGTGGTTTTACTTATGCATCTCTAAAATAATAAAAAAAGAAGGAGAAAAGAAAACACAGTTCTGCCTGCATAGCTGGGGATCTGCTCCTCTGGCTTTCTGAATGACCTTTTCAGCTATTTCATGGAATTTTAAATGGAGTCCTGAATATACAGAAAAAACAGCACATCAAGTTTTAGTATAGCAAAACTGAGAGTGCAGAAAAGGATAATGACAATTTTTGAATGTAAAAATACGGTATTTTGTGTTAAGAGTTTATTTTTGCCAAAAAAATTCAAAGGGAAAGAAAATGTAATACATAAACATGAAGTTAAATAGCAAGGAAAAGTGTAAGAAAGAGTAAGAAAGAACATACAACACTAGAGATATGATGAGGCAACAAGCTGCTTTTTAAGGCTAGAATTCATATCTGCAGGGATATTGTACACTACAGTGCACAAGATCAAAGTGGGAAAGCAATAGGCACCTGGGTTTTGTGCTGAAAGTACAATTCTTATATATATGTACATAAAGAAAACAATCTAAACAAGGCGTAGGTCTGTTTTATGTTTTATTCGTTCTTTTAAGTTTATTTTTTATATATGTACTACACTGTGTCTGACACAAGTGATTATTCTGCTTATGCAAAGAACGCTTTATGAAAAAGATATGGCTTACAGTGCTAGAACTTGTCAAAAGAAGGCACAGTAGAAAAAAGAAAATGGTGCCTACACTTAAACGGCAGATTCAACACTGGGAAACCTATGAAAGCTGTCTCATTTTCCAAAGAAACAGAATGGCCACTGACACCAACTGAATGCAAGCCTGCTTGGTGCTCAGTACCTTTGAAAAGGTAGGTTGTTTAAATACAAATATGGGTATAGAAGCCTAATTTTAGGCACTTTTTTTAATATCTTGACCAAGGATAAAAGGCAGCACTGTATCAGAATGTCTTGCTTTGATAGCCCTCAAAAAAGGTAGGAGGTCTGGCTAGGTAAGATGAGTGAAGCTCTCATTATGTTTAATCTTTCTGCTTTCTTAACATAATGAAGAACTACCAGGTATTATACTGAAAGCGCTTTTTTCTCTGGAATACTTGATTTTCTATTGTTGTTCTGTTTTTGTATTGAAAAAGTGAATGAAGTACCTATTTATTCCGTGCTTTCATAATTTAAAAGAGAACACAGAGACAGCAGTAAGTTTGTATTTTATGTGAGAATCTAGAAGTCAAAGATGCTTTACAAGGCCTCTACCTTCTGAAAAGAAAGAGGTGGTATAGAGGACACTCAGTATCTTTCAGGTCAACGTCCTGCTGGTCAGCAGGTCACAGAACAGCAATTAAGTTGCCATCAATTCCATTTTTATGAAAAGATCTAGGAAAGATACCAAATGAAACTAAAGACCTGGGGAAGAAAACTGGGACATTTATTTTAATAAAATAATGCATATCTGTAGAAAACAGAAAAAAACTATTAGTTTTGTTAGCTTTCTCCTTCCAATGCTTCCTGACTACAATCACTGTAAAGTAAGATAATCACCTCTTTCGTTACACCTTATTGTTTGACAGGATGTGTTAAGCTGGTGTCCCTAATGACTACAGTAATACCTGCTGGTAAGGGCATATGAACATCTGAATGTAGCCAACAAGCTACTCATGACTCGTTTCTTCTCTACAGATCAATATGAGAATCTTATGGATCAATTCATTTCCTTTAGTGGAGCAAAAACCAGCATGCTTCACAACAAAAGGCAGCTATAACAAGCAGCTGTGATACTTACATATAATTCCTCACAAAGGAATGAACAAAGGAACGCCTTTAAAAAAAATATGTCGGTCTTCATTATTTTGAAGTATAAAACTCATACTCACATCATTTTTTCTGTTCAATTCTCTATGGGAAAGTATGACCCAATCTGCTAGAATATTTATGTGTTTGGTAAAAAGCACGGAGGTTTCGCTTCCCAGCCAAAAGGTCTTCAGAAGAACTGACTGTGGCATGACTTGCTGATGCTGTGAAATGGTCCCTTCAACCAAACTGTAGAAAAAGAAAGTGAAAAAACCTAAATCTTTATGCCACTTTGATTACAATAGTTACCTGATTACAACAGTTACCAGACACAAACCTTATCTTCTGTCAAAACACACACAGGTTTTGCAATTTTTAAGTATGTAAAGATCAGGCACAATTTCTGATGAATAACAAGTAAAATAATGATGACTATTACAGTCAGACTGAAGGAATTCTAATATTGTGCTAATATTACAGAATCACAGAATGGTAGGGGCTGGAAGGGACCTTTGTGGGTCACCTAGTCCAACCCTCGAACCCTTTACATGAAGTAAAGGCTGCTTTTATTATATAAACGCAGAGCAAACCAAAGACTTTTTTTATACTTCATAAACTAAGGAAAGGCAATTGTGTTCCTAGCAAAAGATAACAGTTAATTGAATGTAAAAAAAAAAAAAAAAAAAAATCACTATGTTCAAAATGCTGCTTGTCCACCTTAAAGAATGAATAGTGAAGCACTGCAAAGCAAACAATACAAATTTATGAGCAAAATTAAATGCTTACTGAAATTTGCAATATAAGGAAATAATAGGCTGGGAAAAGTTAGAGGCCTTAAAACATGATTAGAAAAAAACTTATACAAATTCCAGTACGGAAACTAATAATTGGGAAATATAAAAGGAAATGCTAAACGGCTGTCTCTGTAGAACAGTATCTTATTAGGGACATATAATAATCAGGATACAACCTGCTGTAGATATAGAAATGCATGTGAAATTGTGAAAAAGCAATAAGAAAGTATTGTCCTATAAAACCCACCTTTTTGTCAGAAACTCTACTTCAGCTTTTACTAACTCAAAGAAAAACTTCAATAATGTTTTGTGAACTACCCTCTGTTCATCTCCTTTCTCTGAAACTGGGACTGCGTGACAAATGGTTTTGCAATAAAGGCAAGACCTGAAAAATAAACACCGAAAAATCCATTTGTATGACAGAAATCATAGTCTGATCTATCGGCAAAAAAATCAGCTTTGACTTCTGACGAGTTTGACAAGGAAATGCCTTGCTCCCCAGCAACATTCATTGTTTTAATGCCTAACTTTCTGGTTTCTAAGCTGTATGTTCCAAAAAAAATTAACATGTTTGTGGCTGGCGCTTTGTGTTGTAGATGAAGATTTTGAATTATAGTGTACACTAAATAATTTAACCATATCTCATTTTGCTGTCTCTACTTGAGGTACTGTACAATTACTGAATTTAACAAAACTTCTTTAAAACCCTTTAATTAGCAGGTAGTCTTGTAATATTTTATAGACATTGTAACATACTACAAACCTTAGTTCAGGTAACAGTTCACACATGCTATTTCACAAGACTACACTTTGCAATGAAGTCTAATGATTTTCTAACATGATGGAGATAATTTTGAAATCAAGTGTGAACACATTTTTTCTGCTAGAATTTTCAGTATTGAACCACCATGTACACAACTGCTGGGTATTCACATTCTGCCAGTAAGTACTAAAAGATAAAAAACTTTATCTAAAAGATAAACTCTTTTCCATTCTATGTGACATGTTCCTAATAAAAACTAATCAATGTCCAATTGCAGTGATTCAAGTACAGTGATTCAATGCTCTTCAAGACTATAGACATGCTTACAATCACACACTTTCATATATATGTAACCACGGTTCTATCAAAGTATTTAAATGTTACTTAAGATTTCATGACAGTAATAAGAAGAGGTACTGCTCCTCTTCCAAATGAATGGAAGAATTAATTTCTATTGATGTAAATCAGAAAAAATGAGTTTTTGACTAACTACCCAAAGAGCTCCTATGTACTGAGTCTTGTATTTGTAGGTGTACAGGATATAATCAGACTTCATGAAAAAGATGGTAAAGTTTATGATTAAAATCAAAATACAACATAAAGCTTCATGTTTAGTAAGATAAGACTGGAATTCACTTCATAACTGCAGATATATATGCGTGTATATATAGACACACACATCAGATCATAGATTATACTGATTTGTGGAAAGCTTAAAAATAAAAAATTTCCAACCCTCCTCCCCTCTCCCTGTGTTTGGAGTAACATAACAACTATTGCATCCAACATCTCATTAAACTTTCTTACTTTACAAGCATCTCTATCAAGGACCATGTGCCTTTCTTGCAGACAGGACACTGAAGAAGATCCAAATAATAGTTTAACATAGATGAGGACTTCCAAGGAGGATCACGTTGGAGAACAAGATACAAAATGTGATGAAGTCTAGCATAAACTATTGCATCAGTGTTTCCCTGTAATAAAATGTGAAAATAATGTTGGATCCATACTGGCCAAAGATCCATAACCTTCATTCCTCACAATCTGAAGTGACCAAATTTAATAAGTGAAATAACATGCAATTTAATGTGTAACTCAGTTTAGGAAAAAAGGAAACAAGGAGAGCGTACTCTAGTGTGCTATTACACCTGAAAGCATCACTACTTAGGACAAACCTGCTTCTCAATTGAGCTCTCTACGCATGCCTACCAGGTTAAAAAAAAAGTCACACAAGAGCTGTTTCTAAAAGCAACAACAAAAAAATATCTGGACCAATTCTTCCACAATATTTAGAGCACTATACTCATATGTCTTGCAAATAAATAAAATTTTAAAAAATAGTTATGTATTAAACTCTTCCCTTTTTAACACAAACATATTGATGAACATAAAGGTGAAGGGTGAATATATCACTAAAAAACACTAAACACAATGTCAGAAGCAAAGATCATAATACTTTCATTTCTTGCTTTAATATTTATAATACTTTAGCCTTCATCTCTCACCAACAGGACGTATTCTAGAAGAGAATGAAGAAGTTGCACAGGAGGTGTAGAGTACTTTTGACCAGCAGCAAGTTCTGCAATTACATCAGGAAATAAATACTCTTCTACTAATCCTTCAAGTATATACAATGTGCCTCTGGACAGGCCAGTATTTTCAACCTAGGAATAAGATATCTCTGTAAGTAAAAGAACAATCTAATGAGAAAAACCTTACAAGAACTAACAGTAAATCTAAGTAAAACGTTGGTAACATTGGTAATATAATAAAATAGGGAGGCAATTATAAATTAAACCAGAAATATTACTTATTGCCTGATCCAATAAGCTGCTGTCATCTAGAAAGGCCTTCACTCTTACTGAACCGGGGTTTCATTGAAAAGATAGTAGGTTTCAGAAAGAGCTCCTGTTCTTAGAAGATCTGAATACATCCACCCTTTTGAAAAACAAATTACGATTCACACACTCAGTAACTTGTCTATAATTTATTGTAGAAAGATACTCAAAGAAGTGTCAATATTTCCAAAAGTGCAGAAGAATACAACCCACAGTATATGACTGGGGCAGTAAGATAATTAGTACCACTGAACAGCTAAAAAAATTCGAGAAAAATGTAAAATTGCGAAACACATCATTTACAAGTACACATTATAAAGCCATAAACCACATAACTGTTTCATCTCACTAGCTCTCCTGTTCCCATATAGCACATCACAGAAGCAGTTAATGCTACAGATAGCACAGGTATTGATCCCAGTGGATTTCAGAGCTCTGAAGATCTTAATGGCACAGGGCTTCCTTCTTATTCTCTGCCACTCATGACAGCAAAATACTTAACTTCGCAAGCTTTCAGAGGACCTAAAAGGATCTAATGGCTTTCATGAAATGCTCTATATGCCCTGCAATTTCCTTGTTATCGTCTGTACTCTCAGCTGTCCAAACCTTTATTTCCACAGAGTAATGATACAAAAGAGGAGCTTTTGAAGACCTCACCTACATTGCTGTCTACTTCTCTAGTCCAGGTTCAAGGCAAAGCTAAGATGCATGAACCAGTTGCAACTATATTGCTCACTGAAGCATAGCTTCCTTCTGCCTGGCAACTTCTGTTTTGAAATCCAGCTATTTTGTTTGAACACACAGCCTGATCCTCTAGTGAAAATAAAAAAACTAGGATAGGTGTCACAACTGAGAGAAGCAGAGTCAAGAACATCACAACTGGACTGCTGGGAATTAAAGAGTCAACATAAATTAACTGTTGCTTTAGTCCCTAACAACTTGTAGACTTTATAGTCCCTGCCAAAAAAGCTGGCTCCTAATGCACATTAGATATAGCTACTCAAGACATCCTACCAACTGCTTTAAAATTAGTTAAAATTTAAATTAATGCAGACTTTGAGTCCAGCTGTGGTTTTGAGGTCTACAGAGTATGCTGCTGTTAGTGAGATAGTTTCCAACAATGTTTCAGTAATAAACCAAAACCATTACAAGCTCAGGTCAAACCTGAAAAACCTTCTGAAAGAAATGATAATCATAGTTAAATCTCCGCTATAATTTCAGTGAATGAGCTCCACTTTAGTAGATATTTAGTTTCTCTGCAATTGTTTCATTTCTCAGATTCCTAATGTATGGTGTTGTTAGATTAACAATAAATAAACCTGCTCATGGAGACAATTTTCTTTTAATCAAGTCTTTGTGCGTCTGGCATTTGCAGCTCACATTTGTTTCAATTTTCTCATTCATACATGCACTATTAAAATTGTCACATTATTTCCTCTGGAAATAATGGTTGCACTCATACTTTTGTAATGTTAATTATATGCAAACAACACATCTAAAGAGCAATCATAAACTGCTTAATGGCAGTCAAAGAACAACTTCTCTGTCGCCTGGATTTAAGATGTGTGAAGATGACTCAGTATATTCTGCATGTACAAGCATGTTGCTGCTGGCCCTCATCTGGTGATTGTACCAGCATCCGTCTTTTTATATTGTGATCAAAACTTTCATCTCTCAAAAATTCTGGTACTAGAAGAAACAGCAACATTGACACATTATTTGGAAAGTACACTGAAACAAAGCTGTTGTACCAGGTTTGGTTAAAACAGAACCGATTATCTTTCAGTGATTTTTCCTTACAGCTAAGTTCTTCCAAGTAGCTGCACTCTTCTGAAGCTGGCTGCATATTTTACAGACAGTGTCTGTTCCAAAGCTGATAACACCTAATGTTTATATTTATACTGAGCTAGCCGTAGGAACGGAAGGCAGAAAAAGGCCCCTGCTTGTAATTATTACCATAGCAGCCAAGGTCACCAACAGATCTCTGAGGTCCCGCAAGCAAGGAGTCAAGGGAGGGGCGGACAGGACAGGTGACCCGGTATGGACCAACGAGGTATTCCATGCCGTGCACGTCATACTCAGTTTAAAGCTGGGGGATCACGAGGGGCTCGCTCTCTTTGTCCATGGCCGCCTTCTGAAGAGGACCCTGCTCCTTGTCCTGCCTGCGATCCTGATCCAGATTCCGACCTGTGCGTTCCTGAGTCCAGTCCCCGTCTACTGGGGAGTCCAGTCTGGGACTTCCTGGTGCTGCTTGGCAGCCGCTGCACCCTTCTCCGGGATACTCGGTATCAGTCTTGTGTAATTTATTTCTCTTACTATTAATATTACTAGTGTCATTAGTAAATCTGTTTTAACAGTCCACGTGTAAGTCTCTCTCCCTCTTTCTCCTTCTCCCCTTCCCGTGGTGGGAGGGCAGGGGTGAACAGGGAACATGTGCCACTCTGCTCACTGCCGCCCTGCTCTCAACCCGTTTTGGGGGAGTGTGGGGCCTTTCGCATCATGTTCAAGATGAGGAGGAACTGGAGAACCAGTTTTCTGCTTATTTGTAAGGGGTAAGGGAGGATGATGGAGAACCGAGGCCACAAAGCTTTTTTCAGTATCGGGAGATACCTACTGTAGGTCTTCAATACCCGACAAGCTGCACAAAGCTGCGCTGGCTTGCATTCTGGCTGGTGAGGAACCAGCAGTTTCTTGTGAAGCACTGCTGCAGCAGTGCTTCTGAGTTGATTAAAACCTTTGAGTAGAAACAAATGAAAAATGAAGGTCCACAGACAATAAGTTGTGTTTTATACAGCATAATGTGGAAGAGCAGCTGACAAAAGAGAAGTAAGCATTTTAGGGAAGATGATAGATAACAGAACACTTAGCTGAGTTAAGCCTTCCTAGCAGATGCAAACTCAGATGACTGAATATAGTATGTAATTCTAATCTGTTAATTTAGTACATAGGTTTTATTTTACTTCACTAGTGCTATTGGAAATGTTCATCGGAGCTGTTTTTAAAAGCCATAAATATAGTGCCTATAAAAATCCTGTATCAGCAATAAGAGACAGTGGCAGAGTACATGAAAGAAAACTATTAGAATAAGGCTTAAGATTCTTTAAAAAAAAATTATATTCTTAAGAGTACAGAATAACAATTACAGCTTATGCATGTTAAGAAAGCTAAAGTTTTTCTCCCATAAATTCAATAAACTACACATTAACATTAAATTTCAGTGCAAATCTGTTCAGTAACAGAAATCCAAACAGCATTTTGCCCATTAACGGTAGTGTTGGACGATGACAAAGGCGTTTTAGTGCTCCTGTTTTAAAAATATTTTTCTCCTCCCTTCCTTATTGTGTCAGTAGAAACAAATCAGGTAAAAAGAGATTTCTGTGAAGCCTGAGAGCTCATTTTGTCAGACTGGGACCTCAGCTATATATCAAGCAACTATTTATGTAGTACAGCTCACAAAGATACCAAATCTTCAGCTATCGAGAAATACAGGAAGCTAATAGATTTTCTTTAAGTGTTTCCCATTTTAACTGTCAAATAACACAAGTTACCATATAAAGTACAGAAGCTCATAGCTACTACGTATAATGCTTTTTAAGTACCAAGAAGTAAAGTTTCAACAACGTTTAAAGCTTTATTCTTATTATTATAGATAGAAAAGGGAAAGTTTTGAAAGTAATTATTTACTGAGGATATAACGAAGACTTAATAAAACCTGTTGCTGACTGTACTTGATTTATGGCATATATTTGGCTTAATGGGAAGAAAAATGAGATAGTAACTAAATAATACAAAAAAAGAAATTAAGTCAAAGTAATTATGAAAACAGGACTGGAGAACATAATGTATTCTGCTTGTAATCTGTGCTTCAGTAGACTCTGAAACCTGCAGGAAAGGCATATTCTGCAAGAACAACTACCATTTCTTTCTGCAGTGAGACAACCTTTAGCTAAGTCTGTCCCTACTACAAAAACAGGTGAGCACTGCAAAAAGATGTGCACACATTCACTTTATTGCTACTGCATAAGCAGAGTGCTTGAATAATTTAAGATGCTCTAAATCACATTTGGGCATCTTTGCTTCTTTTCTTCTAACATTAACGGGTAAAGTTCTCTTAACCAGCAGGACTAAGGAGTTTCTTTGTAATAAAGGGGACAGTACTGAAAGCGTTATAAGAACACACAAAATTGAACAATAACCCAGTGATGTTCTATAACTCTCAATACTTTTTATCAGAGTTATGGATAACATAAATATTTTTAAAAGTCTCTTTGATAGCTAACTTCACTATGAAAGTATGTTTGCCTAACTTCACAATAAAATTCCATACATGCAACATGCCCTCTTTGTGACAATCCTTACCTCTTGATTGCATTTATTCAGCTGGTCCTTTTGAGCTAACCTATGCTTAACAGCCTGTAAAACAGGATAAAGTCAACCAGTACACTGGATACCAATAAACATATTCAATAAATACTGTATAAAACGCCCAAAATGGCAACTTTTGTTAAACACAGTTTAACAGTTCAAGCAAAGCATTCAACACAGCAATCTATTTATATTTATCTTCTTAATAACTGGATGACAAAATCATGAAATAGAGGATTAGTGACCTAAAAAGAAAAGAATATGGGCAATTTTTCTCCCCATTTTTCCTGTTACTCTCTCCTTCTTGTTTACGTGGTTGCTATGTAACAACAGTTTTATTAGATTTAACCACATAAAAAAATATTAAGTGTTTTCAGTGTTTCTATGGCAAAATGCGAACTTTGGATTCCTCTTGCAAGTTACCTGTAATGTGAAGATATGGCAGCAGGTGCAAAAATGCATTATTACTATTGCTATACTTAGTTACGGCCTAGTGTTACAATTTCACTAACACATGTTACCAAAAGAGTCTTTTAGGAGAGATTGTCTTTAGGTTTATGATTAACTCCATCTGCACGTAATGACATAATAGTTTGAGGGAGAGATAATCTGATAATAAGTGCACTTGTTGTGTGTAGTAGACATGAAAAGTCAGAGACATTTATTTTTTAAAGGTCTGGAGGGCATAGCCTTGATAAGATGTCACTGATAGAAGATGTAGCATTTGAACATGTATAGGTTTAAGCAGCATGATTATTAATCTTACGTTTAAACACTGTGTACATTGAGGACTTAAAAATTCTAATTCTTTTGCTACTAAGAACTTATATTAATAAACATAAAGGACCTGATTTTGCAGTTACAACATCACGCAGTGCTCCATGTAAGCAAGTTCCTACAGAAATACTTACACATTATCATCTGTGTCACTGTAACTTAGAGAGATAATATATCCTAACTCAAAGTAACTGCTTTTTCCAGATATGAAATAATGTTTTTAGTTACTAATGTAGCACATTTATCAGGATTAGACATGTGGCAACATTAAAACAAAGAAGTGCATTTAGCTCTGTTTTTGAAACAAAAAACATTCACATAATAAAATACTTGCTCTAGGATATGATTAGTTTTAAAAACGTGTTAGTGTAGTTCAGCTAGCTAACAGGAAAGTCATAGACAGCTGTAATCCTAAGGCTTTTTGATGGACAGTATTAGCTACTACTTCTCTCATATACTACACAAAGATTTGAAGTAGTCCACCCTGTGTTCCATGCACCCATGCCTACCAATTATCACTACTAAATTATATTTTAACAAACAGTAGATGTAGTAAATACAGGATTATTAAACACTGCAGGTTAAAAGGCGTTATTACAATTTTAAAAGATGTTAAAATATCTACTTTATTAGCTCAGTACTATAATGAAATATAAATTTAATAACATCTATTCTACATTTTATGCTAAGAAAGCATTAACTGGTTGCTACTTACCGCAGCAACATACATATGTTTTATAACAGCATTTTTCATTTCAGCGAGCTGTGTGTTAGACAAGATTTGGTCTGTTTCTGGCACAGCCGGGAAACAGTTCATTTGGACATCTTCAGTATTTTGTATTTCATTCTGTGCAGAGAAAAAAAATACCACTTTTTTAAAGTTTCAAAGCTAATTGTCTAACCCAGCCTTTATGTGCTGTCTTTCTGTACATTCTGTTGTAAACCCTTGTGTGCATATGCATGCTTAGATAAATATGTAAGTCCGAGGGTCTACATTATGTGCCAGATAAACAGCTGGACCACTGATGCTGTAGGAAGCTACAGCATAGAAATTATCAATGTAACCTTCCCCACAATTATTTTTCCTAACTGATTTTAGCTCTGGCCCAGTCCCTGTGGCTGAAACAACCCATTCCATAATGGATTCTCTCTTCGGACTTTCAAAGACCACACCTTTTCAATTAGTCAAAAATGTTGTAAGGATTTTTTTCAGACATTTTTTCATCAATTTGGCTATGACCATGCATTCATTTATAAAGTGGCCACTACAATTAATTCTTTTCAGTTCTTGCCTGTAAGCTTGAAGTAACTAGTAATTTAAAATTTAAAAGTTTTTTGAAAAAAAAAAAAAAATTCTGTAAGTCCTCCTATTGTTTCCAGCTATTTCTTCAGCAGAGGGAATGAGAAAGTATTTCTCAAACTGGCTTCCAACTCATTTTGAAAAGACTCTTCGCAAAGCCACAACATAATTTTTCTTAGGAAAAAATAACTACAAAAAATGTTTAAAAGTTATTTCAGGATATGAGAACACTACATTTCAGTGAGAGTTTCAATGTATGCTTTTCATCAAAGATACACAGACCAAGAATAAAACACCATCTTTGTCTTAGGTAAATACACCCATAACTACAAAACCAGCCTCCTCCTGCAGCGTCATGAGCTAAGAACATAGACATAGGTGAAGAGTTCCCCTTGGTCACAGTACTGACAGCCATTTTTGAGGGGTAGCTTCTAATTCAAACACCTAAATCTGATGGGTGAATCAAGCAGGGGCAACATGGGAAATAACAGTAGGCAAAAAAAACACACTAGTGCATGCAATCATAAGATGCAAGCCATGCAGTTTACACTTTCAAGTTTTCACAATAAAGTTTCAAACACTGCACGTTTCATCCTGTTCTCAGATTTTCCCTTAAATGTGTAATGCACTCCAAAATTATTTGGTGTGCATAACTATACTATTAAACAAATACAGAGTTTGTTGCACACTACAGAAGAGTTAAGTGGTTTTGTTAAATTGAAAAGAGCTCTAAACAGCTTTTGATGAGCCAGGTATAAGCGAACTCTGATGCATTAACTACCCTGTACTTGTGGTACTTTCTTTACATTATTTTCAACATGCTTATAAAAATACCTACTGTCAAACAATTTACAGTACCATCATGGCAAAATTTTAAGAATTATAGCATGCATTCAACAAAACATTTAAAGTCTCTCTTTAAGTATGAGACTAGCTCCCTAAAATCATGTACATGCTTTAATATCTTGAACCAACACATCTGACACCTTGTAGGATCAAATCATCAATGGCAACCCCACAGAGTATTTTAACACTAGAGTTATGAGGTTGAGATTATAAGAACAGATACTGAAATACAAAGATGAAGCAAAGACTTGGTTAGAAAAAAAAAAATCAAAGCAGAAAGAGTCTGAACATCAGTGCAGTTCCACCAAAAAGAATATAATCCTGTTTTGCTGAATTCAATATCTGGACATGTATATGGGTTTTTAGGGGAGGAAGGGGAATATTTGTTTTTGGCTGAAGTAGCAGTCAAATAGCAGGACTACAAATTTTACAAAGCTGGAACGTTCTAATGAACTATGTGCCAAGTACTTCTGGGAGGGAGAGAAAAGAGCATGTCCATAACATTCTTTGAAAAAGCCTAATAGATTTGGACAAGTGTTCTGATTTGATTGCCTATGTTTTATTTTTTTGCTTTTAAGAGACTAGGAGTCTTGCAGTTTTCTGAGTTCTTTAGATGCATTTAAATAGAAAGCTAATGCTCTCTTGGCCTCTGAAGTGAGTTACTTTAATGAAATCTAAGAAAAAAAGATACGTGCAAGTTAATAGACTGGTTAAGATGGAAACCTGTTATCACACCTGGGAGGAATTCAGGGTGCATAGCAAGAAACATTTTATTCTCAGAGAGATCAATAAAAGGTGAAGTAGTCATAAAAACTTGACACTTGCTCCTCTATTAAAAGTAAATGTCTGTCTTAGCTGAAAGGTGTAATAGAGAATAGTTTCCCTGAACAAGTTCCATTAAGACAGTAAGCACTAGACCGAGATCCCACGTTGATGTGTGTTTTATTCAGGGTGTAAACATTAAGACCTTTCAACCCTCTTCTTACCCTTTTGTAACAACTTTACTGCTCATTAAAACAGGAAGATCTGAAGAATCCAAAAGGATTTTCAAATGAAGCAGGTTATTTCTAGTAAGTTTTAGCTCCTACTTGTTTGCAAAGGTACTATTTTCAACTAGCAGTTGACTGAAATCATCCCACGGTCTCAGGAACTACAAGACCAAAAGAATCTTCTAGGCCTTTGAGTAGTTACAGGTCAAAAACGCTAAGAAGTTCTGAACAGACAAATTTGAATCTAGTCTTTGCACATGGGAACATCATGATTTGAGTTTTAAGGATTTCCGTAAAGCGTTTGACACGGTCACTCACAACATCCTTCTCTCTAACTTGGGGAGACACAGATTTGACGGGTGGATACGGAACTGGCTAGATGGTCGCATCCAGATGATAGTGCTCTATGGCTCAATGTCCAGATGGACAAGTGGTGTCCCTCATGGGACCATACTGGGACCAGTGCTGTTTAATATCTTCATCAATGACATAGACAGCAAGATCAAGTGCACCCTCAGTAAGCTTGCAGAGGACGCCAGGCTGAGTGGTGCAGTTGACATGCCAGAAGGATGGGATGCCATCCAGAGGGACCTGGATGAGCTGGAAAGGTGGGCCTGTCTGAACCTCATGAGGTTCAACAAGGCCAAGTGGAAGGTCCTGCACATGGGTTCGGGCAACCCCCGGTATCAGTACAGGCTGGGGGATGAAGGGATGGAGAGCAGCCCTGCCGAGAAGGACTTGGGGCTACTGATGGACGAAAAGCTGGACATGGCCTGGCAGCGTCTGCTGGAAGCCCCGAAGGCCAACCGTGCCCTGGGCTGCATCCCCAGCAGCGTGGGCACAGGGCGAGGGAGGGGATTCTGCCCCTCTGCCCCGCTCTGCTGAGACCCCCCGGGAGTCCTGCGTC
>Ga0065711_1038471_pt1 | contig 18724 bp, 18 predicted proteins | sample Hoacrofraction12_FD_59098 | JGI IMG/M metagenome (GOLD analysis project Ga0065711, IMG submission 59098) | Hoatzin crop microbial communities from Cojedes, Venezuela - Epithelial fraction 12 v2 (version 2) | ecosystem: Host-associated > Birds > Digestive system > Esophagus > Crop | place...
AGCCTGGGCCAGGGCTCCGTCACCCTCAGAGGGAAGAAGTTCTTCCTCATCTTCAGCTGGAGCTTCCTCTGCTTCAGTTTGTGCCCATTGCCCCTTGTCCTGTCGCTGGGCACCACTGAAAAGAACTTGGCCCCGTCCTCCTGACACCCACCCTGCAGATATTTATAAGCATTTATTAGGTCCGCTCGCAGCCTTCTCTTCTTCAGGCTGAACAAGCCCAGCTCCCTCAGGCTCTCCTCGTAGGGGAGATGTTCCAGTCCCCTCCTCATCCTTGTAGCCCTCCGCTGGACTCTCTCCAGTAGCTCTTCATCTTTCCTGAACTTTTTGCATAGTGATATCTATGTGTCTGCTCTACTCCAAATTTTTTTTCCCCTTTTTACATGAAACTTATTCCGTCAGGAGATCAAAACTCAACTCATGTGGAACTAAAGGTTTGGCAGCCTGCGAGCCATTGCCATTAGGAAGGAGGAATGACCTGCATGTTAAGGGAGCAGGGTTCAGTGCAAAGTTACTATGGGCATAACTGGCAGATGTGCTTGGAGCCCAGGTCTCTCTTAGAAGCGCAAGCGTAGACCTGGCTGGTATTTTTTATTTTTTAATTCTTAAAATCAGTAAAGATGCTCACACCTCTGGAGCCCGCTTCAATTTGATGGACCGGAATAAGGTCAGCCCTTCACTAGGAGCCCTCGCAGCCCAACGTCCTCCCTGTTTGCACACAGACTTGCTGCAAGCGTTGCTGAGCTGACAGCATCGCCTCTCAAAAGACAAAATAATGCTGGTTCATGCCAAGCACAGATAAGCCATGAACACTTTTAATCCTGAGCTGAGCACGCTAATCTTGGGCCCCTCGGTGGGAGCGCGGCTGGGTTCCCGACGGGCTGAGGACCCGCCTGCCGGGCAGCGCTGGGGCTCACGCATACCCACAGTGTTCACAGTTTGCACATAGCGTGCCAATTTTTTCTTTTTCTTCTTGACTCTGACAAGAAGATGATTTTCACGTGCTCTGACGTGACTAGTTGATTTACCCAGTTTTCAAGGGGGTTTTTTGTAGGTAATGAGCAAGTTTTAATTTTCTGTGTTACAGCCTTAGCAGGAATTTTCTTGCCCTGTTAGGTTGATTTGCGATTGATTTGCGTTGGCTCTTTAACTTGAAGCTCCCTGTGACTTAAAAATTCCCCCCAAAGATGGGGTTGTCATTGCCCGTGGGTAGAGGCAGCTGCAGGGAATGTGGTGCAGTGGGATCTCGTTCTCTGCGGCTGCTGACTGAGCTGCTGCTGTGCATTTTCTTTGTTTTATTTAAAAGAAAAATAGTCTCTCGAGCACTATAACCTTGTCTGGAAGGAAAAACTCGAGGCAGGTAACGTGCACTGCTGCAGAAAAAAGTCATTTTGAAGAGCCGAAGGGGGATCTTTAGGAGGCTGATGGCAGAGGGAGTCACTCCAAAGGAGAAGCTGGAAGCAGAGCCCTCCGGACAGGACAGCGGGGCAGCGCCCAGCGCCGGCCGATGGCGAGGATCTTCGCCCGCTTGTTTCTGCTCCAAAACAGAATTGCTTGGAGCAAAAAGACGGCAGCAGATGGTTCCGTCCCCTGCTATCGAGAGCTGCTTTGCCTCCTGGCTGCTGGCAGACCCTCTCGACTGGTTCCCCTCCGCACCCGGCAGCGTGAAGTGCCCCTGTAGTTTTGCAGCCGTGGGTGTGCAGGGCTATTAACAATGGTGGTAATTGGAAAGTTATTTCCATTTAAAACTTTAATGTATTTTAAACTCAGATTCATAAATCTACTGAATTTGTTGCAGCTGAAGTGTTTTGTGTTGGGGCTTTTTTTTTTCCTGACGTTAAATCAAAAGGACTAGTAAAAACTTGTCAGTCTTATGAAAAGTTAATCAATTTTCAATACAGAGGTAGACAAAGGGAAATTTCCATCTTTCGAAGATTGATCTTGGAAGTTATGGTTGATCTCACTTTTATTGAACATTTTTACTTGCTGGGTGAAGGGTCATTTTTTTAGCATTATTACTTTAAATTGCTTCAACATAATGGGCCAAGACTAGAATAGTAAATAAAAGAGTCCCTGGACTACAGCGCGAAACCTTCCTGCCCAGAAGATGCAACATTTCAGCAGTTTTCTTCATGGACAATAAATTCAGAGAACATAACATTTTCATTATGCTAAGGTCTGAGTGTGGCTATTTGCTAACTTGGATATAAGACTTTTAAAGCTCTCTATTTTTAACGTAGAATGTGTGAAATGTTTAGAATACATAAGAAACAAACTGTCAGGGGCTGGAAAAACATGTTATTGATGAATACACCATCCACTCTTGGCCGTTCTAGTCCTAAAAGAACTCCTTAGTACAATTTTGTCGTTACCTACAGAGGAGAGAGGAGAAACAGGCTTTCCTTTCTCCCTGTTTGAATGTTTTTTTTTCAATACATTTGCAAAGTGAAAATATGTTTCTGTGTTGCTGTTGGAGGAAGAAGGTCCTCACCCTCAGCAGTCCATGCCCTGTGAATTGCTGTAGGATTGCAAATACCAGTTTTATTTTGATACAAATCAAGTACATAACTATAGATATGATGTATCTATATATGTATGCCCAAAGGTCATTTAATGGAAAATCTGCTGGGTGAGCTGGGACAACAGTCTGTAGCTCTATATTTAAGATTATCTGTTCTCTTTGCTACAGCTAATGAAGAAGGAGGACCTGGAAGATGATCTGTTGGATTGTACACTAGAAGACCTTCTCCGGTTTGATGATTACAACAATGACGGCCGCTTAACCCTACAGGAGCTCTATACAGCCTTCCGTGAGTCCCGATGCTTTTGTGTGTTCTAAGTGTTGAAAGCATATGAATGTCTGTGGTGGAGATGATGTCTTCCCAGACATGGCCAGCAACTATAATCCCTTTTTGTATTTGATGCCATGAAAATACTGTGGAAGGCTTCTTTTTAAAGGTTGCTGTGCTCCAAAGGGTAAGCGTGAACTAGGAGGTTGGTAAAAGGGTGTGGGGCTTGTTGTTTTCTTGGGTATTTTGTTGTGTTGCTTCTTGTTGATGGCAATGAAGAGATGTTGGTGACCTGGCCAGGTCTGTAGACCTGAGTGTGTGGTTTCTGAGTAATCCTGACTGTCCAGAAGCCTTGTGGTAGTGTTAGTTTGCTGTGGGGAAGGTGTTTCACTGAATATTCTGCCTGGAAATGACGTTTTCTGCATTCTGTTTCTGTGTTAGTAAGTGGATTATGGTGTGCAAGCTCGACACGTATCTCAGCACCATTTGCAAGGATCCCTAGATCACTGAGCTGCTTGGACGGTGTGAAAAAAGAAGTACTTGTGTTATCCTATTTATCTTCATAACTTTATGTTCATGTTTAAAGTAAGCTTTTGTTGAAGTCCTTCCCTGGAAAAGGCTGGTAACAAGCTGGCTGCCTCTTAAGCTGGATTCTCAAATCTTTGCATGTGGCATTTTAAAGACAAAGTAGTTTCAGTACCTCTTGATTTCCCTTTCTAAACCAGGGCACCTTGCTCCAGTGCCTGCTCGGTGGGGAAAGCTTGGTGTGTGTGAGCGTCACCGTGTGCCCCGCACCAGCGCGTTCCTCGTTGTTGCTCTTTGGTGAGCTACGATGCTGATGCAGATCCTCTGTTTTGGCCAAATACCCTATTTTCTAAAGACCGTGGTTTCTCTTACTTGACTTCGGGTTTTTCATTAAAAAAAAAAATAGATAATAATGTTTAAAGTGCTTTAAAATTACCCCCAGTTGTCACCTTGGACCTGTTCGAACCGCATGTGCATTTAATTCAACAGAGCACACTCAAACCAGCAGATATACAGTAAAACATAAAATCTCATACATTAAGAAGGCCGTAAAGTGAATTAACCCAGCTATAAAGGCTTGACACGCAGTTATTTGGGAGCATATTTGGATCAATGGGTTCTCAAAGTCACAGCAACTCAAAGCTAGATTCCAGGAGTCATTTATATGAATTTTTGGTTCAGTGAATTTTAAGTAGGCAATGAAAATAAGACAAGTGCAAAATATGAGCCAATGAACAGAGATAGTGATCGATAAACTGGAAAAATAGTGTAACAAAACTCAAGGCATAACAATGAGAGTCTAGCTAATGGATTTTGTATATGCAGAGAATTGTTCTTCATCTGAAGCTGAAAATCAGACTTATTCTCCATTTTCAGTTTTCCCAGAATCTCCACTTTTGTCAAGAGAGGTTAATGGCTCATCAGTTTTTAATTTAAAAATGAAGTTTATTGCTTTCAACTTTAGAAATTTTGGGGACTCTGTGAGCAAACTTCACTGCTCAGGCAAAGTAGATCTTTTTCCTTTATTACAAGATGTAGGAAAAACATCTCAAAAATACTTCAAACACTTCTCTTAAGCACATACGTTGGTTTGCAGTCCTTCAAGTGTTTATGAAATTTGTGCTTCGTCAGGGGCCAGAATTTGGCTTTCAGCAGTAGTTTAAAGTCACGGCATCCCCATTTTTCATATTTGTGGCCCATTAGGGTGATCCTTTTGTTGCTTGAAGCTCACCCAAGCCACTCATTTTTACATGCTGGCAGCAGGCTGCGGGGATGGCTGCTCAGCAAGCCGAGGAACATAATTACCAGAATTCAGTGACATCAAAAAGTCTCAATCTAATTTATCCTCTCGAAAACTCGGTCGCGTCTGTTCCGGTGCGCCGTGCTCTGGTGTAGTGTCGCAGTGTTGGAGAGGTTCGCAGATGACCTTGATAATGTGAAGAGCTTTCCAATTTCTTGTTCTTGTGCTGCCTTAGAAGTTGCATTTCATTGTAAAGAGTCTCGTGGCCTTTCTGTAACGTACAGAGCCACGGAGTGGTCTCTTTCTCTCGCTCCGCGTGTTTCTTTTGCTTTCTCTTGACCCATCGTCTCTCTTCAAGACCCACGGAGATTCAAAGGGCACTTTTTGATCCCCATGCATGTTGATCAGCTATAAATGAATGAAAAGCGCATGGATGAGAAGAATCCGGTCTCTTACCTTTTCTAAAATGTGGTTCCATCCTTACAAGCAATATGTCTAATAGGTGCTATTTGCAATAATAATTTCCAGTCCTGCTAATAATATGCATACACATCTTAATGCACAGTTCTGGGTTCTGAACAGGAATAGTGGCCCTCCTATTAACCCTGTAATCTTTCTTCTGATTTTCTGAAAGTTCTTTTGTTCCTGAATCCCAGGAGTACAATTTTTAGGAGTTTGCTTGCGTGCGTGAGGATGACTAGAAATGTCTATCAACGCAGAATTGAAGTCTCGCTTTTCAAATCACCTTAGTCATACAGAAGTAACGTGTGAGACGGATGGAATGCTCCCCTGGCAGCTCTGGCAAGAACAACTTGTAGATGTCTTCTAATTTCTCATTAATAAATTCTATTAGATAAGCAGGCTCAGGACCATAAGTAAAAGAAAACATTTTTAATATGACGATCTCGATTTTCACGTTCCAAAAATAGAAAGAGTACTAACAAGTATATTTGTCTGTTGATTTTTCTTTATATTGTCACAAAGATTCAATAAATAAGCAATAAATGAAAGGCTTAGTTGTCATAAGAGCTAAAGCAGAGCGTGCGTCTAATTAATCAGCATGGAGATAGTCTGGTGGATTGGCAAGCACATCACCCGGCTCAGTCGTACTTTAAATATGCTCAGACAAGTGATTTTTGGATATAACTTCTGGAATCATATCTGACTGGAGGTCATTAGCGTTAGGCATGTCACTTTTGGCATTCCTGTTGTCTTCCCTAATGGGAAAGTAGCAGGCTGGCAGATGTGAAAGCCTAGCTGAAGAAAAAAATGAGCGTAATCTTCTAGATCTATATTATCATCAATGTGGACAGGTCAATTTGTAATATAAATATGTCGAAGAGAGGGAAAACATGCATCCCATCAAAACGGCTTTATCTCGTCAACATTGTTTAGCTAATAGGAAGTTATTAACCCTACCATAAAATCCTCTTAAATTCCAGCCCATTGCCAATCACAGCGCTCTCCCAACCAACGTCCCCTGCTCACAGCTTGCCTTGGCATTTCATTACATTTGTGAAAGCACCTTTGGTACCCCACAGCAGTTCTTCCCAGCAGGTCACACGGGGTTTAGAAAGCTTTTTGACTGAGATTGTGTAAAAGACCAGCAATATTTTGCTAGGTCAGGTTAGAAATTACACCCCAAGATAATTTCCCCGTCTCGATGCCATCATGGCTCCCTGAGGTCTCCGTGCGTGCCCTGTGCTTCCCAGAGTGGCTCGTGAAGGCGGCTGTATCTCACGGTTTCTTGTGGCTCTCCAGTGATGTTCTGAGATCCTTGATGTCATTTCTGGACCAAAAAAAGCCACAAAGGCAGTTTCAAAGAAAAATACTGAATTGTTGTTTTTTCAGTCCAGTTGTTATTTCCCAGGCATTTATGCGTGTAGGTTACAGGGAGATAGAAAACTGCTGTTTCTCTAAGATGAGAGATGTGTTAGCTTTTATGGATATGTTATTATCTAAAGAACACAAATATTGTTTAGAAGGAGCATATTTCTTGAAGGGATGGATGCAGAAGAGGCTGCAGGATTGGTGTGCTCTTCTCTTAAACTCCTCTTATAATGCTGTTACACTCTTGTAAAGGAGTTTGCCTTCTTCCCTGCTTCTATTTTAGTTCAGGTTTTCCTCTTTTACCTGTCCTTAGTATTTATCAAAAAAGCACAATGGGGAAACATGAACATGGGATATGTACGCTTGCAGTGGGAGGTCGGGGAAATGCTGGGTGACAGCTGGGCAGGGCAGATGGTACCAGCCCACGGCGTGGGCACGTGTCCTGGGGCTTTCCCAGCACTGCCGCTGGCAACTGGGAAATCGGAGAGAAGGGTCAATTTGAATGAACTAGGTGAAAAAATGAGTCGTGAGCCTGGGCTGGGCGTGGGTGTTGGATAAATCGCTGCCGGTGCTGGGAAGCGGCAGGGAATGGCATTGGCCTGACTCCGGATTTACTGCAGTGATCCTGAAACACGGGCAATGAGGCTGCGCGGTGTAGAGGAGCGAGCCGTCCGTCCCTGGCCCCTCCAAGCATCCTCCGGAGGCTCATTAGAAGCACAGAGTATAAAACAGATTGATTTTTTTGAGGTGCATGTATTTCGGATTTCTTGGAAACTACTTCAGGGTAGGGTTTTGTGGTTGTCCCAAAAGCACAGAGATTGATGCTGACTGGGGAGAAAAAAAAGCCGAGTTCTACCTTGAGGAAGAGGGAACCAAACCTAAAAAGGGGCTGTTGGGTTGAGCAGGAGAGGGAGCTGTTGAGTGAGGAAGGAAGCTTTCACAAGTGTAAATATTCTTGATAGATTCCTCTTCTTAAGGAAGGTGATAAATGAATTCTGTGTGAAGAAAACGAATACTGATATTTGGAAAAATATGTCCGTAATGTATGTACTCCACGTACACCTGGCGAGCCAGCTGTTCCAGCAGAAATCACCTCTGTGAATTCCATGTTCAGATGAAGTGTTTACACCTCTTCACGAAGCTGCTCTCCTCAATGGCATGGCACGTAGGATTGAGTGCTTGTTACTGCTACCTTCCAGCTAGATTGGTCAAGCCCGGTTAATTACATTGGACAACTATATTGTGAGATAAAGTGTTTTGCTTGAGGTGTTCTCTTCAGCAATGTTGTAGCAACAGTTATCTGCAGGATGAAATCACAGTCCTCAAATATTGACAATTTGTGCACCATGCTCGGCCTCTTCAGCTGTAATCTCCCCGGTATGGGATTTTTCTTTCATGTTGCTGCAGATATTGGTACAAACTTGGAAATAATTCATTAGCTTACCAACATTGATTTGCTTCTCCTGTGAGCGATGTGATATCTAAACTTCAAACGCGTCTTAGCAAGCAGGGGAGCGCTGGCCTCTCCTTTTGGTTTGAGGCAGTGTTAGAGGTGATGCGAACTGCTCGGGAAAGAAATGAGCTTTCCTTCGGTTGGCCAACGCAACCGATTCCTGCTTGCCTGGAGGAGTGATGTGCCAGCCGTGTTACTGAGGATAACGGCAACTTTAATTATTTTACTATTTACCGGTGCAATCTTACAGCAAAAACAAAACTAAAAGTTAAAAATCAATCAAAAAGCAGAAATTTAAAACAATTTAGCTGGTTTCCGTAGCAGGTGCAGACTGGCTGAGCAGAGATGATGGGAAAAACCAATGGGCGTTCAAGTCACCACAACAGCACTTAGTAACCAGCGTTTCCACAGCCAGGCTGTGATCCTGTACTGGGTTTTTAGGCGTTATTGGGACCAAGCTGGCAGCGTTGTGCCATAGGTGGACACAACAGTTCAGCAAAGTGGAGATACAGGGACTGGTGCTCCGGGCTCTCTGCATGGGCCGATGCCTGTGCTGCAGCCCAGGGCTGAGCTCCAGGCACCACGAGGTCAGGGCTGCCTTTGATCTGCTCTCGGGATCTCCCTGCTCAAGAGGTTCTGGATTTTTAGATCATCTTCAGAAGCACCTGACTCCTTGCCTCGCTCGTAGACGGAGCGTAAGATGCTGGCTTGAGCATGAGGAACGATCCTGTTACACCTGGAAATGTAATTTTTGGCTGTTAGGATACCTCAGCTGGGCACGCATAGAAGTGAATTCATCTTTACTTCATTTTAATGGACAGGTAATTTTAAAAGGTGGAAAATTTTCTTTTCTTTTTTCCTCCTTTGCTATCAAAGACACCCATTCTGCAAAGAAGGTGATTGCTTTTTTGCTCTATTTTAAAGCTCTTCTCATTGTGAAAATCTTCAGTTCTGAGCTTGAAGTCTAAAATCTGTCGCGGGGCTGCCCTGCATCGTTTGCAGTTCCACAAAGCAGCTGTCAGAGTCAGGTTTTGGTATGGATTCTCATTTGTTTTGCTGCATTTTGCACAAAGTAAAAGGTATTTTCTCAGAGGGGAAAAAAACCCCAGAATTAATTTGTAGCAAAAAAGACAAATTTATTCTAAGCAAACATGCTTGAAGTGCTAAGTTATGGTTCCAGAGAGATAACGAAGAATGCTCAGATCAGGAAAAAAAACGTTGCGTGTGGATGCATCTTTAATGGTGGAAAGAGGGACATGGTTTTGCCTTAGGCCAGAAAAGGGAGTTTTTCCCGTGTGGAGATCAGAGATGAATTCATCTAACCAGGTTTGCTGTGCAGTTCTGTACTCTGCTTAGTTTATACATTTTGGCGTTATGATTTGAATTAACAGTGTCTCCTGAAAGAAGATTTTGGCAGAATTAATGGCAAATGTGGACGTGGTTAAAATTACTGTGATTTCCTGCTTTTTTGGTCAACACTTGCTGTCCGGAATTTCTCAGGAGAAGGCAGAGACAGTATCTGACGCGGGGTTTGCCGTTTCTGTCTGCGCAGACGTTATCAGTTGCACGCGGGAACCGGTACTTGCGAGTCTGAATTTCTGAACTCTAGCAGTTTTTCAAATGCCTCTCATTTCTAAAGATACCATCTGCAAAATGTCGATGGGCTTAATATGTAATGAGTGAACAAGAGCAAATGATCTAATTACAAGTTGTTATTGGAAATCTATTGTCTACAAATTGCAAAGAAAACTCGCGGAATGCAATGTACTGGTGGTTTATAAATGCTTTTCAGGGTGCTTTGATTTGTTAATCTTGGTTTTAAATGCGAGACTTTGCCATGTGGAGTAGCGCTTCAGAGGTGATGTAGTACACACCATATCAAATGCTGTATACAAACACTCTTGCAGGAGTAGAAGAATATTTAATATTTATAAGTACTTAGGAGTGACTCACTGGCGCACAAAACCAGGCAAATACTATTTCTCAAAAAAATTATTTGATCCATACCGGCAGTGTTCACTGAAGCAATTTCACAGACACAAATAATAGTATTTTCTGTTGCTCGCAGACACGAAATTACGTCAGTGAACAGCAAATACAAGCACTGGTGAGATCATAAAATGGCGTACAGTCCTAGACATACGTGTGCTCCTTCAGATCACATAGGTAGAGATCTAAAAAGCATAATTTGCATTTTCAGTGAGCTGGGAATGTGGAATTGCAGGCTTTCCTAGGGCTTTGTTCTGCCCTTGCAAAAGCAGATGTTATTTCTGAAAATGGGATCCAGAATTTCTGCGTTGTGTTTACTTTTGGTTTTTTTCTGTCAAAATCTGTCTTTCTGAGGAGTTTGTGGAACAAATGCAGCATAGTCATGAAGCAAAAAAATGTCTTTTCACTGAAAATGGGGAAGATCATAGTTAAAATGCCAAAGATGTTACGGGAAGTCAAAGGCGTGATATGGTAGCATCCTGGGCAGGCATTCCTAGATCTTGTTTTATTATGTACAGACTGGAACATCTTAGCTGGTGTTTCTCCTCTTGTTTCTTGTTTTCTCTACCTGCTTTTCCTAGTGAGTAATTGCTAGAGCTGTATCTTGCTTTTGAAACGTGCCTTCATCTAAGGAAAGCTGCTGTGGATGTTTGCTCTCTTTGCCCTTTGAGGCATCTCATGGATGCTTTGAGTTGCTTCTCCACCTACGTGCCCTTCGTCTTTTCTTCAACCGGTTTAGCAGATTCGTAGCTTTTAAGGCCAAAAATATTCCTTAAGGCATCAGAAAAAGTCATCTAACATCTGTCTCGGATGTGTCTACTGCAGCTACTGCTCCTGATTCGTGTTGCATTTGCCTAAGGGGGGGCTCGTGGTGCCGTGTAGGTTTGGCACCACCGGCGTTGGCGCAGAGGGTGGGATCTCCCACGTACCTCTACTGCCCTTCCTCACCGTCCCAGCAGGGAGCACGCTGGTCTTTGGCCACTGTTGTTTTGTCACTCGCTGACGCGTTTCCTTGCTAAAGGTGGGGACAGGATCGGTTATCTCATCTGGTTTTCGTTTTATAGTTCTGGCCTGGGTTCCTCGTTCCTGGACGTGTGGTCAATGTGTCATATAGAACTGTACATGTGGTTATATCAAAATATTTTATTGTGTGTGGGTGCAGGTTGCTAGCCAACCCAGAAAGCTCAGTCCATCAGTCCTGCCTTCCACTCCATCCCTCTCCGGTGTCTGTAGTGCCAGCTGGGATTTCTGTCTTTGTTTCAGATCTCGATGGAGATGTTGAGCAGATCTGAGCTTGGGATGACTCTTCATGCGGCGCCGCTAGAAACAGCCCCGTTTGAGTGGTCCCCTCTGAGAAATGCTTTTTGAGATCTGTCCGTCAGCCAGCTCTTAGTTAATTTAGCACATACTTTATTGGTATCGTGTAGCCGCAGTGCTAATTTTTTAATCAAAATGCCAGAGCAGCCATCATAAAATTACCAAGTACAGTACATATCCCCAGTGCAATGATACGATTTATGTAGAGCCACAGCTGAGATGTTTTTATTTCATGTTCTTCACAGGAGAAAATCTCCTTGACAAATCCAGGATGTCCAGATAGAAGCTGAAAAAAATAGCAATAGGAAATTGAATAAGCTGAACTCAAAGCTTGGTTCTGCTTTAATACTTCCAAAAAGAATCAAAAAAGGTGCTAGCCTATAGAGAAAAGTAAAAACCTTCGGAGATGCTTCAGTGGCATCAGGATTTGAGGTGAAACTTGGCTGTTGCCAAAGTCTGTCTTTAGCACTGTCGTAAAAAGATCATTCTCAAGTTTCTTGATGATCGAAACCTCAGAAAGAACATCAAGAGCCTTCAATAGAAATAAATAACTCGGAGCTCAGGCCTGCCGTGCCTCCAAATCACCGCTTCTGCTGGCAGATTTTCCCTCCGCAGTATATAAAACACATCTGCAGGATTTTTGTTTCTCTTTGTGCAAACCGTTAAGTACGGGTCGTGCTGAACCCGTGCTTTAAGCCGCACTTAGATCCTGGGTCTTTCACCACGGTCCGTGCGCTGACATCCCAGCAGCACTGTCAGAAACTTGCTGCTTGGAGAAGTTAATCTGAGACTGTGATTTACCAGAAAGAAATGTGCTAAGTATACGTGGCTTTTTTCTTTTTATTTGTCATTCTGGTCATCGTGCTAGCTGAATAACGTGCTCAAAAAGGTCGCAGGTACCCACCCCGGGCACCAAAGGGCCTTTGGAGAAGTGTCCTACACTGTGGCCAGCTGGAACCCAGCATCGTTCTCCAGTGCTGTGCGTCACAGCCCCCAAAGCTGCTGGAGCGGCGATGGGGCACAGAAAAGGCAGTGGGAATGGTGGGAATTTCAAACCAAAGCACCAGAAAAGGAGCAGGGTGAAAAGAGAGAACAGAAATACCATTTCATGATTTCATAAGGTATACACGCCTTTAAAATATGAAATTAAATGGGAGAATCAAGAGCTTGAAAGACCAGCATATCATTCAAAATATGAATTCAGGCTGTGTTTTGCCACGAGCTGTGTTTCCCAGGGCTTTCCCAGAGCCTGATTCCATGTACGCTCAGTGCAGGGCTCCGGTCTGGTGGAGCCGCTGCTGAAACCGCGTTCAGGTAGAGACTGATTTTGAACTTTCTTTCCTGAAAGACGCTGCCCAGACTGACTTTTTCCCTTGTTTTTGTCCTATCTGGCTCTGTGACCTGATTCTCCATGTCGTTCATGCTTCGTTTTAATCGTGGAGAAAACACAGCTCTCCAAAACGTCCATGAATTGGGGTTGTACCTGCAGTCCAGATTGCCATACTGCTGTTCACACGTGGAAGCAAAAAAAAAAAATGCCAGATTAGTTTGACCCTGGTCTGTGGAAAGCCAAGAGCCGTTGCCCGTCGTGACACCGCATCAGCCAGGCTCAGGCAGTGCCATTGCACTGTTGGATTTTACAGCAAAGAGGCTGTATGCATATTTTTAATATCTAGTCTCACAGCTATTACTTGATAGTTTTTGCAGTTAGAATCCTAAAAATTTTGCTGCACAAATATCTCTCTTTATATTCCATTCACCTCCAGGAGGCTGTTGATCAAAGGAACCCATTGTGGGGGATGGGGGGGAATCATTTCTGTCGTGAAGGTTCAGGAGCCGTGTACGGAGCCCTTAGCAATCTGTTGAGAGGAAAGGCAGCGCTGCTGCTGCTGTCGTTCTGGGTATCTGGTCTGTCTCCATTAGCACAGCCCTCTTGAATGCCCTTAAAAAAACTGGGGGCTGGAGGAGGAATGTTAGTGCTTGTTTGGTGAACCTGGAGAATGGCCTGCTGCATCGCCTGCTGCTCAGCGTCTTCCCAAAAACCTGGTGGTTTACGTGTCCGGGAGGGGGTTCCTCTAGAGGGTAATGACTCATAGGTATAAATCCACATGTAAAGTTATGATTTGCTGCAGTTTCCAGCAATGAAGTTAAAACTGACCGTCCAGCAGGGCCTGATGGGCAGGAGGGGAGTCAGCGTTGCCGGGCTGACGCCTGCCTGCTTCTCCATCCCCTCCTAACTTATGCCGGGAGGTCTTGCTGCGTCAGAAAGAACAAATATTGTTTCTTACTTATCTCATTTCTTTGTTATTCTTAGGAATGCTAATGTGTTTTTGTTTAATATGCTGGTCGTGCACCAAAAGGCTGTGGTTGCCTGTCGAGGACACCTTGGCTGGGGTGGGAGGCATGGACCTTCTCATCCTGCATGGCTTCCTGCAGCAGGGCAACCCAGATTTGCCAACAGACCAAACCAGGTGGAAACAAAATTCCCCTTTCTGCCCTAAAAACCCAAGCAAGAGCATGGCAGTCCTGACATCTGTAGCTGATGTGCAAGCATCACTAGATAGGGTTTACATTCCTGTAGGACCTGGAGGCAAAGTTGTGTTAGAAGTAGTGATAACATCAGGTCGCATTTGGTCATTGCTGGTATCAGAGGCTGTTGCCTTCAGACTTTTCTGTTCAGGGGACTGCAGTTTATTGTAGCAACAAAAAGAGCTCTGCTGGATTCTCCTTCAGTAAACAGCATAAAAGTCTGCACTGTCCATCTTTAATTCATGTAACACTGTGGTAGCCACCGAAATCAGCTCCAGCCCCCAAGACAAGCCCAGTTAGTGACTTACGGGCTTAAGAAGGTATAAAATAGGCATGTGTTCTGACTGCTTTAGAGAGCACATCTCCACTTATTTTAACACTAATTATTGTTGGTTTATTTTCATTGCTAGTTGATGTTCAGTGCAATATGGACCATGAAAAATACACGAGTCTCTCCTAGGCAGACTGGTTTGGAGTCTGCTGTGAGGTGTAATGCATCTTCCAGCAGGGCTAATGGAGGTGTTTTAATGCCATTTACTAGCCAATCATCTGCTAAAATATGAGATGTGTATGAGTCTAAATTTGTTGCAGAATTGCTATTATCCTCCTCATTTTAAGATGTATTTTTATGAACCTATTCACTCCAAGTCAGGCAAGATACATTCGTGGAAAGATTCAAATGTGTTGATTGGTATTTACTGAATACTTCAGTGTGATGTGATGAGCAGGCACCATGGATTGTAATTAATACATTGACATCTAACGACTATAGCTGAATGGAAGATGAAAGCAATTTATGATGGGCATAGCATGCATTCATCTTGCAGCACCGTGTGGGCACCCACCAAGTCAAATAGCTTTCAGAGAGAAGAGAAATAGATTTTCTTTGCCAGGCAGCAGTTTCATGGCAATGGTGAAACACGCTGACAACGGCACCATTAAAGACCAAACTTGGCTGCTGCCATTCAGGTGAGCACCGATGGTGTCTCCTCCTGCTCTCCCCTTCCACATTCCCCGTACCCTGCACCCTCACTGACTGGAATTGGGTGAAAGCAGTTGCGTTGACGGGAGGGATTTGGCTCAGAGAATGGTTTTCACCTTTCTTAAATAGAGTGAGGGTAACCCACTTACTCCTTGGATGCATTAGCGCAGGTGGCCTCTTGAACATAATGCATTAAACAAATTATATGAACTATAAATAGTATGGTTTGTATTCTGGCACATAAACAGGGCTTCAGCAAATAAATAAACTGGTGGCCAAAAAGCTGCTTTTCACATTTCACTTTTCAAGCCCTTCAACGAGGCTCTAATACAATGATGTCGAAAGTGCGTTGAGCAGCTAGCAGTAATGAACTGTTGGATTCCTTTTCTGTAAGAGCTCTTTAACAGAGGGCGTTGGGGAATAAAAGATTTTCCCTGCAATAGGCATTATGTGTCCAAGAGCTTTAAAAAATAAAAAAAAAGAGTGGCAGGTTAGCGTCATTCTCCTGGCTCCTGGGAGAAGACCAGCAGCTCCAAGCGATCATTGATCAGCTTTCCTTTTGTTAAACATTAGGCAGGGGCAGATTTGGCAGGTGTAATTTCCTTTACGGAGAAAGCAAGAAGGCAAGAGAAAAGGGAAAAGGAAAGCTGGAGGACTTGTTACCACACCGTACTGAGCCGTTGCCTTCATCCTCCCACGCCGTAGCTCTCGGTTGCAGATCTTCCGTCAGACTTTGCAAACGTTCTTCTGCCCATGAAACAAAAAGTGCTTCAAGAAGTGTTAATTGATCCACTAATTTCCTATAATAAAAGAAACTTTGAAGAAACCAACAAGGCCAGTGGCAAAGCAATTTCATTACCTGTCTCTTGTCAGTGCACTGGGTAATTTACTCCGAGGGTTAGATAGAAGTTGCTTGTGGAAGAGGTTGAAATATCTGATGAAGCAGCTACACTACTTGTGGGGATTTTTGGCTTCCTATCGTTATTATTGCTGTTGTCATTGTTATTAGTTTTTGTGGACGATGCCCCGTAGGAGCTGGGTTGAGAGGCCCAGATAATTTCAAATTCCAGCTTCAGAAGACGTCAGCTGAAAATCGCTTGAAGTAACAGGTTTGGTTCAATGCGGTGGAGATGACTGGTGCTGGGCTCAGCTAGCAGCCGAGTAAATGGTACGGGTGTCACAACAGCTGTATCGAGAGAGTAGAATTGGTACCAGAGCCCTACTGTTTCTCTTACAAATACCTTCCCAAGACACCTAGCCATCAGTCAGACTAAGCGAGGCGATTTTGCTGTGCTGGAGTGTTACTCGCTGAGTCGCCCGGGTGGTTTCGCTGTCGGGAGCAGGGGCTCCGCTGCCGCGCCGGGCTGACAGCCCAGCTCGGGCTGCAGCAAACCCGGCCGGCTTCCCAGTGTGCTATGTCTTGTAAATCTATTATCTCTTGTATTGCATTTGTATACAAAATGCAAATTCTTCATGCTCTGGTGGTCTCTGCCCGTTCCAGGTTTAGGCGCGTATGACCTCTGGCTATCCAATTCCCCTCGCATGCCCCTGGGACTTTAATCATTTTTAAAAAGCTCGATTACTTTCAGTGGAATTGCTCACGTGTCGCAGTGCACCGATCTATAAATATTTGCGGTCTCAGGTGCTGAGAAACCTCCTTCTTGATCGCTTTCTTCTGCCCACTCCATAAAATCGCCAAGACATCCCTCGCCGGGGCCGCCTGCCTTATAAATAAATAAATAAACCAGTGACAGCCCTGGAGGGAAAACAGCATGAGGAGGAACAGAAACCGGTAGCTTTAAATTTTTTATATTTTTCTTATCCCTCCCTGCTGTCAGCAGGCTGATCCGATACGACGACGAGGAGCCCGCGTGCCGTCTCGTGGCAGCCAGCAGCTCCGCCGCTGCCTGCCCGGGAGCGGGACGGTGGCTGCCCACGCAGGCAGCTCCACGAGCCCCGGCACCCCGGCGCTTCCTTGGCCGGCTTTCTCTGCTCGATCAGCTCTCTCTACTCTGGAAATAAAGGGAAAGGTGTTTCAAATGAAGGCACAAGAGGAGCATGAACAATTCCCATTTCGGCAAATTAAGGGATTTCTAAGCCTCCTTGCTTGCATAACTCTTGAAAAATTTGACTATCGGTGTCTAAGAGATGTTTTGAAGACTTTTTTTGATGCTTAGGAATTATTCTGTGTCAATGGCAGATGGGTCTGAGCTGTCAGGGGCTGCAGCATCTCTCTTCAGCTCACAGACACTGAAAATCTGGAAAATTCAAGGGTAATTTATGTCTCCTATCTCGCAGACCTCTTTCTAAGCAGAATAAGAAAGAAACCATTTCTTCACCATTTAAACCCTGCTTAACTATATCTGTTGCAAGCCTTGCCTTGTCCTTGTCCTCCTCTGGTCGCGGGCAGTCTCCAGTGTCCCTGCCCTCTCCAGAGCAGAAAGAAATGCCTTGGTACTGGACGTGGAAAAGGTTGCAAGTTCCCTCATTCCTGTGCTACAAACCTCTTAGACACGTCCACCTCAGCAGCAGTTCTTTATTGCAGCAGGCGGAGGTGTGGAAATAACGGCGTGACTATGTCAGAGTGAATCAGGTGTTGCAAGCTCTGCTGGTTTCCAGAAAGGGAGGCTCCTGGGAGGGGTCCGTGCTGCGGTGGGTGGGTGGGCAGCATCTCCCTGCCACGATAATGCTCCAGGAGCAATCCCAAACACAAGTACAGGCTGGGCGGAGAGTGGCTGGGGAGCAGCCCTGAGGAAGAAGGACTTGGGGGTACTGGTGGATGAGAAGCTCAACATGAGCCGGCAATGTGCGCTTGCAGCCCAGAAAGCCAACCCTATCCTGGGCTGCATCAAGAGAAGCTTGGCCAGCAGGGCGAGGGAGGGGATTCTACCCCTTTACTCTGCTCTCATGAGACCCCACCTGGAGTCCTGTGCCCAGCTCTGGAGCCCCCAACATCAGAAGGACATGGATGTGTTGGAGCGGGGCCAGAGGAGGCCATGAAGATGATCGGAGGGCTGGAGCACTTCTCCTACGAGGACAGGCTGAGGAGGCTGGAGCTGTTCAGCCTGGAGAAGAGAAGGCTCTGGGATGGCCTTAGAGCAGCTGCCAGTGCCTGAAGGGGCTGACGGGAAGGATGGAGAGGGGCTTTTCACAAGGGTGCGTAGTGATAGGACAAGGGGGAATGGCTCTAAACTAAAAGAGGGCAGATTTAGGTTAGATTTTGGGAAGAAATTCTTCCCCATGAGGGTGGTGAAACACTGGCCCAGGCTGCCCTGAGGAGCTGTGGCTGCCCCCTCCCTGGCAGGGCTCAAGGCCAGGTTGGATGGAGCTCTGAGCACCCTGGGCTGGTGGAAGGTGTCCCTGCTCATGGTAGGGGTTGGAATCAGATGATCTTTGAGGTCCCTTCCAACCCAAACCATGCTATGATTCTATGATTCTATAATTTGGTGGTCAGTAAGTTGAGAGCTACACCCTGATTTCACATGAGGTGATTTTCTCCTAGTGGCTCATCGCGTTGGTAGGGTGTCCAGTGCTGGCTGGAGACTGGTGGTAGCTGGCTGTGGGGGAATGCCCGTGCCTAGTGACGGGGTCTTGCTTGTCAGAGTATTGATTCGCGTGAGCTGTAGCTGTGGGAGCGGTGTGTCCTGGCAGAGTAAGTGTCCTCTACGAGGCGAAGGAGGGAACCATCCATAGATTAGAAAAAGTACTCATGATTTTGTCTGCTTGAACAACGTTACAATGTCAACATCGCAGTCTCGTCAGATCTCAGGGTTTTAGTTAAACCAAAACGACAGGAAATTTCCTTGGGTTTCACCCATCATCAGAAGAAATGGGTTAGAGTCTGAGTCTGTAGAGCAAACGCATCAAAATGTGTTTGAAGAGCTGCTGGGTATAGAAGACCTGCGTAGGTAACTTTCACAGAATCACATAATCACAGAATAGTAGGGGTTGGAAGGGACCTCTGGGGGTCATCTAGTCCAACCCTCCTGCCGAAGCAGGGTCACCTACAGCAGGCCGCACAGGACCCCGTCCAGGCGGGTCTTGAATATCTCCAGAGAAGGAGACTCCACAAC
>Ga0065711_1005954_pt1 | contig 18723 bp, 10 predicted proteins | sample Hoacrofraction12_FD_59098 | JGI IMG/M metagenome (GOLD analysis project Ga0065711, IMG submission 59098) | Hoatzin crop microbial communities from Cojedes, Venezuela - Epithelial fraction 12 v2 (version 2) | ecosystem: Host-associated > Birds > Digestive system > Esophagus > Crop | place...
GCAGGCTGTCTGGCTCCCTGCCCTCGGTTTCCAGGGGGGGGGGGGGAAGGGGGGGGGCTCAGCGTTCTGTAGTCGACCAAGACCCAGGCCCATAAAACAGTTAGATGTGATGCTTACTTAAATTTCAGTTTTAAATGCTTTGCTGAAAGACTAAATACGGAACCTATGTTCCCATGAAGGTAAAACTGGGCCTGCTCTCCTTGTTATAACATTGTTAACTTTATCATGCTGTCTGCCTCTCTATACAAAAAACAGGCTTCCCTGGTGGAATGCTGAAGTTAAAAAATTAGCTCACCAAAGTCAGGAAAAACATAGATAATGCTCCACTTGTCACAATCTAAGCTGATCCTACCATTTGCCATTCCTTAAAAGATACAGATTTCACAACAAGCTGCTGTTGATGCCAGATGGGCAGATCTTTCTCTGTAGATAAGTGGGTGCTGGAAGCCTTCTGCTAAAACGACGTCTGGAATGCTGGAAAACGAGAGCTTCACAACGACTGCGAATGAGACCCAGCAGGCACTGCTGGGCCATTGGGGCTGGAGAACTCGCTCAGAACTGTGAAATTATTTCTCTGTTAGGCAGAAAGCCTGTTCAAATTTCTTTTATAAGAAGGTCAAATGTTGTGGAGGGAAATGCAATTTGAACCAAAATTGAAGAAAGCGTGCTATGTTGAAAGCAATGGCTCTCTCAGCTGAGGGTGCCGTAGCTTATGGCTTAGTTATACATCTCATCTTCAGAGATCCCAGAGAGCCAGGGGATGTTGTCAGACCTCGGTTCAGGCTCTGTGTTTTGTTTCCTGGGTTCACTTTTTGAAGTTTAATGACAAGAAAGAGGTGGGCAAGAAAAGTAATGGCACCTATGGAAGCAATTAATTCATACCCTTGGTTTTCCGTATCTAAATTCATAATTCTAGGTGAAACCAGCCTTTCTGAACAGCTGCGTAGAACATTTATGTAGGGCATAGACTATATGCTGGCCTGCACAGAAGAAAATTCTTATACATATAGTGTTTCTTTGTTTGGTTTATGTAGATCATGTAGCCAAATACTTTGTATTTTTACCTGACATGAAAAGACTTTCTCAGTACAATGTGGTTTAGAAAAATCCATTCAGTCAGGAAGAAAAGTTGTGATGACCCATTAAGGAAACATTCCTTAAAACCCAGCAGTTTAATTCAAAAATGTCTTGTTTCTTCAGTCTGTTAATCCTAAACAAACCCTGGACATTTTTGAACTATGCAACTAATCCTGAGAATGCTCACTTATGCAAATTGTTGCTTAGAATGGGAATAAAAGATTGTGCTGTCAGGTTTCGTATCTAGGATATGCAGGACTTCACATTTTGAATTATAGAAATGTCACTACTCTTCTGGGGTAATGAAACATATTTTAACCTTGCCCAAGCACTGCTTTACTATCATTAAGGTAAATAGAATGAAGAATAATAATAGTATTTGGCCTGTTTTGGATGGAAGGCAGTATCTGTACCAAAATGCAGTTCATAAAACTGAAATTGGCCTACTTGCCTAAAAATCCTTCAGGTGTATTAGCACCTCAAATGCTATGAAGAGATCATGGGATTTTTTAAAAGGTATGAGGCTAAAGCTTTCTCCAGCGTGTTAAACATTTGCGTGAGTAGAGGATGACTTTTGATGGAAGAGAGCAGGATAGATTTGCTAATAGAAGTTTCTCCATTTCTTCTGCCTCTGTACCTATGGATCTTCCAGTCACAAGCTATCATCAGACACGGTAGGTACTTACATTTCTTGTGGGAAGAGGAGGAGAGAGTGAGTTCATAGGCCTAGATGGTATGGTCATAGTGAATTATTCATTATTGTGATGTATATATAGCATCTGCCTTAAGTGGTACTTCAGCAACATGATGCATGACAGGTTGTTTCTTTGTTTCTTGTGATTAAATAGGCAAAAAGCCTGAGACAACCTCTTTCTTCAATTTTACCTTTTTGTGGTTTTTCTCTTCCTTGTTTTTTAACTTCATGGACATGTGTTTTATGTGAAATAATATGATGAAAGAATGAAGATGGCATTTACAGCAAGACAGAACTCCTTTTCCAATGCACTATGTAAAGCATCTTGCATACATTGACATTACTCCTCTTATATAAATATAAAATCTGTATTTCAAAACATTCCCATGCTTCTAAATGATAAATATTTAATTCTCAGTATTACCATCAATCAGGTTAGACACTCTATGAAAGGTATTGGTGGTGAAAGCTTCTTGCCCTGTTTGCTCTAGGCCTCCAAAAGTATTCCAGGTTCACGGTGAACTTCTAAGGAGCTGATGGCAGAGGGGGCTGCTGATTAATGGCTCCCTGGGACACTCTGACACCTCTGCCTGGATCAGAGAGATAAGAGACAGCCAGAGTCTGCCACAGAGCAGTGCTTTATACAAGCAAGGCAAAGGTTAGCAGCATGGAGGAATTCCTGAACAGAGCATGAGATACGCAGCTTCCTCTGGGGCAGGATAATGGTTTGCAAAGAGGACTAATAGAGTGAAGGATCGTTTTATAGTACTCTGGCAAAAACAAGAGACAAGACAGATGATGTTAAAGGGTTAGAATAAAAGCAAGAATAAGAATCCACGGAGAAATGTCAAGGTTTTGTTTGTGGGTTTGTTGTTTTGTTTTTTTTAAAGTATAGTTTAGCATCCTTAACAGAGGCCTTTTGTCATGAAGGTTTTATTTATTCATTCTTTCTTAACATAATTTGCCATGCTAAACAAAGTGCACTTCTCCATTGTGGAAGGTGTATCACCAGTAAACCTAACAGTACAGTCCTTATTTAGTTAAAAATAATGCTCATCTTATAGTGGTGCAAGGAAAATTCAGATAGATTGGGTAGTTTGGTCTGCAAATGCATGTTACTTCTGAGCACTGGCACAAAACATCTGTTGTAGCAAGGCAGTTTCCATGACCCAAGAACATTGCTAGCATTTCTTCCATGTAAAATAAAACAAAATGCAGGAATGTGCAATGCTCAGTCATCCATTTATCCCAGCGCCATGACTTTGGAAGTATCCAGAATCACTTGCTTCACAAGAAAATGGAAAAATTGTATTTTAGTTTAATTTGATCTTTTCCTCAGACTGTGCTTAGAATTCATTGTGCAAAGCTGCTTGTAATCAGTTTCCACTTGAAGTCATTGGAATATTTTTCTTCAGTGAAATGTCATCACACAGGCTGCATTTCTGACCAAGCAGAGAGCTTTGTTGTTTACAGATCTAAATATTAGTAAATGCTGTGCACAGAAATAAAGGTGGCTTTAAACTCTGCAAATGTTGTTTGCAAAGAAAGGCACAAGACAGCCTTAGGAGAATTCTGTAAACTTGGTTTGATTCAGAGAACCTGGGAATGGTTGGAGGGAAAAAATAATTTGGCTTTAATGAGCTTTGACTTAGTTCTCAAAGTAGGAAGTTTTAACGCATTTGGGAGTACTTTGCATTAGCACAAATGAGCCAGGAGCACAAATCCTTGGAATGGAAATTATTTCCAAAATAATTGTAGACTGACATCACTGACTGGGTTTAACTGCATCCGTTTCACTGGGAAAGGTAAGGGGGAAAGGTCCATCAGTGTGTGACAATATAAACTCGTGCTTGGCGTGGAGTCTGAAAAGGACAAACGTCTACAGCATCTCCCAGATGTGGGTGGGTGAAGTCTAGAAACAGTTATTAGAAGCTCCTAATCCCCTGGGTGCTCAGCTGCTACACAGTAAGCCATATTAACTGGTGACCTTGGAGAGACAGCTGCAGGTGGAAAGGTGAAATGTCAGGTGTACACTGCCTGGCATGGAGGTAGGTACATAAGTGAAAAATCACCTACAAGAACTCACAAAAAAGTGTTTCCCAGAGAGAAGGAGGCTTTAGAAAGCTCCTTAAAGAGCTTTTATTGGAAGAGTCATGTGGAGAGATGTTTTGAGACAGGATACACCTTTCAGTTATGACAAGTGCATGACTGATAAGAGATCACACACACACCCCAACATGTACGGAGCTCATTTTCAAAATGCAATAGGAGAACAACAAAACAAACTTAGAAAACAACAGTTTTGTATGGAGTTGGTCTTTCAACAACAGTTGAGGATTAGGAAATGTCATTTTACAGAGACAAATCTTTGCTGCTTGAAGCAACAAAAATAAAAATATTGCATTCTTTCACTAAAAGAAATGAATTTATTTAACAGTATTGTCGCTACTGTAACCAGACAGAACGGCCAGAGCAAAAGTCTTACTGGCTACAAGGCATACCTGGGCATAACTGCAAAGAATGATAGTTTGTGCCATGCTTACTTTCTTTGCCGCAATGGCTCTGACACATAATCTAAAAGCACAAGATTTTTATACAGGCATGTAAGAAATTTTTTTAGGCAAATGGGCAGCTAGTGGAATTTTGTTGCCTATAACTATTTTAAAAATCCCACTAGATAGCCTACACCAGTGAATTAGCTTGCGAAATAAAGATTGTAATGCCTGAAGTTTTGAAGGGCCTCCTCTTCTTCCCCAGGTCTATGAGATGTTGACCATGCCTTTTTTTACAGACTTAAGCCTTTAATCAAGGCTGCTACTACCGAAAAGCAAATCTGTGAGGGGAGTTTTGCTAGTTTAAAAATCTTAAAAGTACAGTCTCACTTGGGAGAGAGATTTGGAAATAAAGGGATAAGCTAATTATTTATAATTAGGTCAGACTGGGTAGGCTGACTGCCATAATTAACATTGCCTAATGACTGTCCTCAGGGATTTTACTTGGATATACCAGGTGAAATCTGGTAAAAGTGGATATCTATTCTGCTCTTCTGGTGTGAGAACGTTTACAGCTCCCAACTGCAGCATACATGCGAGCAGGGCCGTGCGTGGGAGACTGGGAGGGTGACGGGCACAGGGCGGGTGGGAGAGCGCCAGGAAGACGGGGGTTATTGTGCTGGAAGGCTGAGCCGGCTGGGTGAACACACATGGAAGAGAAGCATGTGTGGGCTGGGGAAATACTCCCGAGCGAGCAGCGAGCGAGCTGGGTGAAGCTTGTAAGTAGTTACAGAGCAGTGCATCAAAGCAAACTGCAGCATTTCTTAATTGAAAAGGAATCTCTAGAAAATAGAGAAGGAGTATTCCTGTGGCTCAAATAGCTAGGGGGACTTCTTACAGACAGAGTTAACCAGAGGTACACAGACTGTGCACGTAAATATTTCACACAGCAATAATGAGTCATGAACATTTCCCTTCCTATAGCTTGTTGCAGGATAAGCTCAGACAAGATCCTGTGGGATCCCATATTGAGTCTGTGCTGGCGGTTGTGCCTGACTGCACAATCTTCTACAGCACAGTGTTTTCCTACCTGCCCTTGTCTCACGGTAAGAACATTTTCTTCCTTCAGCCTGGTTGCTCTAATTCTCTCTGTGACACATATAAAATGAAGCTGAATAATAGCCAAGTGGACGCAAGAAATAATTAATGGCAAAGGGGACAGAAAAGAACCAGAGACTGAGTTACTTCAAGCCCACTTAAGAAGAGCACCATACAGACCTTGAAAGACAGATAGCATGAGCAAAAATCCTGACATGGCCCTAGTGCAGGTCTCCAAGCCTTGGCCTTCACAAGTAGTATCATGCTGGTAGTCCTCGTTTGTGCTACAAGGACACAGTAGCTCAAGTGCTTTGTTAACCATATGGTGGATGCCTGACAAGGAGAGAGAAGATATAACAATGACTGGCATAACTCATTTAGTATGTAATACGAGACAAGACAATTTCTCTGTAGAGAGACTGACAAGCAGGTAGTGGAGGCTGGTTGGTGTTGTCCAGTTTTTAACATCATCTGTAGCTCACTACAAAAAAATGCTTTTCCATCTCCACAGACTTCAGGCTCAGATGCTTTTAAGAAGGCCTCCAGGTCTCTCAGAGCTGTTCAGTGGTATGGTGAGGGCAAAAAGTACAACCAACTGCATTTCTCTGATTTGAGCAATATTGATACCTCTCCACTGCCTCTTTGAAAATGTGACTGGATGCCATTTATTTTATTCAGCGTTAAAATGGCTGTCTGAGGTAACAAAATGGCTAGAGGATCTACAAGACCCACAGCTATCAAGATGCACAACCAAAAGGCAGATTGTTACTAGAACAGTGTGAAAAATGCAGACACTTGACATTGATGTGGTTCTTCACATCACATATTGCTTTCACCGAAATATTCATGCCCAAAAAAAAAAACAAACACAAATCTTTACAAAAATCAAGATATTTCATCTCGACAGATTTTAAGCACATGTCCCTGTTTCCATTTGCATTAGTTTTCCTTTGGAAGTTTATTTCAGGTTTATGTAAACCTTCCCCCTGAACCATACGAAGGTGTCCTTAAAATACTGAAATCCAAAATGAAGTGTTCATTGCAGATCAAAGTAAATGCTCTCATTCTCTAGTAAGCTTCTAATCCATTCCTGTCCCCCTCAAAAATTAAAAACACTGTTCTGGCAAATCTAACTTTTTTTTCAATTAAAAAAACCCAGCCAACTACTTAATTTGGAGGCAACCTTGGCAGCATCCTGATCAAACACAGCCAGACACTCATGGCGCCACAATTCTATATGGGCATCTAACAGAAGAACAACAGTTAAAAACTTAAATATGACCTTCATATTCCAAATTTTGGTTAGGCACTCGGAGGGGCTTTTTATCTCTTGCTTATCTGATGGTCACTCTCCCCAGATTACCATCAGTTTCCCACCCATACATTTTTTTCAAAGGCACTTAGACCCTGTCTCAATTCGCCTTATTTTACCTCGCACCTCTGTTAAACATTCCTGTTACCTTCTTGCAGGAGAGGACTATTGGAGTGCAGAGTTTTAATTACTGTGTTGGAAAGGCCATCACCCTTGAGCCAATGAAAAACAATACACCATTGTCCTACAGTTATAGACCGTTTTCAAGAGGACCATTGTAAATCTGCAATTCACGGGTATGGCTGCCAGCCTGGAAATCCCACGCTGACGCCAAGGGGTATGTAGCAGCCACTGGAGGAACCGTGAACTAAATGAATGAGTTCCATTGAAAGTGGTGCTAAAAGAAAAGATTCGTGCGCTCTTAACCAGCACAAGATTGTTCATTATAAAAAAATAGTACCTCCACATTTTAAACTAATGATGACTTTTAGGCATGGCGTAATTACAGCCCCAGTGGGAACCCATATGTCACCGAACTTTCAAATGTAAAGGTTGTGCCTACAAAATGAAGCCATATATTCCCATTAATTCAAGCAGTTGATTTCTAGTTACACAATATTAGTTTTAATGGCAAGATTATTAGAAAGTCTATGAATTTCTTTTTGATGTTGATCTGTAGTGTTAAGGTGGCACACTTTAAACTGATCGAAGTTGGTAAGAGGGGGACATTCATGCCAGCAGAGTTATAAATATAAGTGACTCTCATAGCTGTCCTCTGTAAGTTAGCATTAGAATAACCTTGGAAGAATGGTAGTTTTGTGCTGTCAGCACAGCCTGCACAGCTAGAGGATAAAGGATTAGCAAGAGAAATTTTGATGAGGGTATTTACTACTAATGACTGCCTTCAAAATTGCCTTTTATCTACAGCATTTCAAAGCACTTGTCATTTATTGAGCCTTATAAAACCTTTGTAAAACTGGTAGAAGACATAGAAATGCAGATATCTTTGTGCCAAAACATACAGTAATACTTTGGCAGAAAAGGGCAGCAGTACACACTAAACCTTAACTAAAATAGGAATTGCACAATTTTACCGTGATGCTATCACTCTGTTAATTAGAGTTTGACCAGAACAGGGAAACAGTCCTGCTCTTAAAAAAAATGGTGTGGAATAATCAGTAAATAGTGCTCAGGACTTGTGTTTTGTGTTGTAGCAGCAAGACAGATGTATGTTATGCAGAGACATAAAGAGAAAAGTTCAGAATATGAATGGTACCTGTTATTTTATTGTAATGAAATCTGCTTCCCAAACTGCCAATCCCAAGAGATCAAAAGCAGCAAGTCAGGCCTACTAAACTGGTGAGCTGAAAACCCTAAGATTTAAAAAAAAAATAAATGTAGGGTCTTTTTTTTTTTTTTTAACGGTCTTTTAAGCCTTCAGTCAGATTTCTGTTTCCTCTGCAGCCTCAAGGAATATAAATAAGGAAAGAAGGGAGGAAGGAAGGAAGCTGAAGGCATATCCATAGAGATGTTCAGTCTAGTGTGGTACAAGAGATGTTGGAGCCAAAATTCACACAGCTGCTTCAGTGTGCGAGAGCTGGAAAGACCAGGCTTAGGCTGGTAGTGGTGTTACTGGGTTACAGTCGGTGAGGATATGAGCTCAGCCTTGCTGCATTAGCAGTACCTTATGTGCAGACAACCACATTTTTGAAGAGAAATTAGTAAAGAGTGATGCCAGAACCGGAAGTGAAGCCAGTGGCTACACAGTGTGCTGCCCAGTGACCCAAGAGTTGGACTGCACCAGTATGGGAGCTTGTGTCTCTAACCCCTTGCAATGCTTTTAATTTGGGCAGCTCTAGTATGGTTAACACCTTCATGAATGATCCTGTTGATGGGACCAAGTGCACCCTCAGCAAATTTGCAGATGATATAAAACTGGGAGGAGCAGCTGATGGACCGATGGGTCTCCTGTCGAACCAGTGGGCTGCAACAGGCTGGAGAAACTGGTATTTGAAGACTGTTATGGCAGTCATGATAAGCAAAGCTTTAGGTGTGAGGTTTTTTTGTAAGCATGTCCTTCTTTCCTTCTTTCTTTTCCTCCTTCCTTTCAACCTAGTTAATTTTTTAATAATGGGTTAAGTCTCAATGTTACTGTTTAGATTTCTGGTTACTTGAAGTGCCTTAAAATTCGGCAGTTGCTATAGGAGCACTGTTTAACATCTATCAATATAATTAGTCAGTCCTATAAAAACATAAGTAATTTAATAGCATAAAACTGAAGGCTGCCAAAATATACAGTAATCTGCTGGAAATCTGGAGTTCTATGCACATGTGCCAGTGTGAGTCAATGAATGATATGTAGACCAAAAAATAGTAGAAACACATTTTTACTTGGAAACAACTTGTGGAACAAGTTTTACAGGATCTCTGAATATTTTTAAAGGGAAAGACGTAAAAGATAACACACTGGATGACTTGCAGAATCAAACATGCACAGTTCAAAGGGCTGCAGGAATTTTTGGCATCAGTAAGTGATAGCACCTCCCTGCAGTGGTCAGAAGGCGTGGTAAGAATGAAGGGTCATCGTCACAGTGAGTAAAACATTGCATCCAATTTGGGTGGCTTCCAGAAAATTTTGTTATTTAGTTAGTTTTCTTATTGTTCTGTAATTTCAGCTCATTAAACCAGCCAGAATTTAACTATATTAAAAAAAAAATCTGCCAGTTAAATGGCACAGAGGAGGTTGGATGAGCACCAGAGACGGCACACAGAGTGTGTGGGAGGCGGCAGGAGGCTGCAAGAAGGCTCTTTGCAGCTCCCCCCGTAACTTCCCTAATGATTTGTAGCGGTAACCTATGCAAATTTGCTCTTTAATTTTTGGTGAGTGGCAAAATCCTCACTAAGCTAGTGTAAAGGCCTAACCATGTCAGTAATGGCCACAATAAGGTTGTTATAAAATATAAATGAAGTCTTTTCTAGGTAACCTGGCTTGTAAGCTTTTACGAAGTAGTCAGGGGGTTTTGTTTCTTAGGGCTGTAAAGCTGTCAAGATGTTGATTAAGGAATCACTTGTCGGGTGAGAATCAGCACTCTCATTCCTGTGTGGAGTGCAGCAAGCTAGATTTCAGTTTGCAGTGGTCGCGCTGGTTAAAATATTCCCATTCTGTGGTGTTAATCTATTCTTTAATAGCCTGGCTCTAGCCATCGAAATTCGCTGTAGGATTTTTTCCACCCAGTTTGATTCACAGCATTTCAATTACTTAGATAAAAAACAAACAAGCAAGCAAACAAAAAATGCTTAGTTTCACCAGAAGACGGAAACTTTCAAACAGGTTCATGGAGCACAGATCCTTTTACAAGGACGACCTCGGGGAAATGCTTTGGAAAAATGACCCTTCAGCTTTAGGGTTCTTCTGAAGCCCGCACTAGGCATCAACAGAGCTTTGAAGTCTTTTAAATGCTTCTTTTATATACAACTGGAACACAGCTGAGTTAAAACACTCAGCTAATTTTTAATCAGATAGATGAAAAAGCATAGAATAAGCATGTCAATTTCTTTTATAAGGCTTGTTGGCCATAGGAGCACCATTGAAAAGAGGCAGCTACATTTCAGTACTTAATGTGACTGTGATAACTGCATAGCCACAAATCATTAGGTTCTTCATCTGATAGGTGATTAATTTCCAGGTGGCATATGTTAAGAGAATTCCCCAGACCTTCTCCCCAAAAAGTAAGTGTAAGAAAAGCTTCTCGCAAAGCAATGTCAATGCTTTGTATTTACTGACAGAAACATGGAAAAAATAGATGAAAAATTAGAATAATAATGTTTAAAAAGTTATTCCAGCAAAACTAGTTCTATTGTTTTGGTCACCAGAGGCAAAACAAATATTCCTATAATTTCTGGAAAGCTCTTGTTGTGGTTTTGCCTCAATTTGCAATAAAGAACCACGCAGTTACTCTCTCACTCCTTCCCCCTCACCGGTGGGTTGGGGAAAAAAGGAAAAAAGGCAAAATTCATAGGCTGGGAACAGAACAGTTTAACAGAATGGCAAAGGGCGAAGAAAACAACAATCAATAATACTGATAAAAAGCATACACAACATGCAGTGTTCTCACCACCCGATGCTCATCTTGCTCCTGAGTAGCAAAAACCCCTCCTTTAGCCAGCTCCCCACCTAAATACTGAGCATGATGTCACATGGTCTAGAATGTCCCATTTGATTGGCTGTCTGGCTCAGCCCAACCAGCTTCTTGTGAAAATTAACTCTATCCNAGCTGAACTNAGGACAGTTCTGTAAAGTAATACAGCAGTCATGAGGAAGAAATGATTGCAACTAATTAACTGTGAGCATGAAATACATTGTTGCTGTTCTCTGACTTGTGAAACTAGTGCAGGTTCATAAGGTGACTATAATTTCTTAAGAAAAGAAAACTTGTTTAAATGCCTTTAAAATAAACAGAAATGTCATTATGTTGGCTCCTCCCATGTCCTGTTTTAATTCGTGTTTCAGGCAGCTCAATGCTCAAGCTCATCCATGGGAGCTGATACTGAGCCTGGGGAGGGCATGGAGAGGATGGGAGAATTCGCTGCCCATATTCTTTAGAGAATTTAGCTGCTAAGTACTAACAGGTCTTTACTGAGCATCTGCAAATTGAGATATTTTTTTTTCCCCCCTCTGAAGCTTATACGTTTTCTACATTTGGATGGGTTTTCTTAGGGAGAGCTGAGTGTAAATCAATGACGACATGGATATCCTCCTGCCAGTTTCCACATCCCTGCTCCAAATCTTAGCACTGCTGAAACTTCATAAAAAAAAAAAGGTGTCATGATTCTTTTAATCTTAATTCTAACATTTTCAATGAAACTTTTCACCTATTCTATTCTTCCAAAAACTTCACTTTTTATTAAACTAATCCAGGAAAAAAATGAGTCTAAATAGTCTATATTTGACAATTTATGAGTGTGTGTGTGTGTGTCCAGGGTGATTTTCCTAATGTGCAGTTGCAGTGCTATCTATGGTGTTATTGTGCAAGAATATTTCAACAGGATGTTCAAGGGTGTCTTATGTCAATGCAAATGTTTGAAGAATGGCGAACAACTAAATCTGTCTTTAAAACCCCCTATTTATTGTGTCTATAGGGACTTAAATATCAGTATTGAAGTCATCTATTTCACCTGTCTCATTACAGAAGTATATGTAACATGTATAAGAATATAAGGGTTATATAAAATTGTATCCCCTATTTATGTGTTATTGTATCCAACACATATGTCCTTTCCATATGGGATGTTCTCACTGTACAGAACATGGTCGGTTCCAAGTATAACTCAACAGAAGCATTCAACCTTTGATTTTAAAACTGTTATCATCTCCACTTCAACAACCCACGCTGAAAGGAAATTCCAGATTGTGGGGGGGAAATGGCTGCCAATCTGAGTAAGGAGGAACACCGTCAGATGGCAGGGAAGTATTTGTACTAGTTGTATTAACAGAAGCAATGACCTTTACACACTCCAAAACAAGCCATATGGGCCTTGGATCACAGCAACCGTTTGTCAAGCAAAACTCCTGAATCATTTCAAGCAGTGTTCAAACACAGTTGCAAGAAGCCTGAACACAAAACGCTCTTATAAAATGCATCTCTGAAAGAGGGTAGATGCACCAGATTTTGAGGTAACTGCTATTTAAACCTTCAAATGCTAGAGAAAATTTTTTTTTGCATGCAATTTGGCCTATCCATTGTTGGGGATGGAAAACAGGTGGGCTGTAGTTTAGCATTGCAGCAAGAATCCAAATTCAATTCTCTAGCTTGTTCTTAGGAGAGTTAATGAAAGTTGAATAATATGCACTGGCAGCCCCTAAAATCCTCTGTGTTTTACTTTTTCTTTTCTTTGGCAGGGTGAGACTATTCTGCATTAAATTTGCATATGGCCACCTTTCTCCCTAGTGTAAGTCTAATGATTCCTCTGGCCTTATTTCTGATGAATACAGGCCCTAAACTTTACAAACTTTGCCCTCATTCCTTAGGCAATCTCTATACTACTTATAGCTTCTGTGAGTGAACCAGAAGGACCTGTAGAAGTGAGCAATGATTGATTTAGTATTTATCCTATTTATTCATTAAACTGCTGAGAGTGATATTATGCTTGTCCATGACAACACTGATCTTTAACTGAAACAAATTAAACCTGTATGTAAATTTTCTTAACAGAGAGTAATATGCTGAGTTCTGGATGCTTGTGGCAAGGATAGTTATGGACTACTCAGGGTGGCAAGCAGAATACATTTTGAAGGTTTTCTAAAAGAGATCAAGAAAGAAAATAACATCTTTCGGGGAAAAAAATGACAAAAGACAAAGACTAAACTGAGCGTGTGACCTTTCCTGTGTGTAGCTTGAATAGAATTAAAAAAGTGTGCTGAACCCTGCCTGGCGATCTTCAAAGAGAGGAGTCGTCCATGTGTCAGAAATCAGGTCTACTAAAGCCACCCAAACAATGAAGTCATAGAATCATAGAATCATAGAATGGTGTGTCCTCCGAGTTTTGAATCATGACAGGATTGAAAACGGCAGACGACTAATTCTGAAGGTTCTGAGAAAGAGAGAGAGAGATGGAAACTTGTTGGCAGATGAACAACTCCTAATTTGGCCCGTTAAATGCAATAGTCTTTACCTGCTGGATACCCCACTTCACTGTCATTCAGCTGTGAATGAGGAAGCTTTCGTGAGCGAAGAACTTCAAGGCTGTATCACGCTTTACATCTGTGCTCTGACCTGACTTCCCCGCCACTATGACAGCAGGGATATACTACATCAACAGAGGAGTCCCAGAGCACAACACGATTGAAAGGAACCCAGCAGAGAACGGATGAAAGTTTTCTAGGGGTCCGTCACTATTCTTAAAGATCAATGGGGTTATGAGAGAAAGGAATTTTAAGAGCCGCAAGCTTACATTTGAAGTCAGCGGTGGTCTAGAGCCTTTAAAATGTTGCACCCTCAACAGACCTTCAGGGCCTCCTGAACGGAGTTGTTCCCATCTGCTGGAACTCAGAGCAGCCCTCTTTCTTCCAGCACAGAAGCAAATCTTTTCCCCACATTGATTTGTCTCCCCTGTCTGTGCTTTGGTGTTGGGTCTTTCTCATGGCAATGCAACCAAAGTGGTGGCTGGAGAATGGGGGTTGAGGCAAGCATTGAGAACTGAGGGCCTTTCACACCTTCATAGGTGCTCAGATGACCTTGCCTGTCTTGCGGACTTCTATTTCTGTCCATATATGACAGCATACCAATCAGTCACAAATTAGTATGCCTGAATCTTTTATCCTCGTACTCTTCCCTGAAACAGCTTTCAAGACAAATACTAAGGTAAGCACAGGGAGCATAGGGCAAGACCCTCCTACTTCCCCCCACTGCCTTTGCTTCAGCACCGCTTCCATTGCCTGGCCTTTGTATGGCCTGCCTAGAAATGCTTCTTTTCATCAGTTTCCTGACTCCCCAAACTGAGAAGTGTTTTTCTGGTGGGAGGGCTGGTGGCTTTTTGGTGGCTTGGTCTCAGCATGTTGTTCTCTTGGCAAATGTGGCTCTGCAGCTGGCACAGCTACGCTGCTCCTAAGACAGCCCAGGTGCTCCCTGCGCCAGGCAGGGAGCCCTGAATCTCTCCTCCATCAGTGACTACTCTAGCTTGTGACTCCCACGAATAGCTCATAAATTTTGCCCTTAGACTCTGCAGCCAACACAAATTGGTAGCGAAGAATGATAACGCCCGAGGCTTATGAGGAGGTCACAAGGAAGGACACAGTCCAGGCTCTCAGAGACAGATTATTACAGTAACCTCCATAGCGCCAAATAAAGAGCACAGCTGACTGTTACTGAAATTTGGCTCACCTCTTGTACGTGTGATGGGAAGGGGCCATCTCTGCAAAGAATCGCTGGCACACGGCCTCATGCACTGCACTGGAAGGGTTAGTTTAGGTTCTGAATTTTATAGGTGCAGTGGGAGTCTAATGCTTTTTTATTAGCACAACTCCATACTGACCTCCATGCTAAAAAAAGCAGGGAATTTCATATTATCTCATAATCCACCAAGGGCAGATAAACATTCAGAAATGCTAGCATTTCTTTTTTTCCTACTCTCATTAAAAAGGTGGTCTCTGTTATTATCATGCAGACATTTTGCACTCGTTTTTTATTACAGTCAAGTACAGATGCCCTTTTTATTTTGAAGCAGAGTTAATAGCAAAGCTTGCTTGCTAAAGTTTCTGATTATCCACTATGGCTGAGAGCAGTTTACCAGCAATAGTCTCCTTGGAATATTCAGGGTTATGCACAGCTTTTAATTCTTTAAAGAGTTTGGTAATAAACAGCTTGTTTTTTCTGTGATCTCACTTGAAAAGCAGCCAGCAGATCTCTGAATGTACCTGTCCACTTCTTCCACTTCTTGCCGCTGGTCCGGCATCAGAAACGTGAAGCTGTTAATGCAAAAGCCATGCGGTGTATTTACAGGTTGATCCAGTTAGTCTTAGGTGGCTTTACAATGCACCATTTTGGCACATCAAAAAAAGGCCTTGGGTCTATGTTCCAGGTGCTGGAGTGGTTGTGCGCTCGGGAAGATGGCTTCTGACCTTGCATCTCTGCACTTGGAGCAAGTTCAGTTTTGCAGGTGTGACGGGAAAGGGGAGGAGCGGGGCAGCAAGAAAAAAACATGACTTCTGTTGTGATCTACATTATAAAGGCTTGATAGTAGGTGCTGACCTTGCTGGCAATTTACTGTATCTCTCCATACAATGAATTCCTGCTACTTTCTTCTTGCTTTTTCAAAATGTTTTAAAGCAAGTCCTATGGTTTTATTTATTTTCCTTTTCTATTTTTTTTCCCTTTAATACACTTGCATATTGTTACTTACATGAATGAAACATACAATCGGTTCTCTTTGGGTGGCCAAGACAAAAAATATGCCGTTTTAGCAGTTCTTAGTGAGATGCTTAGGTGTTATTGGAGGAATTTTTCTCTATGAAAGGAATTTTACATGTCACCGGGCACTTCAGAGTAGTCTGCAGTGCAGTAGCAGGATGTGTAGGCACATAATGTGTTCATATTCTTTCATTTAACCATGTTTCAACACAGGGAAAGATATTCGCTTCCAGGAGTGTGGGAACACTTAGATTACAGTAGTGTTATCTCATTATACTTACTATTATGAGTGCTACCATTTATTCACAGTAGTAAACATTGTGCTAAACAGTAAGTGTATACAGGAGCTAGGCTTTAGAAAATAATACCACAATTACGAGCACTGAATGATCTTGAGAGATTGTGCTTAGTGAAAAGCATTTGCTGGACCATGGTGTAAAGCCACAGAAGTAGGCAGTGCTCGGTTGTCAGAAACATTTCCCTTTGATTTTTTTTTTCCCACATAAAATACTGAAAGAAATTAAATGTCTGAGATTAAATACGATTCATTAGTGACCAAAACTGCACAACCTAGGGCAGTCAGCCATTCTGTCTTTGACCTCTTCTGAGACTGTTAGCAAGGGTGATAGCTGAATGATGGTTTTTTGAAGTCTAGATATCTGCTAAATCAATGACCAAGACATGTCATATTTCTAGTAATTGTCAAGAGCTTCTGCCAGCCCCCCACAAATATCTACTCTTTCATTCACTGTTGCACTATACTAGAGCCATATAAATTAATATGAGAGAAAATTACGTTGTCTGAGTTTTTATAGGTTACTGCATCCAACTTCCCATTTTAGAAAGCAAAGGATGTAAACAACAGTTTTGTTTGTACATCTGGGTAACATACAACAGCTCTGTAATCAATAATAGAAAATGTTACTGAAAGGCCCAATAGACCTCAAAGAGATAATGTGAATCGGCCATTAACAGTAAGTCATTACAGAACTTATTAAGTGAAGCCTTGGGGCTGTCACAGAGCCTAAAGGTTGACATAAATTTTTCATACACATTGAACTTTGCAAAATGTGCTTGCATTTGATTAATGATGACTTTTTTCCAGTGCGTTAATAAGAAGAAGGAAAATATGAGCTCAGGCTGCAGCAGGGAGAATAGTCTTCTGGAAGGAAGGCCATCTTTGGCAGCGGGGGGAACAATGGGGCTTTCTAAAGACACACTGCCAAGTATGAGGGAGTTTATTACTCCCTGAAAAATTGCTCCTTACCACCCAGAGATAGGGCACTGAGCACTGCATGTGAACGTGGAAAGCCAGTTTTGTAGTTGTGGAAGTGAAAGCATCATAGCTCCAAAAAAAAAACATCCCACAAATCCACCCCTTTGGCCTCCTTAAGACCTCCATGTCTCGCAAAGAAGTGCTCTGTATTTATGAAGCAGCTCTGTGAGAGGAGCAGTGCGTCTGCAAGGCCTGCTGGAGATAGAGCTGGAGGAAATTTACCTTGGCAGCTAAAGCAGTGAGTCATGGACTCATGGAATGATTTAGGTTGGAAAAGAAGAGACAACAATAAAACAAATCCTTCACTTGCAGAAAGGCCTGGAGAACAGCATATGGATTTGGTCAATTAAAATAAACAAGTTTTTCACTTGCTTAAAAAAATGAAAAAAGACAGCAAGCAATCAGTAACTTCAATCCAGAACAGTCACAAAGTCTAGGCCTCTTCCACTAACCACCAGAAATGCTAGGCATGTCCTAAAATTTGCTGTAAAAAAACTAGTGAGGTGTTTTTTTTCTCACTACAGAGTGAGGGGATTTTTTTCTCTTTCTAGTTTTTAAACTTGTTAAAGGTCAAACTATTAAACTTTTATTTTGAATTATTTTAAAAGAGCACCCCTGTAATCAAAGTTTAACAAACAGTACTATCCAGGACGACTCAAGATAAAACAAAAGTCCTCGCCTAGACTTCGATAGATAAGTAATCAGATATTTGTCCTGATTTTACAAATACGAAAGGAAGAAGTAGTGTCTATTCCTTCTCACCTCGCAGCAGGATGGGGTAGAAGATGATGGTTTATTCCCTGTCACTACCAGCTATGAATTTGCCGCTCCCAAGCTGCCACGCCAAAGCAGATTTCCCACCTGGCCACGGAGTGCTTTGCCCTCCACCCTGGCTCATGTTTTGGCTGTTGCTGTTCATGACGCAGTCATAAGCTACTACAAATGGACTAAACAAGTGCTAAAAAGAAAAAAAACAAACAAACAAATAGGTTTTGAGTTTGGCAGTTAGAGAACTCAGAAGGACTTTGATAATTACAGGTTCAACTCCCTGTCCCAGTTAATATTTATTTATTTACAGAACACAAATTGGCTTCAACCTGGAAAGACCTCTTAGATTCTCACATGGTCCAAGCAAGTCTCTGCCCCTTTGGGCATCTGTTCTCTTTCTTTCCCCAGAGAAACACAAAATGTTCCCAGTACTCTGCAGAAACCAGATGTTGGCAAGTGCTTGCCCCTGATGTGTACAAGCCACCACCTCTGCCCAGGAGATGAGAGGTCTTGAACACTGGCAAAGTCCATTGCACGTGTGGACACGTGAAGTCACCGTGTCGTACGTGGCAAAGGTGCCATCTGTGCATGATGTCGTAGCTTCTGCACTTCCTCTGCCATGAGCAGGCAGAGCACCTAATTCTGGAAGCAGGGTTTGCATTACTAAAGGAGGGAGTAACAGATCCAGAGCTAAAGCTGGTGAGCAGTCAAGGCCGAGGACTTTGTGCAGAGCTATGAGGAGCATGCTTTGCAAATGACTATGAATCCATAAATATCAATTGAGAAGAGGTCAGAGTTGGTTAAAATTGTTCTTCTTGTGACTTGGGTATTCATCACCAGTCCAGCTCAGACAGTTAAGGATTTGAAACAGCCTTCCTTATCAAATGCTGAGATTAGCAATATGAAACAATGGAAAACTTATTCACTAGCATGCCTGGGTACGGAACTGGCTCAAACTGGTCTATCCCCAGCCTCAGACCAAATTAGTGAAAACAATAGCAAAGCTCCAGAGATCCGCATCTAACCAAGTCTGACAAGCTCACACGTTCCTTTACAGAAGCCATTCCTTTTTCTTCCCTTTTTTTTTTTTTTTTTTTTTA
>Ga0065711_1038472_pt1 | contig 18723 bp, 16 predicted proteins | sample Hoacrofraction12_FD_59098 | JGI IMG/M metagenome (GOLD analysis project Ga0065711, IMG submission 59098) | Hoatzin crop microbial communities from Cojedes, Venezuela - Epithelial fraction 12 v2 (version 2) | ecosystem: Host-associated > Birds > Digestive system > Esophagus > Crop | place...
CTCCTTCCCCTCTACACTGCCCTAGTGAGGCCTCATCTGGAGTACTGTGTCCAGTTCTGGGCTCCCCAGTTCAAGAAAGATGAAGAGCTACTGGAGACAGTCCAGCGGAGTGCTACGAGGATGATGAGGGGACTGGAACATCTCCCCTGCAAGGAGAGGTTGAGGGAACTGGGCTTGTTCAGCCTGAAGAAGAGAAGGCTGCGGGGGGACCTTATAAATGCTTACAAATATCTGAAGGGTGGGTGTCAGGAGGATGGGGCCAGGCTCTTTTCAGTGGTGCACAGCAACAGGACAAGGGGCAATGGGCACAAACTGAGGCACAGGAAGTTCCGTCTGAACATGAGGAAGAACTTCTTCCCTCTGAGGGTGATGGAGCACTGGAACAGGCTGCCCAGGGAGGCTGTGGAATCTCCTTCTCTGGAGATATTCAAGACCCACCTGGACAAGTTCCTGTGCAGCTTGCTGTAGGTTATGCTGCTTCGGCAGGAGGGTTGGACTAGATGACCCACAGAGGTCCCTTCCATCCCCTACTATTCTGTGATTCTGTGATTCTGTAGGTGAAAAACTGACAGGACTGTTGGACTTGAAGTGCAGATGTCACTGATTCAAAGTCTAAATGGCTGTCAGATGTGAATAACATTCCTCAGGATTGGTGTTCAGAGGGAGTTCAACTGACTGTAGGAGAGGCCTGATAGCAAACTTCAGAATTTCCACGGTTGAATCTGAACTCCTGTGCCAGGGACAGAAATTGTCCCATGCCATAAGACATGCTAGGGACTGACTGGAGAGGTGGTAGCCTCGTAACTCCTTATATCCTGAGGCAGATACTAATAAGAGGTTCTTGTTAAGAGAAATGACAGGAAGGAAAAAGAGGCAGCTAATCTTTTCTAATGTAAAATAGAGCAGAAAAGCAGAGGATCAATATTAGGGATATTTTTTTTGAGAAATGGGCAGGATGGTTTCAGTCACATTCACTGATGTATATAAGAGTATTGGATGCTAGTGATTTCTGAAATCCTTAGCTCTCAGCTCCTGTGGTTGATGTCAGGAGTGCCTTAATACTACAGTCAGAATTTTGTGTTCCTTAGCAGGGTTGTTACCCACATGAGGAAAGGGATAGTCCCTTCATGAGTTTTCACAATAATGTCTAGAAAAGGATTGTTTCTAGGGTTTAAATTTCTGGCAAGAACCTAAGGCTGTTAGAAATCTAACTGTGCTATCAGTGTGAAACATATTTTACTTCAGATTATAAATAAAACACAAAGAAATTTTAGCCCGTTGTAAGAAAACATTAGAAGACTCCATGCAAGAGAAATCCTGGTCTGTTCTGTCTGCTGTTGTATTAACCATTGCAGTAAGAATCTTGCCTCTATCACTAAGGCAGTAAAGTTTTAAAAATATTTTAATAGTTTTTTCTGTTTGGTGCTTGGAGAAATTACTCATTGAAATGCTTAAAAAGAACATGCGGGGAGTCCATCAAACTGAATGTAATACATAGTGGTCTGAATCACTGGAATAAGAAAAAAAAAATGTTTGGTAGAGTTTTTCTGAGAGGTGGTAACACAGCTCTAAAGGGTTTTTCACTCTGACTTGCTGTAGAGCTACTCAGCAAAGAAATGCTTATCAGAATTCTATGCATAGGATTATAATGTGAAAGGCATTATAAGGCTTTAAGGGTCCACTGGGAACTGTATGGAACTCAGCATCACACAATTAAGTGCACCCTAATATCATAATTGGACATGGAAGATTATTTTCATGCAGAATGTTTTCGAAAAATTTTCCTTTTTTAATTAAGTTTTTTATCTTATTTTCATTTAACAATTGAAAATTAACAGATTCCTCCCCTTCTTGTGGCATTTTCTCATCTTTTACTATTTACCACAAACCCCCCCCCCAAAACAGAAAACAAAACTAAACCAACTGGCCCCCTTGTAAAACGTGACTTTGAATGCTTCCAGGAATATGACATTTACCCCATCTCTGGGAAAACTATTTCTTTTAAGGGCCTTATTTTGAAAATCCAACTGCATTAAATTATTTCCGTGAGCATAGTTATACTAGCAGGTCAATAAAAAAGCATGCTACTGAGACTTAACACCTCAGGTAGTCAGATAACAATCATCAAATGGTTCTCGATTTGATTAAAGTCACATTAACATTTGAAAAAAGCCATAATTCTTGTTTTGTGATCGTAACATCTAATAGTGCTACCCTTACTCTTGGAGAGAAGCAGCAATGATATTAAGATGCTATGCAGGAAGTCTGTGACAGAACTACAGATTCTGTGTGTCAGATCAGTACTTCAAACATTCTTAAATAAGCACCATAAATACTGTTCAGTTGTGCTGGTATTGAATGTTCACAGGTCTCTCAACTTTAGTTGGACTTTTCTGATTTTAAATACTCACAAAGACTATTAAAGCACAAATCACTTTATTTCCTTTTAATGTAATTACATTGTGTTTCATGTTTAAATTATACAATAGTATTGTTACCTTAGTTGTCCTTAACAGATGGTATAAAATTGAATAAGTAAAATTATAAAAAAGACAGGAAAATACTTTTATAAGGAGATTATCTTTCTCAGAAATGCCTAAAGCAGCCCAAGTCAAAGAAAAAAGAATAGTAGAGAAGCAATGATTAAAGATGATTGCTCAATATCCATATTATCACAGAAATTCTACTTTACTTTTGAAACTAAAGGGAAGATAGGAAAAATAGGAAAATCCTTTATTATGTTGACCAAAAAATGTGGGAAGCCAGTATAGAATATTAATTTCTGCAGTGTTTTAAGAATTCCCCCATCTACCTTCTTTTTCTTCTTTTTTGGATGACTTTGTCACCTCAGACTTAGGACTGCTCTAGTCCTTTAATACCTTTCTTTAAATATTCAACACTATTTAGGAGAGAGATGTCTTTCCCTTTAAAAAATCCATACTTGTTGAAAAGCCAATATTTATTTGGAAAGAAAAAACAAAACAACCCAAGGAAGAAACTCTACAAGTGCTGAAGGAAAGTTTATCCTTAGTTTGGACCATGTGTTCTTGTACCCAGGCTGTAAGTAGCAATAAATGTCAATGTCTGTTAAGGTGTTATTCTTTTTTTTAGGTATGAAAATACACATCCTCCCAAAAGATTGAATTGCATAGCCACAAATTATTTTTAAGATGCAGACACACCACTGTTGCATTAACTATATATATGAAACTTTCCTAACATACAGGGAATATTCTCAGAATTAAGTATGCAGTAGGAAAGGAACCATGCAAAAAAAAAAATAGCTGGGTGTCAGTAGGCAACAACAACTGCTACAATAAAATAGAAGATTAATTTCATCTTGTGCTTTGACAGGGGTATTTCATTAGTATTTACACAATTCTACAAAAAATATTCAACATAATTGTGAGCATAGATATAATTTAAAATGACCAGTGAAAGTGGAGGACGAAGTAGGTAGAAATATTTTATAAAAATTAAATAAAATTTTATGAGAATAATTTAAAATATACTATAACAGATAATAGAATAAAGAGTTTAGAAGAATAAAATAAGCAAAATCAAAGATGGCTAACTGGAATTTAATTTTTAGAATAGTTATATGGCAATGAAATAATGTGGAAGCATCTCAGGGCTGCAGTCTTAATTGATAGTGAAAAATCAATTAGTCTCTGGAGAAATTAAACTTAAAATTCAGCTCCAAATTTGCAGTATTGTACAGAACTCAAAACTGATAAAGGGTTGTATGAAAACTTCAGCTGTATTCCTGGATTTAAATGTAAGATATAAGCTTTTTTGCGGTTACTTTTAAAACTTGTGTTCAGGCTCTGATTGACATGATACAGAGAAGACGTAAGGTGAATAATTAAATAAATCAAAGATTTTTAAAAAAAGCTGTATGAGAATTATTTTAAAAAATAACTTTCATTGCTTCTGATCAAAATACAGTAAGACCCCTTCTTTCTTAACTGTCTATTTAAAAGAAGTGGCAGAACAATCCACCAATATCCAATTAGGTGAAAATTTTTAGTGCAAAATGCAGTCGAAAAAAATCAGGAGGCAGTAATTAGAGTTCAGAAAAGATAGACTGAGTTTACCATCACAGGAAGTAAGAGATTACTCTGTGTTTAAGAGAAAAACCTGACAAGTAAAAGGAGTAGTATTTTCAGTGTAAAGAAAGGTAGACTTTCCATGATTGGCTATGAACCACTGAACAGAAGATTAATCTATGTCCCTCTATCTGGAAGACTGATGGTGGTCTGCTGCTCATTAATACCAGGTCCTTTTTTATCCACAGACTTGTCTTTGTGATGTGCATTTTGTGACTCTACAACTTTCCAAGGTTACTGTATTTATGATGAATAAGAATTTGCCAATTCTGCTTCTGTTACTTGTAGTAATGGTCATTCTACCCTAAAACTACAAATTAATAGATATCTGTCTCTACCGAGGATACTCCTATCTCGTAGAAATAGACTGGGAGCAGGGCGTTCTTCCAAAGGCAACCTTAATTTGCAATGGAGTCACCCAGCTGGCAAACACGAATGTGAAAATAATGTTTATCAGAGAAATAATTTCTAAACTGTTGCAAAAGTTAAACAGAAAAACTGAAACAAAAAACACCCAACAAAAATCAAGCCTTGCTTCTTTTTGTTTTTGTATTCAACCTGTTGTAACAATTTGCTCTGTATTTTTGTCATTGGCCAACTACATTATATGTTGTAGCTAAATATGGTTTTGACAGCTGTGAGATCATGAACCACTGAAGTCTCAAAAAATTTTTCATTATCCTCATCTGTTTTCCCAAGTAGAAAGATTATAAGATCATCTGAATGTAATGTCTTCATAGCCGTATTTGTCAAAGTGCGTGGTTGTCTTTCTCTGTTTCCGGTGGTTAGCTTTACATAACCCATGGAAGATTGAGGGCTTTGAAGACTGGAAGGAAGCTATTTTCAAGACTTGCCAAACTCCAGCTTTCTGCTCTATAGCTACTAAGTTAGATTTGTTTTCTCCAGAACTCTTTTATCTTTTGTTTCACTTCCAGTGATGCTACTCCAGAACTCATCACACAGTTTTCCAACTGTAGTGTAAAATACTGTAAATTAATTCAGCATTCAAGCTTTTTTTTTTTTCTTTTTAACCAAATGATGATAATAGTATTTAGGATTCCAATAGTGCCAGTGACTTTTGTAAATCTCAGTATGTGTGGACTTTGAGTCAATGACAAAATTATTTTCTCGCTAGGGGTCGTATTTACAAGATTTAGATCCAGAGATTGCTTTAAGTTTATATAATGTAGTTTAAAAAAAACAAACTCTTGAAGTGCTAATGTCATATAGGACATATTAAGAAATAATGTTCTGTAAATGTTCCACTTACCAAAATAATATACTTTTATGTAAGTTTTAAGAACAAATTGCAAATACTATCTGGCTTCTGAACCAATTTTTTTTTTTTTGGAAGGGGACAGGAGTTTGATTATCTGTGTTCAACCAATTTAACATATTTTCTAATTGTTCAGTATCGCGCAGAAATGCTAGTTGCTTGCATCAATATTACTAAAGTTAAGACAGTAATGTTTTTTACCAGTGATGCCCTAAAGTAAAATAAGAACCTTTCTACCCATTTCATACTGGTAGTATCATGAAGGTTTTGATACCTAGTTCACTTTCGCTTGATGCTTTAGGCCCTTTTTTTGGAAATCTCAGTGAAAATTGAAAAAACACACAAAAGTTTGGAATAAACATATACTTGTTAGAGTTTACATAATTTATACTGGCTTGATGAAAAATGACTACAAGGAAATAATAGAAAGGTAAAATCACTGCTCTTGGCACTTCTTTTTATAATCTTCCTTTTTTTCGGATATTTGTGCATTTTTTTAAGAAACTTAAAACATTTCACAACCTGTGATTTTTTCACCCTGTCATGCTTAGAATATCTTTATGTATAAACCGTGTTTGTTGTTGTTATCAGTGATGCATGTCAGCATTTGATAACAATTTTCCTTTTATCTCTAGCAGATACCAAAAGCAATCCCTACTTCAGCTTTTGCAAATGTGCATTTTAAAGCAAAAACAAATAATGGCTTCCACAATGAAAAGCTACAAAAATAAAGTCAAATCCATAACATCAGATGCACTGATTATGGGATGAAGTCATACAAAGTTACCATACAGGTGTTAACTAAGGCTAAATGCATGGCTTTGGGACATATTTTAATTCTGGTTGGCTAATAATTATCCTGGCTGTGTCATTTATCATAGAAAAAAATTAGTTTCCACCAGTCTGACATTATTTACAGTTTTGAACAAAATTCATCTATTCTTACATGAACACTTTTTGTTTAAAGAGGTATCTTTCACGTGATTTGTAGATTTGGCCAGAAACCGAAAAATCAGTTGTTCATGCAGATCTATTTTTCGGCATTGGTGAGAGGTAGATGTGTTAACATGGGGAAACACTGGAATCCTGCATAGTCTTTTCCAGATTTGTTTTTCAGTTACCAGTAGCTTGGTATTGAATAAAAATTCATCTGTGATTGAACACAACTTTCCCTTGGTGTCACAGTTTTCAGTATAGTAGTATTTAGGATGGATGGACTGTATTTTCTTTGCAGCATTCCCTGCTGCTAGATAAATTTGCTACTTTGTTGCTCATGTATGGGATTACTCTCCTGTCAGTTTACATCATTATTAACATCTGTGTGAAGAACATATCTGTGTAACTAGGATCCTTCCCCAAAATATCAGACTCAAATGTGGCATTCATTCTTAACTCAAAGTGTCCCGGATTTCAGAGTTTCTAATGAACTGAAAATAGGTGAAATTGGGGCTTTTTTGTCATAGCACAGATTAGCTAGAGAAACAGATAAAAAAATAAATAAAAATAAAACCACTGTATATTTCAAATTATAGTGATTCTTACACAATTAAGACAAAATGGTTTTTGTCTGCTGTCCAGAACAATCTAAAAATATTTAGGGTTTCCTAAGTGTAGTTTACAGATGATTCTGGACTGAAGTTCAGCAAATAGAGGTGCTTTGTCTGTGGAAATGCTATCTTGCCTAAGCTCATGCTTTCAGAGCAAAGGAGGTTGTTGATATTTTTAAGAAAAATCTGTAGCAAGCTACAGTCCTTGAGGGAATCATAGTTTCAACTGAAGCAGCTGTGTAGCCTGAAAAACTATTTGATTTAACAAAGGACAGAAAAATATGCTAATACTAAGGCATAAGGCTTGACAAGGGGTGCTGAAACCCTGCAGCAGTTTATAAACCAAAACTGAAAAAAAATCGATGACTTAGCCCTAAGTGTTCAAATCAGTGTATATGGGTCTTAGTCACATGAATCCTAACATTCAATAGGATTTCCATATATCCCCAAACTATGCTTTGAAAATGCACTTCTTATCCAGAGCTGCCTGATGGGGGAAAAAAAAATTCCTCTTGATTTCACTGTTCAGTGAATAGGCCTCTTATGAAGAACATATCTTTGCCAGGCAACATCCTTAAAAAATCCATTATAGTAGAGCCACATAGATATTTTAGTAGGGAAAGAAAGATTAGACAGTTTAAAAGCAAAATTGACAGGTGTTTTTCCTTTACATATGAGGAAGGTGGTTGTTAATGAAAAGGTGTTTCCTAGTTCAATGAAAAAGTCGTAATAAGTATTTAAGAGTAAGAAGTACTGTATACAAGGTCGCTAAATAATACAGATTAATTACTAGGTTATAAGAAACTTTTCTGATTTCCACTAGACAAAAAAAAGGCAACTAATGGTACCCATTTATGAGGGTACAGAATTCCTTTGTGAAAGACAGAAATTCTGTTCTCTCTTCTGACAACTTATATCCTGCCAGTGCTCTTTATTATTGCAGTCATTCTAGGAAAAAAAAAAAAAGCACAACTTTTTTTTTTTAATTTGAGTTTTTGCAAAAAAATGAAACCACCTGACATGGAAATATTCTGTTCTTGTAGATGTTTAATGGGTTATTCTTCTCACAGTATGCCAGTTCTTTCACAGTTCATGGGAGGATTCCTTGGGAGAGTTAACTGGAAAGTAGTGGGAAGGATGTCTCTATAAACATTGTTCAGAAAGCTCACATGGCAGAAGTCTTGCAATGCTTCTGTGCTTGTCCTATATGCATCATGATTGCATTCAACCCCAATTCTGTGCCTTTGTAACTTGTAAGTCAGTGTTCAAAAAAGATCAGCCACCCCATGATCAAGCACCTGAACATGTAATTTAGCTTGTCTGGCTGATAATAATTTTTATTGCTCAATTATTGCCCTGCTAAATGACACCAGGTTTGTTTGACAAATGGAGTGTAACGTCATCATTATATAGTTTATAGATTTCTCCTCCCAGCATTTATAACCCTTACAGATTTACCCCTTCCGACTAAAACAGCTACAAGCTCAACTATAATAATATAAAGAAATCTTGGAGACAATCCCAGTGAGTTAACATTGAATGAATTCTCAGATAAGGTTAAGAATTAACCAATACAGATGTATGGGGTTCTAGCTGGAAAAGTGACATTCACAGTCACTAAGAAAAGAAAAATGACTGACAGTCTTAAAATACAGCACAGGGACATGTTCTCTTTTATCAGCTGTAAATGTTTACCCATGAATTCGTGTCCTGGTCTCTTTTTATAATCTAATTAGGTAAGAGGAGTCTTGCCTTAAATTCATGTTTCAAAAACTGTTTCAGAACACTGTCATCTACATGGCAACCAATCATGCCACAGCTGAAAACATGAGACCCCATCTTAAAACCAGTTCTGGGACTGTGTCTTAACTACAGGTAAACAACAGCTATCTCTCTCCAATCATCATATATATTGCAGAATTGCACTTATATATGGCAAATGGGGGTCCTTCTTCTCAACTCTTCAGTACTGTTCTGTAACTTGGAGGATTGGGATTCAAATTGCAGCTTCCCAGTTCCTGCAGGACTTCTAGGTTCTGTTGTGGAGTGTAGCACAAAAATGTAAGCAGCTGCAGTATCCTTTGTTATGTCTCACCCCTGCTTCATCTGTGTCCTGGGTTTGGCCAGGACAGGGTTTATTTTCACCAGAAAGCAGGAGGGGACACAGCCGGGCAGGCTCACCCAACCTGGTCAAACAGAACAGGGTATTTGATAACGTGTCATGCTGGGTTCCGGGTGGGGGGGAAGCTGGGCAGGGGGATGGGAGCCACGGCTCAGGAGCACATGGGGCACTGGGCAGTGAGAGTTGCTCTGTGCGTTTCGCTGTTTGTTTTGTGTATTCTCCTTATAGGTATTGTTATTGTTGTTACTGTTCGTTTTTGCTTTTGTTTGCTGTTCTGTTAAACTGCCCTTATCCTGACCCACAAGGATATTTTTGCCTTTTTCTTTCCATTCTCCTCCCCACCCCAGCGGGAGGAGGGGCCATAGAGTGACCGCATGGCCCTTTGCTGCCGGTCATAGCCAAACTGCAACAATCTGCTTCATCAAAGGCCATGAAACTGTCTCACCTCCAAATGAAATTAGGCCTCTAAATCTGTGCAGTTATTATTTATAATGGAAGATGCTGTAAAGACAATAAGCTTGCTTTTCTGGGATGGAAAGACTTTGCCACAAAGGTTTAGAAGTGCACACTCAAGATTCTGCTATGCTTTTAGTTTGTATTAATCAGAGATACAGATTTACAGGAGAAGATAAAGATCGGTTTCCATTAACACTTAGTACCAGTTGCCTCTCTTAGGCAAAACAGTCATTATTAGCTTTATGTACTTGTTGTTCTGCTGTATGTAATATTTTGCTTCATTTGTACATTTTAAATCTACCTGTCTCTATAATTCCCTTGGCAAACTCTCAGCTTTCCACCCATACAAGGAACAGTATTTTATTCTTATCTTTTAAGTGATTGTATTCTTTATACATTCCAAATATCCCATAGATTTACTTCTCCAAGGAAATTAGTCAAGTGTATATTAGAAGTAAAAACAACATTGAGTGCCCTCTTAAAGATCCTGCAAAGCATTTTGTCTTCCATTTACAGTTATATTTTTGAGTGGGTAATTTCAAGATACTAGAATACCTTGTGTGGCACTGAACAGAGTATTTTGTGGTGATCATTTCCCTATGCGCATTCTTAATCATTTGCAATTCTTTAAACATAATAATACAGCTAAAATGAGATTTGCATTTTGAAGGATGAAGGGGAACATATATACCTACAAAATCTTAATAGCATTTTTTAGGCTATCTGCATCTGAGTGCAGACCTAGTGGGATGAACATGCATGGAATAATCATAAATGGGCATAGTGAGAGCATGTAAGTGGAACCAGGAATACAAAGATGGGAGTTAGCCCTCCTGTAAGCCTTTCTGAACGTTCTAGATTAGACTGTGAAGATAGTGTTGTGTGGACACCCAGACAAGAATCTGATATGCTAAAATACTAATTGTCTATGAGAGTGACTTTGGATCTGAGTAGGACATGGAAGAAGAGCACATCATATTACTAATTCTGCTGTTTGCTCAGAGCTGTAGAACGAATTTACTGCCTAAGTATCTGCGGAGCTGCATGTTGTCTTGTTGTTGTTGCTTCACACTACTAAAAATGATACATGGGAAGAACTGGAAGTCACAAGGGTGAACGTTGTCCCAGACTTTTGTGGACACTATTAATTTGGGATGTCATGATTTTTGATGGTTTTAACCTGAGCTGAGACCTGAGCTTCCAAAAATCTTTCTGTACCAAATCCACTAAGTGTTAGATGAGGAAAAGTTAGCCACTGAACATCCACTTTATGTTTGTCATTATGCTTAATGAAAAGAAGGAAGGAATATAACTTTCTCAGAACTCATTTTCTTATACGACTACATAGATTCAAGAGTCATTTGATACCTGTTTCCTTCAAGATATGGGGGAATGCTCGCTTCCAGCTAGTTAAGTGCAATCCATTTATTCTGCTTGAATGCCAGTCACCAAGGGATTTTTGCTACAACTGCACATAGCATTTTTCACCTTCTATTATCGTGTTATTTAATGCAAGTTCTCTACACAAGGAAATGATTCGGAACATGATGTCCAGTTTATCACATCAGTATCATTCCTATCCATGTCACCAGGGATAATAAAAATCTAGACTTTCTGACAACTCTGTGCTATCTCAGGGAAATGGGGAATGAGGAGTGGAAGCCTAGTAACACAGCATTTAAGAACTGTAGTATCATTATGATTATCTGAAATGGTTATGGCAATTGTAAATGTGCTTTTTGATGCAATGAAGGTGGAAAGGCATGAGTCTTTAGCTAGAGCTATGAAAGCCCAGTAGAATACTGTGTCAGGAGTGGTGATTATTTCTACAGAATTCAAAGAAATATCTTGTGTAAATGGCAAATAATTGCTTGGTGAAGTTTTAGAGGTTTGCTGAAATGAGGATGAAGTTACATGAGGTCAAGTTTAGGTGGCAGCTGGCTGAAGTACTATCCCATTCTGAAAGCAGACACATTCTCTTTCTGGCTGTGCCAGTTTACAGGTAAGATACTGCTACTTCTAATATTACTGACAACACATGAATCCTTCAGAAACCACCAGCTGGAATCCAGGGCTCGTCTTTAGCTGGCAGCCTGACAAGTAGGTCAGAACTGTGTTTTTACAATACTATCCTGTCAACCCCATTTGTCTGCAGAGTGGCAAAGCTGCACTAGGGCAAATGGAATCTGTCCTAGCAGCCAATGTTCAGTGGTTTAATCTGTTTCCCTGCAAGATGTGAGTTACATGATGAAGTTCCTAAATTCTTCAAAAAAGAACTGTAGACCTGGAATTACACTTCTGGTTCTTTTTCTCTCGCATTTTTAGTGGTGTGGAGTTCTGACACCATAAGTAGAAGTGTCCCATATCTCTCTTTTCCCTGAATTGCTTATGAACTGAAAGTAAAGGGCTTCTTCTATGGTATGGGAAATATGACTTCAAAAATGTTGAGAACTGTAATGGGAAACAGGCTCTTTGAACAAAATGAGTTGTATCTATACTGACATTTTTAAAGAAATTGCTTCTTCTGGTGTGTTTTAGGACCATTTTAAGTAAGGTGATTGGATGGAGAATCTGAAGAGAAATGTCTGGAGTGAAAAAAAAACATGTGGAGTTTTCAGGTTGCCCCGTTGTCCAGATCCTGGTGTTTCTGGGCATGATAAGCACCATGGGAAAATTCTGAGCAAGCCACATGAACAGACCACAGAAGCAATTACTTTTCAGTTGCCCTGGGAATAGGTAGTTTTGGATACTGATTTTCCAGTCTATATGCAACTTCGGCTTTTAGACAATCTGGATTTTTAGCTACAATGACTCTAAATCAACTCTTTCTTCCTTTTTCTCTCTTACTGTCCTTCTTCATCTTTTTCTTCCTTTCTGTTTTGCTCCCTTTCTCTGTCTCCATCTATGTCTTTTCCTTAATAAGCCAAGCTGCCTATTCTTTCAGCTGAAGTTGGGATTGTGGTATTTCTGAAATATTATTTGGAGGGATTGTTGCCATTCATACTGCAGCAAGCTAATAAACACAGTACTAACTCTAATATTAGTTTACCGTAGGGTTTGATCTGCTAGTAGCTCCTAAATTCCTTTCCAAATTCTAGTTATTATTGCTACCATTGTTGTGTTGATTAATAGACATAACAATAGACTCGTATGCCCAACCAGAGTGGCAGTGAAACATTATAGGAATGTTGCTATAGGGCATTCTTTTCAGCCCTCAAAGGATGTTATTTAGAATCAGGGCTTGTCATACATTACATTAGGCCATATGCTCTGACTGCTCAGTGGATACTGTTCAGCACTGGTACATAGCCTCCAGTGTCAGATGTAAAACAAAACTCCAGTTTGAAATCTATACCTGTCATGTTCGCATGGTTTTGGGTCCCTGAGCACTTCAGGTAATTCCAGAGACACCTGTTTGCTAGAAATGCTTAAAAACTGTTTCAGACTTGGAAAATACTGTATATGCTTATGATTTATGGATGTGTCTGACTCTTGTCTGTATTAGGAGTTTTTAAGTATTTGAAGTAAATACACTGTAAACTTGGAACTAACTCTTTGTGAACACTGAGATGTGTTTTCTTAGGAAGGATATGATTATTCAGTGTTAATACTTTCCTCTTCTTATAATAGGTGTCTTCTATTGGTTAGGCTGGTCCTATCCCAGAACAAGATTAAAGGAGAATGAAAGTAAAAGTGGTTTCAAGTTAACTGAAAAGCCACACCAGTTTCTCAGAGGTTTTCTGACTGTCTTCCTGGGGTAGATTTCTCCAGTCTGAGAGTTTTACTGAAATACAATACTTCTCAAAGACTCCTGACGCAATGTCAGGCAGCCATGAATCAAGGGGAGAGTTAAGAAAAACTTACATGATTTTTCTTCTCCTAGAGACCAAAATACCTTAGGTATTACTACAAGACTCACTACAAAATTCTTCCTATTGGTAAAAGATTTTCCACTATGTTGATTTACTGGGGTCAGGGAAGCTTTGGATGAGCTATCCAGATGTAAAAGCTGAGTAACAAGTTTAGACTTAAAGCACATGACAAAGGCTATTACTGAAATAGGTCATGCAATATTTTTGTGAAGTGGAAAGGGTCTCTCATTTTCACTCAACAAGGAATATGGGAAACCTGGTGCTAAAGATTTCACTGGACATAGGACATAAACAAGAATTGTTTTTATTTTATGGTATCAGATACCTTGCAGATCTCTTCTGCTCCTCTTCTTTCAGGAAGATTTTTTTTCTTAAAGCTCCATGTTGTAAACCAAAGCTACATAAAGAATTTTCTTAGTTACTGTATTTTTCCTTTTTCTGAAGAATGTTTAAAAATTCCTTCTCTGGAGATGGAATTACGTCCTTATCAACAGTTCATAAAGCACTGGTGAAGCTGTTGTATTCAAAATTGCCATCTTTACCCACAGATTTACTTTTATCTTATTACTTTTTCCAACTTTGTTGAATATTTACATCTGTTAGTTCTATAAAATTTATGAAATAAGGTAATCCAGTGATTTCAGTGAGATGAGAAGAAGCACATCCAATTATTAATTACCTCCAGAAAACACATTACACTTCCCTGTCCTTTCCAACTCTCTTTGTTTTTTAACTCTTACTAGTGACACTTGACTTGACTCACATTGCTAGTGAGTATGTAGCCCAAAGAAGTGGATCTGTAGAGTGAACCACCCCTTGCTGTGGACCAAACATCCTCACTAAACACATTAATGAGGGCAGTCAACTAATCTTCTTCAAAAACACATTCCTGTTCCAAACGAACATGTTAGTCTGGATTCACTTTTAAAGACTTTCATTGATAGACCCCATTAAGTCTATGATAAAAAACAAAGCAAAATACCAATCCAATTCAAATGGGATCAGAATCAATGCACTACCATTTTTACCATGAACTTCATGATAAAGCAAGGTAAGACCTGACTATATGCATCAAGAAGAGTGTGGCCAGTAGGTCGAGGGAGGTTCTCCTTCCCCTCTGCCCTAGTGAGGCCCCATCTGGAGTACTCTGCCCAGTTCTGGGTTCCCCACTTCAAGAAAGATGAGGAGCTACTGGAGAGAGTCCAGCAGAGGGCTACGAGGAGGATTAGGGGAACAGGAGCATCTCTCCTATGAGGAAAGGCTGAGGGAGCTGGGCTTGTTCAGCCTGAAGAAGAGAAGGCTGAGAGGAGATCTTATAAATGCTTATAGGTATCTCAAGGGTGGGTGTCAGGAGGATGGGGCCAAACTCTTTTCAGTGGTGGCCAGCGACAGGACAAGGGGCAAAGGGCACAAACTGAAGCAGAGGAAGTTCCTTCTGAACATGAGGAAGAACTGCTTTACTCTGAGGTTGACGGAGCACTGGAACAGGTTGCCCAGGGGGGTGGTGGAGTCTCCTTCTCTGGAGATATTCAAGACTCGCCTGGACAAGGTCCTGTGCAGCCTGCTGTAGGTGACTCTACTTTGGCAGGGGGATTGGACTAGATGCCCCACAGACATCCCTTCCAACTCCTAACATTCTGTGATTCTTCCTAGTCTGTCTACTGTGTTCTAAAATGGGGAATAAGATAGAAACAACTAAACTGGGTGACAAGGACAGCAAGAGCAGAAGAAAAAGTATAAAGCACAAAAAAACTGATTGCAAGGGAAGCATAAAAGCTTGGGACAAACACTTCACAATGCTAAAAAAAGTAAGTAAAAATAGAGCTATTGTAAATTCAGAGGGGTATCACGTTGTCCCAGGTTCGGCCAGGACAAGGTTGATTTTCACCAGAATCCAGCAAGGGACACAGCCGGATGGGCTGACTCCACTTGGCCAAACAGAGCCGGGTATTCCATACCATGTGCCGTCATGCTGGGTTCCGGTGGGGGGGAGGGGAGCTGGGGGGCAGGAACTCATTCGCGGCTCTGGAGCTTGCGCGGCGGTCCGGTCCAGGAGAGCGGCTTTGTGCTGCAGGGCTCTGTTCTTCTGGTTTATTTTGTGTATTCCTCTTTTCTGTATCATTGTTGTTCCTGTTCCCTTTGTTTGCTGTTCTGTTAAACTGCCCTTATCCTGACCCACTAGTTTCTGCCTGTTTGTTTCCATTCTCATCCACACCCCGGAGGGGGGAGAGGCGGCCGCGTGGTGCTTTTCTTGCCGGCCGCAGGCAAATTATAACATCAAATTTGACACCCAAGCGTGGGGCAGGGATATAGGCAGGGCTGAGCAGCATGTGTTAAAACAGCTTTCTTGCATTTTGTTAAAATTTATTATACACATTTATTGTGTTAAACAGTCGCCAGTAAAAGATGTTGCTGTCTTTGATCAGATATCTGTGGTTTTTGAATCCGCACTTGGTGTATGTGTTCACTGCCACGCTGTTCATCATCACTGGAAGAAGGATCAGGATGATGACTTTGCTCTACTGTATGATATTGACTTATGACATGATAATATCACTGTGCAAGAAATTAGGCTTGTATTTGCTTGTGGCACTGCGGTCATTTCTGTACCTCGGATCCTATGCCTTAGAATTTGTTAATAATGAAACCCAATCTGTGGGGAAAACTGGAGGGGATACCTTCCCTCACTCTTTCGCCCCCCCTCTCTCCTTCAGGCTAGTCCAAATGGCTTTTGAGAATTTTCAGTACCCATGGGATGCTCAGGCCAGAACGCTCCTATTGTTCTGCCTCCTGAATGGGCTGCAGGTTTTGTTTAGGGTTAAACAAGTAGTTAAGAACATCGTGCAGAGATCTGCCCCAGGGCCGGATAGCTGTGAGTGGCTGGGTGTGTGGGACAGCATAGGCAGGTGTCTAGAGCAGTGGGCACATCTGGTGTCTTTGAACAAGTACAGAATCCGGACAAACTAGTAAAATATCTGCAAAAATTGTGCTGCCACCCGGGGAACTCCAGAGAGACACAAATCACAGCAATGTGCTGGGGTCTGGCCCACGCTTACTGAGCCCTGTTCAACACTGTTCAGTGCTCTAAAGGGGAAGGGGGGGGGCACAAAGTGGCAGGCACTGCGGCTGGTGCTGCCCCCTCAGCCGGCCCTGTCGTCCCTCCAGCCCAGCAGGTAGTCCCAGCCCCCCCAACTGGCCCCACAGCTGCCGCTGCCACAGCTGCAGGGTCTGCCTCTGTTTCCCCAGCAGGCACAGCACTTGCTCCAGCCCCAGTTCCAGCAGCAGGCATCGCAGCTGAGCCCAATGACCAACCTGTGCTGGTAGCAGTCGCCCCTGTAAAACTAAAGAAAGACACAAAGAGAGCAGATCGCTCCGGGAGGCATGACGATGAGCCAGGGTCATAGCGGGATATAGAGACAGAGATCATCAGCCGGTCCCTGTCCCTGGGCGAGCTGCAAGACATGCAGAAAGATTTCAGCTGCCACCCAGGCGAGCACATTGTCACCTGGCTGCTGCGGTGCTGGGATAACAGGGCCAGTAGCTTGGAATTGGAGGGCAAGGAAACCAAGCAGCTGGGATCCCTGGCCAGGGATGGAGGCATTGACAAGGCCATTGGGAAGAAGGAACAAGTCCTCAGCCTCCAGCGGAGACTTCTCTCAGGGGTGAGGGAGAAGTACCCCTTGAGTGATGATTTTGTATGCCATCCTGGCAAGTGGACCAATATGGAGAGGGGTATTCAGTACTTGAGGCAATTAGCTGTGCGGGAGCTGGTTTGCTATGGCCTGGACGATGACCAGTTACCTACAGACCCAGATGAAGTCCAGTGCACAGCATCTATGTGCAGGAAGTTTGTGCGGAGCGCACCCTCCTCATACGCCAACTCACTGGCAGTTGTAAACTGGAAAGGTAAGGAGGCACCAACAGTGGATGAGGTGGCTGTCAGACTCTGGCAATATGAGGAAAGTCTCTCTTGCTCTCTTGTCTCAGCTGTGGAGAAACTGGCCTGGGAGGTCCAGCAAATGAAAGAGAATAGGTCCTACTCCCCACCTGTATGGGCCAGCATATCAGCTATTAGGGGCAAGCGTTCCTCTGCTCAGGAGAGAGAATACAGAGTCTACACACCACGGGGAACCTTGTGGTTTTACCTACGTGACCACGGAGAGGACATGAGGAAGTGGGATGGAAAACCTACCTCAAGTCTAGAGGCATGAGTGCGTGAACTACAAGGTAAAACAATCACCAAAGGGGATTCTCTTAGGAAAAATGCCGCTCCAGTTTCCAGCAGCCAGCTTTCCAGACCAGACAGGCAGTTTGATCTTGATTCCCATCCTCTGGAAGGGACATCCAAGTCTTTTTTACAGCAAGGGAGCAGCAAATTCTCTGACCATGATTACAGGGGCCCTGCCTCCAGCCAGGTGGAGGAAAGGGACAAACGCATTTATTGGTCGGTGTGGGTTTGGTGGCCTGGCACATCAGATCCACAGGAGTATAAAGCTCTAGTGGACACTGGTGCACAGTGTACTTTAATGCCATCAGATTTCAAAGGGTCAGAGTCCATTTGCATTTCGGGAGTGACAAGGGGTTCCCAAGAGCTGCGTGTATTGTGGGCTGAAGTGAGCCTCACTGGGCAGGAGTGGCAGAAGCACCCGATTGTAACAGGCCCCGAGGCTCCGTGCATCCTTGGTATAGACTGTCTTAGAAGAGGGTATTTCAAGGACCCAAAGGGGTATCCGTGGGCTTTTGGCTTAGCTGCTGTGGAGACAGAAGAAATTAAACAGCTGTCCATTTTGCCTGGTCTCTCGGAGGAGGTTGGAGCCCGAAGTTATGGATGAACTCAACGGACACTTTAGAGTGGTGATCCATAGACTAAGGGAATGATATCTGGAGACAGGAGAAGTGGTGGTGATCAACTGGACAATGGGTGACCTGGGCATGACGTAGATGTTATGGAATAAAGGGTGGATAATGTCCTGGGTTTGGCCAGGACAGGGTTAATTTTCACCGGATTCCAGGAAGGGGCACAGCTGGGCAGGCTGACCCAACCCCAGCCTGGCCAAACAGAGCCGGGTATTCCATACCATGTGCCGTCATGCTGGGTTCCGGTGGGGGGGAGCTGGGGGGCAGGAACTCACTCGCGGCTCTCAAGCGTTTGCGCAGCGGTCCGGTCTGGGAGAGCAGCTTTGTTCTGCGGGCTCTGTTCTTCTGGATTGTTTTGTGTATTCCCCTTATCTGTATCGTTGTTGTTCCTGTTCCCTTTGTTTGCTGTTCTGTTAAACTGCCCTTATCCCGACCCACCAGTTTCTGCCTGTTTCTTTCCATTCTCCTCTGCACCCCAGCGGGG
>Ga0065711_1038473_pt1 | contig 18722 bp, 10 predicted proteins | sample Hoacrofraction12_FD_59098 | JGI IMG/M metagenome (GOLD analysis project Ga0065711, IMG submission 59098) | Hoatzin crop microbial communities from Cojedes, Venezuela - Epithelial fraction 12 v2 (version 2) | ecosystem: Host-associated > Birds > Digestive system > Esophagus > Crop | place...
GCATACACATTGTATGGTTTCTTAACACAGCTGTGTTTACACAGCTGAATCTATGTTCTAGTTCTATGATTTTATTCTATTCTATAATCAATCTTTATAATCAATTTCTAACACCTGGTATGAATTTTCTAATTGCACCTTAGAAATGCTGTTTTTATTGCTACTGTCCCTGAAGGGAGAGGACATTACTAACTCATACTGCGGACGCCTTCCTTGGGTCAGATGATTTCTTACAAAGATCTGATTTAGTGAAGTTCCTAACAACCTGTCTACTTTTATAAGGATGTGTAAGTCCTCTTCGTGTCCATGAGACTACAACATAAAGAAAGGGCTGTGCAGGGTCTGCTCAAAGACCATTTCACATATATTCCTGGCTCCAACACTGGTAGTGAAAGTCTAGGGAAGAATTTAAGAGGAGGGCAAGTAGGACTCACTCCTAATTTATGTGTTTTATGTTCAAACGTCCAAGTGCTTTATGAAATAGGTCAAAAAGCTGATACAATACTGAATATAAGTGAGTTTCAGTGGCTTTTTTTGTCATTATCAGGGTGCTAAAGGAGACCGTGGTGTGACTGGGGATGCAGGAGAAAAAGGTGAACAGGTAAAACCAGAATGTGCTTTCCAACAGTGCCGTCACTGTGATTGTTCCTTCATCAATAATTCCTATGATGTCAGTAGAGGAATGCCCTTCTTAGAAGCAGAGGAGGAAGACAGGAGCTCTTCATCACCGATAAAGCTCAAATGGGCTATGGTGAAGAGTGGAACTGTAGCAACCCTCCACAGCCTTCCACCCCCCATCTCCAATAAAAACCTTCCTGTATGATCTGTTTCCTTACCTCTGGACTGGATGCATTCAATTCTCTACATTACCCAAGCTTTAGTTATTTCCCCAGATAATGCCTAGATGAGATCCAGGATGTCAGGTGTCTTTGGGTTGAAAAAGCCAGTGTTGTCCTAGAAGATGAATGTAAGGATGACTACTTTTAGGAGGGACTGAGTTGCCACAGAAGAGAGAAGAATTGTCTAAATTACAGTAAACTTTCATAGTTAATTTTGTCACCAGCTGAGTCAACAGTGTAAGGTGCAAAACAGCACCTTTTCAATGAGATTTGCAGGATATTTTAAACAGGTTTAGTTTTCTGCCTGATCTCCTGCCTTGTACAACTCCACAATACTTGCTCGTGTCTCCCATTAGTATAGACTAAAGTACACATTAGAAAAAATACACTTTAACTCTAACTGTGTTTATTTCCAAAGTGTATGATTTGAAAACTAAAGTTTTGCTTTAAAAACCCATGGTTTCTTATTTCCTTATAACAAGCTCTCTGTGTATTGTCTCATTTTGATGGTACCTCACAATGTTCAATCACCAGTTAACTTTTATACAACTAGAGGTGTGAATAATGCATAAAGATTGTCTTTCCTTTCGTTCTGCAGGGCCACCCTGGAATGCCCGGCTTCGCAGGGGCTCCTGGAAACCCTGGTCCACCTGTAAGTTCCTCTGTTGCAAAGATGGTGCTGTATTTTCTTTATAAATAAAGGTTGTTGCAAGATCCATATGGAAGAAATGACCATTCCCACCTGTCTTTGCATTGCATTTGTATTTTCCAGTGGGTTCCTAATGGTCCCCTGAGTGTCATAGAGTACCCTACTTATGATAATTGCTATGTAATACATTAGCCACTTTTCACTGGTTGCTTCACCTCACTCTGTAAATTGATGCTAAACTTCAGTTGCTCCCTTTATACAAGGCAACGATCATGAAAACTCTTCTGCAGAGACTACTTAGTACGCTACTTACAGGTGTTTTCTTATATGTGGAGAGGTTGTAGTCTAGAACTGGTAGATTTAAGAGTATTTTAGTTCTCAATTTTAGACAGTGGTATGAGCCTGGAGTTTCTCCAGTTTTCATATCTTGTGGGTTACTCTTGAATTAAAAGGCCTATTGCATGTGTCCCTCTCCATCATAATCCTTCTCATTCCTAGCCCCACTCTCTCCATGAATACAGTTATGCTTCTTTGTTTTTAAAAAGGAGTGACAGTGCAGAAGCAGGACTGAAATAACTTGGATTTCCTTCTTGCCCTGTCACTGCTTGTGCCCTTTAAGAGTTGAGACTTTTCCTGAGTGAAGGGCTTTTCTTTCCAGGTCACCTTTCTTTGCCCAGTCATCACCACTCATATTGCTGCTTACAGTGCAGTTTGGTTCTGGCATGCTAAGGATGTGCAGCCTTTGTCTGTTCTGGGGGTCAGCACAGTCTCTTCAATGCTTAATTTATTTTGCACTGACTAAATGAGAGCAGGTATCAGAAAAGAAGATTAGATTAAAGTTCTGTTTTCAGATGGTAGCAATGCCTAAAGGATGCAGAAAGCTTTGCCACTGCACCAACACGTGGACCTTCTTTGTGGGTCATTTGTGCTCCTGTGAGCATTATTTTAGGAGAATTTAATGACACAGACACATTTACTGTGTCTTTTTACATTTACCTCATACTGCCACAGTCATAGGGTTATCCCAGTAGGATTAAAATGCTTAAAATCGTCCTATGAGACCCTCTTAATAGCCCACTAACAAAGGAAACATGCAAAGTAAAACTGAGCCTGTCAAAGTAGAGTGAAATGTGATGTTCCCCTAGATATTTATTTGCTTCAACTACTGCTGACTTTTTTCTCTGTCTGCATTGACTTGTGGCTCCACGAGTCTGCCTGCTGCAGAATGTGTTTCAAACTGCTCCCATAATTTCTGTTCTTCAGAGTTATTTTTGTCACAAGATTGGCTTTTTCCTATTTGTCCCCTATTTTCAGAAGGAAGGACCAGGACCAACCTCAATTATCTGACTAATTCTAGCTTTGGAGGCTGACTGAATGGAGAGATTGGCACTGCTTTTCTGTGATGAATGAAGAAATGATGGAATTAATGCTGAACTGAGTGACTGAAGAAAATTTCAGTTTTGCCAGCTGTGGTAGGGGGTGTATCGACAAATGTAATATGGTAATAACTCATGTTGTTTCTGCTTTATTTTGTTTAGGGATCAGATGGGGCACCCGGACCTATAGGACCAGCAGGAAACCCAGGAGACATAGTAAGTTCTAAGCTGTGTGTTTCACCACCAGCTTCACCTGTATTTATCTCTGTGAGGTAAAGCTGAGCTGTAAACCATGTAATGTCTTTTGAAAGCTCCCCAAACTGTTCAGCCTGAATCACCTGCAAGTAGAACCTCCACAAATAACCACAGATTTCTCTGTTCTTGCAGTTTTGTTTACTCACCAAAAGAAACTCCAAATTGGCCAGAGCATAATCCAGTCCATGGAACTTCTAAGGAGGATTTCTACTTCTTGTCTGTCTGTCCTTGCTATTAATATCTCTTAGCCTCTAGAAGAAGATGACTAAATCTGTTAGGATGCTTCATGACCCAGGCTAACACCTGAACTGTGCATGGGGATTGTCAAAATGAAACCAGCAACCTGTTGAAGGATGTCACTGCACAGACTGCTCAGATGCCAGGGCCTGAGACCATTTCTTGGTGCCACTAAAAATACTAGTACACATGTAACCTTTGAGAAGTCCATGAAGAATTTGCTACTGCTGTTTCATTTGAAGGGTGTTCAGGTGCCACTTTATGGTAATGCATCAGAAAACCCTGGGAGTGACAGGTAATCTGACTGATGCTAACTTCAGGTTGAAAAGGAATAAATGAACCTTCCCTGACTAATGCATGCTGTTGAGCTGGAACAGTTTAAGATTGTGTAATTCCATGATTAATTTCCAGAGCAGGGTTTCCTAATGAGTAAGGTGCCTTTTGCTTATCAATTTCAACCTGAACTTCATCATAAGTGGACCGTGATGGTCCCTCTGATGGCTGTTATGAAATCAGTGATCACTTTCAACAGAAAGGATGGAGACTACATGGACAGGCTGGCTGAAAGTCTCTTTCAAATGGATGACCAAGGTTGAGAAAGTGTGAAAGACTTTGAATGTTGTTGTCCAATCCTGTAGAGTAAGAGGGGATTTCTTGGGACTGTTAGTGAGCCACTTCTCATAACTACTGATTTGATAGATATGAAATATATACCTTCTATTTCCTGACTGGACACCTCATGCAAGAAGTTAAGGACTCAACATTAAATATAATTAAATTTCAGAAAAAATTACCAGTGATTTCAGTCGTTTCACCATCACTAACAACTTATAACTAATACTGGATGTTTTATGTGAACAGTAAACTCTCCAGTTTAAACCAGAAAGAATTGAAGGAAGCCTTGTATGCTGTGTGACATGGGCTGCAAGACCAGCTTCTCATAGTCGTCCCTTGTCAAAATACATTTGCTAAATCTTTTTCTGAAGCTTGTGTAATGATTCAATGCTGCAATTGCTGTAACCAGTTATGCTGGAAGTGTAAGTATGGAATGATCTAAAGATTATTAAAACTTCTGATCTGAAAGGAAAAAAAGTCTTATAGAAAAGGGTGGGTTGATAGAAGGGATCATAAGAAACACGAAACTATAACAAAGTAGCTTTAATAATATTTTCTAGTTGTTAGTAGTTTTTTATTATTACAGTTTGTATTATAAAATGATCTACTGATGTAACTATTGTACTAATCCCCATTTCTACTTAGGAATGTAGTGGATGAATTTAGATATGAGTTACCACTTTAAGTCATTAGAAAAAATAATTGAAACCAAAGCAAGTCTTGGTCCTCAGTGGATAATTGGCATAGCTGTAGGATAAAAGAGACTCCTAAATAATTCTGCTCCAGACAGCTCGGCCTTGGGAGGGCAGATGCACCAAGCTACAGAGATAAAAAGGCACCAGGAGGGCAACAAGACTAGGGCAAAACAACCTGGAAGGACACGGTATATGTGATCTTAGAACTGAGTTTGCGCAGAAATAAAGGTCAACCAGTGGACACTGTGATAAAGAGTATGGGCCTTCATCTGAAGACCCCCGATGACCACCCAGAGGTCCCAAAAGACATGCGTGAAAGATATTAACATGTGCTAATTAGTTATTGCAAAAGTCATGAGTATGCTAAGCATTTCTCGGAATTATAATGAATACATATATTGTGATTGAATTTAACCTGGAATGAAAAGGGTGTTTGGTGCCCATGTTTGGAGGAGAGATCCTCCGTGTGCCCGCTGCCACAAGAAAGAATACCTGCTTAACAATATACATTGTACGGTTAGGTTATTACTGGATCTTTGAATCAAAGCATCTGAAGAGCTTGTCTGACCTGCAGTGTTTCTTCTTTCTTTCCAGGGCAAAGATGGCCCTCCGGGTCCACAGGGCCCACCAGGGCTGCCTGGACTTCAAGTGAGTGCAATTCAGCTCCTTCTCATTCAATACATTGAACTATTCACAAACACATAGGCTTGTAAAACAAACAGGTGACATTTTGAGGTGCTTTGAAAGCTAGGCATGGTCTGTAATGCTGTCTGTCTTGTTCATGCTATATCCTTGGTCCAGGACAGTGTGAATGCTGTATTTGGTCACTTTAAAGCTAAGGGTTAACGACCAACACGAAATAAGCGTGTTTCTCATCTTCCTCCTCATTCTTTGGCAGATGTACTCTCATACAGAGCATAAATATCAAGTAATAGCTCTAGCATAAGGGCACAAGAATTCATAGTCTGGAATATTGTCTTTATCTGAATCCACAGTCAAAATAGTTCCTTTGCACTGACTCAAGTTCAAGTGCATGTTGGGCATAGACTTTTTTCTTCTGGAAAATGTATTAGTACAACATTTTGGTTTTTTTTACTCTGTCACAGGGCGAGGGCCAGAGCTATTTCTGCTGTAAAGTAGCCCAGCTGAATGAAGATAATGGCTTTATAATGATTTATAACAGCTGTTTTTAGAATCTTGCTTTAAGATTGTTGGTGTGCTTGCCTTTCAGGAAAGGAGGAAACCCCTTAGACTTGCCATATGGGAAAGGGAAACAGTTTATGATGTTACAGTGGTGTGGCAAGGAGAGGATTATGGCTGAGCTGTAGAAATGCAGTAGTTTTTGGAGGGTTAGCCAAACTGAATTATGCCATGATGAAGCAGAATTGTCACTGTGAAACTCACCCCAACAAAAATCACACCAATCTTGCCTATAGACTCCTTCCTTATACCGTATTTTGCATTTCATTTACAGGGCATTGCTGGGAATGATGGCAAAGATGGCAAACCAGGATCTCTTGGGGAACCGGTAATGCAATTTAAAACTGTTTCGCTCAGGCAATCAGAGTCTGCATCCAGTTACTGCTTTTGGGGCTACCTATCTATGGACTCCTTAGGGAAGGGGGGCAGGAAACCTGTGCGCATGTCTTTTTTAACACCAGAAGGGCTATATTGTCTTGAGTAATTGACAAGAGTCACACACTAGCAATCTTGAAAAGAAACTGAATTCTTTTACATTTACAGCTATCATAAATACACTAAAACTTAGTGATTCCACTTCTACAGCTACTGTAAATATTGCAGTGAAAGAAGGTTATCTTGTAACATTAAACCTAGTGATCCATTTTTTAGGTAGAAAATTATGGGGCATAAAAAGTTTAGAGAAAGTATCTTTCAAGAAACCTTTTCAGGTTTGCTCTGTGACAGTTCTGTTGTCCAAGATTAGAGGTTTTATATTTGATGTTCTCTGCTTAGTCTATATTTGCATTTGTCGAGGGAAAAAAAGCTGAGCCACGAAGTTGTCAGCCAAAGGAAAATGCTAATAAATTGGGCAGTGAATGTTATTCCTTGTGATTGTGTTTGTTATATGAAGAATGTGCTTCCAGTATCTGGCATTGCCAGCCTCTTTCTGTGACTTGGGATTTGTGAAATGGGATTTGGTTGTTCTGTGAAGAGCCAAGTCTCCAGTCATTAGGACAACCGGTATGTGGAGCACTTGCTTCAGCAGCTGCAAATGGTTATGTACTTGCATCAAAACATCTGGTTTCTACATGTAAATGATGATTTTGTATGTGCTGACTAGGTATTGGTGCAGTTATGGGTATTATCCCTCTGACATTAAAACACTGTAAAGGTGCACCAGTGCAAAGGTGTAAGCTGCCTTTGAACCTCAAAGGCTGTATTCATGACAGTACTGGTAGGGGTAAGTATGGGAATGTCTGTCAGTACTATCCTACTTGCACACTCAGCCTCCAATGTTGCTGGAGAAACCCTGGGCAATCACAGTTCTCAGTGCTGTTATATCTAAGGGAGAAGAGTTGGAAGAGTTTTCAGCAGCAGGGAATCATAGAATCATAGAATAGTTTGGGCTGGAGGGGACCTTCAGAGGTCATCTAGTTCCAACGCCCCTGTCATGGGCAGGGGCATCTTCCACTAGACCAAGTTGGTCAAAGCCCCATCCAACCTGGCCTTGAACACTTCCATGGAGGGGACATCCACAACTTCTCTGGGCAACCTGTGCCAGTGTCTCACAGCCCTCACAGTAAAACATTTCTTTCTTATATCTGATCGAAATCTACCCTCTTTCAACTTGAAGCCCTTACCCCTTGTCCTATGGCTACATACCCTTGTAAAAAGTCCCTCTCCAGCACTCTTGTAGGCTCCCTTCATGTACTGGAAGGCAGTGATAAGATCTCCCCAGACCCTTCTCTTCTCAAGGCTGAACAGCCCCAACTCTCTCAGCCGTTGCTCGTAGAAGAGGTGCTCCAGCCCTTGGGTCATTTTTCTGGTCTCCTCTGGACCCACTCTGACAGGTCCATGTCTTTCCTGTGCTGAGAGCTCCTGAGCTGGATGCAGGGCTCCAGGCGGGGTCTCACCAGAGTGGAGCAGATGGGCAGAATCACCTTCCTCACCCTGCTGGCCATGTTGCTTTTGATGCAGCCCAGGATATGGTTGGCCTGCTGGGCTGCAAGTGCGCATTGCCAGGTCATGCTGAGTTTCTCATCAACCATGGACCTGAGACTGTCTAACATGATTGTTTGTCATAGGGAAAGCCTGGAGAACCAGGGCTCCCAGGCCAGGAGGGTGCCAGAGGCTTACCGGTAGGTGCTGCTCTGAAGGGTTCAATCCAGTCTCTGTTCTGTACTGTAGCTGGGAAGCTTTTGTTGGGCAGATGAGGTCCCTTACTGATGCAGACATATAACCAAAGAGGTGGCCTGGCTGAGAATAGTCACGGCATTGTGACTAAATTAATAAATAATCAATAAAAATAAAACACAGGCATTTCCAAATCCTTCACAACTGGAGGAGAGTAGGTCCCTTACCTAGAAGTTAAAGCACATAACATCATGCTACTCTTTCTACCAGAAGGCATGGTCACAGCTGTAGTCGTTGTGCTGTTACATGCCCTCTGAAAGGATGGGGACAATGAAATTTAGGGTTAAATACTCTATTGGCTGGTCACACCAAGAATACACACACTACAGTCTTGGCCTTGCAGCCTAAGGAGCTATGGAAAGCTCTTCCTATGATGTGGCCCTTTGTAATATCTCCCTGGGACATGCCAGGCCTGTACTGACCAGTCCCCAGTAATCTTAGGCAAAATTAGGAAGGTTATTCAGTATATATTCAAGCTAGAGTTTTCTTAGTGTTTCTTGCAACATGGTGATGGATAATTATTGATTTTGTTCTCTTTTGTAGGGTTTCAAAGGACAGAGAGGAGATACAGGTCCCCCAGGTCCCCGGGTAAGTGACATGTACCACATGCGTGATGATCCTTTGAGAAAGACTATGTGAACTGAAGTTGACCTTTCTGAGGCAATAGGTAAAAATGATGACAGGTCTGTGTTTAACACGATTCTTTTCAACCACAACTCCATGGGTCACACCCATGACATAAAATCACAGCAGCTGTCTTCATTTCCTCTGCTGAAGTTCTGCTTCTAGGTAAGGTGAGGCAGCCGGTAGAGCTGAGTCCTCTGATGCTCCCTTTGAGATAGCTCTTTGTGAGAAAGTTTCAAGGATGCATCCATACCACATCCCTCTGGTACAAATGTGGATGTACAAGGTGAGGAACCCTACTCCACTTGTTGGACAAGTATCAGCTCTTCTCCAAAAATGCCTAAGAAGCACAAAGTAAGTAGAGGGACAAAACTTACAAAATGAGATAGAAATGTCTCTAGCCCTTTGACTTAGTTGCCTATGGATCGTAAAACCCAATACTTAAGTTCTGCATGAAAAATTTGTCACCTCTCAGTTCTGAGCAATGCAGTAGAAAAATCTCCTGGGTGTAGAAAGTGGAATACAGAACTGAATGTCCTTCTGCCTAATTCCAGCTATTTACAGGGAAATAAAATGCTCTTTTTGCAGGAGATTAGCTGAAAAATTCAGTGCTGGGCTTCCTCACCTCTACCTCGTTACGATAGTTTCTGTATCATGCAGAAGTTGGTGGTTTTCAGTGACTCTGCTAGAAGTAGCACACATTCTGCTGGAAAGAAGTACATTGCCTTGTGCATCAATTACAGAAGATGCTTCTGAGTCGTTTTTATAAGCTGCATGTATATGTATGATGTATGAGGCTCTTGCTGGCTTTAAAAAGTTTTCCCTGAGCTCAGTCCAATATTGCAGAAACTCTGTAACACTTAGAGTGGTGTTACTGGTCTGTCTTTGACCTTGAGCTGATAACTATCTGCTTTTTGCTGAATCGCAGGGGGAGCCAGGTGCGACAGGTCCTGCTGGGCGTGAGGGGCCACCAGGGAAGGATGTAAGTGTACCATTTTAAGCAGAAACTAATCTCCTGCTTCCTGACAAATGAAGATTTTCATTCACAGTGACCCTGACCTAAAACAGCTGCAGAAACTGCAATAAAGGGTGAATTACTGCAGCAGTGCGCAGGGAATGATTTGTGCAAAGGTCATTGGGTAACAAAGAATTTGAGGGCCTTTGTCACTGCTCAGCTGCTGACACTTAAACGTCAGCTATATCTTTGGAAAAGCAGAGAAAGCTGCATTGTTTGAATCCCAGGCTGTGCTGCGTAGCCATGGACCTGCTTTCTGCCATCCCTCTCCAAGCAGTGCTTCATTCCGCAGGTCCCACTGGGCCAGGTTCTGTGATACTTCCTCTGCAAAAGCTGTACCTTACTGCACGTGTCGCTCTGCTGAAATCTATGGAGTACCTATGGAATAAGACGCTGCTGCTTAGGGGAAAGAGAGATGGTACAAACAGATCCTCTGACATTATTAGTGTCAAATACAGTCACATAACAAAGTCCTGGGAGAGTGCAGCTGACATGGGATCCTGCAGCATCTGTTGAGCAATGTACCAAGTGGCTGATGTGCCATTGCCATGGGACTTGAGGAACTGTTTTCTCATTTACACCCCCTTACATCACTGGAAAACTGTTGTGCTGTAAATGGAACCCTACAAAGTAAAATGGAAGATAAGCCTAAAGGAGCCCCTCAGAGAAGACAGAAGCAGGTCTTAAGCCTCCCTCAAGAGAGAACAAAGTAGTCAGTTCTTGAGAAATACCAGAGAATCTGTGTTCCTGAGAAATCCAGCTTTAAGATAACATGATAATAATGGTTTCCGCCTGTAATCAGACTGCATTTAGTGATAGACATTTAAAATTCAAAAGTCTGGTCTTCCTCATACATAACTGAAAAGGGGTAGTGAGATCACTTTAATGCTTTTTCTCCATAATATGTGAGCAATGTAATTTAGTAGGAACATTTCTAAATGCTTGATTGCTTGCCTCCATGTCAAATCTTTCTCACTCACCAGAATACTTTTCTTCATTTCAGGGTGATACTGGTCCCATAGGACCACAGGGCCCTCGAGGACTCAGGGGGCAGCCGGTGAGTTTTCTCTCCTGACAAGCCATTTCTGGAGGTGCATTGTGTGTAGTGGGAATGTCCTGCAGCCCAGAATCATGGAATTGTAGAATGGCAAGGGTTGAAAGGGACCTTAAAGATCACCTGGTTCCAACCCTCCTGCCATGAGCAGGGACATCTTCCACTAGACCAGGTTGCTCACAGCTCCATTCAACCTGGCCTTGAACACTTCCAGGGAGGGGGTATCCACAGCTTCTCTGGGCAACCTGTTCCAGCGTTTCACCACCCTCATGGTGAAGAATTTCTTCCTAATATCTAATCTAAATCTGCCCTCTTAGTTTAGAGCCATTCCCCCTTGTCCTGTCACTACACACCCTTGTGAAAAGTCCCTCTCCATCCTTCCTGTAGGCCCCTTCAGGTACTGGAAGGCTGCTCTAAGGTCACCTGTTTTGGAAGAAGAATCTTAAGCAAGATTCAGATGATGTTTGATTAAAACACTTTGAAACTTTGTTTCAGAACAACAAATAAGAATGATATTGCTAGAAACTGATGAAGACTTATAATAGTGCAATGGAGCGATAGTCGCTGACTTGCTGGGAAGAACGGTTTAATGGATTCTGCCAGGACTGCAGTGTCAGAAGGGCTCATATTCCCATCCTGGCTCTGGCATCTCACTCGCTTTTCACATGGCTTCAGTTTTCAAAGGCAGACAGTAATTGTGGATGCCCAGTTTGAAATGTGTGGAGCTCAGTTGTGATACTATTCGGTTTTTGTCATGCTCTCTGTAATTTTCTCTGCAAAAAAGAACGTAATTTTAGGAAATGTTTTGTTTAATTGAACACCTGTAGAGTTTTGTTACAGCTTCAGTGTAGATGTGGCGATTTAGTTGGTATTTCAAAAAGTGTAATTTGGGATGGCTGAGAAATGACTTTTATTAATTTAATGGGTTTTTCAAGTCTCTCTTAAAAATCAACCCTTTCCAAACTGGAATGCAGGTCTTTGTTGCTGAACCTGGGCACACCTTTAATATGTTTCAATGAAATGAATTTTTATTTTCCTTCTCAGAAGATCTGCTAGTGAAAGAGATTCTACAACATGTTCCATAATCAGGGCAAAATGCTGATTCAGCCAGCAATGCCAGGAGCTGGAGCAGCAAGTCCCTCTGAGCTGGGAGGGTAGGGTTTTAAATTAGACTGCAGGAACATATGGAGACCTCCTGTGTCTACCTTGTAATTTATCTCATTATTTCTGTACTGCTGGCACTACTCACTAATGTGTCATACCCCTGCACAACACTAGCAATGAGTAAAAAATTTTGAGGAGACAGAAATTATTATAACTCTAGGTCATATTCTTCTTTGGAGAAGAGAAGCTTGGGGTTTTGCATGTTGGAGGGCAAAGTATCAGTTTCTCTTGTTCTTCCTCTGCTTTGTTTCTTCTCTAATAAGTAGCGCGAGGCATGATTTTGAATATTGCCAGTAAAAGGGCTGGTCTTTATGGTGAACTCCAATGCAGTGAAAAACATCTCTGCATGGTGAGTTGGGAGGAGAGGAGCAGGGTGTAGAATTTCATCTCATCAAACTTTATTCTTTGTAGATGGTTAGCCTAGCTATTTTTGTAAGGATTGGTGAGAAACAGGTCCTTTTAAAGGATGATTTGGCTCATTCTGAGTTGTCTGGTGTCAGGCAAGTATCAAATGCCTCAAAGCATTAGAACAAGCATTTCTCTCCATTCCCCAAAAAAGGGGAATCCCGAGATGATTAAAAATAGATGCCTGGCCCTATCTGACCCTGATTCAGATGTCAGTCCTGAGAAGAGGATGGTAGGCAGCAATTTGCAGGACCTGCCTCAGTCACTTGAGAGAGGAAGCTTTCTAACATAGGAAGGTGTGAGGGAATGTGGAGATATCTATCAGCTACTGCAGAGCACTTTAACTTTGATCCGTGAGATGCCAAGAGGTGCTGTAAACATGGACTAAAAGGGCTTGTCTGAACACTGGTGACTTGGAACAGCCATAGCAAGTGGTTACATCTATCCAGGAGGATGCTGCTTATGACAGGGATAAGGGAGAAGAAAAGGAGGACGAGGAGGAGCACTGGTTTGGTCCTCTTCAGACATGGCAATTTGGGTCCATGCCTTTCATATTTTGTCCTGAGATGGGGTCAGCCATGCAATCAGGCATGCAGAAGTTGCGGAGTCAGTTGCAAAGGAGAGATCCTTCCTCTGCAGTCTGCCAAGAGAGGAGGCTGGACAATGCTAAAGAAACCCCTGCTGGTGTAGCAGTAGGTGGATATTTTTAATTGTAGTATATGTTACTTCACTAAACTTTTTCCTTTTGACATAGGGCAAGAATGGATTGCCTGGATCTGCAGGAGAACCTGGCCCAGCAGGTAACCCAGTAAGTACCACAAAGGCAAACTCATGCAGCAAGCAGTTATGTCAAGGAGAGGTGAATGAGGAAGTATAGATGGAGTGGACTATGGGTGGCTGCTTATCATCCCTGAAGTTGCCATGTCTGAAGATCAGTGATCTGAAAATCACCATCTGGCCATGACATTGAAGGGGGTTTGGCTACGTTCCTGGAATTGAGCTGCTGGCTGGGTCATCATTTTTCCCAGCAAAAGTTAAGTGTTCACAGAAAAAGGAAATGATTGATTACCTGGCATGGAAAAAAGATTGGCATGCCTCATCTTCACCAGTAGATTTCATTTTGGCAAGCAGAGACGGTGCAGCCAGCAAAGAGTTGTCATAAGGAAGGAGAGGGCCTTGGGGAGTTGGCAGGCTGCCATTGAGGAATAGAAGCAGAAGAAAAATCCTCCCCAGGCACCTGGGGAAAAAGCAGACAGTGGGTAGTAAACCAAGATCACGAAGCAGAATGAACCCCCTGGGGCCCTCCTGTGTGGAAGAACAGCATGGTAATGAAGAGCTGTAAGAAGGACAGCAAGAAGTTGTGGGTTTTTTTCTCTGTTTTGCTGCTGAAAATTGTTCAGGATTCAGAAAATCCATGCAAATGTACTTTTGTCTCCAGTAACATTTATTGCAATGCAGGGCTCTTCCCTCTGTCTGTCCACCTAGACATTACAGCTTTCTGGTCTGTTAGATTCAGATAGAAACAAAGTAATAGGGGGAAAATCCAAAAAATTGCAGCAGGACTGCACTTTTTGTGACACTTGAGATGCCATAAAGCAACCTCAGTCTTGCCATAGACCTGTGCCCTGACCACGTATTGCTTTGCTGCAGGGATGTTTCCTCCTAAGTGGTCTCAGTGAAGCAAGTAACACCTTTCTGCATGGGAAGGTGACAATTCACAGATTACAGGTGGGGTAGGACTGGTGCAGTCTCACAGCCTTTTTGCAGCCAAGAATAGGTGCTACTGGTTTTTTCTCCTTAGCGTAACTGCTGCTTGCCTTTCTGGGACCACTGGGATTGCTCCTTACCCCATGGATCCCTGCTGTTGCCTTTTCAACCTTCATTTCTTCTTCTCTTCATGCCTACCCCTGTTCCCAATTCCTGTTACTGCTTTTGGCTTTCTTCACCAGGCCACTGCGGCTTTGCGATGCCCTGTGAGTGCCAAATGGGAGGGTTTTTTTAACCATCATCATGTTATCATCTTACCTAGACAGTCAGCTAGTGACCCAGGGACTCAGCAGGCGGCTTCCTGCACACAGAACAACAGCAGTCTCTGCTCCAGAGGATTTACAGTCCAAAAATAGCATAAGAGATTGAAGAAGGATAAAGTCAAATGGCTGAGAAAGGGGAAACAATGAGACAGCGTTGGTCAGCAGAACAGACAGTCATCTCATCAGTATTTTTCTGTCATTAAAATTAATCCTCTCCCTTCCATAAAGTTTATTATGGGAATTATTTCCTTGTGCAGTACATGACTCCATTTATTTCCAGCCTTGTCTGGAAATGCACTAATTTCCTTCACAATGTGATGTGACAAGCCAATATATATACTTCTATTTTGAAAAAAGGAGAAACAAGAAAGGTCGAGAAAGGTTATCATGGCAATATAGGTTTCTTTTCCACCTGCACCATTGCTAACTTGTAATCACAAGGTAAAACCTGCCAGGAACCTTCTCCTTCTGCATCTGCTGTTTGACAGCGCCCATCCCAATTCACAGTGCTCATTCTTAAGCCTGCACAGAGCACTGAAGCCCAGCCCCTGAAATCTCCAGGGCTGACTGCATACTCAAATGTCGTGTGCTTTGTGCCTCTCCGGTTTGTTCGCACTCACTTTACGCAAGATGGGCTTAAAATGAAAACAAGTCTTACTCTAAGAAGAAAAAGGGATATGTTCTGAATTAGGAGGTGGGGGATCAAGTTGTGAAAGAAAAGGTTAAAATAAGAGTAAAAACAAAATATCAGAAGTGTACATGAAGTGGCTCTGGGTCATGAACTGCCATTTAAGCTGCCCTGATCTGTAAGAAAAAGGGATAGTTTGGAAGTTTATCACAAGAGATAAGTAAAAGGCAGACATCTTTTAAACTGAATCTGGAAATAAAAGCAAAAGAGCAACTCGATAGCTGTCTGTTGATTGTATTCTCAGATTTGAGCGGTATGACCATCCGCACTGCTTCCCTGTCATCACAGATCACAGCATTTCCACTCTGCAGCACCACCTTATAAACCACGCAGTGTCAGAATAGCCATTGAACGTAGCTCCTGTCACTTCCTTTTCATCTTTTCACAGAGACCTCGCATAGCTTACTAATAGTGCCAACACAGTGTTTGCAATCTGGTTTTCTAAATTGCTTTGTTCTTCCTTTCCTTGTCGGTTTTGGGGGTCCTGCTGCTACAGTGAAATTTCCCATTTCCAATGTATCTGTAAATGCATGGTCTGGAAAATAGATGTTGGAGAAAGGGCTGCTAGGATCTGTCTCATTTCTGTCCTAAGGGTCCTAAAGGAAATAAAGGAGAAAATGGCAGCCCAGGACTCCCTGGCTTCATAGGACCCCGAGGACCACCTGTAAGTATGTCTAGGGATGGATTAGACCCACTAATTACCTGCTTTTAAATGTTAGACAGCTGAAGATGGGATACAGTCATCTTTAGTTAGGTAAAAAAACATAAGCAGGAGATCTGACAGATCCAGAAGCCATACACTTTATTTCCAAAGGAAACTGAATGGCAAAAATAGCATTTTTCTTACAGGCAAACATCCATAATCTTATTTACTGAGCTGATGCCTGTCAGTATGTAATGTGTGCATTAATCAGGCTGATTCAACAGTGTTCTTATTGTGGGTATGGGTTATTTAAGTTACTCAGACCGTGTCTCTGCATGAACCCCAGAAGAGGTAAAAAAGGAAATTTTAAGTGCCGATAATAATACAGGTATTTCTGATATTTGCTCTTCAAAGGAAAATTCCTTTGTTACCAGCAACAGCGGTACATTGCAATTAAAGCATTCATATATCTCCCAAAGTGATCTAAAATAATACCTATACACATGGAAATATCACAGCCTTGAAATCCAATATCTTCAGTCTTGCAAGGCAAGTAAAATCTGTTACATTCCACTGGAAGGATGGAAAAGGTGAATGTTATGTAAATATTTTTATTTCTAGCTCTGTTGTGACTTCAAATGAGATTTAAAAGGTTTTCATGTGAATCTAGCAGAGCTGAATCTTCCACAAGATGATTCTTTTTTCTTCCTTTTTCTTATTTTTTAATGGTTGAAAAGGGAGTTTCATGATGAAACAAGAAGAAATAAATATTTTTCTGGAAAATTAATTTAAAGCAGCAAATGTGGTGGCCATTTAAAACTGAAGTGTCCCTAAGGAATACTCGAGTGAGTCTGATGCTGCCTAATTTGGAGCTGATGTGATCACACATCTGTCATGAGTTGCATTACTCAGACAGATATGTGTAGATGCTAGCACTGTCAAAGATGTTGTATGTGTTTCCAGGTTGTGGGAGAAATACTGCCTGCATGCACACATTAAAGATATGGGCAGAATTTTAGCAATAACAAGTTCAATGTTTGTTTTACTTCATCAGTGAGCTTCAGGACTGCAATGACTTTGTTTTTAATTGAAATCCTAAATGCAAAATTGTATTGCGCAATTATCACATTATAAAGCTAGAGTATAAAAAAAATCCTAATAGGATGCTTGTTTAAACTGAGATTATTTACTATAGTTCTGAAACACAGGCAAGCTTTCAGGCTCAGACTTTATCACGGGCTCTATATCCATTATCTCAGCTGGTGTGTTACAAGATGGTACCTCTACTTACAAAATTTTACATCCCTTACATCTTTAAATTCTTATGGTTATAACATTGGCATTGATCAAGCTAAACCAGCTCAAGGAAATTTTAGGAAGGTTTATGAAATGTCTGTAATAAAAAGGAATAAAATGTATTGAAAGCAGGAACACACTTTTTATGAAACTTCTGTCCTGATCTCAGCTGGTTCAGTAGAAATTATTTCCTTTTATTTACAAACATTTACATGGTCTGCAACTTCACTAAAAAAAATGCTATCTAAATAGTAAGATATGTCTTTCCAGGAATGACCTATACCAGTAGGATAAGGATAAATCATCCAAACCTGCTGCTGTGTAGCAGAAAACTTGTGCTCTAAATAGAAGGCAAGACTTGTTATTAGGTAGGATCTTTTTTCCAACTCCTTTCAGTGCGGTGCTAAATTCACTCTCTATATGTCTTAGGGAGAAACAGGAGAGAAAGGTCCTCCCGGAAAAGAGGTAAGTTAAATTCCCAGTTGTTTCAAAGTAGGGCTAGTGCCCTGGGAAAAAAATCATCGAGGATGCTACCTGGGTTGCAACAAACTGATTTATTTCTTGAATTGTTGATATTTGAGAGCAAATGGGGAGCTTTCAGGAATCTGTGGGACTGACAGGAAATAAATTTTCCCCAGGTCACAAGAATAGTTGCAAAGGCATGTGCTTTGTTATTTACTATTCTGGATACTTTTTTCATACTCACCCTTATTTTGTTCCAGGGCGCACCAGGGAAACCAGGTGAAATTGGCTCCAAAGGAGAGAGGGTAGGTTGGAGAATATTATTAGTTATTTCATTATGTTGAAATACAGAGACTTATTTTGAGTTAGGGGCTAGGGGAAGAGGTCATTCAAGAGTGAAAAGTGGCCTGTAGAGATCTGCCATACTTCCCACCCTCCCAGCCCTCTCTTTAATCATTCTCTGTCAGTAATAATTTGTAGATCATTTGTAATGCACCAGATGTATTCAGTAACTTTGCCAGCTCAGCTCTTCGTGTTTCGCTGTGCTTAGAAATCAGAAGTTTGCGTCTTATTTTGTGGTGGTACTATCATTTTTTTCCTCTTAGGGAGAGCCTGGCATCAAAGGTGAAAAAGGCCCTCAAGGACAAAAGGGTCCTCCAGGTGATCCTGGGATACCTGGTCATAAAGGCCATCCAGGACTGATGGGTCCCCATGGACCCCCAGGAGACACTGGGCAAGTTGGACCTCCTGGTCCCCCAGGACAGCCAGGATTTCCAGGACCAAGGGTAAGATTGCCAGAGAAGGGCTTTTTACAGTAATTTCACTGCCACAGTGTGTGATGAGGGAAGTACCTAAGATTACAGTAAGGCTGACAGAAACCAGAGCAAGTGTGTGTTACAATATGGAAGCAGCATTTTTATCCCTTGATGCACAAAATGGAGGACTATATCGTATCTCAGGGCTGGGAGGTGGGGGGGAGGTGTTGGACTGAACTATGGGAGAGCTAAGCAATCCAGACCTATAGCCAGGGCGGTCAGTCCCTGATGCCTTATACCCCTAAAAGCCTAAATCAGATTATGTGACTATGGCCGTGCACCTGGAGTCTGCTTTCCTTCATTTGGAGGCCTCGTGTGTTCCTCTGCTGCTGGTTGTTAGGAGAGACAAAATGCTGAGCTGTAGAAAGGTCACTGCTCTATTCCTGGAAATCCTGGAGTCAGCTCATCAAAATTCATGAAATCTTATTTTTTTTTAATATTCTCTTTTTTCTCTTTTTTTTTTTTTTTTTACCCCTAAGGGGAAA
>Ga0065711_1009792_pt1 | contig 18721 bp, 13 predicted proteins | sample Hoacrofraction12_FD_59098 | JGI IMG/M metagenome (GOLD analysis project Ga0065711, IMG submission 59098) | Hoatzin crop microbial communities from Cojedes, Venezuela - Epithelial fraction 12 v2 (version 2) | ecosystem: Host-associated > Birds > Digestive system > Esophagus > Crop | place...
CTCATTTTATGTCAGGGGATGTTTAGATCAGATATTAGGAAAAATTTCTTTACTGAGAGAGTGGTCAGGCATTGGAATAGGCTGCCCAGGGAAGTGGTGGTGTCATCATCCCTGGATGTGCTCAAAAACTGTGTAGATATGGCACTTTATCACATGGATTAATAGGCATGGTGGTATTGGGAGGATGGTTGGACTTGATGATCTTAGAAGTCTTTTCCAACCTTAGTGATTCTGTGATTCTATGGAAGTGTGATGTTAAAAACCATACATTGATGCCTCTCTGTATGGTTTTGTTCTGACGTGACCTGTATCAACTAAAATATTGCTACTGAATCCTACTCAAAAAGGACTTTTGATAATAGCAGGCCGTGTGTGTGAAAGCGTGGACATATTTAGTTCACTTGTCCATTGAGCTCCAAGAGTCCTGCAAGATTATTGTAGTTATGAGAAATGTAAGAAAAATTCTCTATGCTTTCAGCCTTCTTATGGAGATGTGGTTTGAGTGTCAAACTGTTTCTCATCGTTCCAAGAGTGGACTTTGCTTTCTTTAGGTGGTTAATGTTTGCAGTAATCTGTTGAGTTAAAGACTGTCTAGTAAATACAGTCTTGATGGACAGGACAATCTATATTGTGTTATTTCTTTACACTGGACTTATTCATGAAATGTCACATAAATATAGGGGAAAATATATGAAGCCTAAAATCAGAGTGAATGTTCTTTGAAAAAGGCATGCAGCTTTTCAACTTGAATAAGCTATATCAGGGCTTTATTACTCTTGTGAAATATTTTTTTTTGCTCAGACTGTAAGAGCAAACACGTTTCAACTTTGATTTTTCAGCAAAATAAATTATTTAAACTTAAAGAAAAAATTCAAGGACCTGAAATATGAAATACCCATTCACATTTTTTGAAGTCTGATAAAATTACAGGAATCAGCATCCAAGACTAGAATAATTTAGGTCATTTAAACAATGAGAAGTCTCTCTGGTTATCTGACTCCTAGGCACATATTAACTGCACATATATGTGAAGGATTTTTGCATTGGAGAGCCGTAAGAAAACGGAATATAAGTCCCTTGCAACCATAGTCTGCCATTAAAACTAATCCTCAAAAATAAGGAACTTTTCTCATGTATAGCATTGCCTTCATATAGGATGTACATAGAAACTAAATGCATGTTAGAATAACATCAATACATTGTAAATTAAATTATTTATTACTTAATGTTAGTATCAATGTAGAGGTTTTCTTCATTTATGTCCGTTCTGTTTACGCATTTTAATCCCATTTTTTTGATGTTGTTTTCCCCCTTACATGTAGCACAGGGTTTGTGCAGAATTCACAATGCTGCCCTAATGAGCACTGCTAGGTAATATTTGGCTCAACACCCGCTGCCTCCACAGAGGCCAAACTGATTTTCCTCATGGATTTTTCTTTGGGACTTACCATATTCACAGATGAGTGGTTCATATACAGTAGTGTCTGTGTTCTGACAACACTGATAAAAGGCTTTATTTTTATCTTTTCTAAACAGATGCAGACTGATAGGCACAGAGCTTATTGTCTAAAAACCTATTACTTTTAAGTTGTTTAGCTTGAAGCACTTGGGATTTATTTTGTCTGCTTTTAACATTGCATAGCATTCACATTTTTCAGCACAGTTCATATCAACTCCTTGAGCAGCCATGAGTTTACAGCACCTCTGCAGCTTAGGCCACAGATGTCTTAAGTCAGACACTCAGAAAATAAGAAACTTAACATAAAATTAGAGTGATCTTCACCAGCAGCTCTCAGTGCATCTGTATTGCTTCCTGTCATGAATGGAGGACCAGCAGCAAGACCATCCTTCATTTTCCAATCATTCCTAAATCATGTTTCATCCTTAGATCCGATCCCTTCAGTACGATCATTTTTTTTTATGGGAGTCAGGTTAAAAAGTCCCCCAAATATGTGATTTTAATGTACAAAAGGGGCTGAATAAAGTTCACAAATACAGTCTTGATTCTGGCTCTTCCCACATGTGAAGAATTTAATTTTAGCTGTTTAAGATTATTCCTTCAATACAAATTTTATGTGTGTATGCATGCATGTGTGAAATCTCCTCAGTTTTGGTTTGTTTTCTGTCACTTGAGCTAACAGAGTAGCTGATAAAGGAGTAGGGTGTAATTCTCTCTGGTCCTTCAAGAAATGATGAAAGAGTTGGAAAATAAAATAGAAAAAAACCAAGACGGAATTATCTTCCTGGTTGTGGAGTGAGCAGGTACTGGGGTCTGAACTTCGAAACCAACTCTTGTTTTCTTGTTCATTATCTTCCGTCTCTGTCCTGAGACTTCCCCCTGGACTCACTCTCCTCACTTCATTGGTTTCTAGTCTCTCGTTAGGTGCCTCATAATAGCTGCAGTTTCCTTATCCAGACACTCGTACTTTTCTCCTCCCACCTTCTGATTCTTCCTTGCTTCCATCTTTTCACTTTTCCCCTAGTCTAACTGACTATCAAGTGCACCTTAAAGTCTCATGTCAGCTTCTCCCTGTCTCTTGCACAACTTTGGGTGCTAGTACATGTCCCGACTTTAACCTTTCCTTTCAGTCACAGCTGTTTATGGCTTCTCCATTCCCCTTTGCCCACCCACAGGTCTAATACTTGTTTTTTCCATGGCCGGTCAGCTTCTTGTGCCACTCTTTGTGGCTCCTATCAACAACGTCACCGCTATCACACAAGCGATGGCCTTTTCTCTAGGGTTAAGTGCACCTGCTGAACAGTAATGTTAAGAGGTTGGTTTAGGGAGATAGTTTCACAAAAAACAGCTAATGGGAAGCAGGGGTGCAGAAAATTCAGAGGGGTCTCCTCATCCCTGATGAAGCATGAAGCAGGGGATGGATAAAGCCAGCATTTCTTACTGAAATCTGCAGACTTAAGCACTTGGTGGTCCCATTTACAGATGTTCAAAGATGCAACTGAAGACAATGAAAAGGTCTCAGCTAGCTCAAGTTCACATGTGAGCTTTGAGGGATTTAGCATAAACTGTAAGATGTTCCTGATGAATGTGTGCAAACCACCTTTATCAAGGGCAAATTTGGAGCAGATTTTGCTCAAAAACACCACAAGGAATTTCTGTGACTTGGAAAGGGTTCCCTACTAAATTTCAAGTCTCATAAGAGTATAATAATGGGAGCTGCATTAGGAAAAATATCCCTAACATTTCAGGGAGGAATTAACAGCATACTTTCCCATGGTTTTATTCTCTGAAAAGATAAAAAAATCTTCACAAAAGGTAATAAAAACAAGCCTAATACATGTAACCCATACAGAAAGTCCTACCTTAAGACTTTAAATTTAATGAATTTTCAAGTGATTGGAAAATGGGTGTAAAAATAAAAAAGTTTGGTCTGCTTTATTGATGAGAAATGTTTTCAACTTCTTTGGACAATTATAGTAATTAATAATTAGAGAAAACGGGCTGTCAGGTGAATACACTTCTGTGTGGGTCTGTTATATTAAGAAATATAAATAAAGAAAATAGTCCAATCAGCTAATTCTTTCTAGCAGAAGACTATCTCAGCTCTTCTCTGTGATAAGCAAATACGGCATATGGTTATGAGGTCTGAACTCAGAGGGATGGAACACTTCTCCCCTGAGGACAAGCTGAGAGACTTGGGACTGTTCAGCCTGGAGAAGAAAAGGCTCCAGGGAGACCTTATTATGGCCTTCCAGTACTTAAAGGGGGCTTATAAGAAAGATGGGGACAGAGGTTTTAGTAGGTTCTGTTGTGATAGGACAAGGGGTAATGGTTTTAAACTAAAAGAGGGTATATTCGAACTAGATACAAGGAGGAAATTCTTTACTGCAAGGGTGGAGAGACACTGGAACAAGTTGCCCAGGGAAGTTGTGGATGCCCCTTCCCTGGAAATGTTCAAGGCCAGGTTGGATGGGGCTTTGATCTACCTGGTGTTGTGAAAGGAGTCCTTGCCTATGGAAAGGGGGTTGGAACTAAATGATCTCTAAGGTCCCTTCCAACACAAGCCATTCTATGATTCTATGAACTCTCCTAAAGAAGCTGTATGGGGAATAACAGTAATGCAACATTCAGAAATTGTCCCAAGATTTTTAATGAAGAAAGAAAGAATTTGGAAATAACAAGATAAAAAACTGTAACTAAAGGTTAATTGTAGGAGAAAACTGGCAAATATTCACACCATATTGCTTAGTTTTGGCCAGCAAAGTTAAGTTATATTAAAAATAAATTATTCTGCCTAGCTCCTTCAAAAAGTTTATCTGAGAGGGAAAAGCTTGATGAATGTATGTTAATAGTAGATGACTATGAACCGAATACACACAACAATCTGTTAAATAAGAAGGTGTCAGTCTAGCTAGCTGCATTTTAGAGAAAGACAATGTTACTAATTAAGTTTCTAAGTGTAAAAGTTTTCAACGACAATAATAAGAAATGCTATGTGCAGTTTACATAGCAACAATATGACCCAGAATATGATATGCTTCAGTGAATAATTTTGCTTTCTCTCACATTTCAAAATGATACTATATTGCTGATAAGAGGAAATAATCTGATCTTTAAAAAACTTATTTTTAGCTACAGCAGGTCAATTGTGACTTACAAATTTTTTCCATACAGCAGTAATAAGGAACCCCAATCTGCCTTTTAACAGGGGAGTATACTTGAGTTTCCATCAAAACTGGTATTTCAAAAGCTTGTAAGATTGCTTTGCTAAAAATTGCTTAGTTCAAGTTACCATCTAAAAAGCTACACAAATATAATACAAAAAGATTCTCCACTCTGCCATCATTAAAGCAAGTCAGTTATCAGTTGGACCAAAGGAGTTTTGAATAGAAGTAATTAAATTTGAGGTTGTGTGACTTTGCTGTCATTTCTGTAAGATCCTCCTACACTTCTCTGTCACTGATTTATTCAGACAGTAAAAGTTGGATGAGTGTAGATTTTTTGTTAATATACTAAATTATTTTCTATCAGAGCTGCTCTCACATGACTTTACAGTGCTTTCTTGGTAACAGATCGTTTTTTCAATCTTTTAATTAGAAATGTCTATTGAAATTTTCTTTAAATGCATAAAAATAGCTAGCTGCACAGACTTTTCTGTTTTTTCCTCTCCTCTGAAAAGTTTAATAACTAAAGTATGAGATTTTGAGAAAAGTAAATAATAAAATACCCCAAGAAATTATTTCACTAAATTTCTGTTCCATCAGATTTTTATTGAAAAAAATATTGTTTGCCTGAAATTCACAGGAGAGTGTTATGAAAAGAAGAAAAAAAAGGGTGTGCTCCTTCTCACACCTTCTCCAAACCAATCTCTGACAGATTAATAGAGTAGAAAACATCATTAACACTTTAAAAAAATATTCCACGTCACGTTTTCCATTGAACATCTTATTTAGAGGTCCATTGAGAAATCTGTGGGCAACCTTGGGTGACGGTGGCTAAGCTCACTGGCCCCTGTGAAAAGACATTTAGGCTGCCAGTTGCCTCAGTTCTCAACCATTCGATGCCTGAAAGTGAGCTGAAATTGCAGACGAAACAGTCATTGATCTTTATCACCCATTTACAGATATCTGGGAAATCAAAGCTGTCAACTCTTACTGTTTGCAGTTATGTAATAAGGTAAAAAACCCCAAGTCCTTCCCCGAGCGTGCAGCATATGCCTACAAATTCTTGCTCTCTGTTTGGAAGAAGAAGCAGTAGCACAGAACAGCTGGAAGAACACAACTGTAGCAAAGATACTGTTGGACTCTAGAGAGATGAACACCCATTTCGAAAAAAGAAGAAAAAAGTGTGGGGCTCTTGGCTATTTTAGGCCAGTTTCTACTTTTAGGTTCATGAATATAAACTGTAGTGACTCAAATTACTTCAGTGGAGTTATTTCAGATTTTCAGTTCTCTCCAATTATTACGAACACCGAAATCACAGATCGTAGGTGTGGCAAGTGCCTCAAGATGTTGTGATGACCATTTCCCACTCAAAATCAGAATCTGTTATATGAAATAAGGGGTTTGTTTTGTTTTATTTTATTTTTAAAGCTGCAAGGATGAAAAAGGAATATTTTTCCTTTGTGTTCATTTCCAGTCATTCTGTGATTTGTTAAATCTCATCTTAATCTCCCTTCTCCATTTCAGATGCCTATTCCCTGTTCTTCTTACCTATGACAAGAGTTTATTCTCTTCTTTATAACATTTACAAAGTTTACAGACATTTGGAGACTGATGTCTCCTGTCACAATGCTTTTGATGTGCATTCATCATTCAGATTTTCTGGACCTCTGCTGTTTCTCAGTACTCATCCTTGGACTCTCTACAGTTGATCCATGTTTTCCTGAAATGTAGCATCCAAACTCAGAATGCTTTGGCAAGCAGCAGGTACCAAGGAAGTCTGAAGAATTACTTAATGTCTAACAAAAAAGACTACTTTTACTACATTTTGCAAGTATTTGTCTTCTCTTCTGTAACAGTGTGACACCGCTGACACGTGCAGCTTTATAATGTCTATGTCCTTTTTCTTTAAACAGTTATTTGAACAGTCATCCTCCATCTTCACTTTGAAATCTTACATGTTCAAGGTGTTTTGAATTGCTTTCCCCATTTCCAGGCTGTAGCTTCAGTTAAAACATTGTTATCATTCTCATGCAGCCGCTCCATCTTGAAGTCATTTGAAAATTTAGTAAGGTTATTCTCTATTTTTCATTCAGAAATGAAAACCTGAGTCTTACCAGACACCGGATAGATCATTGTGAAATCCTTTGCAATACATTTCTTCTGTTTAACCCTATAATTTCTAATAATTTTAAAATGAAAATAAACGTATTTCAAAATTGTTCCAACAAGAAATTTACAATTAATTGATCAAAGTAGTATTTCATAGAAAATTTGTTCTTTCCTTACTATGTAACTGTTTAATCATATTTTAGGTATTGGGCCATATTTCTCCCTTGCCATGTAGTTCCACTATGGTAGTTACATCAACAAGGTTACTGCATGTGAATCATAAAAAACAAGTTACCCGGTTCTAGCAGTATTTTCATATCTTACGCATATTTTTTATACTTTTATAATAACTCTTTGTCTTCATGCATTGCTTTTCATCACTGGCTTAGGCACCACATAAAAAAATTCAATCACCCCTCTTTTCAGATGAGAAAGCTGAAGCACCCAGGAGATTTGCTTCTTCTCGTAGGTGAAGTACGAATATAAACTCTGTTTCCTGAAATGATGTCTCAACCAGTGTCTGTGTATAAGGAATATAGTAAGAATTTCTGGGTGTGCTTTTCTGCAATAAGGTAATTTCTGCTGACAAAAAAAGATTTAAAGATTCATAAATTTACCTTTCAAAGTTGTCCTATTTTGTCCTTAACATTAAAAAATAGCAGAACAAAATGACTCCTCAAACATTGCGTTTGTTTTTTTCTCCTTTCTTTTTGGATGTAATACTGTCATCAGGAAGATTTCAGAGTCCTTGGGAACCTCAAATATCGCAGTTAGTATTTCGTATTTCTCTGATTTCTGCAACATGTAGATATATTTTTTTTATTTTGCACATTCATCTCTAACTATACAATTCGGTCATTAAACCAAGCCACACATTCTAAGTAAGACTCTATTATCTCTGTCTTCATCTCCTCTTCTTGCTTGTGCTAGAGACATGTATTTAGGCTCTACTAGTGCTTCTGTTCACTTATTTGACTTCAGTAGGAATATTCTGATGAACCATGTAACTCTAATTATGCACTCAGTATTGCCTTTCCTTATTTTTTAATGCTACGAAAAGTTTGCTTAATATGTATGTCAGTGATGTTATTTAGACTGAAAAAAAAGTGAAGAAAATATTCAGTAGCATGGTATGTTAGACAGGCTGGACTGAATGTTTTCTTCATCTAGCATAAAATGACATTGGCTGAAACAAAGATGTTTTCGTATTATGCTAAATGGAAAGCAAGTCAGGATAGAAAGAACATCTCTTTCCTCCTCAGGAAAGTTCAAGCACAGCTTGCTTCTTACTTGTGTGTTTGAGCTGTTTCCCTGAAGGCCACTCTTTACTGAAACACAGAATCATAGAATCATAGGTTGGAAAAGACTTCTGAGATCATCAACTGCAACAGTCAACCCAGCACCACCATACCTACTAAACCATATCCTGAAGTGCCACATCTACGTATTTTTTGAACACCTTCAGGGATGGTGACACCACCACTTCCCTGGGCAGCCTATTCCAATGCCTGACCACTCTCTCAGTAAAGAAATTTTTCCTAATATCTGATCTAAACATCCCCTGACATAAAATGAGGCCATTTCCTCTCAACCTATTGCTAGTTACTTGGGAGAAGAGGCCAGCACCTGCCTCACTACAACCTCCTTTCAGGTAGTTGTAGAGAGCAATAGGGTCTCCCCTCAGCATCCTCTTCTCCAGACTAAACAGCGCCACTTCCCTCGGCAACCTCTCATAAGACTCACTCTCTAGACCATCAGTCTCGTTGCCCTCCTCTGGACACGCTCCAGCACCTCAGTGTCCTGCTTGTAGTGAGGGGCCCAAAAATTGAACACAGTACTCAAGGTGTGGCCTCACCCGTACCAAGTACAGGGGCACAATCAGCTCCCTACTCCTGCTGGCCACACTATCCCTGATACAAGCCAGGATGCCGTTGGCCTTCTTGGCCACCTGGGCAGACTGCTGGCTCATGTTCAGCCAGCTGTCAACCAACACTCCCAGGTCCTTTTCTGCTGGGCAGCTTTCCAGACACTCCTCCTCAAGCCTGTAGCATTGCATGGGGTTGTTGTGACTAAAGTGCCAGGACCCGGCACTTGGCATTGTTGAACCTCACACAATTGCCCTTGGTCCACTGATCCAGCTTGTCCAGACGCCTCTGCAGAGCCTTCCTACCCTCAAGCAGATTGACACTCCCACCCAACTTGGTGCCATCTGCAAACTCACTGAGGGAGCACTCAATCCCCTCATCCAGATCATTGATAAAGATGTTAAACAAGACCAGACTCAAAACTGAGCTCTGGGGGACACCACTCATGACCAGCCACCTACTGGATTTAACTCCATTCACCACCACCCTCTGGGCTCAGCCATTCAGCCAATTTTTTACCCAGCAAAATGTATACCCATCCAAACCATGAGCAGGTAGTTTTTGCCAGAGGGTTCTGTGAGGAACAGTGTCAACGGCCTTACTAAAGTACCCCACCCTTTCCCTCATCCACTAGGCGGGTCACCTGGTCAGAGAAGGAGATGAGGCTGGTCAAGCAGGACCTGCCTTTCATGAACCCATGCTGGCTGGGACTGATCTGATGATTGTCCTGCATGTGCCTGGTGATGGCATTCAAACCACTCTGTAATCTTCCCTGGCATGGAGCTCAGGCTGACAGGCCTGTGGTTCTCAGGATCTTCCTTCTAGTCCTTCCTGTAGATGGGTGTTACACTGGCGATCCTGCAGTCATCTGGGACCTCCTGTGTTAGCCAGGACTGCTGATAGATGATGGAGAGTGGCTTGGCCGGCTCCTCCGCCAGCTCTCTCAGTACTCTCAGGTGGATCCGGCCCCATAGACTTGTAATTTTAAAGGTGGCATAGCAGGTCAGTAACTGCTTCCTCCTGGATTATGGGAGATTTATTCTGCTCTTCTTCCCTATCTTCCAGCTCTGAGGGCTGAATACCCTGGGAATAACCAGTGTGATTATTAAAGCCCGAGGCAAAGCAGGCATTAAGTACCTCAGCCTGTTCCTCATCCTTGGTGGCAATGTTCCTCCCCGCATCCAATAAGCAATGGAGATTCTCCTTTGCCCTCTTTTTGTTATTGATGCATTTGTAAAAACATTTTTTGTTGTCCCTTACAACAGTGCCAGCCTGAGTTCTATCTGGGGTTTTGTATTGCGTTCAGCTAGGAGCCCTCAGCACAAGAAGGACATGGAGTTGTTGGAGCGGGTCCAAAGCAGGGCTACAAAAATGATCCGAGGGCTGGAGCACCTCTCCTATGAGGACAGGCTGAGAGAGTTGGGCTTGTTTAGCCTGGAGAAGAGAAGGCTGCAGGGAGACCTGATTGCAGCCTTTCAGTACTTAAAGGGAGCCTATAGGAAAAAATGGGACAGTCTTTAGTAGAAACAACAGTGACAGGATGAGGGGTAACGGTTTTAAACTAAAACAGGGTAGGTTTAGGCTGGATACAAGAAAGAAATTCTTTACAATGAGGGCTTTGAAACACTGGAACGGGTTGCCCAGAGAGGTAGTGGAGGCCCCATCCCTGGAAACATTCAAGACCAGGTTGGACAGGGCTCTGAGCAACCTGATCTATTTAGTGGTGTGCCTGCTCGCTGCACGGGGGTCAGACTAGATGACCTCTAGGGGTCCCTTCCAACCCAAAACTTTCTATGATTCTATGATTCTATGATTCTAATTTTCTCTCTTTTCTTAAGGTATATGTTGTTTCTCTTTCAGATGCACATGCTTATCATGTGAGAAAATCCCATAGTCTCTCTCTTGACTCTTTCACAATGAATGCCTGAAATAACTTCAGTGAAAACATTGGCTTAGTTCCTCTTTTTCTGTTTTTATTCTACTTCATCAAATATGGTTTAGCAAAAACATATTAACAACAACATTCAGCAGTCACAATGACAAGGATCAGGCATTTGCAAAACACACATTCTTTATGTTATCAGGTAGGTTTTAGGTCTCCTGAAAGGTGTGTACTACAAAAAACATCTCAGAAGTGTTGACAACTAGTGAATACCAAATAACATTAAGAAGTCAGAGAAGCACAGTACACACTTATCAAAATGCATAGGTAAGTGATACATATATCCAAACAATATGAGCCCTGCTATCCAGATCTCTTAACAAAGAAACAATGCCTGTGATTCTGCATTATATAATTCCCCCAGTAACTTTTCCAGTTAAACCAATCACTTAACACTCTTAACAGAGTAGTTACATCGTGGTCTAAATCTTAGGAGGATAAAAGTTATCCAGTGGTTTTTATGGTTCTTGTGGGGAGCAGTTATCTGCCAGTTATATGCATTAATGCAGTTTTTAAAAAAGAGATTCACGAAATCTTTTTGTTTCAATAATTTAATTACATGGCTGATGCTTTTTCTGCATGTTTAAACTCCCCCAGCACCAGACAGTGATTGTGGGAATTCCTAACTTTCTAGTTTAAAATGTTGCAGGCTACTGTATTGACCCTTTCATATGACTCAATTAAAATTCCTTTTCAGTATCCTAAGATGTCTTGCAAGTAGGCATCACCTCAAAACTCAGATGGAAGCTCTTGCAGGCAAAAGGTCACAACTTGCTGCAAAATCCAATTGCTTCATGCCCTGAAAATAGTAACAAAAATGTATGAAGGAAAGAGAAAAAACAGCCTTGTCATACATCACTTCCAAATACACCTGCAGTAACCCAGCTTTCAAGGAGATGAGCTTTAATTGGTTAGGACGAATGGAGGACATACTCTGAATAATAACAAAAATCCTATGAGGTTGCAGCGAGGACATAAACAAAGAGGGGAGAAGTTCATCCAGTAGCTATGAGTTCCTCACCTGGGGCTGGAGCTCAGATGTGTCATTGGTGTGACTAGGGTGCTGCTTGCAGCCATGGAAGTCCTCTCCCTGCAGGGATAAACAGAGGTAGCACGTGTCCCTATGCCCAAGTATTTCAGTGAGGAACACACTTCATCCTGGGCATAGCCATGGCCTGATGGTTTCTCAACTCTCCTCCCTGGTGCAGACCAGGGTTGCCTCCACCTCCAGATGCAGAGACATCTTAGAAACCAAATCTTAGAGCACCAGGCTCTGGCCATACAAATGAGTATAGTATCACAACGCCATACTTGCAAAATATCATATTATCACAGTCCTGGTTGCAGACAAGGGAGGGAGAATCCCTACCTCCCTGATAACCTTAAATTACTAGAAATGGTCAAGTTCCTGCTTGCTTCAAATTCAAGTATCTATTCCTGCCAGAGAGAGGATAGAATAATAGATGGACTCAACATTCAACCCATCATTGCTGGTTTCTTACACCAGTCAGTTGAAGTTCTGCTACTGCAGAGCCTGTGACCAATTCTAAAGATAACTATCTATCACAGGAGGGCTTGAGTTCTTAAAAAGTTCAGTTCTAAAATCAGTTAATCTCAAATGTAAGAAAGGTCAACACGAATAAATTAGGAACAATAAAGAAATAAAATCCAAGCTCTTTAAAAGTTCTCTATACATATGTTTCTTCTAACTGTAAAACAAGAAAGCAAGCCCTATACTTTTGAACAGTAAAGCGTGACAGGTCAATTTTAATGCAGCAAAGATACTAAAGAACACAGCTGCTAATCAAAATTCATTTTTAAACAAGAGATAAAGGCCAAAACTTCGTGGTTAAAACTCACCATACTGATGCTTTTGGCATTAAAACCCTAAAATAAGTGGAAAGAGATAGGCAGTTTATGTTTAGGAAGCCATTTAGGGGCAAAGGAGACTCCTGCCACTTCGTCTTTGATTGTAAATTTATTAGGAGCTAATTCAATGCTCCAAAATTTCCAACAGTTTTATGGTAATGTGCAAAATTACAGCAAAAAGACTACAGAACATAGCATGAGAAACAAGGAAGGTAAGGTGAAATAAATATACATCTTCTGTTCAATTTTCCTGCTAATAAATAATTGTTCCTCAAAGCAAAATTTTGCGTGTTTAGTTCAGTTTAATTTTTAATGTCTGGAGAGACAGGTGCCTCATCTCTTTTCTTGAGATTGTAATCCCCTCCTTTATGAACTGCTGAGAATCTTTCCTTGATGTTCAGCCTGTATCTCAGAACAGAAGCTATCAAGTTTGTCTTGCAAGACTTCCCTTCATCTACTCTTAATGCTCTTTGACTGTTTGTCCAAATAGCAAAGTCAAGAGCCACCTTAGCAGAAATATGTTTCTAAAACAAACGAAAAGTCTTGATTCTAAGAAAATCAATTACCTTATTCTTATTTTACTATTTTGGTTTTCAGTGAAATTGTAGCACTTGACTTAGAATACAGTGCTTTGTGGTAAATAGGACTCCATTAGGCTCTTTCCCTGAAAAGAAATTTAAGAGCCAAAATACAACAATTTTGTTGAACTATGTAAAACTGACGGATAGGTCTTCATCTGATGTGAAACTATCCGTATGCACTGAGTGGAGCTCAGCCGAGTTCTGATCTGAGGATTTGGACTATTAAGTTTAATACAGTCTTTTGCATGGGACAATCACCATTGATTAAATATGATCATTTTCAGATGAAAGTGGCACAACAATGATGAACATGCATTTGTTCACGCTGGCATAAATATTTTGACAACATAAGTTTCTGGATAAAGCTCATAAGTATGTGGGGATTACTACAGTCTTTTTGGGTAAAGTTCAGTCTCAAGTTCAGACATGAAACTCCCTGCAACATATCAGTCTGAGAACATTCCGGAGAGATCACAGAAGTAACATTTATAATTTATGACTCCTAGAAAACCTGAGAAGAAAAAATCTTTTTCAACCAGATAGGATTTACATTATAAATAAATAAATAGTTAAAGGGATAAATGGTCATAGAGCACCAGTAGTTCAGAGTTCAGACTTCTGCATCTCTTGACATCAGTTAGATCAAGGGATGAAGATCAAGTCCATGAGCAATGGACTCAGAATCCTTTTCTACATTACCTTGCTGAGCCTTCACCTTCCACATAAAACTTCCATTCGTACCCTTAAAATCAACTCATCACACACCTGGAAATAAGTCATCTGGGAAAAAAGAAATCACAGCTGTGTCACATATCTTCCTTACTTGAAAATCTCAGCAGAAATCAAACATCTCTGGGCGTGTGTCTGGTGAGGCTGCTGTGACAGAGAACTTTCTAACTGGGCCTACAAATTGGCTGTTGCTGTCTGCAACACAGTGCAAGAAATGAGCTAGATATAACCCTCACAGGAGTCATGCTGCCTTGATAAAACTGTTTTCCAGAGGTTTTGTCAATATGACACTACATAACTCTTCATTCTTGTATCTCAAGCCCATCATCTAATACAAACAATACAACAATTTCTATGGTCCATAAGGTGTTGCAATAGCAAAACACAGCTGTACCATCTGCTTAACCTAATGCATCATCAGTAGTCCTAAGAATTTCAGCAAGACCATTTGCTATAGGTGACCAAAGCAAAACCACAAGCCTTTGCAGTATAGAAGAGTTATGATGGAAAAGTGTCTGGTCAATGACTGAAACTTCTGAGCTCCAATACAATATGGCAGTAACAACAACAACAGCAAGATGTATTTGTTAGTGTAACCACACTTACAGATAATTTGATTAATACAATAGTTCTCAATGCATTGATTTTTTTTTTCAGTCAACTGTTTAATATACCTTATGAGTTGTCACTTAAGAGTTGCTTTACAATAAAGTTATTTTTTATAGAGGAAAATTTTTAAAACCCCATAAAAAACACTTTAACAAAACTTTGAAATTTAATGCCAATTTGAATCAAGACATATATTTCACAAAAAAAAACTACACAATATTTAGTTTTTTAAAAGGACTTTTTCTGATTAAAGCTTTATTCACTACTGATTTCTGATCTTAAGTAATCAAAAGATAACTGAAATATAGTAAAAACTGAGAAAATATTAAAACTAAAAAAAAAATTCATTTAACTTCTCAGAAATTTCAGTGCAAGTATAGTGTTCCTTACCCATGGGACAGCCTAATTAACTAATTACCTTGAAGTATATTGTATACAAATATCCATATGAATATATATATATATATTATTGGTTTGCATGGCAAGGTTTTGGTATCACAGGGGCTATAGGGGTGGCTTCTGTGAGAAGCTGCTAGAAGTTTCCCCCATGTCTGATAAAGCTAGTGCCACTCGGCTCTAAGAAGGACCCGGCGCTGCCCAAGGCCAAGACAATCAGCGACAGTGGTAGCGCTTCTGTGACAACATATTTAAGAAGGGGAAGAAAAAACCGCGGTGAAACGGCAGTTAAGAGAGAGGAGTGAGACTATGTGAGAGAAATAATTCTGCAGACACCAAGGTCAGTGAAGAAGGACGGGGGAGGAGGTGCTCGAGATGCTGGAGCAGAGAGTCCCATGGGGCACCCGCACTGGAGCAGCCTGTTCCTGAAGGACTGCACTCTGTGGGAAGAACCCACACTGGGGCAGCTGGTGAAGAGCTGCAGCCCATGAGAAGGACTCACGTTGAAGAAGTTTGTGGAGAACTGTCTCCCGTGAGAGGGACCTCACACTGGAGCAGGGGAAGAGTGTGAGGAGTCCGCCCCCTGAGAAGGAAGGAGTAGCAGAGACAACGTGTGATGAACTGACTGCAACCCGCATTCCCTGCCCCCCTGTGCCGCTCAGGGGGAGGAGGTAAAGAAACAGGATTGAAGCTGAGCCCAGGAAGGAGTGGAAGGGTGGAGAGAAGGTGTTTTAAGATCTGGTTTTATTTCTTACTATCCTGTTCTGATTTGATTTGTGATAAATCAAACTCCCTTTTCTCCCCGAGTTCAATCTAGTTTGTCCGTGATAGTAATTGGTGAGTGATCTCTCTCTGTCCTTATCTGGACTCTTGAGCCTTTCATCATATTTCCTCTCCCCTGTCCAGCTGAGGAGGGGGATTGATAGGGTGAATTTGGTGGGCAGCTGGAATTTATCCGGGTCAAACCAAAACAATATATATGGAAGAAACAGATATTACATCCCTAGTTATGGAAGGGTCAACAGAATATTTCAGAATAAGTACTGAATAAAAGAGTAAATTGGTGGTTCTCTGATCCAAAGATTTTTTTTCTGTGTTTAAAAATGAGCAAATTCAGACAGGAACCCACCTTCCATAGTGGGGAAGTGCATCCAGTGGGTGACCAATGCATTGAATGAATAGACCTCCTTTGGACAGAAACTCCTAAAGGAATGTAGAGGCAGGAGAAGGGCCCATTTTGTGGTTTTGGAGACTGTACTTGAGGTAAGAACAAGCAGTGAAGGTACTGTTGTAATGACTTGTAATAATGTGACACGTATTTTTAAAAGTAGAAATCTGAAATACTTGTCATCTCAACTCTGCATCAATCAGTGTGTACACAGTGTGCACAACATCAAGCATACAGTTGTTTCAAAGCTGTGAAAAAGCACAGTAAAATCTCAGTGATGTCAGAAAGTCAAGACAACTTTGGTGTTCTAGTATAGATCAGTTGTCCTATGTTGAACAAAGCAGTAATTATGTTAGCTTTTACAGTATGAAGTAGAAAGAATAGTATAAGGATTCTTGAAAGATGTTTATAATAGGAATGCATTTTTATAGCCTATTATTTAAGATAGGTATGTGAGTTATTGATGTTATGGTTTTATAGTCAGATGGAAATAACCAGAAGATAGTTTGTGAATCTCCAACATAAAATCCACAGAGTTCTTGAACTTTAAATTTGACTTTGTAATATTAATGTCACTTGAAGAAGTCCTACTCTTTAGCAAAGCTAATTGAGATGTGAATGGCGTTTTTTATATAGCTATGATGAGAAAAAAATACCAATTTTATTTCTTCAGAAAAGCCATGAACCTTAATTTCCAGTTATTCCAAGGACTACTCATCATGGTTCATTTAAACCATTTCAAGTCCTATTTTCATGACTAGTGGAATGTAACAAGCTTCACTGTGAAAAAAACAAAAGGCCATTAATGATATTTATGACCCTTAATTGTTCACTATAATACACTATTTCTCTCTAATTATTAGAGAAGGGCAACTTTTTCAAGCTTTCAGAATATTGATAGTCTCCTAAACTTAAGCCAGATGGCACTTGACATTGCTCCTAATTTACCTCTTCAAAAAAGATTGATTAGCACTTGATCTGTGGGGTCTGTGAGTTATGGTCTAGCAGAAACGTTACTTTGGAACATATGATTATTGTGAATACCACCACCACAAACTTTTTTTTACTTATCAGCTCTCCCTCACACACCAAAAGTCTACTAGTAAATGATTTGTCAGCTCAAACACATACCAAAATGCTACACTCTAGTTTAAGCAATCTTGATGAATTTAGATGAAAATTGTACATGTCAAGATGATACTTCAGGTATGTATTTACTGAAAAAGAGGCTCATCCATCCCACTTTGTTAGCTGTGGCTCCTTTGTCCTGTGATACAGTCAGAGCTGGACATCAGTCACCACTGCCTGCACCCCTGAATACAACACACATTTCCAAAAGCATACATGCATATCATATGTAAGTACTTCACTCGTACTAATAATAGGGCTGCATTTGGTGTCTAGTGTGTACTTTTGTAAATAGCAATGCATTAGAAAATTATACTTTTGAAAAATATAAGCGAACTGGTTTGATTTCATCTCCTTTAGTAGTAATGGTGCAGCTCATATGCATATTGCACTAGAATCCAGGGGCAGATATAAAATCAGGTTGTACTTTTCATGTACTTATAATTTGCCTTGATAACTGGAAATCTCTAATTTCCCTAAATTTAAATTTGGTCCTCAATGGCAATAAATGTGATTTTCCAGCTCCTTAAAAAGCTGTATTTCAATCAAATTTCAGCACCTACCAGATCATCCAACATGGCATTAGGGATAAGGAGGTCAAATAATTCACCCAACTGTAATTTGACTTGGTAAGTAAGCAGCTGCTAAGGAATCACAGAAAAAAACTGAATGATTTCAAGCTGTCCTAATGTGTAATGGAGCAAAATTTACAATTTTTTGCTGATTGTACTGGTCAGAATTCCAGGTCAATTGACATTTCAGGATAGTCTTGCAAATATCAGAGCAGGACTTTAGACTAAATACAGTCTTAACCTGAGTATGTCCTCCCTTCAGCTGATGCTAATATTAAGTGGCAATCAACTTCAAGGTACAGCTGAAGAAGGAAAAAAAGACAAAAAGTCAGAAGCAGAGCAGTGTCTGAAAACTTTAAAGTTTCAACAAATAATTGATGAAAACAAAACTATTTGTCTTAAAGTAAATAAGCAGTAAGACTCCAAGGCAAGTCAAGCCTAACCTTCACCTTTCTTGAAAAAACAGTATTTTGTTTTAACATTCCTGACTTCTAAGCACACTTTATTGTCCTATCAAACCAGCTTTATTAACTTACTGAGGTGACACTCAGGACAGAAATTACATAGCTTAGCAAAGAAATTTGATTCTCTTTCAAAAAAAGTTCAGTTGATAAGGAAGCTGCATTGAATGCATTGTACAGCACAGAACTGTGAGACTGGAGTCTGTTTGATTATGGTGATCAGCCACTTAGATTTTCATCCTACTATTTCCTCCTCGGGGAAAAGATAAATACGTACCCCAGTATTTTAACTGTTTTGCAAAGGACTGAAAATTCCACAGAATAACAGAGTGTGATTTTCACACAAAATCTATTTAATTTAAGAACAATCAAGTTTTTATGGATGTGGTATCCAGTTTGCAAGAGCAACTTCTTGCTCATTAGAGTATATGTTTTCTTAGCCTGGTGCCTAAATCAATATTTAGAATGTGATTTCAGGAAAACCATTATGGTTTGGCTGCGGCCGGCAACAAAAGCGTCACGCGGCCACCCCTCCCCCCGCTGGGGTGCAGAGGAGAAGGGAAAGAAACAGGCAGAAACTGGTGGGTCGGGATAAGGGCAGTTTAACAGAACAGCAAACAAAGGGAACAGTAACAACAACGATACAGATAAGGGGAATACACAAAACAA
>Ga0065711_1038474_pt1 | contig 18721 bp, 16 predicted proteins | sample Hoacrofraction12_FD_59098 | JGI IMG/M metagenome (GOLD analysis project Ga0065711, IMG submission 59098) | Hoatzin crop microbial communities from Cojedes, Venezuela - Epithelial fraction 12 v2 (version 2) | ecosystem: Host-associated > Birds > Digestive system > Esophagus > Crop | place...
TGTGGAGTCTCCCTCTCTGGAGATATTCAAGACCCGCCTGGACAAGGTCCTGTGCAGCCTGCTGTAGGTGACCCTGCTTTGGCAGGGGGGTTGGACTGGATGATCGCCAGAGGTCCCTTCCAAACCCTACCATTCTGTGATTTTGTGATTCATGCCCATCCTCAAGGGAGGTGTTTTTCACATCTGGCACATTAGATGAACCACAACTACTGCCCAAGCCATTTACTGGTTTTGTACTGGTTTTGTACCTGTAGTTTCTCTATTATATTCCTGTAATCCCAGGCAGGCCCACCAAGAGCTTCTTTAAACCGAGGTCCACTGCGGGCTGACATCCTCCACCCCATGGCTGCCCTCTGCACCATGTTAGAGTGGCTCTTCATGAACAAGGTGTTGACCTGGCTGTCCAAATCCACTGGAATTGCAATCCCACGGTTCTTTGCTTTCAAAGGAAGAAAAAAGAAGAAATTTACAGTGGAAAAAGCCTGAAAATCTTATGAAGATCATGGCATACAAAATCCTGATACTCTTGAAGTTCAGGGGCAGGGGGATCTCACTTCAACCGGTTTTAAAAATAAGAATCAAAACCTAAGCTGTAGTCTTGTTAAAGTCAGCAATCTGTACCATGTTAAATGAGATGAGGATCATTTCCAGTACATATTTCCATAGGTACAGACATTTATTTTTAAAAAACAGAATAACTTTTTTTAACTTAAAAAAATGACACCTAGGGATATTAGTAAGAGTAACAAAAAGAGCATTCATTATTATTTCAACAACTCGTTTTACTCTATTCAGAAGCAAATTTAAAAATTCATCTTTGTAGTTGACATATGCACATATAGTCAATTTATCCCAGTGCTATTTGTTGCTTTTCCGAGTATTTCTCTTGTGAAGACCTTGAGAAACCAAGTGCATACAAATTAAATTTGAAAAAGGCTGTCTCTCCTTCTCTCTCCCCTCGGTTTCTTATACAGCCAGGGTTGTTAAGCCATAAGGTTCTGGATGCCACTGCAATATAACAGATAGGTAAGAAACATGCAATAGTTGAACCTATAGTAAAAAAACAACTCTTTTGTTTGTTTTTTTAGACTTGAGGGGTGGGAAGTGACAAAAGAGAGAATATTGGAGAGAAAAAAAATGGGGAAAGAAGACTTGCATGAATTCTTACAGGGCATCCACTACTAAAATACTACTGCAACCTGAACTGTCATTTGCAAAGGCAGTTTGAAAGACAACACTGGAAGGTTTCTGCCCTCTCCTCTAGAATTAAGATTGTGCTAGCTGTATCTCTCCATTCCACTGGAGATCAGAGTGACATTCTTCTACAGCTCAACAGGAGTCATCTGAAATTCAACAAACAAACAAGGGATCGATGCAGCAATATCTCTCTCTGAAAGATTAGGTCACATTTCAGGCTTTGTATTCTATGTCGCTTCACTTAATTTCCATGGCACAGTTTAGGTACAATAAAAACTTAGAAGTAAAATGGGGAAGCAGTTCCAGTTCATTTGTAATAACAACTAATAATAATGAATTTTTCATTTTCCCATACGGAGACAAGGTGAAGATTTTAGCCCATATTACAGTCCTGCACAGCGCTTCTCTGAGGCATTTCCCTGCCGTTCTGCACTAATACGCACGCTTTGCACAGCAGCGAAAGACATCACAACTCTTCCACCCTTCCCTCCCAGTCCTTACAACATGCACCACTTGAAGTCCTGAGCTCGTGCAGCCAGCGATGCCTTCCTCTCCTGAACAGCCGGCACATCAAACCCCCAGCAGTGCCTGCAAGCGCCGAGTCAGGCACACGGCTCTGATGAACGAAGGCTCCTGTGCTGCCAAGTGCAGTGAGTCACGGATCCCAGGCAGAAACTTTCTCTTCCCCCAGATACCATATTGTAATGGAAGCATTTATTATAAACCTAACTTTGGCTGTGACACCTCAACCCCCAGTCTCACAGACTACAGCAAGAGCACTCTGTCACACGTGTCCTCACCCTTTTAACAGCTCCTGCGGGTGCAGGGCACCCTCCTCTCTTCCCACTGCAAGGGTGTATCCTGATGCAGGACCAGGGCCTCCACCTGTGGCTTAGGCTCTTTAACTGCGATTCTGTTTCTGGTAGGCAGTTTATTTTAAACAGTTTGCCACAGGGAATTAAAAAAATGTGCTTAGGACCGAGATGGGAAAACACTTTTCTCCACAAGCGTATCCAGCTTCTCAGCAGCAGATGTAGAGCAGTTTCCACACTGGCAGCTGACTTCTCCTTTCCACTCTCTATTTGTTTTGAAGGCAAGGTTCCTGATTATCGTGAGGACAACACCATGTGTGGCTGGCCATTATTTCTAATGACTGTTTTTCCATATTATTTGAGTGGGTTATTTTTCAAAACGCATTTGCCCTGTTGCTGCTTACTTTATTCCAGAAGTCCATTAAAGTTCTGCCAGTGTGGGTAGGGTGCTGCAGCCTATTAATCCAATTTATTGTGTCCTGATGTCAATCACTTGAATGTTATCGGACAATGTTCACTTCTCAATTAAGTGGTATCTATGCAGAATCCTGATATATCCAGGAATAAATTTAGCAATGGGGAGCATGCTGTTCAGAGGAAAACCCAGACTTCTGCAGTCCTATAGATGCCATTTGAAGTTAACAACTTCCATCAGTGTCTGAGGAGCAGTCAAGGACTATGATTGTTCAAAGAGCTGAAGCTAATTAAAACTATCACAAAGAAAACCAGAGAGAGAGAGAAAAAAATACTCTATGTTTTGAACAGTTCTTATATGTATAATTCCATTTGTAATTAAGACTTGTATTGGTTGTCAAAGGGCACTGTTGAAGTCTAAGCTATAAACAAAGCCTTTGTCTTCTCATTTCTTTGCAGCTTGTAGAAAGTTTATCTTTCATTTGTTTCACATTTCATTATTTAAAACAACATGAAACATATTTTTACAGTTTGGAAAGCTGATGAACAAATGTGAACATAAATATTTATTTTTAATTTAGGTGTTGTAGGCTGCTTTCCTCTTCAAAACATGTCAATCTCCCTTAAAGTACGAACATAAAATATTTAAAAGCATGTTTATTTTTGTTCCACTTACTTAGAAATACTTTTGGACAGCACTCAAACTTGCAAAGTAGGGTTAGAGCTGGCAGACAAAGGAGCCAGGAGGGGGTACAATTCTGACTTTCATCTGACTAGGGAGTTTGGGAAAAAAGCATGCTACGTGGCTGTACGTAAACCAGCACCATAGGTATGAAGCGGGATGCTAACCATGCTGGACTACAACATGCCTTCAGCTCAGGGAAATCCTGGTTGCAGTGGAGGGGCGCAGCACAGCCTTACATACTGCCCAACGCCTACCTAGGGCACCCTGCATAGGGCTAATTACACCCTGCAGACACCACACTGTTTTGGCAATGTCGGAGGAAATGCGATTTGCTGGGAAATCCTTTGCATGACAAACTCTCAGCCTGCTGCTCAGTTATGCTATGAGCAATAGCCGTGGCTGGGCCAAGACAAGCAAGGAAATGGTACACGTAGAAACAGTAACACAGTGCCGCAGACTCAGCCAGGTCACAGTAAAATGTTCTGCTCTGTGCTGGATGGTTCTGTGTGTATCCAGTGTATCAGCAGCTTTCCTCTGCTTTGCTGTTTAAACTATGAAAAAGTACTCTGAGATGGGGACTTTAGAAAAGGGCGACATTAATGTTGAGAATCAAGTAGCTAAAATCAAGCTGCTCTCTACAAGCGAGCTGGACTCCACCAAAGTCCCAAGAGCACGATCCAGCTGCTAACAGAAGAGCTGAAATGGGCTGAGCTGGATTTTGTTAAATTACCTGCACGCAGTTCTCTTTGCAGAAGCACAGAAACTGGAAGTAAAAAGACCTATTTCCAGAATGCTTGCTGAAGCACCGTCCTTCCACTCGTATTGCCTGCCTGAGTCTTCGGATCAATTTAGCACCAAGCATTTCCAGGAAGCGGCCTTTGCCTGGAATGTTCCTTGGAAGCCCGTTCTTCAGACTAATTATCTTGCCATAAGGAAGCTTGCTGCTCTCATTGATATTCCTACCTAGCGCTCCCTAATTTTAAAGTTCAGTCCATTGGCTTTTGTAGCGTATACAAAACACAACAGTATTTCATGCCTTCACAGCTGTTTAGTACACTTTGCACTAGCCTAAACCATCCCTGGTGTGGGTTTTGCAGGGGCCACGCAGGCATTTCGCCCTCGGAGGACCTCAGGGAGGAACGTGATGGGAAACGTGGGTCACGAAAAAGCCAGTTGTACCTGGCTGTGAAGCCTTTACTCCCCCGGCTGTTTATACTCCTCTATAGTTGCAGACAGCTATATCATGTTCTCCCACACTTCCCAGTTGTCACTTAACAAGCAATGCATATTTAGTTCAATTAATTTTGCTCCATAAATCAGTCCCTCCAGCTCCTTCATCATTTACTGCCTGCTTAACAAATGCATTTGGATGGAGAGACACTAACGCTAGCAACAGCAAGACTTTTTAAGGGAAATAAAAGCTTTGCGTAGACAAGACATAAGCCTGCCAATCTTGCACCCTTCCCTTGGATGTTTTTTTCCAACGGAAAAGCTACGCTAAAATATTTATCAGTCTGTAAAAAGATCATCATTGAATTTTTCTTGCAATTAGGGAAACACAAACAGTCAAAATAGAATAAAATATGTGCTTCATCTGAAATGTATTCTTCTTGCTGTCAAACAAGTAACAACAGGATAATTATTTTATTTGAACTAAAAATTGAAAATGAAGGCCTGGCTTTTTATAAAATGGAAAAAAGATTTTAAAACTCAAATGGGACGTAAAATAAAGTATTTTCGTGTTGAAAAAATTGTTATAGGAAAGTTCATCTATATGGATATTAAAATATGCACAATAATTCCAAAGAAGCAATAAAATGTAACGTAGATTTTATGTTTAATGTTTCCTGTTTGTAGTTTGTCAGGGAAAAGCAAAGGGCTTTAGAGGACACAAAAGTATGGTCAAGAGGGGTGCTGGTAACCTGGAACTGGGGAATAAATACTCAGCTAGAAAGGACTTCACTGCTCCTTCAGACCATCTGCTCTCTGTTACAGACAACCCATATTCTTAAGTATCTTTTGAAAAATGTATTGAGCCCCATTCAAAATGAAGCCAGTTTTTCTGCCATCCCTCCTCCCTCCATTTTCTCTTGGCCCATTGACCAAGGACATCCTTCCGAAGTTGGTTCCAAACCCCTGATTTACAGTCTGAATTTATTTAGGTTATTTATAACCTAGCGTAATTTATGTCCAGATGTTTTGGGGTCAGCGCTGTCCTTTAGCTTAGATGTCTCCTCTTCGTGATTATTTATCTTCCCAAGTACTTTTAAAGAGCAACAACACAGGCCTTTGTTTTGCAAGGCAAAACACCTGAGGCTCCTGTAGCCCTTCCCTGTAACAGAGTTCTCCTTTCCCCCACCCATCACAGCAGCACTTCCTCTGCATCTGTTCTGCATCTGAACCTACGAAACAGCAATCTTACAGGACTCGCCTCCAATTTTCTAGGATGAAACAAGGATTCTCCTTTTGCTTCTGCTGCACAGCATCCTAGAGTATAATCTGATAATGACTCAAGTAATTTGGCTTGCTAACAGACTTTTTTTAAAGGGTCTGCCAAGAGAAACAGCCTAACAAAATGCAGGTTCCTATCTGCTGCTGTGTACTCATCTGGGAAATTCCAATTATTCCATTACTGGTGGTAACAGCACAGTCATGCACATGCTACATCCTTGGGGTACACACACAGTATCAGCGGGAAGATCCAATTTGTAAAAACATAAGGGAGAAAACTAATGGATACTACAGAGACAAGCCTATAAATACAACTAGATTTGTAGCAGAAATGTAGCAGAAAACTGATGCTGGGGGTGAAGATATAAGAATCACCACTTAATTAACAAGCAGACAGTTCTGTGCATAGGTCCTAAAAGACTGGTCAGCCCTGGGAGAAAGACCTTCTCCAGCACAATTTAAGATATACAATCCATATCTTTAGTTGTGAGGACAGGTGATGTTCCCCTATTTTATCATATGGAAAGACAGTAGATGGTTTAAAATGCAAACTTTAAGACTGGCCTCCACCCTTCTCAATCTTGCAAAGATTATAAAATGTAGGAACAGAAAGTCCTTTGATAATGAATTAATTTGAAATAAACTGTTAGATGTCTTAGCTCCTCTGGTTTTACAAAGATCAGGGGATCTTTTAAACATTTTTCACTTGTAGCTATTTTAGCAGTGAAATGGAAGCTGTTTTGATCATTCATTTTTTTGACTATATTTTCAAGCAAAAGCTCAGTCCTTTGTAACAATAGAGAAAAAACAAACATGATACATGTACAATGTGTTAATTCTCATTACTGTGATAATCTGCTTCAGAAATCCAGATGAGCAAGACACATTCATACACCTGTATTATTTTGTAAGTGTTTCTATTCATACCAGGTAGCCAAATGTTTACTGGGCAATAAAAACCCGATGCACGTTGGTATCTGTGTGTTCCAAATCTCTTGGAGCCACAGATGGGTCTGCTGAAGAAGAGAAGCAAGCCTCTGTCCCTCTTGCTGAACTGGAGGCAGACAACTCCCCGGAGACAAAGCAGCAAGAGAAGCTTGGAAAACTTATGAAGTTTTTCCCTAGTGGTCAAGTACCAGGGTTATAAGAAATCAGGTTCTGCAACACATCCTTTTGTTGACCTGGAAGATAATGCACATTCTTACAGCACTCAGAAGACGACAGATGTACTGATCTTAAGCTCTTGAGGCAACAGTTACATCCACCTGCCAGCAACAAACTAGTAAGCACTGAGCAGAATGTGTGTTGCTTAAACTCACTCTGAAATGGGTCTTTTAAAAGAAGTGCATTATTATATGGATCTTTGATATCTTGTGAAATCTGTGTATGATCTTTCTTCCTTCTGAGATTCATTTCTAAATCCAGGGCTATGACACAAACAAAAAAAAAATCATCTTTGTTCTTTCAACTCTATACTACATATATTTTCCATCAGAAGTCTTTGGTCCCTGCTGTAAATCTGTCCAATACTCTATCTCTCTGATATAGGCAAACTCTTTCTAGAGGTTTGGTTTTTTTTTTAAAACCCTGCTGTGAAACATGAAGGCCCTAACGTTAAAGCTGTCAGACTCTCAATTCAAAAAAAAAAAAAAAGGCAGAAGAGTGCTCACAGATGCCAAGCCAAAATCCAGTCCTAGTCCACACACACAGCCAGCACAAGAGGCAAAAAAAGAGGCTGCCCTGTTTGTATTACAGAAGAAGCCTCTGCCTTCTCAAAGAGAAGCACCATTTTGTGCCGTGGAACACCCGACAGAGAAAGGCACTGGGCACACGCTGTAATCACAAAGGGGCCTGGATGTTAAAAGCCTCTGGTACCCGCAGGCGGGGCAGACCTTCCAAGGTTTTCAGCAGAGCAGGCTACTCAATTAGCCCTGGCAAGCCACGTCTGGCACCCTGCCTGAAGAATAAAGTATCACCGCTGGTTAAAACCTCTGAGAGCCAGCCAAACTTTGCACGCAGGTGTTTGTTAAAACCTCTGCTTCCACGTCTCCTCCGGCCAACTTGCTCTTTAGGGAAACCCCCCTCACCTGTCTCCTTATGCTCCCTTTCTGCACTGTCAAAATAAAACACCAGATAAAAACGTGTGGCAATTCGCTAACACAACACTATACACTTTTACAACACTCTATATTGTTATTAGTGATGAATCCTTAAACAGTTATTACGACACAGACAAGGAAGTCAGCAGTGTGCATGCCAACATGTGCTTTCAGGGGCCAGCTCGGAGGCTGCCAGGCAGCCCCCACTGATGCCCACAGAGCCCGCCTGCCCTCCCGCTGAGAGCTCCTCGAGGAGGACACGGGGCGATGCCACCCTTCCCCAGCAGCTCAGCTCCACTCTGCCGTGCCTGAGAGTGCCCAGGCATGGCCGGGGTCCCATGGGTGGGAAGCGGGAGTAGAAAGAAGGTTGGACCCATAGGACAGCACAAGAGCATACTTATAAAAAAAAAAACAACAACAACCAACACCAACTGTAAACCATCTAAAGAAAGCTGCAGGCATCAGCCACGCCTTGCCTTCAGGCTTTCCGCTGGGCTCTCCCAGGAACCAGAGGCATACAGAAGGCAGCTTACCGAAGGCCACCAGCCCCTTCGCATGCTGGTGCACCCAGCCAAGAAGCTGGGCTTGCCAGCCCATCTCCCTGGCCGGCGGCTGTGGGGAAAGCTCAGCTTGGCTGTCTCAGCACTACACTTGGGTGTCTCCACATACCCTCATCTCGGTGAGACAACATAGCGACCTCTCTGAGCTAGAACTCGATTTTAGGTGTAGCTCTACGGAAATGAAGACATCAAGCTGTCTAGAAACACAAACAGGGCATGCTCGGTCTCAAAAATACTCTCACCTGCCCTATTTCTTCCCCCTTTCCCCAGACTCCCAAAGGCAGTAATTTATTGACGGCTTTTTCCAGAACTGCCAGAGAAGAGCAGGGACGTAAGTGTTAAACACACAAACAAGGATTTGTAGGGCTAGAGCTTTATCTGAGACTGTGGTAGCTGTAGCATGAAGCAAATAAAATGTCTTCAACTTCCAAAGTTCTCTTGCCAGATAGATCAATCATTAAATCATTTGCACAACAAATAAAACAATTGAAGGCTGCTCACTTTTTGTATAACTGCTTATTCTCGTTCACACAAAAAGTTAATGAGATGTTTTGGCTAAAATGTTAAATGATGCTCCTGTAAATATATTCCAAAATCTAAATTTAGAGTTGATCCTTACAATGCCACAGATGCTGCAGATGGTTAAGTCTCATATAGTTTTATCATTATTTATTAAAACTTTTGAAAAATTGCATCAATGGTAGAATTTAGCCAGTTTCTAGATACCTCTGTCTCTACCCAGTTTTCATTCATACTGAGCAGAAACTTTATTCTACAAGTAATCAGAATGATTGACTTTTAGAAACTATATTGAATAATCATTTTTTCTCCCATGGCAGAAGACTTTAAAATTGTATTCACAGAAATTTAACTTAAGAATGAACTTTCGCCAGACTTAGCTATGTACTGGTGAAGAATCTTTTTTATTTTAGAAGTTTTAAATCCTCCACTTTAACACGGTATTTGAATTTATTTGAAAGCATGTAATTTCTTAGCTGCTCTGAGGACCAACTTTGGACTCGGTGCGAGTGCAAGGCAATACTCCCCCGACAAGGCTGACTGTGTAACAGCAGTAAAAGAGTAGGCCTGATGATGAGGAAGAAGTGGAGAAGCTATGGAGTGGTACAATTGTGGTTTCCATCCCCAACTCCCTGATGGGACAAAAGCTGAACACGCCCAGGACCGTAACTGACAATAACGAATGCATCTCCCAGGACCTGAGGGGAAAAATGATGGGTGTTCCCCGATGCACAATTGCTATGCATCGCTGCTTACTACAGTTTGTGTAAATGTAGCCCAGCACAGTTCGAAATGCCCAGGTTTTCTCATAGCTTATGTTGTGTTTTAATGTCATAACTTCCTCGAGGTGAAGATCAACCACTGCTCACTCATCTCCCTGACCTACAGGTTTCACCTCACAACCCTATTTGATGGGACAGATTCGAAGGAGTTATCCAAGGAGGAAGAATTTAGGCTCAGAAAAGTGGGATTTATGAAATCACCACTGTCACAATTTCAGGATGGTAGAGTCAAACTAAAAATTGTTGGACCTCAAATAAGTCTGATCTTAAAACACAGAGAATAATAATGAAAGCAAAACCTGGCACCTACCCACTTCAGCCAAAGTCTTGATACATGACTCCACTGAGGCTTTCTGTGTTGGGTTTGGCCAGGTACAGTTGTAAATTCTAAAAGCAGACTGCAGCAGCTGAATAAAAACAGGCTGGTGTGTCTGAAAACAAAAAGATAAACATGGAATTTTACCCTTTAGAATCTCCTCACAGCTGCCCTAAGGTTTGACACAATGTAAACCACATGCAAGGTTTTTTTAGCTTGTAGACTCAGGTTACAACACCATTATATTCTCTTTGCTCTTCAGGACTGGAGGGAACAGAAATCAATGCTGCACCTCTAAGAAGGCCAAATCATGCAATTTCTCCTCAGATCACCACTGATATCAAGCAAATACAGTATAGAGCAGAAGGACAGGGGAGTCTTCCCAGTTCTCAGGTATGTGTCCCTTTTGTCATAGGACACAGCATTTTTCTCATACCAGTAAAAAGATAGACCAGTATTCTGCAAGGATACTCCCTCCAATGAACTCACAAGAGCCAGGAGTAAGTCTGACCGTACTGAGCTGTCTGCTGGTCCAGAGCTGTAAGTGATAAAATTAAGAGGAATTGTTTTAAAGAGAAACTAAGCTGCTAGCCAGTGGCATGAGAGGGGACAGAGAAATTAAAGGAGGATGTAAAGATACAGCATTCCTATTTAAGGAGCAGAAGGTATCTCATTAATGGTCTGAATTACGTATTTGTCTGTGTCTCTCTTCCTTACCTGGAGGCTGGTGCTGTTATCTGAAAACGGCGAATTGAAGAAGCCACCCACAATGTTCATTACAGGCTCGGTGACATATTTCTCCAGAGACGTGTCTGCATGTTTACGATCCGTGGTTGTGTTACAAACCTACAGGGAGCAGAAAGAGGAAACAATGAGCTTTAGTTCTTTTAAATAAGCAAGCTTTATTATTTATTACAACACGTGTAATATTTCTTCTTAATACAAAACCAAATTATTTTAATACAAAATCTACCAGATAACTATCTTAGAGTTCAAGCTGCATTTGCAACAGCTTATCCTTCTTCTTGGAGGTCCACGCTGTCTTTTGAACACGCTTCTCTTCTGAACTAGCTCCTTCTGATTGCCTGTGTGTTCTTTCCCACATCATAAAAAAAGATCCCTTCTAAATCAGCACATTGTATGCCACTTACACACTTAGATAGATTCAGGAAGAAAATGGGTCTTTCCTCCTGTTGTGGGGCTGGCTGGAAGAGGCTTTAGAGATGGACGAGACATAAACACCTTAGGTTAAAAAGATTTCATGTAACATTTAACTTCTTTCTACAATCAGTCGCCACAAATGGGTGGCAAAGGTGAAGCTCATTTGCAGGAAAAATGTCAAAAAAAGAGGGAAAGAAAAGAAATAGCACAGTCAATACCAACAGCCTTTAGGATGCTAAACTGTAAGACAGGCAGCATTACTTAGGAAAGCCACACGGGGAAAATATGAAAGACAAGCTAAAAACAATGAAAGAAGAAAATGGATGGTACAGGGACAACTCTGGAGCACAGAAGGATGATTAAATGGTGGGATGATGTGGGGAGATTTTTACAAAAGATTCCTGAAGACACCCTTTGGCACAACACTAGAAGTTTGTTGCTGCATAAAGATGTCATGCTTAAAGAAGGGAGAAAATCACTGGGGTGGATTGCATCCTTCAGTATTTCTTTTATTTCTTTCTTTCTTTTCAACATTTGTAAAAATCTATACAGAGTCATGTTGATTTTGCATATGTGAGTGTAAACAGTACTAAAAGGAGTCTACAGACAGCTAAACACTGTGAGAAAGGCAAGACTAGACAAATAAGAACTACAGCCCTACTACCTCTTCGACAGCCTTTAAATAAGCAGTTCTAGTCATGTTTAACAAGAAATGAAAGGCAAAGCTGTTCCCTCTTTCACCTATGCAAGCTGCAGACTACTGCAATGTTCTCGGGAATCTATGCAGAAGCAGAACTTATCTTGTATTAGGCTTCTGGGTTAGCCTTCTCATTACCATCCGAGCATTTAACACACCGTCATAAACCCGAGTGGTACATACTCACCATTACGTCACTTTATGGATGGGGAACTGAAGTCCAGAAAATTGCTTAAGTCAATCACTTGAGCGAATTGCTTAAGATCACAGAGGAAAGTTGGTGACAGAAGCAGAAAGATAACCCACAGCACCTGGATCTCACGCAGGGCAGACATGCTCTCTAATTAACACTGCCACTGTCACACTTGGACACTACAAGACAGCAATTTCACCAGGACTGCTTTAAGGAAGGTTACTGACATGACATCCCAAAGCATCCATGTGCAGGGGAAGATACAGCTCACAGGAACACAAAAGCCTTTTGAGTATAACACACAAACAGTGTCATATGGTAGCCAGAGGAACAGCCAAAGATAACTTGAGACCTACAGAAATGAGGCATCTTGAGGAGCTTTGCTTGTCTGCTTTTCTAAATTCTGTCAGATACACGAGTCGTGCCCTCACGTGATGCATTTTTTTCTCACCCCAGGAAAGGAAAGATTTTGGTCAGAGAAGCAACCGTGGCTAAACTGAAAGAGCAAACTCTTCAGCCCTTCAGTTTTGGGAAAAGTATGACACCACCACCACCCCCCCCAGTCCTCATGGAGGTAACGGACTCAGTTAATAATCAAAACTTCTTTTTTTAAAAAAAAATGAATCATAGAACTATAAACCTCTTGAAGTTCTTCTGCTTTTAACTAATCTGCATGCCAAATTTTGGCTGGAACCAGTAGCTCTGAGGCTCAGCACTTGCAATCCCATTGGGAAGACAGGGAGCTGTGCAGTGCTAGCATGGTGAATTCAGAAATCACCAAAACTAAATTCCGAAACGCTTTTAAGTTTTCCCCATTGCTTGCCTAAAAAGCAGAGCCATATGTGGGAATGCCACTCTGCTCCAATACCAGTCTGAAAAATTCCCAGCACAGAAGGAATTCAGAAATCCTCTCATTTGTTCTTCATATCCCTCTGCCCTTTGGGGACTGAACGATGTTTCCCTGTGGAAGAAAAAACCTGAAATGCATGAAATGGAGATGAGGATTGAGACACCAGCGTTTAAAAACCCCTTAAGAGGCTTTGGGACCGAAACTCACATGAATAATACTCCAAAAATTCTGCAGAGAAAGCCAGGACGACTTTACAGCTGTCAGATCCTGGCTCTTTCTTTAATCCTGCTCAGGCTACAGCTGCTGACTCCCAGGCCGGGCCACACGCAGGGAAGCGAAGCCTTTCCCTCAGCAGCACCCACTTTGCTTAGCGCAACGCTTGAAGTCATACACGGGAGAAAGTAGGTTGGCGGAAACTGTAGAAGCAGGGTGTATTTGAAAGCGCGACTGCTTTTGGCAAACTGAATTTATACATGAATCCGCCTCACGCCTGCTTTGCAATGCGTCACGTTGTTGGAAGAGAGTGACAGTTGGGGACTAAATATTTCCTTCCTGGATCCAGCAACAGATTAAAAAAGTCGATTACACTTTTTCTTTTTTCTTTTTTTTTTTTTTAATAAAAAAGGAAAGAATGCAACCAGTGGATAACGCTCTCCATCTTTCACCTTAGTGCTCTCTAATAGCAGACACAGACTCGGAGCTCACAGACTCACCCACTGACAGGCATTTGTAGCAGCTGAAAGACAAGCATTTCCCCTTCCCCCATGCAAAAGCATCCCTTTTAGCTCACTGGAACACAGAGGATCAAAGGGCTCTTTTTCTAAATGCTTTGAAAGCTATTGTAACATCTTTCACAAGGCTGACAGCATTCTAACTGTCCTGATAGCTACATAACGCTGATGTATTTATAACACACGGGCTCTGCCTGGGCCCCAGAAAACCAAACCTGAACAAATACACTCAATAACCTGGAAGATATGGCTCCCCACAGGGACTTGGGTGAAGAGCAGGACAGGCCAGAGCACTTCTGACATGTTCTTTTCATTCTTTCAGCCGTTAACCAGGAAATTAAAAGGACTAATTGGGCACCTGCCCTGAGGGCTTTGCAGGAGAGCAAAATAAACCTGCATTTTGCCATTCAGTGACAACAGCACGCGCACACACAAAATCCAGCATTAATAATACACTCAGCTCTTCATCTCCAAAGGCCTGGAGACTAATTTCTCTTACGAACAGGATATGTGAAAACCAGCTCAGCGGTCACCATCATCAGGCCAGCTCTACCTCTTTTGGCATGGGGCAGTTTGTCTCCAGGCTCCTGAATCAAACTGTGGGCAGAGTGCTCTTTCTACACCTCTGCTTCTAGCCCAAGGGCAAAGAAAATTGGTCACGTTCACGGGCTAGGGAGGGTAGTCGGTTTGGGGAATCAGGGCCGGGACACATCAGGAAGGGGCAACCCAGAAAGCAAATTACACTGGAGAAGATATTTATTGGGGTAAAAACAGAGAGTTTAAAAATCAGAATCCCCCTCCAATCAGGTTTCTGATCTTCGTTTTCCACTGAGCTTGGTTTGTCCAGAAGGGCTATCTTGACCTAACATGACCACAGAGACAAGACAAACAGCAGGAAAACGGGGTTTGTAGAGGTCTGATTACTGCTGAAAATGACTACTACCAAAAAAAGACAGCACAAACAATCCTGTCTTAACCTGTTCCCAGGGAAAAAAAAAAGAAAAAAACCCCAACCCTAAGTTCTCTGTTTCACAGAGAAATGAACAGGTCCCAGTGCCTAACATATATAGCACAAGTCTTTGCACTCATTCTTCTTTTGGTCATAATTCACAGTATTTTCTCCCAATAGGTTTCAAAGAAATTATTTTGTGGCACACTATTACTTTGGGGTAAATGTCCGCTGCACGGCTGAATTCAGATTCTTTTACCTTTTTTTTCTTTAATTTCAACAAAATTAAGAATGCAAGGAGTGAGAACTTAAGGATTACAAAATGTAATGCACGTGGACTGGGAAGAGATAGGCATGCACTATGACAACACGCTTTGTAACATCTCCAAAATACTGTCCAGCATGAAGGATCAAACACAAACCACCAGCCACCAAAAAACTGTGGTTCTACTTCTTGAGCAGAATGAGCAACTCCATTAGATGGTATTAATATTAGGCTCTTACAAGAAGCATTAACCTCCTAGAAAAGGATATGTAATGTAAGCTGTAATTATTATGTCACACATGAGCTTCCCCTCATGGTTCTACCATTGTATTTTATCCTTCTGGAAGTCATAAGATTTCCCTCATTTTCTGCCACCAAAATACCAGGGAATGGAAGCTTCATTCAATTTCAGACTGGAAACTTAATTTGACAAGTAATGACACTGTGAAGCTCACTAGGATCCACAGGAACTGACTGCCTATGGTAGTAACTGTGCCCCATCACCTTGCAGCCTATAGTTTATACACAAACTAGTATTCTGAAAGACCAGAGCTCTACATCTGCCTTTCACATCAGCAGTGAGAATGTAGTTGCAGTAGAATAAATGACAAAAACAAGCCAAAGTAAGATTAAAGAAGGAACATGAGGCAAAGAACTTCTTGATCCCTGATCCTCATTATACCAACAGAGTAAAGCAAGAAGATTACAAATGCAGGGTTTTTTTCAGTCACCACCATAACAACATGTACCACATGGTGCCAGAAGGCCTACACACTCTCAACCCTGTACATGCATCCAATTTATTTTTCTGCAAGAAAAGAGAAATAAACAAAGGTTCCAAGATGCCCTTGTAGAAAGAGAAGACTGCTAGTAATTAGAAGGTTAAATCATGGTAAATAACACAGAAATGACTGATTGTTAAAAAAGAAAAAAAAAACCACACCTATTCTATTGTCAACTTTGGTAAAAAGTGAATAAAATAAAAGAAGTTCACCAAAATAAAGTTATTGCCAGTTCAGTTGTCATCCATGACTATGCTGTAATATTTATCATCTTATGAAGCTTACCCTTGCCATATCAACAAGGAAGTTCTCAAATAGCTTCCAAATATGGTTACTGGCATAGATCTCTTTCATTTCCACTTCAGTGTCCACGTAGCAGTGGTTAACAAAATTAACATAGGCAATTTTCACCTGCAGGAACAGCAAAACCACAAACCATATGAAATGGAACAGTAAAAAACCATTAATATGACATTTAATATCTGCAAAAATACCGAACAACAAAGATGATCCTTCAAGGACTAACAAACACTAGTAACAGTAATAACACGTATATTCAGCTCTGAAGATTTAAGGAGAAGTACGGCAACAAATGCATTAATGTACTTATGTCCTGGGTTCAGCCAGGACAGGGTTAATTTTCACCGGACTCCAGGAAGGGGCACAGCCTGGCTGGGCTGACCCAACCCCAACCTGGCCAAACAGAGCCGGGTATTCCGTACCATGTGCCGCCATGCGGGGTTCCGGGGGCGGGGAGCTGGGTGGTGGGAACTCTCACTCGCGGCTCGGGAGCGCACAGCGGTGGCGGTGTGGGAGAGCGGCTCTCTGGGTCGTGCGGTTTGTTTTGTGTATTCCCCTTTTTCTGTATCATTGTTGTTGCAGTTCCCTTTGTTTGCTGTTCTGTCAAACTGCCCTGATCCCGACCCACCAGTTTCTGCCTCTTTCTTTCCATTCTCCTCCGCACCCCGGCGGGGGGAGGGGCGGCCGCGTGGTGCTTTTGTTGCCGGCGGCAGCCAAACCAGAACAACTTACTGAAAGATCACTTGAAGAAAAACTGAAAGGCTTTGCAAACACTCTTACTCTAATGACAAAACCCCCACAAAACAAACCAATAATAAATCTGATATTTAAACTATATTAAGACTACAAGGGCCTGGCTCCAAAGCCAAGAGCTGTGAAAATGCAGGACATCCCTGCACTAGCCGGTTGACTGCTGTGGGCTGATGCTCTGCAAGAGGCTTGCCAAATATAAAAAAAAAAATATGCCTTTATCAGAGCTGGGACTGCAATCCCTTCATTCCCACAATCCCAATGCAGCGCTTGCATTTGGGGTGGGTGTAACTTGGATCTAAGTGGAAGAGAAAGGTTGAGCAGAGCTGGGACTGCAGCCACAGCTGCACAGGGCTTAACAGAAGGACTGCAGTCTCACTCCTCTCCTGCGTTACCAGTCTGCTTGTGAACATCATAAAAATGGATATCCGGTTCCCGAAATGTATAGATTAAATCTAAACATACGCAGATACACTGAAAATTTCTTCTTGCATCAAGGGAGAGGAGATAGTTGCGTATGTTTAATGCAGTCAGGAGAAAACTCATGTCAGACATTTAGGCTTCATTTGTTTGGGCTTTTTTTAATTAGCATCTGTTGAAATTAATGTCAGAAGGAACTTTTGAGCAAAGCAAGCATTTTTCATACTAAGAAAAGAATCAGTTGATCACAAGGGGACACTTTCACGGCACAGAGGGATTCTTTACTCTTGCAGGTCCCAGTTTCGTTGATATGAGCCACATTTCTCCACCAGATAGCCTGCAGAAATCTGTCCGACCGATACACGGGGCCACAGCAAGCTCCTTGCACAGACTGTGAAAAGATTTCTCTTGATCACATCAGGTTTGGTGCTAGCAAACATTCCCCTTCTGATCAGTGTGAGGTATCACAGTCCTGCTGAAGCATGACTGGGAGTAGCTGCAGAATAAAACCTCGATACGCAGTGAGTAAAAACATTTGCTGGACTGCAATCAAATTTAATTAGATGAGACTTCACCCAAAACTCTCACTGACTTCAGCGTGGCCAGAATGTTACCCATCATTTCCAACAAATTCAGGCAGCGGCAAAACGTGTGCTTGGCAAACCACTCAGCTAAGTCTTCGCAGCTACAGCCAGAAGTTATCAGAGAACTACGCTCTGACAGCGGCTGGGCAAACCCAGGAAAACAAAACAAGGTGTCTGGCCCAAAAATCAAAGCGTAAGGGATAAGGAATTTTCTGTTTAAGAAAAAACTGACTATCCTTTCTCACTTGTTCACCTTAACAAACACTACCTGTTTCCAGCCTGTTTTCTGTGAAAATATTCAACTTGTCAGCATCTTATAAACAGCAAAACATTTTCCGAGTTTCTAAAAATGGTTAAGTCTGTTTCCTCATTTGGTGAATCTTACCTCAGGTATGCAGTCATCATGGGTCACTACTCTCACTATATCATCCAGTGGCAGGAGCGAATTGCACTTGATCTCTGTGTATACATTCTTCCCTTCTGTACAAGCTGCCAGCAGTTCCACCAGAGTGATGTGATATGCTAAGGGTCCGCTCTCGTCTGCTCGATCGCGCTCTGAACACATCATCTGGAGTAGGACTGGAAAAGATGCTCTGTCGTTGTAGAATATCAACACATCTTCTCCACCATTTATCAGCTGAAAAAGATATCACAAAGTTTTCAGCACCCTGCACTGCAGTCATTTTGGACTCAATGATCTTAAAGGTCTTTCCCAACCTCCATGATTATATGGTTGTCCTAATTTCTTGTTTTGCTTCTACTTTTAAGTATGCAAAGACTGTCTAGCTGCAAAAAAAAAACAACAACCAAAACAACAACAAAAAAAAAAAAACCAAAATATACTCTCATGGGGCTTAGCAAATGCACATGTCAAAACAATATCCACGGCAAACCTGGTCTTCTTGGAATAACTCACCAAGGAGTGAACTAATGCAAGGTGAATTTGAAGTTTAATTTCTATGTAGCTCTGTGTTTACTTAAGACAGTATTATTCCTACTATCTCAATGTTTGTTTGAAGTTAATTAATTACCCTCACCTCCTGTTGTGAGGCCATGATGCATTATTATCCCTGTTTTATAGATAGGGACTTGAGGTGCAGAGAGATTAAATCTTCCATGCTACCTCACAGGGAAAGCCTGTGGCTCACCCAGAACTTAACCAAGCTCTTCTATGCCCTCGCTCAGCATCGGAACCAAAGGCCTC
>Ga0065711_1038475_pt1 | contig 18721 bp, 7 predicted proteins | sample Hoacrofraction12_FD_59098 | JGI IMG/M metagenome (GOLD analysis project Ga0065711, IMG submission 59098) | Hoatzin crop microbial communities from Cojedes, Venezuela - Epithelial fraction 12 v2 (version 2) | ecosystem: Host-associated > Birds > Digestive system > Esophagus > Crop | place...
TTACAATGAGAGTTGTGAAACACTGGAACGGGTTGCCCAGAGAGGTAGTGGAGGCCCCATCCCTGGAAACATTCAAGGCCAGGTTGGACAGGGCTCTGAGCAACCTGATCTAGTTAGCGGTGTCCGTGCTTGCTGTGGGGGAATTGAACTAGATGACCTCTAGGGCTCCCTTCCGACCCAAAACTTTCTATGATTCTATGATTCTATGATTCTATGATCTGGAAAACTAGAGAACACAGGTCATCCCAATGATCTTCTGTCTCAGATTGTCTTCTGGGGCTGCAAACTAAAGCTGATGAGAAATCAGAGCTCAGAACTCAAGACAGTTCATATTTTTGAGGTGAATGCAAGTGCATCTGAAGGTCCAGATTTCAGTGTGGGCAAGTATATGTAAAAGCAGTCTACTTCTGCTACTTAATATTTGAATGTTCCACAGGCCATTGAATAGGCTACCCACATGCAGTGCTGAAATAAACTTTGTCTAAGAGAAGTTTTAAAAAAGTGTTTGTAATTTGCAGAAAATAACTGCATCAGATACAGCTGAGAAAAATACCATTTTGCATTTTACCTCAAGAAAAATGGGAAAGAAAGCTCCTGAAGTTCATCGTAAGACTGCAGCTCTGCAGAGCATCTGTGTGCTTGTGCAAATTTAAATCACCCTTGCATTCTGACTCTCTCTTGATCTGGTTTGACTTCTGATGCAAAATAGATCTGCTTTAGGGTTATTATAAGAGGTATTAGCAATTAAGCCACCCCCCTCCCCCTCCTTTGCCTTTTTAGGGAAGTTTTCAGATTACAGCGGTACATCTCCATGTGTACCTCCGGTGTCTTACATAACATTCCTGGCAACAGGAAGCTAGGAGTTGCACAGAAAAAAGTATTTTGATTTTACATTGTCAACATTTTTACAAAGGGGAAATTCTGAGATAACTAGGTAAGGAACTACTGCAGCAGTGTAAAGACACAGAAGAACCTGACAGAGCCTTAATGTGTATTCTTCAGGGAAATATTCTGGGTGTGTTTGAAGCTTGGGTGTTAATTATTTTCAAATATCTTGAGGTTTTGCCCGAAGTCAGGGAGGAAGTAAGGGCTGTGATGTTCTCTGTCTCATAATCAGACTCAAATTAAAACATTTACAAGTATGTTAGAGAAAGATGAAGCAAAAATTACTACACTCGACTTCTGAGCCAACAGAAAATAAGCCTTCTACTTGCAATGTCTGCCTTCTGTTAAATCTTTTATGGAGAACAAGTACTAATAGTGTGAACTTTCTAACCTCCTGGTGATGGGTAAGTAGTATGTGAATAGTAAATTACCCAGCTCTAAGAACTCTCCAGTGTGAAAGTGTTTATTCCTCTTCTAGTAAAGACACTTCAAAAAAAAAAAAAAAGCCTTATCTCAATAACATCTGTTTGGGATAGAAAGACAACATGGATTGATAGCTATGTATGTGCTTTGCTTTAATTTAAGAAACAATTTTATTCTTATTCAGTTGGGTTGGGACCTTTCTGACAGACAACATGCTATGATATGCAAGTGCTTCTGAACAGACATCATTGAAAACTTAGAGCTAAATCCATCTTACATGGACCAGTGATTTAAAAGAAGTCTTTTAATATGACCAAGAGAACTCTAAAATTAATTCGAACAATGTCCTCACCATACTCATGAAGATCACAAAAATTCAAGGACTGATTCTATAATTAGAGAATCCCCCCAAAAGAAAAGTAGAAAGACTGACTGAAAAATGAGCTATTGAACTGAAGCACATGAGAGATCTTTAAAAAGAACTTAGTAAGTTTCTAAACAAAGCCTACATTGAGAAGTAATGAAAACATATGCTAATAGAGTTGATCAAATATTAAAAGATTAGTCTTCTGGCTTTTTCTCTAGGGTTCAGGCCCCTTAAGTCCAATCTTTAATAATTATTCTTGCTGTTAGTATTAAGTGGATTTCATGAATGTCCACCAATTTAACCAATATGCATCTTCAAAGAAGATTTAAAGTTTTGTTAACAGTCATTGCATGAGAGTTATCTTCAGTTATACTAATTAAAGGAGAGCCAGAAGTTGATGCAGGTGCCATGGAGTGACACAGCAGGCTCACAGACACACTGCTTAGTGCCTGCTCCATCTACACATGATCTCTTTAGGAAACAGCTAGTTGGAAGTGTCCAGAGGAGTCAAGGACTAAGGCAGCAATAAGGCAGTGTGGGGATCAGGGGTCTAGTACTCAAGCTCCATCTCTGTCATATTTTCATTTGCCAGTGGATATTTATTCACAAATATGCCCAAGAATCTTTCGCAATATCTAGGGAAGTGCTCCAGATATGATGCATTTGGCACAAAAACATGAAGCATGCATTACACAGCAATAAATAAAAATAGTACACATCTTTGGAACATCAGTCTCCTTGGAAGAATCCCAAGCACTGGGTTAAAGCATACTTTAATACATTTGAGTGCTTAAGGATGCTGACAATCAATGTCAGAAAGTTTCAGTTTGATGAAGCATGATGAAATGCAAAAGTAGTAACTTCCGATAGTACAGACATGAACTGGAACACAGAAGGCTCCAGTTCAGTTTAGTTCTCTGGAAGCAGATTTGAACTCAGAGGAAGTCTACTCTGCTTCTCTCAAACTCTGATTGCACATGCTAGCCATCTAGTTTTAAATCCTCCCTTCCTTCTATTTCTTTCTGTTCCAGTGATTATTTAATTATATAAACAATGCTGAGGAGCTCTCCTGGAAGAAACTGAGCAGAACTCTATTCTGAATAGTGCATGTCCAAAGATTTCAAATTCCTTCTCTAGATTAGTCAGAGTAAGAACTTAAAATTGGATTGTACCTGTCCATAGCAAGAGCCTTACCACCTGGCTCAGCTGGCCTCATTCTGTTAGTGTGAACTAGTGGATCACTTTTTCATGGACGTTTTTCAGACACATATCATTTGTGCTATAATATGAAATAAATCCTAGCTTGCTGCTTTTTTTTTCCTCCCACAAAATTGTGGGTTTGCAATTAGGCCAGCACTTCTTGCAGCAGCCATGACATGTTTCTGACCTTTTTCTAGTGAACCATTATTTATAATCAGTCAGGTTTGTCTCTTACTAGCCTTCAAGCTATATAGACAATTTAAAGTAGGTTTTTTCTAACTTCAGTAGTGAGGGTGCTCCTACAGATGGGCAGCTCAGAAGTGTATTTGGGTCATAACTTGACAACCTGTTTTTGTTTTATTTTTATAGTGAACCTATTGCCTGTGAGCACAGAGAGATGAATAGCCCTGAAATACTTCATGAATTCACAAAGTAAGTATATCACGAGCAGTACATGCCTGACTCTTTACTATTCAGGTAAGGAAACTGCTTTTGCAGAGTGTAAAAGGAAGTTAATTTCCTAAAATCTGTTTAAAATATTTTTGACAATGTCACTAGTGGTGTGCACTGGAACAGATTACCTGATGTGAATGTCTATATTGTGAGGCTCTAATAGGTCTCATCTGGGGCTCTGCTTTTTGCTACTCCATTACCACAAAGCAGCCCAAAATTAGAGAAATTCTCCCTCTTCATAAGCTCCTATGTCACAGGTTTCAGTGTCTAGTACAGAGTGCTCTTCCAGGAACAAACAAACTGGACAGCATTTATCAGATAGAGCTGAGGTTAATTTAATTTATGATAGGTCATAGGTGATTAGGGTATTTACAAGTTCAGAAAAGCATAAAAGGATTTCAAAGTCTCATTAGTTAATACTGCTCTTCCCATTCTGGTCTCATAACAAACTCAGCAGAACTGGAACAGACAATCAGGGTTGTCTTCTTAGTATTATGGAGGGGGGGGAACATAAAACAAATGCTGTGCAAAGATGCTACAGTTTTGCTCATCCAGCTAAAATGCTACACAGCTATTAATTGTCTTCAGATATTAAAAAACCTGCTCATGCAAATGTCTTAAAAGGCTTATTAGTTTGAGTGGTTGACTCAGCTGAAAACATAGTGATTCACATCCTCGTACTTTTCTTCTGCAGGCAAGACTACAGAAGCTGAGCTGCATACTTCTGAATGAATTAAAGACTGGTATTGAATGCGTGCTGATTTAAAACAGCGCTTCCTTTGGAGCTGAAGAGAGTGGGTGGGATTTATTCCAGTTAACATTAAGCATCTACCGTGTAAGACATATGAAGGATACTTCTCATAAGAATTCCAACAAATATTTCTGTAGTATCTCTGAAGTATTGCAGTTGACCTCACTAAACGGAATATACTGTCTGAATTTAAGAATGGACCTTAGGTCTTGAAAACTTTTTTAGTTAATTTCCCTCTTCACACTCACACTTGTGCTTACACATACCTGTATACCTCATTCAGTCCCTCCTCGCATTGGCTTTAAGATTTTGTAAATTGTACTTAAATTTTTTTGTAAATAACAGCATGAATACAATTACAATAGCAAAAGACAGTTGGACACTGCTAACAAAAACTTACCAGTATGATAGAAAACATTAATAAAATAAAAAAAGCAATGAATAGCATTATCTTGTTTAGTCTAAATTTTTCCCATCCTAAATAAAGATTTATCAACACAAACAACTAGATAAAGAGTATGCCAATATTACCCTATTTACGAAATGAAGTTTCACACTAAAAGAAGAAACCAAATAGGGTTCAACTGGAGAAACCTAGGAAAAAGGGAACTGTTCCTAAGTGCGTACCTATAAGTCCTTATGCGACTTTTTCACTTCTGGAAATGTGTCATGTCACCCTATGGTCCTGCATGACCACACAGGAGACAAAAGGAGAGGAAGAGACACATTTATACTGAACCCTCTTACCCACTATTTAAGCATCTGCTGTAGGATGAGATTAATTCCAGTCTATGGCTGTGTTTTTATTGATGAATAAAAAGCTGGGTACTGATCCTAAGTGACATCAAACAACCCATATCAACACTTCTTAGGGTTCACTCCTTACATAGCAGAATTGTGCAGAAAAGAGTTAGAGGAACAGGTTCAAAGCAAAGAAAGAAAACAAGATAAAATTTTAGGGCTGATTAGTACTCATTCTTTCTCTTTGAACTACTTTAATTCAGCTGTATAACTATGGAAGTGTTTTGTAGGTGCAAATTTCTCTCCACTGACTACTGTAAAAGGAGTGCAGGGCACAGATGTCCAGAAACAGGTATCTGCATCACATATGTTTAGTGAAGTGAGATTAATTTCTGTATTACACTGCTGCCACTGGTGTTATTGACTCATGGATGTATCGAGAACGTCTTTACACTGAGTGCAGTGTTCAGTGAAGTAAGGGATAGTCTTATTGTTTTCATTTCAAGATAAAAGAGGAGGCCTGAAAGCAGAGGGTTAGTTGGTAACCCACTGTCTTTCAACAACTCCTAGAGGCAGTCTGACTTTTATGTAATCATCTCTTGATGACTACCTAGGTCTAGGTCTAAAAAAATTAGCTGCTATTTAAACATTACCATCACTTCAAAAGAAGTCTCAACAGTTGACTAAGTGAGTTTATATCTTCTCAAATGAACAGAAATTGCCTCAGGGCTCCTTTTTAAGGGGTGAATGTGAATAAAATGTTTACTGATAGAACATTTAAAAAGTTGGGAATATAAAAATAGTTTATAATTAATTCATCTTATTTTGCATACTTCTTTGATATTGTATTTGTTCGTACTGTGGAGTACCAACTGCTAAAAATTCTGCAAAGTACCATGTTAAAACCAGTAGTTTAACACCATGGCACAGAAAAATTTGAATGTCTGGCTGTACATTTCTTCTTTTACTAGTTAGAGTTACAAATTGTGAGTTCAGCGAAACTGTAAATGTTTGCTGTTCGGCTGCCAACGTATTTGCTTGGGAATTTGTTGGCAAGGTTATCTCCCACATCAGAGTACCAGGGATCACAGAAAATGGGTGTTGGCCAGCTGCATAAATGATCTCACTGGCTTCACTTGCATAGTTCTTGACTGCATCACTGTGGACTCTTCATCAGTTCAGCACAGGTATAGCAAAGTTCCCTATTCTTCATTTTAATCCCAGTAGGCAGTTATGACCCACACAGTCATCCAGTCACTTCCCGCCAGTGGGATGGACGAGATAATCAGAAGGGTAAAAGTGCAAAAACCTATGACTTGAGATAAAGACAGTTTAATAGGTAAAGCAATACCCAATATATCATCATTTACCACCCTTCACCCTTTGAGCTCAGGTTGGGTCGCTGCTGCACTTGTACTTCTTTCTGTGATGCTCATTCTCTGTTGGTTCACGTGGTTCCTGCTATACTAGTTGCTATAACATGCAGCTCAGATCACAGATTACAACAATTTAAAGGTACATCCGTTACAATCTCAATCCCTGGTCCCTTTGGAACAGGTCAGATTACAGTGATTTTATCCCTTTGCTCCTGCTTCAGCACGGCTTTATGCATAGGCCACATAAGGTTCAAATGGCCTACTCCTCAAACTTGTCCAGGTCCCTCTGGATGGCATCCTGTCCCTCAGGCATGTCAACTGCACCACCCAGCTTGGTGTCGTCTGCAAACTTGCTAGGGTGAATTCAATCCCAATGCCTATTTCCTTGATGAAGATATTAAACAGCGCTGGTCCCAATACAGACCCCTGAGGGACACCACTTGTCACCAGTAACCTTCTGGACATCGACCCGTTGACCACTACCCTCTGCCTGCGACCTTCCAACCAATTCCTCATCCAGCAGATAATCACCCATTAAATCCGCGTCTTTCCAATTTAGAGAGAAGGATGTCATGGAGGACCATGTCAAAGACTTTACAGAAGTCCAGATAGACGATATCTGTAGCTCTTCTTTTATCCACTGATGTAGTCACACCATTATAGAAGGCCACTAGGTTGATCAGGCAGGACTTTCCATTGGTGAAGCCATGCTGGCTGTCTCAAATCACCTCCCTGTCCTCCACAAGCCTTAGCATAGCTTCCAGGAGGATCTGTTTCAGGATCTTGCCAGGCACAGAAGTGAAGCTGCCAGGTCGTTAGTTCCCAGAGTCCTCCTTCCTACCCTTTTAAAAATGGGCACAATGTTTCCCTTCTTCCAGTCACCAGGGACTTCACCTGACTGCCATGTCTTTTCCAACATCATGGAGAGTGGCTTGGCAACCACATCAGCCAATTGCCTTAGGACTCTGGGGTCCATCTCATCAGGTTCCATAGACTCATGTATATTCAGGTTCCTCAGGTGGTCACAAACCTGATCTTGTCTTACAGTGGGAGGGACCTTGCTGCCCTAATCCCCAGTCTCAAGCCTTTCGAGTCCCATGCTGGGCACCAAAAAGGACTGCCGTCATTTAACCCTGGTAGGCAGCTAAGTCCCACGTGGTACACCTCTCCAGCACTTATTTCCTTCATCATTAAAGAGACTTATGTCACAGAGCTGGCTATTTCATCCTACTGTGCACTTCTATTCATGGGCAATGGTCTGCTGAAAGTCTGTGACAAAAACTGTTATTCTTCTGTGATAATCTGACCAATACATGGAGTAAGTGCTAATAAACACTTACTAGAGGATCTGGCTTTTTGAGCCTGGATTTTGTGTTTCCCCATAGTAGAGCAGTCTAATCACAATTGTTTATCCTTTTTGAGAAACAGTAGCTAAAATGTATGCTTTTCACTAGATTGTGCTTCCATTTGCAGGGGAAAAATGCTTTTACATTCAGTCCTTTCTGAGTTTTAATAGTCTCTCAGTTTTACTCCTAGCATTTCTTAAATCTGACAAAACAGTATTCCAGGACTTTCATTTGTTCAAAATATTTAAAGTAGTCCTTAAATCATTTTGAAAATAAAAGAAACACTGTAGGAAATAAAATGGTGTAATTTGTCAGGCTGAATGACATATGAAACAATAGATTACTCCCTAGCTCAGCAGAACTTACACTGGAGTTTTACCATTTATTTCAATGAAGGCAGTTTTGGAACAGCTATGAACAAATATCTTGTCTGAGCAGCTCATTTTTCTGAAGAGAAAGTACAGAAAGAACAGTGTGTTCTTCCATGAGGCAGAGCAATACAATAGAAAAATAATATGAATGGCTTGGAAAGATCAGGAATAAGACAGAGAAAATAGGTGGGCTACTGGAAACCAAAGGGATATTTTTTAAAAGAAAAAAAAATATCTGTACAGATGAGACAGGTAACCTTGCAAATAATCTTTATTCGTTATTTAACAATTTTAAGAAACTGAAGGAAGTTGTAGAACTTGGAACAGATTATGGCTGTTCTACACAGATGTCACAAATCACAACAGGTTAGTAGCTAGCCCCAGTAAAGAAAATCTCCCAAGCTGCCTGGACAAAAAATGGAGAATGATTTGTTTCTAACTTCATCAGCCTGAATCCTCTTTGGAAACATCTACCTCTTTGTTGTAGTTTGGCCGTGGCCGGCAACAAAAGGGCCACGCGGTCGCTCTGTTGCCCCTCCCCCTGCTGGGGTGGGGAGGAAAATGGAAAAAAAAAGGCAAAAACTCATGGGTTGGGACAAGGGCATTTTAACAGAACAGCAAACAAAGGGAACAGTAACAACAACAATACTGATAAGGAGAATATACAAAACAGCAAAAAGCACAGAGCAACTCTCACCACCCAGTGCCCCGCACGCTCCCAAGCTGCCACTGACTTCCCCCCCTGGTCAGCTCCCCCAGCCAGAACCCAGCATGGCAGCACATGGTATGGAATATCCTGTTCTGTTTAGCCAGTTTGGGTCAGCCCGCCCAGCTTTGTCCCCTCCTGGCTTCTGGTGAAATTCTGGCTGAGCCCAGGACGCTCTTCCAGTCTACTGTAGTGGGAAAATAGATGCCTCAAGAAGCTGTCACTTGGCTGAAAAGCCACCAGGACCATGCACAAGTAGGAAAAAAGAAAGTTTCTCCAACACCCCCAGAAAGATGGGTCAACAGATTAGGCTATATACCAAATCTCAACCCCCCAAAATTATTTTGGATGCAGAGATTAGCTTAAGAATTTGAAATACTTTCTTTCTATTGTGATTAAGAAATTCAAGATATGTTGTCCACTTCATAAAGGGCTGATTTATTCATCAGACCTTCAGCTATGTTGGGGCCATAACATTGTCCATTCCCACTGTTGAAGTAGAGCAGCTTTGCCAAAAGTCATCACAGATTCAGTCAGGGCACTACCAGGCCTTCGTGGCCCTGCCTAGCCTCACCAGCATCTCTCTTCATCTTTGTTCATGGACCCAGGTTTGACATACAAGCCCACACCTGGGCACCCAAACCTGGTCTGAGCTACAGTGCAGGTGTACTTGTCTCTAGTCCTGACTGTGGCATCAGGTCCTTCTGCTCTTGACTGGATTCCACGGTTGCACCTTGGACCTGGTGCATAATGAGGTGCTTAATGCTAGTATTCTTATTTTCATTTGAAATAAGTTCTATTTAACCAGCACCTTGGCATTGTTTGCCATTCATGACATAAATGGAAATCTTGTTCATATATTTATTATACACATTTTCCTAACTTACAGCAGCATTTTTTTAAAAGAATACAGCCAGAAACAGCTCAGCTATCCCTAAGGGAGAAGCCTTTATCTCATTTGAATAGTAATAGTAGACACAGTAGTTTTTTTCCTGAATATTTGATTGCTTTTTCTTGCCTTTTGAAATTGTGTTTTTTTATTTGTCATTTATATATATCAATACATAACAATGTGCAGTATAAATTATATTTTGTTAGCAATTCCTAGTAGCTTCTATCCATTACTCTATGTATAACTGCATAGCCTCACATTAGTAATACAATAAAGCTAAAAAGGCACCTTCAAAATCCATTTTACCCTCCAATTTTCACAAGCAAGATCAAAGTGTGCAGTTTATATCAGACACCCTCCACAATTTGTACAAATTCCTAATGATTTTGCAGTAAGTAAGAGATAATGTAATTGGCTGTGTTGGAATTGTTTTTGTAACCAGGACAGTGACAGACAGAATAATTCCTGAAGGAACACGCACCACTGAAATACCAATGATGGCAAAGATCAGGCAAAGATGGACAAAGAAGATATTAGATTCAGCTGGTTTATTTGAATATGAAGCCCCTCATCTTCTGCCTAAATTTGGAGAAAGAAAGGCATCTACCACAAGTCTGAGCAGGACGTTTAGGGGAGAAAGAAAGCAACTACGCCCAGAAATCTGGAATAGGTTTCACCTGACCTAATGCATACATCTACTTTTGACAATTTCTATCATGAAGGTCCTCCATCAACTATACAAGAAGTACAGAAGTAGATATTTCTATTGTAGACATCTAAAGTGGGTGCAATCAACCCGACATCAGTCATTCAAGTAACATACTAGTCTGGGTATTTAGAGACGACTTTGAATTCTCAGACTATGAATATATAAATGAATTAGTAGAAACCCTCACTCATAGTGAGTTTTTCAGGAGTCAGATCACCTTAAAGTCACAGTACAATGAGTCCATAATATGAGCTTTAGCACTTCAAAGAGCAGGACATTGCCCCGCTGAAGATCTGGGAGTCTGTACCGAGCCTTTATATGATAAAATGTTGGGTGTTTAGGAAAAGTTTTTCATCTGCGTAAAACCAACAGTTCTTTGACTTTTGGAGCTGGTTTAAGAATTAATGTATGAATGTGAATAATTAAGTAATATTTCTGTTACTAAGTACCACTAATAACCACGTTAAAGTTTACATTCAATTTTGCTATTAACTATAACTTGTCTGAACATTTTTCTTTTGTATTTCTTCAAAACTAACCTTCTCCGGAGGCATGCATATCCATGCATGTGCATATGGATATTTTATATTATTTATTTATGTGCACACATATATACACATGTTATTTGCATCTGTCTTCCCAACTGAAGAAAAATTGTTTTGGAAATTAGGAAAAAAGAATCCAATCTATAATTTAAGTTATCAAGAAATAAGTTACTTATCCTACACAAGACGAGAACTTTTTTCTTTTCACTCAGAATTGAACAGCTATGTGCAGACACTTTATGAATATGCGGTGCACATATCAAATCTCTTCAAGGTTTAGAAAGATCATTAACACAAAGAAATTGTTTTGTGATTCTAAAAATAAGAGGCAGTGTGGCAAAGACCTTTCAAAAGTGTCAATAACATGGTCTGTAAATCAAAGAGCAAATGCTGGAAGTGCTCAAAGCCTATAGCTCAGGAAAACAAACATTAATGGAAAAGATCTACAACAGAAACATTTTATTTTTCTCCCACAGTGGTTTGTAGACTGTTGGTCTTCCCTATTGATATTTCTGTTTCTTCGTTGTTAAACAAAGACTGAAAGATTTATTTGTAAATCCTATTAGATGCTATCTCCAGGTACCATTCAAATTACTGTGCCTTCAGAAACACATTATGTCAAGTTTTCAAGCGTACTGGGGTTTTACACTCTGGACAAAACTCACTTGGAAGGGACATAAGAATACTAATCTTGTAAACTTGTGACCCTGACAAATGCTGAGGAGAAGTCAGGAGAATTATAATGAGCAGTTCTGTTCTGTAAAGTATGCTATGGTCCTAACAGCTAGTAATGAAACATGGATTGGGACTGGTGGTGAGAGAAAACTGTTTATAAGAATTTGTCTTATCTGTCTATCTCTCTTGTCTGTCTCTCTGTCTGTATATACACATATTTCCTGGGTTTTTTCAGTATGGTTTCAGCTATGAGGAGCAGTAAACTCTGATTTTTCTGACTGCTATACCCAGAAGAGTCCATCTTAGATGAATCATCCAGCTGCCCACATGGATGTGAGTCTTATCATCAATTTGGAAATTTTTTTCAATTAATTATGTTGAACTGATCAAGTAAAAGTGATATACAGCATGACATTCCCAGGTAATCAAAGTAGTTGTATTTCTTTACATGAGATACCTACAAATGATTGCTTATGAACAAGAGCCAGGCTAGATGTTATTTATGTTAATTGTTAACATTATTCTGAACAACAAATATATTTGAGTAAATCATAATGGTTTTCTGGAGAAATCATATATGTGACAACAGGTGAAATTTCCCTCAAAAAAATATTTCAATATTGTTTCTCATAGATGTACAGTGTACCACAAGAGTACTATTTTTTTTTTGTATTAATCTTGTAAATGTCACGAAAAGATTTCTCCTCAGAAAGACATGGGACTAGATGTCAAGAGAATTTGGATAACATATGCTTTGGGCAGATGTTATTCTACACACGAAAAAAATTCCCACATAACAGAAAAACAACCCTATAAATACAAAAGCATTTTTACTGTGACTGTGAGTTGATTTTATCATTCATCTGGAATGGATTTCACTTTCCTGCCATTTCTTTAATCAAAATTTATCTTAGGGGGCAGTCCAAGGAATCAGTGTGCTGTGCCGTAACTAGCTGACTGCATGATCTAATTAACACTACCTTGTTATTTCCTTCCTTCTATTTTTTGTCATCATCACTCTTACTCTTTCCACCGACTGCAGATAAACTCTAACTCCTCAGAGCAGGAACTGTGCCTTCCTCGGTGTTCTTTATTCACCTATTACAGACAGCTGCCAAATCTTGTAGGTTTTTTTCTTTTGACCAAACCCTTACAAATAAAAACATATATTATTAACTCTCATTGATTTTAGCAGAGGTAACTAAAGAAAGCCCGTTAAATATCAAATCAAAATAATCAGACATGAGAAAGAAGCAACAAGAAAAAAAGAGGCATTAATTCATATTTGATCATCTCTACCCTTAAAATACAAAATCTTCTTACAAGCAGCTGGAACAGATGCTATAGATACAGTATAAAGCTCTGGGGTTTTTTTTGTTTCTGTGGCAAATTATGCATTTGTTCCTACTATGTTTAGTCCTTCAAATGATTTATGTCACAAGAAACAAAATATAAGGGCCTCAGTAATGGAAGAGCTTAGTTAATTCATTGATAACCAAATGGGGAAGCAGAAAACATTAAATATTATAATTTAAAATGTTCCATTGTGCCTTTATATAGAAAAAGTAATTGCATAGATGTTAAATATTCACATTGCAAAGTAGTTCTGAAAAATTGCCGATGTTAAAATTGTCTCCCATTGAGTTTCTATTTTCTGACAGTTCAACACAGTCCAAGAAATATTTGGGTTTCACTTGTTCTTTTGATATTAATGCAGGCTATAAGAAAACCATCTCAAATAAAAAAAACATCTCAAACAATAATCAAGTTTATTTTTCAGGCTTGCTACAAGATGACCACTCTATTGAGACTGAGGTGATCTCACTGTGACTATTCAAGGAGTCTGTAATGCTTCACAGTGAAGCTTTTTTGCTTTATGCTAATCAGTATTCATTATTTGCAATTAAAAACATGTGCTTTGATCATTTCACAAACATTTGATTGTGACAGCTAATTCAATGCTAGCTTTGTCTTCAGTTTCAAAGAAGAAGTGAAAACCAATTGAATCACAGTTACTGTGATGACATAAATTTACTATTAAGGATATAGACAATTATCCTATTGCAATGGTAAGGAATTCATGTAGGTCATACATTTAAGGGAGTTTATATCCTGGCATAGTAACGCAATGTAGCTCTTAATCTACAAACGCTGGCATCTTTTAACTAAGCGCTCACCCTAGTAATCTGTCATGCCACTGTTAAACTTCTAATAGCTTTTAAAACAAAAGTGCTCATTCATCTTATAAATTACATCATTATGCTTTGAGAATATGAAAAAGCTTTAATTAAATAATTTCTATATTTTATTTAAAGAAATCATTAGACTATAAAGGAATATTAGACATACACTTTGGATTTTTACTACTTTGGCTTTTAAAATATTTCTTTGCTGGGACAGTTTGTATATGAGATTCTATTTTCTTCACAGACATTTATAACTTTTTATCGTATTTCTATTTCACTTATAACACTAAAGCTTAGGCAGGAAATGTCATTTTCTGGTGTCTATCTTCTCTGTCAGTGGATGATGTCATAAAGATTCTGAAATGTTCAGCATTAACAAAAGCTCTATTATATTCCTCTTCATCTTCTTATATTTTTGTGAACATAGTGATGCCTATGAGGTATTTTAAATTTCAGGGTTGTCTGTCAGTTACTTCAAGTAACCAGTTAGTTATTTAAAGATTACCTTCTGCTTCATTGTATTTGAAGTCTACAATCTCCCTTTTTTCCAGTGTTACACAAAGATACTAGCATGGATGAAAATCAGTCAAATAATAAACAATATAGCTTATTCCATTCACCATAAGACACTGCAGGTGGGTGTATTTTACAGACCAATGAAATTCCCTGTTTCCACATGGAGTGCTCATGTAGTCAGCATCACACCCACATCTGTGCTTTGCTAAATAAAAATCAGGCAGCAGAGTATGGCTATGCATATATACAATGAACTTTTTTTTTAATGTATAATTCTAATGTTGAAATTGGTATACATAATTTAAAATAAAAATCCTATTATTTTCAAAAGGTGGATGTTTATATACTTCTTTGTAGTCAGATATGCCAGAACAGTAGAAGCATGTAATCTGCGAATGAGTTTTTCATTTTTGTTTTAAAAGCCCACAGAGATATATCAGAACAATCCCCTGTGGACCATAACAAGCTGTTAAGTGAATACCTTATTGACACCAAAATTCCAGTATCTTGGTAATAATATATTGCCGTGGCAGCACTGAAAGACATATTCTCTCTAACAAAACCAGAATCTCCCTTGATTCTTTTAATCCTTTTATGTAATGAATTATTTATTGTCCTAAGGAAAATTAATTAACAAGTAAAGGCACTTACTAAGCCCTTGCAAAGTGCTTGTGTTTTGAGGTGTCCATAAACCCACAAGCCTTTCCTAAACTCAGCCAGTATTTAAGAATAAGTGGCAACTCATAATTATCCAGTTTCATCAGTGTAAGCGTTCTCTCAGTTCATTTATAAAATAATACCAGTATTTCTTCCTAGTTTTGTGTAATCTAATACAGTCTCAATGTGTCTGTGAAAATCTGTCCTCCAAAAAGATATCTCATAGATCTCATGAATCATATGTCTGTTTTCAATACAGCACTTCTAAGAGCAGTGGAAAAATTTGTCATCTTTTTCATTGACATATACATATTCCATAAGCAGACTTTTAAAAATATTTAACTTGTACATATGCCTTACTCTAGCAATTAGTTTGTGAATTATTTTCTTAAGAAGAAAAAATAGAGAAAAGCACGATGAAAAGTTAGTATATTGGTGCAGGAGTAATAGGCCACATCATGGTTGCCCTGCCTAAAACATCACCTGAAAGAATCTGAGAAAAGCACAGCTTAGGAAAGACATGGATTTATTTACTAAGTTCTATTGATTACAGAAAAGCATTTTCTGACAAAAAAAGTTCTTAGAATTATTCTTCGCTTTATCAAGAATATTTAAATTTCTGCCAGCTTTCCCAAATTTGTCAGCTAATAGCTAATCAAATGCAACAAAAAAAAATATTTCACTTGTAGCCATCCAGAAGATTTTGTTCCATCGTTTCAGTTGATGATTCATGCTTTAATGACCTTCATGCTAGATAAATGGGATTTAGAACCATCATTCCCATCTCATTGTGGTAGAGTGAAATGGCTTTCTTCATCATCAGTGCTGTCTATGGCAAAAAATTACAGGAGTCTGCTACTCAGTTCTCTGCGTTTGCACAGAACCCTGAGCTGAATTCCAAGTCTTGCTATCATTCTCTAAGAAAGCTCAGAACCATATAACTTCTAAGGTTACTTCCATGACAATAGTCCTCCTAAATGTCTTTCGATTGCACTTAGTGAATTTAATTTTCTGTAGTCACACAGATATTATAGCAATGAGGAAGAAAAGCTAGAAAAGCAAGATCAAATAATCCACTGGCTACTTCAGAGTAAAGAAAAATCAAACGACCATAAAGAAAAAATATTTATTGCTTGATGCTCTCATTGCAGTGTCTGGTGTGTGAACCTATTGCTTTTTTACCTTAAATTAAATGAGAAAAGGGAAGACTACTCAAATACAGTCAGGAATAAACAGAACATCATGCACAGAAAAGGTAAAGGAGTTGCAAAGAGGAGTCAACAGCAGGAATGAAATGAGAGCATTTTATCAGCCTGCAGTTATCCACCCAGCCAAGTCAAGTTAAAAGGTAACATTCAGGCAGACCATCAAGTCATTCAAATGCAGTCTGTCAAGTGTGAAGCATAATTTTCTGTTTGGCCTGTGGGAAGTGAGCTGTAGCTAAAGAGCAAGCAGCTTTTTTGGAGATCTATGTAAATGCACCTTAGGTAACTAACTTAGGAAAGAGGAGTCCAGCTTTGAAAATTATCTGCAGGTATTTATAGAAGGCATTGATCTCTTAGGTAAGATAAACTACTTCTAATGTTCTTTTGTGAGCTTTCATGCTGCTCTAGAACAATAACAGCCATATATTTATCTGCCTTCTTGTCACTAAACAAATGATAATTTGAGTTTTGTTTTTTCAATTGACATCACAATGGAGAAAGTGTTCTCAGCCCAATGTCATCTGTCTATTTAAGTGAATTTTATAACAGAAAACAATTTTAGCCCTCAATGAAACCCCTTCCATACCACTGTGTGTTCATTTAAAAACAAAGAAACAAATAAACAGAAACATGTGTTTAGCCTACAAAAAAAGAAAAAATGCTGAGAGGAAATATATCTGCCTGTTACAAACAGTTCGAGAGAAACATGAAGAGAAAGAACCATAAAGTGAAAGACAGTAACATTACCAGAGTTAGCGCACTTCTGCTGGTCACTTCTAACTGCAAGCTGAAAATTGCAAGATTTATTGGTCAGAAAAATGTTTTTGGAAAAAAAAAAGTCTGATGTGAGTGGCATAGCTCCTTATGAGAAAGTCTATAAAATGTAGTTGCCTGGAGTATCTGGGGATTTGGAGTGAACAGTCCCTTAGGTCCCTTCCAGTCCCCTGTTCTCAAGGAATCTCTTTGCTAGCACACAGAGGTCACTAAATGAAATGGGACGTGGTGTGTCCATACTCCCTAGCCATGCCCCAGTTTCCCTAGTCATATTCATTCTTTCCACTACCCTGTTGGCAAAAAAAGTGGTAAGCCAGAATCATACCTGTTAGTCAGAGCAGAATTTTATATTATATACTTTTTTTAACAAATACATTTTATCTTGCTTGTTCTTTCCATCTGTGGAAACAATGACTCAAATACGCAAAAATCACAAGACCATACTTATAAACAGCAGTATGCTCAGATAACACTATGATATGCATTCTCTACTCTCAAGGAAAAAAAAATGGACCTAATGCAACCAACATTATGCTTGAAAAGGAACTTATTTAACATTAACCAAATTCATAAACAATCATTTCCCTTCTTTTTTTTATCCTCACACATCAACTCCAAATTTTGTTTGCTGGATGAGTGAAAAACAGAAGGGATTTCTACCGTCACCACTAAAACAATGTCTCTGCTACTGACTTTTACTTGCTTTGGTGTAAGCAAGATCAGAAGCCTGTGAAATCAATAAAAATATTTTCTTTTGGGTCTCATTCAATAGCTATTCATCCTTTACTTTCTGGGAGCCAGCTGCTACCCATGTCTTAGGACAAGGGGCAATGGGCACAAACTGAAGCATAGGAAGGTCCAGCTGAACATGAGGAAGAACTTCTTCACTCTAAGGGTGACGGAGCCCTGGAACAGGCTGCCCAGGGAGGTTGTGGAGTCTCCTTTTCTGGAGATATTCAAGACCCGCCAGGACAAAGTCCTCTGCAGCCTGCTGTAGGTGACCCTGCTTTGGCAGGAGGGTTGGACTAGATGACCCACAGAGTTCCCTTCCAACACTACCATTCTGTGATTCTGTGATTCTGTGATTCTTTCTTCCTTATATTTGACAGAAAACTAAAAAAATGGACCTCTTACTTAAATGGATGAACAGTTTGATTTTTTTTTTTTAAGTCATTATGAAAACTGTATGAATTCTTGTACCCAGAAGAATGAAATCTGAGGTTAGAAAGACTAATAAGCTCAGCTTTGTCACAGAGACGTGAGATCCCAAAGCATCAATTAACTTCTGTCTCCTGAAATATGTTGAGACTTCACATTTAGAAGTCATCATTATCACCTCCTGCTGTTGTTGTGAGTCACCTCAGCTCTGTCATACGCATATGCTTTGGATTAAGGTCCACATGAGCAATGCAAGCTTTGAAGACAGCTGCAGACCTCTTGTGTTCAGGCAGTGCCTTCATTTAACATTGCTGTATACCATTTACCTTACAATATTCAAATTACTGATTACATTTCTTGGATACTGAGAGAGATGGCCTGCTATATACAAATAAAATAAGCAGATTTCCCCTGTCCTGGGTTTGGCCAGGACAGGGTTAATTTTCACCGGACTCCACGAAGGGGCACAGCCGGGGGGGTAGGGGCTGACCCCACCTGGCCAAACAGCGCCCGGTATTCCATACCATGTGACCTCACGCTGGGTTCCGATGGGCGGGGGGACAGTGTGGCGGGGACTGACTTGCTGCTCGGGAGCGCATGGCACCGGTCCTGTTCGGGAGAGAGGGTCTGTTGTGCGAGTTTGTGTCGTATTTTTCTCCTTATCTGTATCGTTGTTGTTACTCTTACCTCTGTTTTCTGTTCTGTTAAACTGCCCTTATCCCGACCCACCAGTTTCTGCCTCTTTCTTTCCATTCTCCTCCGCACGCCGGCGGGGGGAGGGGCGG
>Ga0065711_1038478_pt1 | contig 18719 bp, 18 predicted proteins | sample Hoacrofraction12_FD_59098 | JGI IMG/M metagenome (GOLD analysis project Ga0065711, IMG submission 59098) | Hoatzin crop microbial communities from Cojedes, Venezuela - Epithelial fraction 12 v2 (version 2) | ecosystem: Host-associated > Birds > Digestive system > Esophagus > Crop | place...
AGTTACCGGCCTCCAACTAGACTCAGCGCCACTGATGACAACCCTCTGAGTTCTGCCATTCAGCCAGTTCTCTATCCACCTCACTGACCACTCATCCAGCCCACACTTCCTCAGCTTCCCTAGGAGGATGTTACGGGAGACCGTGTCGAAGAATCCTAGAATCTGTATAGAAAGATCATGACAGCATAAATACCTGTGCTGAAAGATACTGTCTTGAAAGAAGATTTCACAGAAGTAGCTCACAAACTCATCAGAAGTAACTTTGTGGTCTCACACATGCACAGAGCTACCAGCCTGTCCCCAGGACAGAAGTGAAGCTCTTTCACTCTTCAGTTACCATCACGCCCCTATCGAAATTCCCAAGTTTAACCTTGCGGGTCCTGGAACGTTATGTACTTCATCTTATGTGCAAATATTGGCATGAAAACCATGTAGGTGAAACTGAGCTGTTCTGCAGGCTGTAGTTGCTGAAGGACAAGCATCCAGGTGATTTGGGAGGGAAACATCATCGCTGTCAGCCCGAGTTCTCGGAGGATGCCTGCAAATGTAGCTGGTAATCTTGTAGATCCATTTCTAGAAACAGTTACCAACTGTGTTCCCTCCCCTCCACCCTCCTGATGTTATTGCACCACACCTGTTTCTCTGCCAAAGGAAGAGAGAGGTGCTGGTCCCCTTTTCTGCTAGTCCCTCCCTCCCTGATCATTCCTAGCTGCGTTTTCAGGTCATGATGGGCTGGTACACACTCAAGCTCAAAGCAACTGTTTTCAAATTGCTTAACTTCACAGTTCTGCTGCTTATATCTGAACACAAATAAAAGTGTAAGTCCCCAAAAGCTCCTTTTGCTTTTTATGGCTACATTAATTGCCTTAATTGATTGGATGCTGAGGAGCATAACTTGGTGCTATCCCTCTCACAATTTACATGCAAATGGGTGGATTTGTGACTTCCATCATAAGTTGAGACTTAAATAGCTGTAGCTGAAAAAGCACTTCTAGGTTTGCTGGAACAGCTGCTTATGTGTTCTTAACTCTTCCCTGACCCTTCCCTGTCACGTGGTGTGTTTCAGTTGGCCTGAAGTCAGTCTGCAGGTACGGTCTGGGGGTGCTGAGCTGACAGAATTGCTCTGCAGAAGGGAGAGGCTCTGCTGGAAGAGGGACCTCACGTTCCCAGTCTTCCCTTTGCTGGCCCTAGCTCTCACTTGAAGCACGTTGAGCTGAATCATCTCTCTGCACAGGGAGGAAAGCAGATGAGCTGGAACGGCTGTCTGGGACCTGTGTGACTTAAGTCAGCTTGCAGAGAGATTTGAGTGCCAGTGCTCCACTCGAAGCATGGGAAGGGGTGGGACTGTGGCTTGGAGCAGAGCAGGGAGGAGCTGGGGTGGGGGTACGAAAGTGAGACCTCGCCTTTTGGCAGCAGCGAGCAGTTAGATGTTACCAGCTGGCTGTTAAATGCAGCCAGTGTCTCCTATTCATCGGTGGGGTTGTTTCTGCTCTGTCACGTGAACCCGCGACGCAGGCATCCAGTCAGTCAGTTGGACCAGCTTGCTGTTCTGGCTCCAAACTCTTCTTGCTGCCACATCTCCCTAAGTGTGGAAGAACTTCAGCCTGACAAGCAGGGTCATCCTGCTCCGGCTACCAATTTGGTACAGAGGCAGCTGCGATGAGAGGTCGGGGGGCAGAGGCGAGAGTGCTCCCTCGCCTAGGTTAGGAGTGCTGGGGGGAGTGTGGGGCATCCCCAGGCTGTGACCTGCAGGCAGAAATGCCAGAAGTGTCAGTCCTCTGCCTTTCTGCATTTTCAGTCTGCAGGTGTGTCAGACCTTGCTGGAGTTGCTCTGTAAACCTAGTCAGCCAGGCTGGAGTGTCACACTGCTGTCTGCTTTCCTAGCTGGCAGTTCTACAAGAAGTTGTCTTGCTCTTTTGAACTTGTTCCATCACAGATGTACTTTTTGCAGCTTCAGAATTTAAGTAGCTTTTGGAGAAATTCAGGAGGTTGGGTATGAGTTTTTAGAGCAAAACTGCTTGTACTAGGCATCTGCCGCCTGTTCCTGGAAGACAGGAGGCAATTGAGTGAAGCAGGGGAGAACACAGGCTGCCTCTGACAGCATCAAACTAAGTTAATTTAGCGTGTGTTCTGATCAGCAAGCGATACTCAGTAGGACTAACACACATCTTCCTGGAGCCTGAAAGAGTTAAACGTGTGTAATTTGGATGTCTCAAGGGTCTGACCACACCTTTATGCAAGTAACTGTGTTTCGTAGCTGACGCAGTACAGAGTACTATCATTATGATACCATAAATTTGGAAGCAAATGATGCATAACTGGTAATCCTTCTGTTGTGACAGCTGTTTCTCAGGAAACACGTGAACTGGGTTGTACAGCAGAAGTGCACAGATGATGGTATGATCTTGCTGAAGTGTTAGGAGCGTACCAAAGGTGCAGTCTGAAATAGTGATGGTAGTATACTGCAGGTCAACTCACAGGGGATTTTGGAAGAAGAGAGGTGAAGGAGGGAGTTTGGAATAGCGGTTTGCTACGGTAATGACTGTATAGATAGAGTTCAGCAGACTTTTAATTTTGTGGCCTTTGTGGTATGCCAGGTAAAGTTCTCGATATCTATACATCACGTTGACAAAGAAAAATGAGTTGTTAGAGGATGAGCAAGCATTAATCTTTAGAATGCCCTTGTATGATAAGGAATAAACTTACCAATGTTTTCAGATTTCCCAGTCAGAGGTGGGTGATTGAAACCAAAATCAAAGCAACCATCTCTTGTTGCTCTGAAAGTACACACTGTGTAGCGGTCTTTGTCTTAAATGGATCAATTCCGTACAACTCAACGCTGGATGTTTCTATGCTAAGAAAATGCAGTAGAGCACCAGGTGTTTGCTAATAACCACTACTGACAGAGGAATAGACTTGTCGGTGCAGGATATGTTAACACTTTCTGTACGTATCTGCTAGCTTAAACTGAGTCAAGTCTGACCATTCCCCAGATGGCAGGGTTTCAAGCAAAATCCACGTTGCAACAGGAAAGTGCTTGGGTTCCCTTAAATGAGAGTGCGTGCTTTTGCCTTGTGCCTGAACTAGTACAGTGACCTAGTGCTAAGATCATCTGTGCTGCTAGAGACCTTTCAAGCAAAGTTTTAGAGAGGTCCATGTGACTTCAGTTTATGCACAGATAATGAGCAACACTGACGATCCCAGGCAAGCAGCCTCGTGCTTTGACCTTGATCAGCATCAGCTTAGATGCTGGCAAACAAGCAGTTAGTGTATTGATTTTGCAGACTTGCTGCTTCACAAATGGCTTGACTTGAGATGGCTTGGTCCAGGGGGTGGATGGGTACAGGGACCTGGGTGGTGGCCTACCCAAATTAATTAAAATTCTGTTTGGGCCTTTCTCTTAACTATTGTGAACTTCTATGAGAAGGTGTGACAGTGACTTCTTGAAGGGGTACATTTTATGGCCATATACAGTGATATTCTCACAGCTGGGTCATACCTTCAGCTCTTCCAATGGCTTGTCTGGTTTTGAGCTTTACAGATAACTAGCAATCAGGCATCTGATGCAGTGTTTGAATGCAGCAAGTCAGTTTGTTTGAACATGTCAGTGCTTCATAACCACAGTCTGTGTGTACCAGAGTGGCCTTTCAGATGAGAGCGTGGACAGGACAGAATTGGTGGAAGGTGAGCTGCCCCTCCAGGAAGGCACGGTGGCAGCCTGCTGTAAGCGTGAGCCAGCAGCGCTTGTGGGTGGGCCGGTGGGACAGCAGAGCAGGAGGACAGATGCACTCCTTGGGAGCGATGGAGCTCTCTGCGGGAGTGAGCAGTATTTCTGTGCAGGGAGTTCTGTAGCGTGACGGCGAGGAGGTGCAAATGGAGTCCTCTGGGACTGGAGGAAGCACGTAACTGTGACCTACTGATGCGAGTGCAGCATGGCCCTTGGTCTGCTGGAGTCCAGGCAAAACACAGGTGCAGTGTTAGGGTTGGCAGCCTTGGAGAGTTACCTTAGGTGGAGGAAGGAGTAGAAACCTCAGAAATGAGTGTGTATCTGACAGTTCTCCAATAGCATAGTGAAGAGGGAGCGCCAAGTGGGACAGATTCACAGGATTCTTGCGCAGATGCTGCCATTTCAGTAAAAGGGCTGTTACTTGGGGAGTTGAGGAGTAGGCTTTCGCAGGTTTGACTTGCTCACTCACATCTTCTGTAATGGTGTTTAATTTGAGAAACTTTTACCACGTCTGAAGAGCGTGAATGAATGATACCCAAAAACAAACAGTAAAATATCCTAAAACAAAGGATAAGCATTATGATTCCCGTTCGTATTCAGCATTAAGCTTACCAAAACTAAGAGAATTTTCACTGCAGAACCAACACACACATGTATACACACAGAGTTCCTACCAGAAAATCTGTGGTTCTCTTTACTTTTGTCAAAATAAAATAGTGTTCTCTGAAGAAGGATTTAGCTTTTATTTTGCTGATGAGGTTTAATAAGCTCTCCCATCACACTTACTGAAAAGTTTGTCATCACACAGGGTTGTCACTCTTCAGAAGAGAGCATAAAAAGATGTGAATTAGTTTTTGTTTTCAGCTATTTCTACGTGACAACTACATTTCCCTCAGCTATGAAAATGGAATGGGTGCGTTCTGGCCTCTAATGTACAGCTTGGGCCCTGCAAATGCTTCCGCAGCGTGCCCAAAACCAAGTGTTTTTTTTAAACTGACTTCGTTGAAATCACTAAAACTGAGCATAAGCTACTTGAAAATATTCTTGTAAGATGGACAAAGATTATTTTGGAATTAAACATTCTAACAAGTGCAATAAGGGCTTTAATGTCTCACCTGTAGCATTTTAAATGCAGAAAACTGGGGAAGTGTAGCTTAACTTTATTACAGTGTTAGTTTGACTTGTACCTCTAATGTGCTTTAGATACATGGTTACTACTTTGTTATTGTACATCTAAAAACGGTTATTTATTTTTATTGGACTTCAGCCTCTCACTTGCTGGGCCTGCAGCAGACTGAAGGGATGAAGAAAAGTGGGTTAGTTTGGCAAGAACTGCCATATCCAGGGTGTTAACTGTGTAAAAATGTCTTGGAAGCCCCTGATGCAAACTTCGGGGGATTCTGCAACGTCATCAAAGTGCCGTAAACCAGCTATGAATATTTGTCAAAATATGGCCTTCCTAAGCTTTGGAATAAGGATATTTCAGCATCTGGGGGTGAAAGGCAGAAGTGGGTTTGTTCCAGCTAGTGGAGCAAGAATCTTGAATCTTAGTCAGTTTTCAGACACTGATGGAGGACTGCAGGATGCCGGTCATGCTCGCTTTGTGTCCTGCTGTTAAAAATGCTGCTCCTGTCATTGGTCTCGGGGTCGGGTTGGCTTTTGGGTTCTTTTGGCTTCGGCAGATGGCAATAACACTGAAATAAATGTAGAGTTTCCATGAGTGTTTGAGATCAGCGGATGCATCCTGAGCTACTCTAGCTAATGGCACCAGGTGCTAGGGGCTCCTTGCAGAGCTTGCTGAGGATTTGGTGGGAACAGCCCTGCGTTCGGCGGGAAATGGCTGCGTGTAATACCAGCGGGGCTGCTAGGACAGAGGAACTGAACGTGTTGAGGTGCTGTGCGTGGAGGCCCTCAGGCTGTGTGTGCAGCTGTTTGGAAAGCGTTTTGCAAGCTAAGAAGCACTTCTGTATCTGGCACTGTGGTGAACACTCCCACTGATGCTTTTCTGTTTCTGTCTGTCTCCACTGATGTGTAACTTCTCAATCTAAGTGAATATCTGAGTGCTTTTTCAAAACTAAATTAAAAAGCAGCCCTTTTATTTTTGTTCTTAGCATGTCAGTCCTCTGCGTGCCGGTTTAATGTTTTTCTGTGAAAGCAGTGTAATCTTTGACATTTTGTCTACTAGCCATCGTCTTGGCAAGATCTGTTGTGCTTCCTTTTATCACTGAAAGCTGCCCTCTCCTCCCCGGCCCCATGGGTGACCTTCCCGGTAGAGCTTCGTGTGCCTTGCACTGCTCAGGGCAGCCTTCTCTTGTCTGACCTCGCTCCTTTCTGCTTCGTCCAGAAATGTGCAGCAGTCTCCTTCAATTTTGCCCTGTGACCAACTTATTCCTCCTTCCTGCAATGGTCCACTAGCTTCCTGCCTTCTGCTTCGTCACTTTAAATTTTATACCAGCTCCTTGTGACGCACATTTTCTTCTTCATCCTCTGTTGTCCTAAGGAGTCAAGAGGTGGACAGGGTTTCTTTAGTATCTCTGGATAGCCTGAAGTCTTCATGGATTTTTAGATCTTTTGTGATTTAAACTACATTTAAAACTGGCTGTATTAATATTTTGCTATATCATAAATTGATTTTTAATGACTTTATGTAAAGATTTGGAAGCTAAACATCAGTTCTAAAAGAAAAAACAGTAGTAATTTGATTTTTTTTTTTTTCCCTCTAGGTTTAGCTGGGACAGGGAGAAGGTGAATTTAGCAATAGTATTCACAGTTCTGCTAGTAATCCAGCAGATGCTGGCTGAAGCACTTGCTTTGAGGAGGGGTGAGGGGCTCTTGTCTGCCTGTGAAGGAGAACTTGGTCTTGTTATGCAGAACTAAAGGGAAGAGAAGGCAGCTGCAGTGAGGGAAATTCTGCAGTGGACAAAGACTGACCCTCCAAGGAAAATTTTTTTAAAAAGTCTTCACTTGCATTTTAAAAGGCGTATTAGGTGGATTTGTTTCCCATTTGTTCTGCGTGGACAGTGTGGAACTGTTCAGTGGCCAAATAAGTGTTACTGTTTGAGGGAAAGAGATCCTTAATGTGTATGTGCAGTGTCTACTGAGAACGAATGTGCCTGCAGAAGCCTTGAACTTAATGACTCATGTCTGTTACAGGTGACACAAGAGGAAGGTCAGCAGCTAGCACGGCAACTTAAAGTAACGTACATGGAAGCCTCTGCAAAAATCAGATTGAATGTAGACCAAGCTTTTCATGAACTTGTCAGAGTTATAAGGTATGATAACTTAACACCAGATAATTAATGCTTCTGCATTTATGGACAGCTACAGCAAATGCATTGAAATGTAGCAGGGATCGCAGAGAAAATTCTGGCTGCTGTTACCTGTAAGCTTCAACCAGTGCTCTCTGTTAAAAAGTATTCCTGTGTAGTAGGAAAAATGTTTACATGAATGTAATACGTATTTGAAAGAGAATTTCTAAACCTTAATCTCTAAGATTTAATTCATCACCCAGTAAACAAGCCTGATAAACTGAGATTGGCTTCTGTAAAAAGTGGTGTTTCTTAAAAAAAAAAAAAGCAGACCCAAAAAAACTGTCACTCATTTAATCAATAGTTTGAGTGGCAAAAGTAAGTCCATCCTCTATTTATAAAGTGTAAAAAAAGGAACTTTAAATACAGTACTTATTTTTATTTAACTGAAAATGATTCCATGAATTTAATTTGAAGTCTCTGTTTCCAGGAAATTTCAAGAACAAGAGTGCCCTCCTTCACCAGAGCCAACACGGAAAGAAAAAGACAAGAAAGGCTGCCATTGTGTTATTTTCTGAGAATCCCAAGAACCAAGCTATCAACTGCCAGATTATTTTTTTCTTTCCATCGTTTTGCATCACTTCTGGTATTGGTCTAGCCTTATATGTGCATGTCCTAAAAGCGGTCACCAGAATAGCCTTAGTCCAAGAAGCTGGCAGAATAGTTCTTGAAGAAGACTCAGTCATCCTGGGGCAGACTTCAAAACAAAACACTAAGGCTGCTTCTTTAATACCACAGTTCCTTCCTTCTCTCCCTTAAGAGCTTGCACCTTGTGGAGTTTTATTCGCGAAGGAGATGAAAAAAAACCGTGTAGGACAAGGTGTTGGTCATGCATAAGTTGTCTCTTGTGAATTAATTTATTTTTACTTCTGACATTTCATTAGCTATTACAGAGACCTATATTGAAGTACAGAGAATACTTTTTAAAAAAAAGGGGGGGGGGTGGATTGGCTTTTTTGCCCTCAGTTAAATTAGACTTGAGTATTCAGCTAGCCTTAAGAAACCTACACTGAATTTCATTGTCAGCAAAACTTTCATCTCTCATTTGTGCTGCAGTTTTATTTCAGTGGCCAAAACAGTCTACTGTATTTATTTTATGGATCCAGAACAGTTGCAGGATGATTACTACTACTATTAGGATATGGCCAAATACCTGAGCTCCTTCTGGATTGAGGCATTTCAGCTTACTAAGAAATTTCACACCATTTGTTTGGAAACAAATTGCGTCTTCCTTTGTATTTCTGGGTAAGGGATTAAGGAAAACTAAAATTGTAGCTGTTTTGTTTCATGTGATACAAAAATGAATTTGATCTTTCCATTGTCAGAGATGATTAAATGTTTTTGCTATATACTTTTATACATTATTTTCTTATCAAACTAGTTAACAAGTATTTTTATATGTTTGTAAGCAAATATGCTTTCACAGCATAACTTGTGTATATGTAAAGATGAGTATTTAATTCTCACAGTTCACTTTTAACTGACAAAATGTGGGATTTGCCAAACTGTGGTAAACTGCTCCTTACTCTTCCGGTTGCACCCAAGAATGGCCAACGATGTGCCTGCCCAGCACACCCATAGAGTAAAATCTAGTGTTGTGTTTCAGTGAATTTCAGCATCCCTTACTAAAGACTGACCATTATTTGAATTATGAAATTGTAAGACTTTTAACTGATTGTTTAGTTAAACTGTGGATGGTTGTTTAATTCTGAGTTCTGTGGATTGTGTTTAAACAATTCAAGAGTATGTTCCCTGATATTGAAATACTGAGTGGTATTGCACAGTTGTCACCTTACTGAATGTGTCCAACAGTTCTTTGAAACTTGATTATTAAGCAAACCCTTGTATAACTTCAGGTGCTAGAATTAAAGATGATCTAACCATTATCGGGGGGTAAGCACATTGCCTCTTTCTGACTCTCTTCCGAAACCTGAAATTTTGGGGAGTGGGGGGAAGAAAGGGGTGGTGGGACCTGGTTAGGAGTCAGATGTGCAAGTCTGCATGACCTTTCTTCAAGCTTGGAAGTAAAGAGAAGCCATTTCGATTTAAATTGGGATAGATGATAATAGCTGCGGTTCGTTTTGACTTGAAGGATGCCGTCAGTGGTCCAAGGAACAATTCTTGTGTTTTCAGGCTGTGCTCAGTGTCAGGTGCTCTGCCGTAGGTCTGTAAACATCTGCTGGGAAAAGGGTGCTTGAACAAGGTCCAGTTACCTTTACAGCAGCAAAGTGTTAAACCTAGAAGTAACACCATGCGTAGCAGAGGAAGTTGTTTGTGTAATTTACGTTAGGTTGTGTAATACTCTTCTGAGAGTGGGTCGCTTCCCCCCCTGCTCCCCTCTAAATGAAGTTGTTGGTTGATGAAAGGCTGCTTATGAATAATGTGCAGGAGATTCGAACAAGAACTTACAGGGGAAGTACAGTTGGGAGACGGATTACATTTTTCAAGTCAAATGTAAGAAATTACAGCGTGTAGCAAACACCGCATGTTTTCTGCAATATGTAAAGCTCTCTGGAGTTAGGTCACTGAATGTGTGGCGTTAGGATGAGTGAACACAACAAATTACAGCATGTATGTTGAGACTGAATTCATGAGGTGCAAATATCTTTAATTTTCATCAGTTTTTTTTCCTTTTTTTAACCTTTTACTCATGATAGATTGGTTTTAGAAGATGAGACTACTGTATGGATAGGTCTTTTAATATGTCACTCGAATTCATAGAGAAGATGGAGAGCACCACACCCTTGCTTCTCCTTGTCTGGAAAGCAGAGTAGCTGTGAGATGGTTGATGCTAAGCCAGCTACTCCTATCTGCGAAGCCACATTGTAAACATGGTAACCTTCGTAAACAAAAGTGGGAGCATCGGCTGCTGCTGCGGAAGTCTGCTGTAAGTTTAACTAAGACAGTATGTTCCTGTGCATGAGTTTTTAAGGCTTCTGCTGGAATGTGCAGGGAAACCTTCTGTAATGTTATGGTCTCTTTTTGAGACTGGTTTGTATACGGCACTGTAAGGAGTTGTTAAGTGTAGGCCATTTTGATCCTACTCTTCAGACTTGGAGTAAGTATTTAGAGAAGTGATATGTTTTTTTGGCCAGTAATGCTGATCTAGGTGGTTGTGTGTTCAAAACAGCTTAAGTTATGTTGTGATTTGCTTTTCTAATTGCTGTACTGGGAGGTAGTCGTGAAAAAGTGGCGCTTCCGTCCCTGGCATGGGCCTTGCAAAGTGCAGCAGGGACCTGGTCAGTCTTCTCAGAAGTAGTAGCCCCGATCTGTATGCCTGGGATTGTTTGAGTTTAGAAGATTTCCACCTTGCTGTAGGATGGCAGTTTAGCTGACAACCTGAGAGAGAGCTTCTTATGACTTTACCTGGCAGAAGAAATGCTTAAAGATTTGTTGCTTATGTTTGTAGTTGCTTAAGTTTGAGGCCACATCCGTAAATCATTTAAATTCACAGTTCAGGAATTTGGGATGCTTTAAAATGTATCCACAAATGGCCTCCTGCTCTTCCTAGAGCAGGATCTGGATCTTCGTTTCAAAGCACAACGTAACGTCCCTGTCTGGAATCTCACACCGCTAAGCCTGCCACTCCGCTGGATGGGCAGAAGGGACCTGCTCGTAGGCAGAAGTCATTTTGTGCGGTTGGTCAAGCGTTATGGGTGGCCCGGAATCGGGGAAGAATTACTTCCATGTAAGTACAGCGTAGTTCCTTGTGCCTGCACTGGCTGATGCATTTGCTTTCTCTGACCTAGCAAATCTTGTGCACCAGTACTCGCATGCTGACTGACATGTACTGGTAAAGAGGAGAACTTCCAGAAGTATTACATCACCCCTCTAAAATCTACTCTTTTTTTGTGACGTGGCCTGTTCGGGGGAAGCAGAGGCGCTGATATGGATGGTGACTCTAAATTTGCCTTGGTTGTGCAGAAAAGAGAAGAACAGAAGGTAGGCCTACTTGCTTGGTCTGTCTCCAGCCTGTTGTGATGGGCATCAGCCTGAACCGTGTGTCTGCAACCGGTCAGCCTTTCTGCTGTGGGTTAGGACTGACCTGGCATGGTAAAACCGCAGAGCTGTGTAGGAAAACCGTCCACCTCATATTCCTGTCAAAGTGGTTCTTTCCTTTTTCTAATCAAGTCGGTTTGCAATGTCTTGCGGTGTGCAGGATGCGCTGTGCAATGTGCCCTCCTGCAGAAGGAGGAAGGCTCCTGTACCGCCTCCTGGTTACGCCGATGAGTGGTGGTGGTCCTGGGGAAGAGCTCGCTGTGCAGGGTACAGGCAGGAGGCAATCGGATGGATTCCCGACGTGAGCCTGGCTAGCCCTGTGTGGGAGAATGCAATGGATCAGCTGCTGTGAAAGGGTTAACAAAGCAAAATACATTTGGAAGGAGTTAACACTGACTGACGCCAAGGAGAACTCTGACTCTGTGCATGGCCTTGTGGTTAGTTATGTTCGATAAAGTTCAAGTTTGGATTCAAACAAAAATACTAGCTAACACTCTTCTGACGTCAGTTTATGTGGCAGCATTTCACCCATGGCATAGCTGTAGCCATTGTTGACTGGCCTCGCCACGTAATCTCGTTACAAAGCTTTAATGAGCTTATTCCAAACAGAAGATTTCTGAAGTCTGTCACCACAAGCCAAGCGCTGCCAGAAGTTACCTGCGCTGAGTAGTTAGAAGTTTGTTGCCTGGAAAAGTTCGGGAACCTGCTGAACAGGGAATGCATTTGTTCACTTGATGTAAGCACAGGTTTGGGCAGTTGCTTACCCCCATGTACCAAAGCCGTGATAATGGAACGCTCGGACCGAGCTGAGGAGAACACTCAAGCTGGGAACGTGGGGGTGCAGTGGTGTTTCCCGTGGAACTCAGCTGCCCTGCTGCAGGGCGGCAGCCTTTTTCAAAACCTGAAGGCTTAAAGCTGGGCTGTTGCTCGGAGCACCCCGAAAGGTAAATGCAGTGATTGCCACTTTGTAAATACGGCTTTTCTGCCATACCTACCTGCTGCTAGGAAAGCTGGGTTAAAATTGGAGGCTTGAAGCAAGTTCTGGGTTTTAAGTGAGGGTAAGGCCAGAAATATGTTCGAGGTCTTAATCCCTGGGTTGTGTGACGTGTTGTGAGGCCAGAAAACGTGTGAACAGTCTCAATATTCAGATATTCCCATAGAGCTCTGGCCACGGGAACATCTGGTTGAAAGGAGTCAGGGTTTGTTCTCAAACCTTGTGGCTGTCCCGGCCACTTGCTCGCTCTTTCTAGGCTTTTGTTCAGGCTACGTGAGGAACAGCAGGAAATGGGAAAAATCACCGAGGAGTGATGATAAAGAGAAGGAGGAGGAAGATGCTCCTGGTACTTTCCTATGTTCTAGCCTGAGTGCACGCAACAGATCGGGCACAGAAATGGGGATGGGTAGGACTGTCTTAGCAGCCTTTAGCTGGGAAGATAAAGAGCTTTAAATGAGAAGCAGCAGATGTGGAAAGGGCAATGGATTACACTACAAGGAGAGCGTAATACTGAGCCACACCATTGAGAATGCACACTGTGCTCCTTTCCATAGACGTGCTACTAGACTTTTAAGACTGCGGTTATTTTGGAGAGTTTCAGAGACTTCTGGGGATTCAATATAAAGAGCAGATGATGTCCCATGCAAAAGCTGAATTTCCTTAATGCGTGTAATAGAATTAGTAGTGTTCCTGAGCCAGCCAGCAAGTAGTATGCTGAACTGAATGCATTGCCTTGCTGCTGGAAAGCAAATACTACGCTGTTCAGCTACTTTTTAAACCGATCCTGAGAACTGTATAAAGAGACACTGTATTTGGTACTCACTTGTTTGTACTGACATTAGCATTTAATAGATTGCTACTTTTTTTTTAAAAGTGCATCTGACATGAAAGTGTTGTAGAGAGGGAGAAGTCACCATCGCAAAGTACAGGCACCAAAAACGCAAGTAGAGGCGGTGATAAAACCTCTGAATTCCTTGTCTCTTAGTCCGAGGCATGAATTAACGCGTGCTGGAGATGGTCTGAATTTCATTTGAACTGGAATTCTGAAGAGCAGTAGTACGGTGCAAATACTCCTCTGAATGCATTGCACGTTTTTTATGACAAATGTAAAAAATGAACTTCAGTGATAAGAATAGTTTCTTTGCTTTAAAAAGTATTTCATAAAGCAGTGTTGTGTGTCTGGGACCGTATATCCAGTCCACCGTGCGAAGGCGACACAGGTTTGTGCTCCCTGTAGGGAGCTGTGATCTGAACAGGTGAGGCAGGCACCCTTGCAGAAGGAGGATCTGCTGGGAGTGAGGGGTGGGTTATCTTCTTGTGGTTGTTTGTGGAGGAGTGGACTCACGCGGGGTAGCCACCTCTGAGCGAGGGGCGAGAGGCAGGATAACAAGGTGCTGGTAGGAGCCGTTTGGAGGGAAGCGAAGGCGCTAGGAGGGGACATGGCTAAAGCAGGCTGCTGACTACGGGCACGGGAAGTTCAGCCACCGCTGCAGCAGCCCCTGGGTGCTGGCCCGCTGTGCTCTCCTGCGGCTGCTCCTGGGGGTGCAGTGCCCAGAGGGCTCCCTGGGGCTCCGGGGGTGCAGGGCTGCTGCCACCGCGTTGCTCTGGCCCGAGAGCAGGCCTGCCGCGAATTCTGGAAATGAGAAATGTATGGGAAACGACGTTACTGGCAACCACAAGATGTCCCTACTGGTAGGCGTGTGTCTGCCTTTGAAGGGCATGTAAGCGCTGCTTTTGCCGAGACCCTTGTACAGAGTTAAAGTTCTTATTTTTAGGAGCAGGGTAGGAATGAACGACAAGAACCGTTACAGAGCTGTTGATCAGCGGGACCATGTGTCAATGCTATTTCAGAGTGTTTTGTTCTGTGAACCCTCTGAAATCGGATGGTCAGTCATTAGGGGAAAAACAAAAATTTATAAATAGTGATTCTGAAGAAATTTGTGTGAAAAGCAGGAAGGATGCTTGCAATCTAAAACATTAAATGAATACTAATTACAATGTAATACAAAATACATGAGAAAAAACAAGTGATCTTTGTATATCATTAGTAACGTGCAATCTGCAGTCAGAAAGTTCTGTGTAAACACTTTGTGCTCAGCCAAGTAGCACATCTACGTGAGGATTGCTGTTAGCAGGAGAAATACGTCGTCCCTCTTGTCTAGGCACCAGTCCTGACGTTCCCCCGAGGAGCGGGGAAATCTCTTGAACGCAGTGCTGGCTGTTGAAAGTGAAACAGAGTTCTAATGCTTTTCCCCTTCCTACTGCAACTTTCAGGCAACACCCGCTGTGACTTTTCAGCTGTAAAAGTTGATGTGTGCTCCAATGCTGCTCCTGCAAACTAGTATATGCCCGTCCTTCACCGCCCCTCGGAAGAGCATCGCATTGCTGACTGCTGGCTTCTTGTCTCGCTGTACAAGCCATGCTGTGATCTCTCTTTACTTGTGAGACCAAGCCATTCTGTGTCTCGAGCTGATTTTTGTTATTGACAAAATAATTAAGCACCTTAATTCGAGTACAACATACCAGACTGGCAATATGACCTGGTACCTCTGCTACTTGCGCAGTCATCCCTCTCCTTCGAAAGGCTGCCTTCAGGTCATTCTGAGGCTTACCTTGCCAAGGTTTTAGCAAGTGTTACAAGCTTGCTGTCACTTTTTGTTCCTCCCTAATCCCCCTTGTAAAATATCCATTCATCCAGTTGTATTTCTGGGAAATGGAAAGAAGAATATCTCATGAATTCTGAATGTTTTGGCACGTCCGTTTTGTCTTGTGGATTCCTCGTGTTGCTCCCCTCTCTGCTCCAGTTGCCTTTACGAATTAGTCTTCTTAACTCATGGATTTCTTCTTTGTTTGCTTTGTAATTAAAAGGAAGCAAGACCTATCCTGGTTATCTTTCTCTTAACCAGCCAACCTGGGATCATTCAAATCCTGGTTACAATAGCCAGCTGAATGAGACTATCAACATCTGCCAGAGTCTAATACCACATTGTTGGTTTTGTGAGGGGCCTGGGAAGGACCTGTCACTGTCAGGTCACAGAATCACAGAATGTTTGGGGTTGGAAGGGACCTCTGTGGATCATCTAGTCCAACCCTCCTGCCCAAGAAGGGTCACCTACAGTAGGCTGCAGAGGACCTTGTCCAGGTGGGTCTTGAATATCTCCAGAGAAGGAGACTCCACCACCTCCCTGGGCAGCCTGTTCCAGTGCTCCGTTACCCTCAGAGGGAAGAAGTTCTTCCTCGTGTTCAGATGGAACTTCATGTGCTTCAGTTTATGCCCATTGCCCCTTGTCCTGTCGTTGGGCACCACTGAAAAGAGGTTGGCCCCATCCTCCTGACACCCACAAAGGTCCTAAGGTCTGGGGTGTGTCATTGCTGAGCTCTCTCATGCAGTGCTGCCTGGAGCTGCTCTGTGAGGACTTCTTCCCAGCAGTGTTATTTCGAGTGTCTTTGGAGAGCTCTGGGTATGCAAACAGAGAATACACACCTGTTTCCCACTTGTAGCACCAGAGCAATCCCTTAGGACTGGCAACTGGTCTTTAACTTCTGCATATTACTGGAACAGAATCTGATTTCCTCCTCCAGACTGTTCATAAATAGTGTTTTGCAGACAGTTCCTCTCCGGTTTTGCCTTTTGAGTGTTACGTATAACCAGGGAGCTGGGGACTGTTGCTGGAAGGGATGAGTGGTTTAGTGACAGCAGGCACAGGTGTGGCTGAGGTACCCAGAGCCTGTGTTGCCTCAGTCTTGACCAGCAAGGTTTCCTAAGCCCGCGTGATCAGTGAAGAGGCAGGATGAGGAGAAGGGCCAGCAGTAGCGAGCGGGGGTCGAGGCAGGGGTTGCTTCAGAGAGCTCAACCTACACAAATCCACAAGACCTGGTGGGCTCTGTCCAAGGGGGAGAGGAACCAGCTGATGTCCTTGCAAGGCTGGCTGGTTTTCTTTGATGGCCATGCTTAATGGGGACCACGGAAATTCCTGGTGACTGGACAAAAGCAAGTGTTGCACCCATCTTCAAGGAAGGCCTGGAGAGCAACGTAGGGAAGCGAAGGGACTTAACCTTGCTTTTGTCCGTGGAAAGTTGCACAGCGAGTCCTCCAGGAATACATTTCTGGGCACGTAAGAGAAGGGTTGGGAACAGTCTGTGTGAGTGTACCCACTTAGCAGGGTCAGTCACACCTGGCCAGCACGATTGCCTTCTGTGATCAAGTGACTGAATTTGTGGAGGAGGGGAGAGCAGGGGATGATTTTTACCTCAACTCAGCAGCACTTTCAGTGCTTTTCCCTACAATATTTTTTGGCCAAAGTTAGGGCCTTGCAGTCTGGGTGGATGGACAACCAGATAGGTCAAAAAACTGACTGGTGTGATGGGCTCAGGGGGTGATGGGCTGGAGCCCAGGTACAGTACAGTACAGTGACAAGAAGGTGCTACAAGGGTTTAGCCTGGCACCTGTCATGTTAAACGTTTTGCCAGTAACCTGAAGGAGACAACGAAGTGCACTCTTACTATGGTTGGAGGTGACACCAAGTTGGGGGGAACCAGTTGGTAAGCTTGGTGGAGCTGCCATCCAGAGGGACAGTGGCAGGCTGGAGGAATAGTCAACAGGAGACTTACGGAATTTAACAAGGAAAAATGCAAAGCCCTGCGCCTGTGAAGGAAGACCCCTCTGCAAAGGTACAGGCTGGGGACCGCCTGGGCCAACAGGACCTGAGTTCCTGGTGGACAGCGAGCTGGAGACGAGCCAGCAGTGTGCTCTGGCAGCACAGGCAGCCAACAGCACCCTGGGCTGTGCTGACAGGAGCGTGGCCATGAGGTCAAGGGAAGCGGTTAACAAACATCCTTGCTCTGCACTTGTGAGACCTCATATAGAAAACTGCCTCCAGTTATGAGTGCCCGGTACAGTTCCAAAGAACAATGTTGATCAACTGGAGCAAGCCTAAAGGAGGGTCACTAAGGAGGTCTGGGAACCGGAGCGTTTGTCCTGTGAGGTGAGGTTGAGGGAGCTGGTCTTGTTCAGCCTGGAAAGGGGAAAACTTGCAGGGGGGAGAGGGAAACGGCAGCCTTCCTGTACGTGCAAGGAAGTCTGTGAGAAGACAGAGCCAGGACCTTCAGTGGTGCGTGGTGAGAGACAAAGGACATGAGTCGAAAGGAGAGGTTCATACTGAATATAAAGAAGAACTGTTTCACCATGGAGACAGGCTGCCTGGAGAGGCTGTGCAGTCTCCATGCTTGGAGGTTTTTACCACCTTACTGGATAAAGCTCTGAGCAACCTCAGCTGACCTCATAGCTGACCCCAGTTTGAACAGAAGGTTGTATAACAGACCACCAGACACGATTTTCAACTTCACTTGTTCTATGATTTTTACAGAAGTCTAGCATTTGAAAAAGGTAGGTACTATGGATCAAGAACTCACTTCGAAACGGGGAAAAAAGTTCTCCCATCTAATCTGATGATAGAAGAGTGATAATGTCTAACGTGCACTCAATTCTGTTATTGCTGGTGGTTCTCATTTTGATACTTCTGGGAGAGGAGGTAAGAATATCACTGTAGCTGATGTCCTGGAGATGTGCCTGTGGGATGAAGGATGCTGGCTGTAACGAATAATGCAGCTGCTCTGAACTCAAACTGGAGTAACCCTAGATGCATAGCAGCGTCTAACCTATTAAACCATTTCTACCTGGGCTGTGACAGGCACCCATCACCTGTTACCTTTGGTTCTGTACGTGTGATCACACACCCAACCCGTTGTAACTGAACCTGACCTGCCGCCTGAGCTCTGAGGTGCACGCTTCCTTCAACCAACTGGAGGCATGGGCTGGAGTGCTCTCAGGACCTCAGTGGGACGTCTGCCTGCTCTCTAAAGAATGTTCTTGAGAGAACGTTTAAAACCAGAGTCTGCAGTTAAAGCATCTTACGACTTCAGCTGAGCGGGGCGCCTGCGCCAGATCCTGCTGTCGGCTTTGCACCCGTGTGCATTGGGAAGGATCTTGTTGCACCAGACTGTGGTGGCTGCCCAGGGCACGCCAGGCTTCCATGGCAGGTTCGAACTCATCAGAGTAACTAGGGCTGATGGCTTGTGCAACCACCGTGTTTCAGGGGGATAATTGGGTACCTTCATTATATTTTTGAGCCTGTTAAATGTTACTTTCCCCTACAGAAAAGTCAGTTGTTTACTGGCAAGAAGCAGCTTGTGGAGCGGGATGACAAGGAGATGAACAGTGGTGGTTTGCAGCTCAGGTTCAGATTTTGCAGGTGAACAAGGAAATGGGCGTTGTAACTTGTGTGTGGAAGGAGAAGGTGCTTTGGTCTTTAATTGTGAGCTGCTGCTTATGAATGGGAAATGAATACGTTATGAGGCTTTCAGTTTAGTTTCCAAGTGATCACCCACCAAAAGTTTCTCCTACTTTAATACCCAGATATGGGTCCTCTGAAATCGACTCCCTGTGCAAGAGCAAAGCTCTGCTGTGGTTTTATGGCCTGATGAAGGATTTTGCAAAGCAAAGCTCTTTGCAGCCGGAGCAGTGGCTTTTTTCCATATCTGGAAATCATATTATCCTTGTCAGAATGACATTAAAAAGCTGGAAAGTATAACTGAGGTGTGTGTGTTCTCCAGCGCGACGTCTGTCATGGTTTTATACCCCCCCCTCCCCCCCCCCCCCGAGATGGAGCAGGGCTGACAGCTGCGTGAGGCG
>Ga0065711_1005958_pt1 | contig 18718 bp, 6 predicted proteins | sample Hoacrofraction12_FD_59098 | JGI IMG/M metagenome (GOLD analysis project Ga0065711, IMG submission 59098) | Hoatzin crop microbial communities from Cojedes, Venezuela - Epithelial fraction 12 v2 (version 2) | ecosystem: Host-associated > Birds > Digestive system > Esophagus > Crop | place...
GGGCACAAACTGAAGCACGGGAAGTTCCGTCTGAACATGAGGAAGAACTTCTTCCCTCTGAGGGTGACGGAGCACTGGAACAGGCTGCCCAGGGAGGTTGTGGATTCTCCTTCTCTGGAGATATTCAAGACCCTACCAACCCCTACCATTCTGTGATTCTGACAGTGCCAACTCTCCCAGTTCAGAGTACTCAGAAAGCTTCAACCAACAGAGTGGCAGGCAGGTCTAGCACAGGTGAGGTATTTACTTGTCACGCACTGACCTGAACTTCATTGTTAGGTAGCTGGCCCGATACCAGCCTGGGCTCATGTTTAGAAAACAGACCTTCATCTTCCCAGACATAAAAGATGACAAATGCAGTTACTGTTGCCGCTAATCACCTCCAGAGTTTATTAGGTAGTTACTAATGATTAAATAAAATAGCAGGATTCAATTAACTCCCATTACACATTTAGAGCCAGAAGCCAGCTGTTTTAACTAATAGTTTGTTTGTGTTGCATTATTAGAAACCAAGTCATGCATTATTGATTTCAAAATTTTACTACTTCAGTGCAGGAGAGCAGCACTGGTAGCGCTGATGGCTCCTACAAAGCAGCTGAAGAGGTTTAACAAACAGCAGCCAACAGCTCAGAGGGTCATGCTTCAATGAAAGTAGACCATGCCATAAAGCTACCTGTTTCCGCATCATGATTTAAGCTTTTTAGATTTTGGAGAAACTCCCAAGCAGCAAGACAGATAAAAGATCTGCATGCATAATACCGACTTGCTTTCAGCCATGCGGAGAGTTACTCACACCAATTACTGTTGCAATCTCTTGCAATCAGCAGACAGCCATTTGCAACAAAATTCCCAGTATATTTAAAAGCCTCCATTGAAGCCAACTGTATTGTCCCATTACCAGAGATACCAAAAACTACACAGTCCATTAAGTCAGGACAGAAAACAACAGTCACTTATAAGACTTGAGAACTTTCCCTTCCTCTCATGGTGCCCTGTCAGCAACTAGAGCCTCTCTCTGCCTGTTCTTTCTAAAAAAATACCGTAAGTTGTTAACCAGGTCACAAGCAGTTGGCTTGGCATCATGTTTGTCCAATAAGCCACACTTCAGTGGGTGGACTCCTGACGCCCTGGGAATGGGAGAATAGAAATACAGACTGTTTCTACAGTTTCTTTCTTCGTGTTAAGCTGGCCAGCATGGTTCTGAAACCACCTGGTTGGATTTAGTAGTTAGTGAAGCAGTGCTCAGAGGCCTCCACAAGCTTGCCAGAGCGCATTAGAGACCGGCAGGAGATACACAGATGAGTGCAGAAAGCTGTGTGTTTGTTCTGCTTGAGGTTCACAGGCCTGGTTAACCATGTTCACTCATGAGCACTGTGCTTTAAGAAGCAGCGGCGTTTAGCAATAAATCCAGTCCTTTCGACCTTCTAACACACAGATTAATTCTTTAAAAGCAGCCTCCTCTATAGGAAGGGATGGCAATAAAATTGTATCAGAGCTTTCTTTCCTTTATCCTCCGTAAGCTAGGAGTCCCTGCCAAGGCTTCACAAATGCATACTACTCAGTTTGGCAACTGTTAGTATCCCTAATGCCTGTAACGAACTTGAAGAATGAACTGAGGAAACCTGCCTTGGCATGGATCACTAAGACATTGCCAAAAGTAGAAGACCAAGGAGAGAGATCAGAGGATAGGTTCAGAAGCCAGACCTACACCAGGCCTATACCTGTACTCTTGGAGTACGCTCTACCAAATAACATATCGCCTTCAAGATAAAATGTAATGCATGCAGACATAGTCCACTGATATAACTGCAAACTACATTAAAAAAAAGAACTAAAGATTGTCCCTGAGTTAACATTCTCTTGGTCATGAACCTCATCAGTCTAGATAACGCGCTTCGTGCTGCAGACTCCACAGATGTCAGTTTTCCATTAGACAAACTAGTCTAAAAGGCAGAACAAAAGGCAAGTGCGATGCAAAAGCCAAAGACAAACAAATACACATAAAAGCCTGACTTCATCCCAGATTTATTCAGAACTGTTGTAAGTGAGGCAAAGAGCCATGCAGGGAAAAAAAAAAAAATTAGAACACACCCTTTGCATCCTCCATCTCATAGATTACATCCACAGAAAGGAAGAATATTTATGTCACACAGCTAAGTTCAAGCATCTTCATTGTACTGATTAAACCAGCTGTCTTGCAGCCTATAGTCATACCTCACTGCAATCTTCTTTTTGTTAAAGAAATAAATTAAAAAAAAAAAATCACACACAATTTTGGAATCACTAGCAGTTCTTAAGTAACCCATATACAAGCAGTTGAAGTACAGAAAGCTGTATATGTCGGTGTTCATAACAGTTTTTTATCCTATGGATAAGAGCGACTAATTAGGGATATTCAGTTTTGGCACAACACAGAAAACAGTAACCTGTTCTGACTTGGATGGCCCCTGTGCTCATAAGAAGTTTAACTGATATACTGTACTGCATTATGTAAATATGAATACAAAGCTGAGGAACAGATGTAAGCTAGCTACTAATCTTGCACAGTAGAAAGAAGGTTTTTAAAGCAATGTACATAAAATAAAGAGGTAATGGCTATTTATATAGTGTATCCAAAACGGCTTGGGATAGAAAAGATTGCATTATTCAAGGAGACTGCATTCAACATAATAAGGCCTTGTGTTTATTCTTCAAAAAAACCCATCACATAAACAATACTCTATTTCCAAGCTCCCCCTCCCCCCCAAACACTATAGCTTTTAAAATTCCAGCTCAAAAAATACATCCTCCTCTTATTCAGCTGTATTCACCTACACACACACACACCCATCCCCCTATGGTGATAGGGTTAGCACAGAAAAAACATCAACCTGACTTAAAAATAAAATAAAAAAGAGAAGCAGCTCTAAATAGTCTAGAAAGCAGCAACCTCCCTCCCCCTTTTTTTAAACAGCGCCTATGCCACAAATGCAGGTCTCAACTTATAATGGGAGAGCAGCAACTAAGAGCGACACCTCCCTTAGGAGTGGTGACTGAACTCCGAGTTATGAAATCAAACAAGAAATACAGCTTTTTGTGATTGCAGAGCTCCAGACAAACAGCAACGCTTTCTTCTCATCCTTCTCTGCAGGGCCACGGGCGAGCCCTACCATTATATAAGCTGGCCCGGCGTTCATCACAACTCACGGCGGCAGCCAAGGGGTGGGGAGCGCAGGCCAACCTATGGGTGCAAATTCCTGAAGGAGGCAAACAAACACAGACCCCCCTTTTTGGCAGTTTGTTATAAAACAATTGACACACACCTTTTGAAATGAATATTTAAATTGAATGGTGGTGTTGCAAGAATCTACATGCCTGCTTACAAGGGAGGGGGGTGACCAAAAGCACTTCAGTGAAGAGAGCTGGCATTTGCCTTAATACATAAATGACTTCGGCTTTTTACTATAAATAACCAGAACCGCCAAGCAAGACACAGACTTGGCCAGTGACAAATAGCTTCTCTCTAGTGAGACTGGTGGGTAGACGAGCCAAAAGGGCCTTCTAACCTGCTGCTGCACCACGTCTGCACCCAGTGTCACACGGTCTCTGCTCACCCCCTACACATGTTTCTTATCATACGGTCCTGTACATGTACACCACTCTCAGAAGTTACACACATGTGATGAAGAAAGTCCATCCATGGTAACAAAGCAAGTTTCATAGTTGCTTCATTAGGACAATAGAGAACAGAGGAGAGTAATCAGTTATGAAATATACTGAGTCTCTTTACACATTTCAAGTGAAACAGTCCTCCTTGTCTTTCCTGTTTTCAAAATATGGGAGAAACAAGGCAAGGTGATAAGTCCTAAGATTTCAGAAATATTTTTGGTTATTTCTGTATTGTCTTTTCATGCACAGATTTCTGATTCTGCTGCAAAAGTATTTCCCACCAGCATTGTGTTTCTTACTCATCTCAGAAGCAGGCTAGAATTTTTCAGTTCTTACAGGATTTTCTTGTGCTAAACTGAAAGTCTCCAGGAAGCTGACACGCTTGCTCGTCTAAAACTGGGTAGCGGGACTCTTGGGTGTTGCTAACACAGTTAAGGATGTGGCCAAGAACACAGCCAGTTGATGGGATCAGAAATCCACCGGAACAAGGTGAAAAATAGATATCAAAACTGAAGAAGAGAGCTGCAGCAAGGCTAGGGGATGGAAGAGGACTAAGCTTCTCCTCTCTGGCTCTGAATTAGATCGTTGCTTTTATGTGGTCTGCCTAGCCTCGAACAGCATGTCCTCTCCTCATTCCTGTGTACCAACCCATGACCTCATTACACTCCCCACTCCCTCCATCCTGACACTTCTACCCTTCTGCTTTTCTGGAATTCTCATTCCCAGCTTTGTTAGAACCGAGAAGCCGGAGGAAGAGTTTCTGCACATGGCCTATTCCTCCTGTTATCGTCAGGCTGCTCTCCATAATGCTGAAGCAGCAAGAGTCAGCCTGTCTACAGGAGGATTAAGACATATTATATAAAGTTGTTTGAAAAAAAAAAAATGTTAAAAGATGCTACATTTGTTTTTAAAAGCCCAGGTGGTTCGTTGTCTCCATGAAAGCTTCATACAAGGACTGTAGAAGCAAACTCAAGGGAGACAGCGATGTTTCAAACAATTACTTTGGACAAAATAAAGCAGCACTAGTAGATTGCTCATACTATAAACTATGTTTTTTTTAAAATGAAACAATCCTTCAACACTGACACCATCATCGTGGATAAATGATGCTAGCCTAACTGGGTAATCAACTGAAACAAATAAAAGTAGAGTCTACCACACCATCAGTTTTTAGATCACTGATCTCAATGGGGCATTCTACTGAAAAGATAATGGGACCCAATAGGGGCCAAGGGAAGTACTTAATAACTTTCTCATTTTTCTACTGCAGATAAGGAATCAGAAAACAGTTCATTCAAATCCAAGAGAGAAATAGCATGCAATTTGCAGCTTGATTTCACTATTGATCAGTCAGTAAACGGAATTAATTTACACCCTATTTGATGCAGTTCATAAAAATCCAAGAAAGAAGATTCTCCCCAGTTCACTGCAACAATCAACTGACAGCATTTCTGTTGACTTCAGATACACCGTATTTGACACAGCACAGTAATACAACAGTGGCAGACTCTCTACCTGAGAGATGTCTTACGGACCACTACAGTATTTCACAGGCTTCCTCCATTTGTATCTGGCTGCTACAAACACAGCACTGTGACCTCAAAACTTTGTGAAGTTACTCCCACTCATCAGGTGGATGGGATAAGTTTCTTTTTCCAAACTGCAGAATGTCTCTCTCTAGTAGTAGAAACCATTCAGAATGGCACGCTGCATGGTGCAGGGCTAGATCTCAGACTGACACTAACAGCACCTGGTAGAAGAATTCGGAAACCCCCTCCTATCCCTGTTTTTTTGTAGTAATGGAGAATGCCACTAAGTCCTACTCCTTTCTAACATACCTAGCCTATCCAAAAGCAGCTCGCATAACGTTGTATTTTTTAAAACCATCCTGTAGCATGGTTTTGGCAACCCTCATTTGGCTAGATTCCAAGGCTCTTGGAGAGGCTCTTCTCCCCTCTCCAGAGAAAGGGTGCCATTTATCCAAGAACAGACATCAATGTGTTAATGACTTCGCACAAGTGTATTGAAATCTTCATGTAGTTCTTCCTCTCCTTAAAAAACAGACACACAGAAAGTATAGTGAGCCTGGGTAAGTTTGGGGGAAAAAAACTTCACACAGCATGTATTCTAGGTCTGCTGTTTTCAGTGTGCTTGCAGTTTAGACAGGTCCTAAACATGCAGCAAAACACCTTACACGATAACATGCATCAAACAGAATCTGTTGAAGCTGCAACTACTCTGCAATGACTCTTTTGCCTGATTTTGGAGCCCAGCATGGTCATTACTGAGATTAAACCCTTTGTTCTTTCAGTCTTCACTCCCTCATTTTTATATTCAGAGCAAGCATTTTCATGATACAGGGACAACATTCCCTCTGGTTAGTCTGGATCTTTAGTCAAAGTCAGTCTAGCTTACATCTGTATTCAAAAGATAAATACAGTTGAGTCACAAATTCTCAGTTCTACTAATATTTAAACAGTTTCAGAGCAGATAAAGCGGAGTCAAGCTACAGGGCTTTCAAAGATACTTGAGTTTAAAAACAGCATTTCAATGGCATAGACACAGATTCTTTTCAGCTAGAGTTCTATTGCATGTGGCATAAATTACAACGCTTAAGAGATGATGTTGCTTACTTGTAATATCAACCTCAGCATTTGCAAGTGGAGGCAGGTTAGGTGAGGAAAAAGCATTGAAACTCGCAGCATCCACCTTAGTCACCCTATTTCCCCTGTACAGTTTATTATAAAAATACAGGCACACCTGCAAGACAAGTAAAGAAACAGGTCTATGAATAAGCTAGTAATTAAAAGATTCAGTAGATAAATACTGTAGTCCGTCCTTTATAAGGTGTTTTCTAAATCTTTAATGCAACTCAGAGGCTAGTAGATGTTTACAACGCTTACCCTTTCAAAAAGAGTTGGCACATCTGTCACACATTGATTTAAGAATTTCAGAACAAAAGAAGTTAAGAGCTAACTAGTTTCATAATCCTCTCATGAAGCATAATCTAGGAGACAAAAATTTGCCTGAGTCCAGTTCAGAGATAGAGGAAAGAACAGTGTGGACTTTTTAGTAAGTTCATCAGTTATATCTGAATTCAGAGTCCAAAACCTTAACAGGTTCAGGCCTCATGAAAATGAGGATAACTTTCAAAAGAGTTACTGCACATAAATAATTAGGTTCCTTCTCAAGTCCCTTAAAGTTTGTCAACTGGAATTTGAAGGAAAAGAGATACCTCAAAGTTGTTATTGGTTATGAAGATCTTGGCCAGTCAGCTATTGCTGTTGTCTTAGCTTTGAGAGCACGGCACAAGTGAAACAAAGTGTAACCTGACCAGCTTTCTCTCTGATTTTTGGGCTGCACAGCACCCACATCTTTAAAGGCAGGGTGGTGAGACCATGGGGTTACTTCCCTGTCCGTCAGGTATATCATCCTCGACACTTCAGTCTTCAGGAACTAGAGCTAGAAGACACATCTACCAGCTCTAGAGAAACTACAGAACTTCAAAGTAATTTTCAGTTAAAAAGCTGACTTACAAGTGTTTCAGATCCCACATATTTGACAGGGAACCTCTGATTTCAAGTCTGCTGCAAGCTACAATTCAGACTTTATAGTCTGTGTAGATTGTATATGGGCAAAATGGGATATGACTCCTGAGAAAACGGCATGTGCTTTGCCATGCAAGTGCTTGTTACCTCAGCGGAATCCATTTATCTTCCCGTTTACGTGCAATTCCTTACTGCCTACCAGATATTTTGAGTATGTAAGCATGTGTCCTGGCTAGAGGGAGAAAAGCAGCTTCTGAGACCATCTCCACAGGCAAACAGACCTCAGGAATCACGAACTGCCCAGCAATGAGCAGTGCCCCCAGAAGGTTGGCTCGGCCATCATTCTGCAACTCGTATATGGGCACCTGAAGAGCAGAGACTGAAATTACATCCTGTCCCATACGTAAAGCCTACACAGCAGAAAAGAGAGTCCAACTTATGCAATAAAAATACATGAATAATTTATGTAGCAATGATTTATGACAAATAAAGTTTCCTTCTTCATCCAAACTGTTTTAGACTGCAGTAGATGGCAGGGTTTCCCTCTGTGTCTAACAGACTTTTATAATTTAAGTGCTTAAAAGCTAATACAGAGATGATTCTAGTGTGATTAAGCAGACTAAAAGACTGATTCAGGAAAAATTTGAAAAATAGAAAGCTGCCACAATTAATGTGACTGAGCACAGGAGAAGTGATTGTACAGAGAAAAAGCCACAGCGCCAGATCATACAGAACTGCCACTATGCTTCACAACAGCTCTCTTGCACCATCTTTCCTCACAGTATAGAAAACCTGAGCCAGCAGGCTATTACCGACAGAAAAGGACAAGATTAAAAACAGAAATTTGGTCTGCTGAGTGATGACTTCCATGCCTTTTCAGATTGCCTCTTTGGTAACAGAGTGTCAGAGCTCCTTTCAGCAGTGAAAAAAAGAATCACATGCTCCATTGCTAGATCACATCAGGCAGATCTCCAAGGAATAAAATCAAAAAGAAAGTAAAACCTGGAACAGACTGCCCCATGTCAAGACAGTAAGGGGGAGCCCACTCCTTCCTAGACTTTCATAATTTGACTTCAAATAGACGACATTTGGAAGGGAAGTTGTGAGATGGGGGAGGGGAATTTTACAGTGCGATGTTTCATCTCTCTTTTGTGCTTAGAGCTGTATTTTACACCTAAGTAAGCTATTCTAGTAAGAGATACCCTCCCCCGAGACATTATGCAAAGGGCTGATCTGCAGCTAAGAGAATGAAAATTAATAAATGCAGTCTTTAGAGGAAAGGAAACAGACCATCTTAGATTCTTTGTGGAACAGAAATGATCAAAAATGCATCTAATGCTTAGAGATTATTAAAAAAATGATAAAGAATGCAGCAATGAGTAACTTAAAATGGGACAGCAACTGATGCAGTAAAAAGTAATAAGCTCCAGAGCTTTAAAAGAAAAAAAGATAGCTAACAACCAGCAGCCACCTGAGGCTGGGAAGATGCTTCTCTTATAAACCGATTAATACACAATGGCCAGTGACAGGCTCTTATATCTTTCTCTGAAGCATCTGGCCCCAGCCATAATGAACTACTGGCCTGATTTGGTACAGAGTTGTAAAGTCATTAATGATAAAATTATGGGGCAGATCTTCAGCTGGTGAGGCTGTCAATTCTCACTAATTTCTGTCAGCACTGTGACCATTCACCCTGGCCAGAGGCCCACCCTGCACTACTAAACTATACAGTGATAATCAGGATATTATCTAGTTTTGCATATGAAAATAGAAAATGAAGCTTCTGACTTCAAATTAAGTCCATTACCTGAGATCCTGTCAGAACGACAGTTTTACCCAGGTTCTCACACATGAAGGATAAAGCTGAAGCTGTATAGGCCATCGTATCAGTGCCGTGAAGGATCACAAAACCATCATACTTTTCATAGTGCTCCTGGAGACAGAGAGACAGTTTTCAGATTGTTAGGGCAATGCACTGGCATCAGCAAGTGAGGTACATATTGCATGGCTTTCATTGATGCAAGCAACAGCGTAATACTTTAAAGGGCACTACATGCATAATTCCGCCTAAATTTATCCTGTTTTCAGTTTAAACACTATTAAGGGTTAATATGACACTAAGCACTAGAGCCAGTAATTCTAATTACGGAACAGTCAAAGAGATTCTTCTACGTATACATATTAATGCAGCATTTTTAAACCAGAAGACTGCTAATTAAGAAAAGCTTAGCAGTGGCTTTAAAGAGGAACGTTAACATATGCAAATTAGTCGCATAGTCTGATTTCTTGTCGCCGCTTTCACTTGAGGGATTATACCATTTACAGGAACAGATTAGGCCAACCAAGGCTATGGTGACCTACAGAAAACCCCGTCCATCGACTGCGCGTGGCAGAGGCAAATGGCCAGGCTGAGAGTGCCCTCTCCTGTCCAAAAACCATCAGCTCTGCGGCAGTGGGGACTTCTGCAGCAGAGAGGTGAGGAGCCTTCTTGCTGTTCACTAATGGATACACACTTGCTGATTTTTGAGAAGTCCCTTGGACTATCAGGCACACACAGACGCAAAAAGGAATTTTAGAATACCTTTAATCTACACACATTTCCACGCAGGAGGATTTTTAAGGCAAAGCCATCAATCGCACAGCTCGTCCTGTTGGAATAAAGTCATCTGCTGGCTTGTGGAGGAAATGGAATTGGTGCCTCTATTTTGAGAGGGATGCACATAGTGAACACTGTAGTGAGAGACACTGATGTCTCTGAGGTAATTTGGTTCTGTGGAAAAGATTACATAGAACTCTAAGCAGACTCTGAAGTGCCAGCAAGGGGAAAAAAATGAGGCTTGCCATAGAATTTCTTTTTAATTACACTTCTTATGCTACAGTAGGCACAGACGCTTGGCATCTCCTGAGAACAAGGTCACCTGCAAACTCATCTGCAGATTTCTACTTGTCCTTTCGCTATTTTTTCACTGATACTTGTGCCTACGTGTTGCTACCTACTGGAAGTTTCAGGGGATTTCTGCTTATCTATCTCTAGCAAGTTAGCCAGCAGAACAACACCCAGTGTTGCAAGATCTTTCTGTATGCCAAACTATAGCGTGATGCAAAAAGCATGCTGTAGTTATCCACCAAGGTAACTAAGTTTCAAGAAGACCACAGAAATAGCCGCTTGTCCTCAATGAGTACGCTCACAACTATTTTCAGCTTTATGAACCTTACTGGATGAGAAAGGATGTAGCTTGGTTTAAGCTTCATAACATAAAAGATCAGGCTGGCAATTAAGAACAAATCCCACAGAAACATCTTAGAATCTTTCAGTCTGGAAAGTCATCAGCATGTTACAGCTATGCCAGGTATGTGTCCAAGATGAACACAAAGTGGCAGTGTCTATACATCATCCCGACAGTTGAAGAAGGGTTGGGTTTTTTTCCCTTCTCAGCACTTTTCACTTGGATTACGCGAACTGCATACTTGTACATACAGAGAAGCTGCAGTCCGTGTACAAGAAAGAAATGCTTTCTTTTTGTCAAAAAACTAATATGCCATTAAGAAAGAAAGGTAAATTCTCTCCTGTTCAGCATGCGATTGACTTCAGCTCTTGGCCCTGGGCTTCTCCCAGCTGCAGCCCTGCTCCATCCCAGAGGCTCTTCACCTACACACCAGCATGGCCTCTTCTCTGCCCTGGCAAGATGCATTTCCTGGGAGGACCATCATCTCTAGTTTGCTGGTTTCAGGATCAAGAAAGACCGTTATGTGATCTTCAGCAGCATTCCCAGCATTATTGTGCTGTTTGTGTGTATTGGTACAGCTCAGTCAAAGATGGATATTTGCACTATAAAGCTCACTATCGCACAGTGAGTAGGTGTGGGAGAGCAGTACCTTACTAGGCCCATGGTTATTTATTTCCAACAGCTATGTATGAACTCCTGCTGTGAAGTATTTTCAATGTTTCACATTTCTAGTTTCTTAAAAGCACACAGCTAAGTTCAGACACGTGGACAGGAGCAGAGAAATGCTGATTTTCAATCTAGAGAAGGATGTAATCAATTTATCTATACATGCAGAAATATCTAAGGCTTTAAACATTTCCCAGTGTGGGAAAGCTAACCATGACAGCATTTTTCTACCAGCTGCAAAGTCACAGCTAATGAAGTCAGTCTGTGTCCAGAGTAAGAAAGGCCTAAAGATATGTAATTATTTTCTATATCAATAGCCAACTATTAAGCTATTTGAACACTGAAATGATGTGTAACCAAGCAACCTTCAGTTAAGTCATCCACACCTAAGGTTTTTATTCAACATTTTTGGACAATGAATTTAAGGCAACATTTTAGAATATATCAACCTATATATTATATACCTTCTTCAACTATAGCTGCAATTTTTCTATTTGCTTTCTTGTACAGAATTATGACATGGCTTATCACTGGAAGAACTATTTAACTCTAACGAGTTTGCAACATTTTCAAAAGGAAAAGGAAAATTTGGCAAGCCTTGCAAGCACAGTTTCTTGCAAGTAACTAAACAAGGTATATAATATTTGCATTTTAAATAAAATAATATATACATATAGCACTACTGAAATGTTTTATCTTGGTAAGTATCCTAGATATAATGCTCTTTTTGCTTAAGCAACGAATGAAATCTTATCCCACACCACAGTACCTCAAGTTTGTTTGCAATTTTGGCCCAGTCGTCTGGCGTCATGTTGGAAGAATCAAGCAGTGGTGAGAGCTCCAAGATTGTGTAGAAAATTCTTTTGTTCTGCTTAGAGACACTACAAAGAAAGAGAATTGGAAACAAAAAAATCTTAGAGCTAATACCAGCTCATCACTTCTGATTTTTCCACTCAATCAGTAGTTTTCACCTGAATGCACCCTCAGTAAATTTGCAGATGACACCAAACTGGGCAGGAGTGTCCATCTGCTTGAGGGTAGAAAGGCTCTGCAGAGGGGTCTGGACAGGCTGCATTGATGGGCTGAGGCCAACTGTATGAGGTTCAACAAGGCCAAATGTCGGGTCCTGCACTTCGGTCACAACCACCCCATGCAACGCTACAGGCATGGGGAGGAGTGGCTGGAGAGCTGCCTGGTGGAAAAGGACCTGGGGGTGTTGGTGGATGGCTGGCAGTGTGCCCAGGTGGCCAGCAATATCCTGGCTTGTATCAGGAACGGTGTGGCCAGCAGGAGTAGGGAGGTGATTGTGCCCCTGTAGTCGGCACTGGTGAGGGTGCACCTCAAATATTGTGTTCAGTTCTGGGCCCTTCACTACATGAAAGACACTGAGGTGCTGGAACATGTCCCAAGAAGGGGAATGAAGCTAGTGAAGGGTCTAGAGCACAAGTCTTACGAGGACTGGCTGAGAGAGCTGGGGTTGTTTAGCCTGGAGAAGAGGAGGCTGAGAGGAGACCTCACCCCTCTCTCCAATTACCTGAAAGGAGGTTGTAGCAAGGTGGGTGTTGGTCTCTTCTCCCAAGTAACAGGCAATAGGACAAGGGAAAATGGCCTCAAGTTGTGCCAGGGGAGGTTTAGATTGGATATTAGAAAAAAATTCTTCACTGAAAGATTTGTAAAGCATTGGAACAGGCTGCCCAGGGAAGTGGTTGAGGCACCATCCTTGGAGGTATTTAAAAGACGTACAGATGTGGAGCTTAGGGACATGGTTTAGTGGTGGAATTGACAATGTTAGCTTACTGGTTGGACTCGATGATCTTGACAGTCTCCTCAAACCTAAACAATTCTATGATTCTATGGCAAAAAAAAAATGGCCTTAAATTTAAATATTAAATTCCAAGTTTAGAAGTTCATGGCTTGATGTGGTTTAAAGCACAAATCCCTAAATTTAATTTAATAATAAATATAATTTGGGAGGTGGAGAAGGGCTGGCAAAACTAAACACAGAAAAGAAGAACCAGACTTACCATGTTTAAGTTGGGAACTGAGTTCTAACAAAAGTCAATACCAAGTCTTAAGGTTTAAAAATGTTTCGTAAGCTATTGAACAAAATCTATAAAGCTCCCAAGGTTTATAGGGGCTCAACAGAAGAGCTGCACCAACTTTTTAACCCACTGATAAACATAAATAGATCTCCTATATATGGATACTCTTCCCTGACAGAAAAGGTATCTTCTTTTAAGAGTCTTATGACTGGGCTTCATTTTTGAGGTCTTTAAAAGGATCCACTCTTCTCAGTTTCTCTGACCCCAGATTTCAGAAAAAAACTCTCTTGGTTACTTAAGATCTTCGAGTAAACTGTTGCCTTTGCTAGTAATAGGCTAACTCCTTAAAACCCTAGTCCAAGCCTATTCGGTCTGCTGTCAGCTAGTTACGAAAGTTGGCTATATGGTACCAGCGGTCTCTTGTTATGACGTGGAGTTTAAACATGGGATAATACCAAAGATCTTAAAAGTACCGGCACAGGGTGAAAACAGAGGCCCCAGGACTACAAACAACTCGCCGGTGATCAGTTATTGGCCACTGAACAAGTGCAACCTTGACATCTGGGAAAAGACTGCTCTAAGTACAATAAAAACAAGACAAAGCAACTATGCAAGGGGAAAAAAACCCCAAACAAAAATGAACAGTCAAGCAATAGGATAAAGTACCTGTGGGGCCGAGGAACCTAACGCTTTCAAACATCACGCAGTGTGTAGCCTGGCAGATGGAGACCAAAGATTAAGAAGTGTCTGGGCACTCAAACGTCTTACAAAAGATGATTCCAAATTTGGAGGGGACGTTCTAAGCCAATGATGGCTATGGAATCACAGTGGGATTGTCCCAGCCCTAAGCATGCTGTCTGATCTCCCTGCTTTCCAGGACCACGGGACTCCCTTTCTCTACCTGCCTGTCTCAAGAAATCTGACTCTTCAAAGACCTTTGATTTGCCAGCCAAATGGACTGCATACAGAGCATGTGTTCTGCCCCACAAAATGTGCCCACTTCTCCACACTAACTTTCTAACTCCTCAGAGTAAAGTCAACTGCATATAAAATCCACTTGGCTAGTTATGATTTGGGGTAAAAAAAGAACCCTACTACTATTACTTTCTGCTACCTTTCTGAAGCTTGGAAGAGGATAGAACACCCACCATTTTCACCCATTCTTAGGTTCGTTGGAATAAGTTCCTATTTAGCAATGCAGTGGCCAACAAGCAGCTAACAAAGAAGAACTGCTAGCATGCCAGCTCCGCCCTTCCGACTTGCTCTTCCAGGCAGAGCCATCCGGGAGCATGTTTGACAGGATCATCTTCAGAGTGTTCTCAATGTTTTTCCACTGCCTGAGGATGATGGGAAGCTCCCTACCAGCTGTAACTGTGATAGATGCTTCAACATTTACACTGGAAGATGGTCCAAGGTTATAGAAAAGACCAGGATACTGTATGGGTGCATAAAATTTCCTGAAATAACGTGCTTAGAGCTCAGAAAAGTTGATTACCTTCCGTCAGCATTCACAGTAGTGTTTTGTTCCCACTTGCTATTCTCGTATATATTTACAGCAACATAAAATACACAAAATCAAGAGTCAATTATCAGTTCATCAGCTAACAACATCTGCAGACCTGCTCCCCTTAGGAAGCCTGTAAGACAGCTGTGTACAGCAGAGAGAGCTTTCAAACGATGTGCAGTTTTCATTCCTAACCAACTGACATACTGTACCCAAGAAGTTAGACTTCACATGAAAAATTGCCTTGTTGGATATCGCATTTACACATGCTAAGAGTAACTTTGGAAGTCAGCTGAAAATCTGTGAAAAGAAAGCTCCCCTGCGGATGTGCTGTTTACAGAAAACATGACATACCAACGCCAGAGACCAGCCTAGTCTACAACTTTTGATGCCTCTCTCTAAAAAGAGATCATGTTGTTCCTCTTATATCAGGTTGTTATACAGATACACAAATTCACAAAATACTCCTATTTTCTCCCCTGAGAAACTCACAATACTTCTCAACTGCCTAGTTAAAATACCACTCGGCTAGCACAAAAGAGAAAATGGCAAATTGCCATGACTAACCTCCAGAAACAGCACTCAGCAGTGCCAGAAAAACAAGACAAGATTGGTTTTTAAACCTCCGTTTTTGATCCGAACGATTGTTTTAAGGTTTCCTGTTCTTCATGGAGAAGCATATTTAGGACTCAGATGGGTATATTAGTGTAGTTTTGTTATATTTCAAATCCCTTAAAGTATTTTAAAATTTTTGCATTACAAGCACAACATCGTAACAGAACTCTATCCTTCTCAGCATAACCATCATTTAACACAAACTGTATGTTCACATCAACACTATTTCACCAGGAGGCCATTTCTTTTCCCTTTACCCCTTTTCCTGCCATCTACTTTGTAAGTGGTTACTTTTAAAAGCTTTACACAGAGACCTCCATACAAAATCGAAAGAAATTGGTAAACCTTACATTCACTTTGTATGTCCTGATTCTTTCCTTAAAGATTAAAGAATATCCACTTTTACTCTTATAGCAAAACATTCATAGTCCCATTTATTTTTGAATGAATGTGTAAAATCATCTTTTGTGCAAAGTTAACATGTTTACAGGGGCACAGTCATTCATCACAGCTGGGGAATATCTCAAATTAGCATACTGCCCTCTAAATAAAACCTATAAGCTTATTAATCATTGCCCAACTGTTAAGAAGCGATGCAGATTAATTATAAGACCACTGCTTATTATCATAATGTTGCATAAATTTGGGAAAGACAATCAGCTTCTAGGTTTCTTTAAAAAGCGGCAGCCTGCAGAATTAAAGCATGAGGCCTATTCATGGATGCATTAATTAGATGCTACTTTTTCCAGACATGTGCTGAAGATAATTCACACAGAGCTGTATATACAGTTTCCTTAGCTTCTATAGAATATTTGTATGTTTGCACAGTAGCAAATTAATATCCAAAACAAGAAAAAAAATGCAGGATTAAGCTGCCCAGAATGGTTACTTGTTGCCTAATTTAAAAGTTGTTTCTCAAGCTGTTGTAAGACACTTCATTACAAATACATCAAACCAGACAGCTTCTATCATACCAGATACAGTAGGCTTTTTCCTTTTAAGTCAATATAAGCATTTTTGCTAATCTCATAATGGCTTCTTCACACTAAATGCTTGGGTATGTAATTATCTGAAAATTCACAAGATAATTCCTAACCCTCCCACTCCCCAAGCAAAATGTACTTACGGGAGCACCAATGTGTTATCTGGAAATCCGTGGAAGTTGTTCAGTTTGGTTTCCCGGGCATATGCCTCATCATGCATCATTGGCATCGTTTGCAAGCTGCTTACTAATTTATTGGCCTCAGGAGCAAGTCCTTAAAAATCAAGAATAAAGCAAGTAAATAAAGGAGCAGGGATGGAAGGAAACAAGTGGCACAGTAAGGAGGGAAGAAGTCAAGTTACACAGCTGTTTGCCCATCCTTCCAAATTAAACCATCTATTGCCAGTTTAAGCATGTGAAAACAGAATATAACCAATAAATCTGTGAAGTTATTCTTTTCTTGACTCGAAATAAATAAAACCTGTATTTAAGATAAATAATGTTACAAATCTCCTCCATATAAAAAATTTGGTTTATCTATTTTTAATTGTTGCTTGTGTGCAAATATAATCAGCAGTAAGGGCAGGGAGCCAATTTTTGCAACTGTAGCAAAAAGCTACCGTTCTCTTTTACATTTGCCATAGCTATTCTCTGTCTAGTGGCAGAGGACTTACAAAATACTGAGCCTTGTTTTGTACTACAACTTTGTGATATTTTTACCTAAGCTTCTTAGCCTACAGCAGTATTGGCAGAAACACCAAGGTACCAGCCTGTCTGTGCTGGAAAGCTGCATGTTATGTCTCATTGTCAATGGCAATAGCATTTCCATAGAGAAAAAAAAATAAATAAAAGAGAAAGCTAAAACAAACCCCACAGTAGGTATTGAGCATTGACAAATATGGACAAATATCTATATATATGCAAATATAGAGAAACCTGAACTTCCAAGAAGAGTCTTAAATGCTAAGTGCTCTAATCACAGAATCACAGAATGTTCGGGGTTAGAAGGGACCTCTGTGGGTCATCTAGTCCAACCCTCCTGCCGAAGCAGGGTCACCTACAGCAGGCTGCACAGGACCTTGTCCAGCCGGGTCTTGAATATCTCCAGAGAAGGAGAATCCACAACCTCCCTGGGCAGCCTGTTCCAGTGCTCCATCACCCTCAGAGGGAAGAAGTTCTTCCTCATGTTCAGCTGGAACTTCTTATGCTTCAGTTTGTGCCCTCTGCGCCTTGTCCTGTTGCTGGGCACCACTGAAAAGATCTTGGCCCCATCCTCCTGACACCCACCCTTCAGATATTTACAGGCACTTACAAGGTCCCCTCTCAGCGTTATCTTCTTCAGGCTGAACAAGCCCACCTCCCTCAGCCTTTCCTCATAGGAGAGATGCTCCAGTCCCCTTGATAGAGGGGACTGTAAGAAACTTGAAACTATGACAAAAAAGCCTTAATATTTCCTAGTTTTCAGTAGTCTTTAGTACTGTTACTTGTATTCCTGCATGCATAGTGATCTAATGATGTAACTGTTACACTAATCCCTGTTTTCTTATTAAGGAATGTAGTGGAAGGACACAGGCACAAGCTATCACTTAGTCATTAGACAAAATAATTAAGTGAAACATAGGTGGTCTTGGTTCTCAGCAAATAATTGGGATAATTGTGGGATAAAAGAGACTCCTAAATAATTCTGCTCCAGACAGCTCGACCTTGGGAGGGCAAATGCACCAAGTTACAGAGATAAGGAGGCATCAAGAGAGCAACAAAACTAGAGCCAAACAACCTGAAGGACATGATATACGTGATCCTAGAACTGAGTTTGCGCAGAAACAAACGTCAGTCAGTGAACAGTGTGATGAAGAGGATGGGCCTTCATCTTGGGACTCACGAAGACCACCCAAAGATACTAACAGACATACGTGAAAGCTATTTACGTGTGCTAATTAGTCCTTAGAAATATAATGAATATTTACATATGTGATTGTATTTAACCTGAACCAACAGGGTGTCTGGCGCGCATGTTTGGAGGAGAAATTCCCCGTGTGCCCGGCGCTGCAATAAAAAATACCTGCGTAACAGGATACGTTATATTGTTAGGTTTTTCTATCGGATCTTTGAATCACCGTCACCATCCTAGTAGCCTTCCACTGGACTCTCTCCAGTAGCTCCTCATCTTTCTTGAACTGGGGAGCCCAGAACTGGACACAGTACTCCAGATGGGGCCTCTCTAGGGCAGTGTAGAGGGGAAGGAGAATCTCCCTCAACCTGCTGGCCACACTCCTCCTAATGCACCCCAGGATCCCATTGGCTTTCTTGGCAGCCAGGGCACACTGCTGGCTCATGGTTAACCTGTCGTCCACCAGGACACCCAGGTCGCTCTCTGCAGAGCTGCTCTCCAGCAGGTCCTCCCCAAGCCTGTACTGATGCATGGGGTTGTTCCTCCCCAGGTGCAGGACCCTGCACTTGCCCTTGTTGAACCTCATCAGGTTCCT